>Ga0208179_1000546_pt1 | contig 23560 bp, 30 predicted proteins | sample Malvired_Geostar_FD_184238 | JGI IMG/M metagenome (GOLD analysis project Ga0208179, IMG submission 184238) | Marine viral communities from the Global Malaspina Expedition - Malaspina viral metaG DeepMed_Geostar (SPAdes) (version 2) | ecosystem: Environmental > Aquatic > Marine > Oceanic | place... | reverse complement strand
ATACAGGCAATGGACAGGGTGAGGGAAATAGAACATTGGAGTAGGATAAAAGCAGAATTAGATGACGGTTCGTTCAATACGGAAGATGTTAACGTGCACCAGTCAGAATCGCTGGAATTACAATTAAAAAATAGACGTAGTACCTTAACACAAGGTTCTTCCCAATCAGAAGTTTTAAATGTTCTTGGCCCTTTACAAACTATTGAAAGGATGAATGAGAATAATAATAATAAGGTTAAACAATTAAAAGACTAGTTGACTTTCTTCTATATATCAGTATAATAAAAGGTAGAGAAGTTAAAGAACAGGAGATATAAATGCCTAAAACTACTTTAAAGATAAAAACGGTTCGAGGAGAACCAGTAATAGAATTAAGACCTTTATCAGACCCTGCGGCATGGCATGGAGCACTTACATATGCTGAAATGCATGAGCAGATTGAAGATGAAGTATATGATTCATTAGCAGAATGGTTGTATGAGAACCCGACAGACAGAACAAAAGTTAAGAAATTAAAGAGATGGAATCCTGTATTGAAGGAAATAACCCATCTAAGAAATAGATATCTAAAGGATTTTATTGAAGATTCTGAATGGTATCAAAAACAAAGAGCGGAAGACCCTAATTGGGGAGTTTTTCTGGATTTAGATTATGATGCAATGCAAGCAATTTGTGACAAACATTCAGATGATGAATGTTGTAAGAAAATGTCAGATCATAAAGAGTTAGCAAAAATTACAGCGAAATTAGAGAAAATGGTTAAGCTTTTACAGGACAAGGAGTAAAAAATGGCAGATATAAATGTCGGTTTAGATTTAGAAAAAGTTACTACTGAAATAGAAAAACTTGTACAGAATTTACAAGAGCTAGATGGTCAAAGATCACAACTAGCTCAACAAATTCAGCAATTACAAGGTGTAGGTATGTATCTACGAGGAAAGCAACCAGAGGCAGAAATAGAGGATAAAGATAAACAAACTCCAGAACAGGAGGAATAATGCCAACTAGTGCCACAGATCAATATTTTAGTAAAGTATTTGCTTTTGATGGAAGTAGTACATATACTGATATAACATTAGAAATGCAGTCCCCCGCTGGAACTTCATCTACAGTTTTAGCGGATACTAACGATATTTTATATTTAGGTGATACTGATCGTTTTGATATGGCTCTTTTTGATGTAGATACTGCAGGTAGTTTAGGTGCTCTAATATGGGAATACTACAACGGTTCTACGTGGGTAGTATTTACTCCTTTATCAGCCACATATTATACCGATCCAGACGATAGTCCAGATACTCCTTATGATTTTTCTAAAGATGGGCCAGAACAATTTCCTGCTGGGCGAATGTCTGATTGGGCTACCGTTGCGGTAAACAGCGTTACAAACTATTGGGTAAGATGCACTTCGACAACTTCAGTAAGTACCGCCCCTTCACTTAGGAGCATCCGTAAACGTCCTTTAGCTTCATATTGTTCAACCCAAGATGTCTTTAATCTTTTGCAATTAAAAAATGTTACAACGACTGATGGAAGTGGTACGGATTTTACTGCCTCAACTATACCTACTAAAGCTACAGTAGAGCAATATATAGAATCAGCACAATCTTATATAGATTTTACAACTAGAAAATCTTGGAGACCTAATTTTATACATGAAGAATATCATCAATTTAATTTAGGTGGATTTCATTTAGATAAAAAAGATGGTTATAAAATAATGAGTTTAAAAATTTGGAGTGGAGCAAGTTGGGATGCTAAGGAGCAAGGAAGAAAGAAAGATTATTTCTTTGTACGGGATACTAACATGATTCAATTTTCTAGATTTTTCTTACTTCCAGCGAGATTTACGTCTTATAATGCTCCTGTATGGAGATGGGGTGGTGGAGAATTCACAATGCCTATAAAAATTTCCTATATGTACGGTAAAGATATAGCAACCGACCATAGAGAAGGTGGAATTGTATTTGATTTAGCTAGAAAACTTGCTGCTATAGATGTATTACGAGATTCAGATTTTGGTAATTTAGCAGTAAGTGGTATGGATAGAGTACAAATCCCCCAAAAAATTGAGGGATGGACACAAGAAATAGAAACACGTATAGATAGTTTACGTGCATTTGAGACCTTCTAATGGCAAACGAACCTTTACCAGCAGATGATCTGCTAACAGATTTAGATGGACAATGGAACACGAGTAATGTTGCTAAACCAAACCTTGTAGTAGTTACAGGGAATGGTGAGCCACTTAGGTTTGATTTAAATGCGGGTGATGCCTTAGTAGCTAGAAATACTTCTTTTACTGAAACACCTATAGGTAATTGGACATATGGTAATCGTATATATACGGTTACTTTAGAATTATGGACATTAAGAGAAAGACAAAGATTATTTAATATAATGCAGGAAATTAGACGGATTTGTCATGCAAGAATGCATAGTTTAACTAATTTCCAAAGAATTCAATTTATGAATTTTAATGAAATGACAAGTGATACAGTAAATGTTTGGATGGGGAGTACTCAAATAACCTTAGAGAATAGTGCGGTATTGTTGGAAACTTAATGATTTTGAGTATAATAGAAATAGAAGAATAAACTTCCAAGGAGATAAATAATGGCAGTATATCGTTCAGATCAAGCACAACTTACCTTTGCTACCGAAGCAGGTAAGGGGGGATACCCAGAGTTAGCGACTACAGTAACTGCCGACGGTTCAAAAGTAGGACGGTTAACAGCAGACACACCTGCGGGTACACGAACCTTAGCGGTTGATAATATGGTTAGTAATCCAGTAATTGCTGGAGATTATATACAAATTGGCCCCGGAGTAGGTGGAGATGGTGTAACTACCCATGAAACAGAGATACGTAGAGCAGAATATGTGGACGGAACTACGGCAATAACATTAGATGCTCCTACTGCTTTTTTCCATGCAGACAATACAGATCTTAAATCGGTTACTGCCGTAACTGACGCAGATGGGGATAAACTTATTTCATGGGTTCCCGGAGTATATGAAACGGTAGAAGTACCTGACCCTGAGATGGCGATTGAAGGTAGATATTTACTAGGGATAGGACAAAAAAGAAATTTCTTTAAGGCGTATAAAGGGCAACAAACATTTGCTGGTTCATTAGGAGGTATAGTATTACTTAATGGTTGGCCTCTTCGATATCCAGTTGGTAAAGTTGCATCTATCCCTGTTCTTACTGCTGATACTTCAGACATTCCAGTTGAAAGAACCTTTCTTTCAGCATCGGCTAAAAAAGGTGATATGTATATTACAGTAAATTCTGTTGTAGGTCTAGCCGCAGGTGATCTAATTACTCTTGATTATAGACCAGCTGCCAATGTTACAGATAATGATAGATGTGAAATACGACGTATTATAAGCGTTTCGGGAAGTAGCCCATATCCAATTAAATTAAATTATCCCCTTCACTTCGATCATCCTGCTGGTACAGATGAACAAATGGCACTTCTTAATGAAGCTTTAGATAATTCTGAAAGACCTATTGATGTTGATAATCTTAGAGATGGAACATCAGATGTGACAAATAAGACGACTTTTAATGTTGGAGATTTTATTAGCATTGATGGTGAAATTATGGAAGTTGATGGTTTAACTTCAGCAGGAGTCATAAATGTGGCAACTCGTGCTTCTATCCTTGGGGGGGATGCTGCGGAGGTTCATAGTGATGACGCTGTAATATATAGAAGAACTCCAATACATGAGTTTACTACGGATAGCAATACCTATTATCAACATAATATATGGGAAACTGTTGATTTAGATTCAATGGCATGGCATGTTCATATGCGAGATAGCGATGAAGCGGCTAATAAAGATTTTGACAGACGATATTATGGAGGTAAAGTAGGTTCCATGTCCATAGCTGCCGATGAAGGTGGATTACTTACAGCATCTTGGGACGGGGTTACTTTTTTTGATATGATACATAATCAAAAGATAAATTTTGATACTGTTGATACAAGTGAGGGTTATCATACTACGCAAGCATTACCGGGATATGAATTAATGCAATCAATAACTTCTGATAATATTGGTGTACCCTTTGGTGCAAGTGCTACGGCTGCTGGAGGATTTCCAACTTCCGATCCTTATTATTTCTCTCAAGGGTCATTAAAAATGTTTGGTGTAGAGTTTGCACGGGTTAGAAGTTTTAATATTTCAATTTCTAATGGTGAAGAACCTAGATATTACATTGGTGGACAAGGTAAGGGAACTCGTAGACATCGTGGGCCAACAGAAATTAGAGAACAACAAAGAGAATACTCAATGTCTGTTTCTTTGGCTCTCCCAGATTCTGTAATAGGAGATGGGGTTCCAAGTGGAACTATCGATAAAGCCCGAAGAATATTTACAGAATTGTTACTGGAAGGTGATTATGGAACGTTAGGTGCTACGGCATCCATGCAGGGATTTAATATAGAATTGACTTTTACTAGAGGTACAAATGATTCCATACAGATTTTAATTCCTAAGTCTTATACCTCTGGTGATGAATCTTCAGGTACTGGTGCTAATGATGACGAACATGGTGCTTTCATTAGATCAGCCTCCCATTCAATTACGGGAGATAATCCACTTCAAGTGGATGCAGATATTTTATTTAGAAGTATAAAAATAGTTATTAAAGATGCAGAACCATTTTATCCATAGGAGGATAGTATGACAACAGAAACCAGTAAAGAAAAGATTTTTGACGTTAGTAAATATCAAATAGATAATGCAATCGAAGAAAAAACTTTAAAAATAGATGAAACTAGCGAAGAATTTAAGGTAAAAATTAGACCTCTTTCTTGGGCACGGCGAAATCAAATAATGTCTCAAAGTATTACATGGAAATCTGGTGGACAAACTGGATTTGATGGCGATATTTTTGTTAGATCATGTTTACGAGAAATGATTGTTGAAGCTCCTTGGGGAAGAACAACAGAAACCTTTTTACTTTCTATAGATACTAGATTAGGAGCTGCTTTAGAAAAACTTGTACCTAATGTAGGAGATTCATCGGAGGAATCCGCTGATGAAATAAAAAAAGCTGTTTAGAATTTTTAAGGGGGGTAAGATCAAAAACCAATAAACATTTATTTGATTTTGAATATTGGTTAATAGTATTACAATTATTAGGCAAAGGAATACCATGGGAGGTAATTCATAGTATGACTTCTCAAAATATATACACAGTTATAGGTATTTTAAATGCTATACAAACAAAACAACAACAGGATCAAGACGTTATGGAAAAACGAATGAACTTTAATAGGAGTATTTAAGTAATGGCTACAGAAACGGTACTTGTAAAAATTCAAAAAGCAGGAGATGCAATGGGAGCGGGTCAAGATGACTCAACTGCTTCTGGAACTAAAGAACGATCTTTCTGGAAGAAAATGACCGGATCGGTTAATAAGGGACTAAGAGTGGCTGGAGTTAGCCTTACATTGGCTTCTATGTTAAAACAGTCACAGGTTTTTACAAGCGTTATGGGTTCAGTATTTCAAATTTTAGGAGCTATGATAGATGTATTTCTTGCTCCTCTTATAGTCCCCTTGTTTATTCCTTTAATTAGATGGTTAGCCCGAAGATTACCGGATGCACGGGCACTTGGGCTAAAATTTGCTGACTGGGTTTTAGAAATAAAAGATAAGTTGGATGCACCTCTGAGTCAGCTAGTAGAGACTATAAGTACCACATGGGACGCTTTCAGTACCACATGGAACTTTTTGAGTACTACTGGCAAAGTGACAAATATAATTGTGGATGGAATAAATCAAGGGATTAAGAAGGTAGCACAATGGGTGTATAATAATACATTAGCTCGTGTACCGGGGGGAATGTTTCCGAAATGGGAAGATACAGAGGATAAAGCTCTATCTCGACAAGCAGAAATAGACAAGGTAATGGACTCTTATGACAAGAGGGGATTTGTAGGGAACTTTAAAAAATTAGCAGCTATGATAGATAGTAAACCCGATCCAACTATAAAATCACTAAGAGAGACGCAAAGTGGAGACTTTAAATATTATGGTTTACCGGGTGGAGGTCACGATAAACCAAGTAACAGGGCACAGATAGAAGAAGGTATGAGAAATGCTATACTGGGCATTGCTAATTGGCTTCCATTTGGTGACGTACATTATGCAGGTGGTGGAGGAAATAATGCAGACCTTGGAGAAGAAATGGCTGGATCAAGACAAAAAAGCAGAGAAGTTCATGCCGATTTCGCAAGTGATGCATGGATAAATAGGGGCCATTGGTAATGCTTAGGAGTAATAAATGGCATATGTAGCAGCTACAAACGCAACAGAAAATTTATCTGTTTTAATAAGAAACGGTACACATACAGATGCAAACCTACGTTTTGCTTTAAAAGCGGATAATTTTAATATATCTTATAATAAAACTCCTATTCAGGTTCCTGTTCCTGCGGAAACTCCACTTCTTATTGATTTAGGAGTTTTCAGACCTACTATTGGGGTTGCTGGAGTTGTAGATACAGTTCAACCAACTCCTGCATCAGTAACGATAGCTGGTCAGACTTACTATATACCATTTAAGAATTGGTTAGAAAATGCTGTATATGAATGGATTGCTTCAGAAGCAACTACGGGGCAACTAGAAGTAGAAGTAGGAGATACAACTTACCCAGATGCTGGTGATAGAGCCTATGATGATAATGAGGGATCATTAAAAATTGCGGAAGCAGAGCACTGGACTGGTGGTGGTGTATATAGAGTAGCTCTTCAAAATGCTAGATTTCAATTAAGTCCTGCTCGTGAAGATCGATATGATTTTTCCTTACAATTTGTCGCTGGAGCAAGACAAGATTGGGTAGCTCGTGGAGATATGGATGATTAATAATTACTAATGGCTTCTTCTAAATCAGAATTATTATATTGGGACGGGTCGAATTGGATGAATGCCCGTTATAGATATTGGAATACTACTCCCAATCCTGATGTATGGGCAGATGCTGTTGATACATCATCAGCAGGTAATTATGATGTTAATCCTGTAACTCATGTAAGTATGGAACATGTTATAGGTAATCCGAGAAAAGCGAAAGTGATTATTGTTAATCATCCCAGACATATAGATTCTACTTTAGCTAATGAAAAAATAGGAAGATTTACTGGAGTATTTACAGATTTTCAAGATGTACGTATTAGAGATAGAGATACAGGAATAATTTTATTAGCTGGAAAAATATATAATTTAAAAGAAAGTTTTGATTTTGTTTTTGGTAATTCTATTGAATTAATAATTAGAGATAATTTGGAAGAATTACGTAATTATAGTATAGCTCATTGGGGAAATAAAGCTATAACAGGAGGTTCCACATTACGTAGTACTATAGTTACAGGACTTATTAACGATAATAGATATTTAAATAGTAATGCTATTGCAGTTACAGATGCTACTAAAATAACAGCTTCCACAGTAGCTTATGCTCATAATGATACTTTAAAGTTTAAGGGTAGAAATAAATCTGTTTTATCTGAAATATATACTATATCACAACAAGAACCTCATCAAACCTCTGATCAACCCACTTCTTTTGGTTATGATTATTATGTTGATCCTGCTATTGCTTCACCTCTAGCAAATGTCGCTCCCCCTGCTCAGGCTTGGAATTATTTTAAACGTTCAACTCGTCCTGCATCAGCGGCAACTGCCGCAGAGATAGAAAGATACGGAATGACTATTAAATTTCCGGTAGGGTCTTCTTTTGCCGAAACTGGATTAATTAAATTTATGCATAATGATTTTGGTTTTAGTGAACCAAAAGATGAATTATATAATGAAGTTGTATTAACACATTTTGCGGGAGGTTCCACAGTATCTGGAGCAGGAGCTATAGATACTACTAAAGCGGGGAAACAGATTACGGCTAAAACTATACGATTTGAACGTATAAATTTTACTGGAATGGATCCTACGGGAACATGTACTATAAATAATCCAGATGGAAGTGGTACAGTTTCGTTGGCTTTTGATCAAGCTGAAATAGTTGCTTTTACTGCCACTGACGGAAGTCCCAGTAGTCAAAATTTTGCTCGTATACAATATCAGTCTACAGTAGCAAACGAAGCAGGATTTATGATTGTAAGTCCTTTGGATGGGGAAACTTTTGATGATACTCTATTTCCTGATGAAGCAGGAACAATTACAGGAAGAGGAAAAACTGGGAATGGTAGTGGAGCATCTTCCGTAGTTTTTGAAGTAGATGCTACATGTAGAGTATCCAAATCCATGGGTATAAAAAAATCTCGAATGGTTAGAAATAGTACACAATTTGATACTAAAGAATTACGTAAAGAAGTTGCTTCTTACCTTACGGAAAATACTACCCCTATTCAACGAGGAAATTTTAGAATACATGGACATCCGTATACTTATATAGATGCTCCCGCTGCTAATATTGCTTCTGTATCAGGTAGTGCTGTAGTTACATTCCAAACTTCCGGTACAGCTACATTTAAGGATAATGCTGGAACATATACCAATGATTGTCGTAAGTTCGGAGTTTTTCCGGGTGATGTTATTGCAGAAATGGATTCAACGGATACTAATAAGGTTACACAATATGCTTATATTACAACAACTGCAGCATCGTCAGTTACTTATTCAGGAGGAACTGCTACAGCTACTTATACCCCTTCGACTGGAACTTCGTCGGGTGGAGCTTTAGATGCTACGAAACCTATGCGTATTTACATTCCTCTTCGTGCAGGTCACATGATACATGTGGAAAATACTTTAGTTAATCAAGAGGGAAGACATCTCGTAACAGAATTAAATTATGATGAAGCATCAGGAACTAGTACCACTTACTTAGAAACTATAGGGGAAAATTCCGCAAGGGGAGGTAAACGCTATGATTTTAATAGTAAAATAGGTCATGATCTAGATGAGGCTAATGAAGGAGTAGAAACCGCAAATTTGTTTGATAAAGACCATTGGAGTATTTCTTGTGTTTTTTCTAGTACTGATCATAATACTGTAGCGTGGGCTGATACGCCATCTGGTAAGGGAACTTTAAGTAGTAGAGATACCGTATATGAAATAGATGCTGGAAATACTGGGGATATGAATGCGGGAGCTTCGTATATAATTTATTTTGATCCAGCTACAAGTACAACTGTCTTACAAAGTACTCCAGCTTCCTCTTATGTAAAAAATTCTGATTTTCTAGAAATTGGTGAGGCTAGAAGTCAGACTGCTCCAATAAACGCAGTTTTTACTCCAGCAAGTGGAATGAGCTTTTTAGGAAATCAACCGGGACTACTGTATCCCATATTTGACAAAGGACTACATGTAATTGGTAATGCTTCTGATGCTTCCACGGCATTAAATTTTCAACATACAGATGGTACGACTTATGGGATGATAAAAGCGACAAATTGGGGAACCGACCCAGACCTCTCTATCGCAACATATTATTATAGTGGAGGTTCTTATGTTCAATCTTTTGCGGTAGGTAATAATATTGGAGCATCAGAAGCGGCAAAAGCTCTTGTTTTAGGAAATCTTGAAGTAAAAGATGCAGCACAGGTTCCCAAAATATATTTTACAGGAGCATCTGGAGGGTCTGATACAGTAGAAGGTTATATTACAATGACCAGCGGGATTACTTCAATTATTAGTAATGTTGGAGCACTTAGTAATCAGTTCAAAAGCTTTTTAAGACTAACGACCCCCATTGCTTCAGGAAGCGTTCCTACAAGTGCTTATGGTATAATGAGATATACCACTGATGGAGCGGGTTCGGGGGCTGATACTTTAGCTTTCTTATCTGGACAGACTGTTGATGAGCCAGAAGCTGCTGTAGGACAATCTTCATTTTGGACTATGTTAAGTGAAAGTGATGGGGGTACTGGTAGTAGACTACATTTTGAACCTATAGTTGATTATGCAACATCAGCGGGTAACGATAACTTTGCATATATCGGTTATAATAACCCATTAGTAAGTATTAATTCTTATTATTTTGCTGGTGTAGGAAGTCTAGCAAACCCCCCATATCATTTTCAGGGTGATAATAATACGGGTATGTATAGAGTCAATGCTGATCACATAGGTTTTGCTTGTAATGGAACAGACGGCTTTCAGGTGAAATATAATTCTGCCGCTACAGATAATATGGACTTATATATAACTCCTAATTCCTCTGCAAGTACAAGCGGCAAAGAATATTTAATGAGAAGTACTAGTACAGGTATAATATATAGATATACATCATCTATACGATATAAAGAAAATGTAACTACTCTTACGTTAGATTCAAATAAAATTTATGATTTACGTCCAGTTTCTTATACTGAGAAAGGTACTAAACTTAAGGGTATGGGATTAATAGCGGAAGAAGTAGAAGAAGTTTCACCAGAATTAGTTGTGTATGATAAAGAAGGTAGGACAGATTCGGTTCAATATCAAGATATAAGTATATTAATGTTAGCCGAACTTCAAAAATTAAAACAAGAAATAGAACAACTTAAGGAGAAAAACTAATGCCTGATGTAACAGTATCATTTACAGATGCACAATGGACTAGAATTGTTGCGGCATCTTCATCCATAAAGAAACTAGATGATCCCGGAGATGTAGATGCAGCTTATTTGGCTACTCTTTGGAAAGCTCAAGTAAGTGATTGGGTAAAATATCACGAAAAACAGCAAGCATCCGTAGATGACTTCTAAACGTGAACAAATTATTCAATTACGTACAGAAAATCCTATAATACGCCTAACACAAATTGCGGATGAAGTAGGTGTATATAAATCATATGTTCATAAAGTTTTAAAGGAAGCCGAATTACCTACTAAAAGTATACTCATAGCCAGAAAGAATTTACCTAGACGCATAGATTGTCGGGCTTGTGGAGAAGATATCCCTAAATCTGCCACCCGTGCTGAGCGAATACATCATATTCATGATGCTTGTCGATATAAATATCATTATATTCTAGTTAATTGTAAGTTTTGTAGGAAATCTTTTAAACGTCGAAGATGGCAATTAGAAAATTCTCCTAGTAAATATATTTATTGTAGTAAAAAATGTGTTTATAAAGCATGGAAAGATGAAAGTACTTACGATCTTCGATTAAAGGAACAACTCAAACGACGAGAGATTGACCCACCAGACCTTATATGATATAATTGAAATTATGATCGAAAAAACTAAAAATAAAATTCCAGTTCTTGATGTACGGGGGGAAATTTGTCCCTACCCAATGCTGAAAACAAATGAAGAACTTGATGATAATCTTCCCGGAGTTGAAATATTAGATGTTTTAACTGATCATTCTCCAGCCTTGTCAACAATACCTTCTCAAGCACTGAAAAGGGGTTATGAAATAGATATAGAGGAAATAGGTAACAGTCAATGGAAAATTCGACTCACAAAAAAATAAAAATTGATAATGATTTAATATTACAATGGGAACCTAAAATAAATAGAATGTTACAAACGACATCAATTAGGGGAATGGATAGAGAAGATATAGCACAGGAGTTACGAATAGCCATATTAAAAGCTGCAAAAGGATTTGATCCCAATAGGAAAGTATCTTTTCATACATATTTACATACTACAATGATTAATACGATAAGAACTTTAATTACAAAAGCTCAACGTCGTCCACAACCACAAAGTTTAGATGCTTTATTAGGTTATCAAGAGCAAGAAAGTACTCCATGGAGAAATTCAGGAAAAGCTTCTAAAGCATTATATGAGGTATTGTCTACAAAGTTGGATATGGATTCAAATTTAATGATAACTTCTGTTTTCGATGAACTAGCTTTATCTCCTGTAGAAGAAAATTTCCTAAAATTACGCATGGAAAATTTGACAATGGATGAAATTTCTGCTACATTAAAAGAATCTGCCTATAAAATTCGGAATAGAATAAAACAAAAATTTGGTGGACAAGCAGAACAAAGAGTTTTACTATGGTTAAACGGAACGGAAAACCTTTAAAAGAATATAATCCATATGAAGTAAGAGAAGCATTTAAATGGATTTATTCAAAGAAACATAAGAAGCCGTATTCAAATAAATATTTTGCAAAAAGTAAACTATCTGAAAAAATTGAACTTAATTCTGATCTTCAATTAATAAAACAAGCTATTAATAAATACAGTTTATTTAAAGTATTATCAGGACTTTATAACGGTGTAAATAATAATTCTGATAATATTACGCTTAAATATATTATTAAAGGTTTTGATGCTAATTATTACTTGACAAAACATAATGCAGAGATGTATTATAAAGTTATGGTTTATGGTAATGATAAAATTAAAGCGGTTTGGAGAAAATATATATTATTAAATTCTAAATGGCTTCCTACCGCATCATCCGAACAAAAAAGAAAAGAACTTAAAGCTAAGTTAATGGAGTGGGCACATGCCAAGACAAATTAGAAATCGAAAAGGGGGATTTATAAAAACCAATCCTCAACGAAAACAACTAAAATCAACTGATCTTATGAGTCGTGAAGCTCCAGAAGGTTTATTTAGAGTAATTTCTATACGTGACCAAGAAGTTTGGATAGAAGGAACTTTCCCTGATTTTTCTGAAGCAAAGAAAGTCGCTAATGATAAAGCAAAAGATGGCGTATCATGTTATGTTCATGGTAATAGCCCAAGAGTAATGTATATAGCGAGGTAAGTATGCAAAGTTTTGAATATATTGAATCAGGGGTTTTGTTTAATCTAACAGACCCAGCTAATTTTAAAAATTTTAGATATATCGCAAAAGATTTTGCCAAACACGGTGAAGTATTATCTTTTATTGTTAGTTATGTGGATCAATATAAAGAAACTCCGTCGCCAGCTACATTAGCTGAGAATTATCCTACGTTAGATGTTTCAGCACAAACTCTAAATTATGATTATGCCGTAACTCAATTTAAAAATCAGGTAATTTATCGAAAGATTGTAGGATCAATTCAGTCGCAAAAAGAAATATTAAAAGAAAATCCTACAAAAGCTTTATCATCTATCATATCTAATTTGGGAGATGTTGAAGTAGAGACCGATGAAGATGTATCAATATACAATGATGGTACATCTGAACGATTTGATGAATGGAAAGCACGTACAGAAAAACGTAAGATGGGAGAAGGACTAATGGGAATTCCCACCCCTTTCAAATCTTTCAATAGTACAGGAGTAGGGTGGCTACCCGGAGAATTAATTGCCATGTTTGCTAGACCAACAGTAGGAAAGACATGGATGTGTGTAGAAGCGGCGGCTACGGCAGTTATGAATGGGTATAAAACCTTATTAATATCTACGGAAATGCCTACCGCCGCAATAAGTCTTAGAGCAGATGTAGTATTAGCTAATAAAATGGGCTATAAATTCTCTCATAGTGCTTTACGAAGTGGTGATCCCATAGATGAAGATGGATATAAAAAATTTCTACGTGAACTTAATGGTAGGTCTTTATTAGTATGTGACCATATTGAAGGAGAACCTACAATTTCTATCAATAGTATTGCACGATTGATGAGAAAACACTCACCAGATTTTGTGGTTTTAGATGGAATCTATTTAATTTCCTCTGGAGATGGGAAAAAAGCGATGTGGGAACAATCCCACGCTTTATTTTATGGGATGAAAAATCTTTGTCTTGCAACAAATACTGCGATTTGGGTATCAACACAAGCAACTAGGGAAGCGGCTAATATGTTTGAACCTCCTAGAGCTGATCAAGTAGCATTTGGAGATGCCCTAATAAGAGCCGCAGATGTAGCTATGGCAATGTGTCTCATAGAAGATAATACGGATAAAAGACTTATTCAAATGCAGAAGTATAGAGATGGGGTATTACCATCTGAAGAATATTACTTGCATTGGGACGTAGATTATGGTATAATTTATGAAGATGATGAATTTTCAATCGTTGATGATGACGATTTAGAAGAAGGAAATTTTTAGTAAGGAGTAGAGTAATGGGATTCTTGGATTTGTTTAGAGCTAATGAAGATACTATTGTTGTAAAACAAGGTACTTCAAAAGGGCCTAATAAACCTAAAGTTGATATTACAGTTGGCGACATTAAACGTGGCAAGGTAGTTGACCGAAATGGTTACACAAGCGACATAGTGTTGTTCCTACGTAAGTCTAAAGGATAAAAGTGGTCAACTGGTCTAATTTATTATTAGATGCTGGAATAGATGTTCCTTTAGAACACGATCAATTTAATATTTCTTGTCCATTTCACGTAGATCAGCTTCCCTCATGTTCCATTAATGTGACACTTGGGAAGTGGATATGTTTTGCGGGATGTGGACAAGGTTCTTTAATAACATTTTTATCTAAAGTAACAGGACAATCTATTACCAGTATACAGCAAAATGTTGCAAACAATGCTGTTGAATTTGACTTCGATTTCTTTGAAGATGAATTCCCATTAACAGAGAAATTAGAAGAAGTTGAATACCCTAGTAAACGAGGAGTTGTACCCGAATGGATTTTTGATCGAGGCTTTTCTCGTAAGACATTAAAAGCTTGGGATTGTGGAATGAATGAATATGGAGATTTGATTATCCCTGTATATGACGCAGATTCACGTTTAGTTGGATGGATGGAACGTAGGATAAATGCTACACCAAAGTATCTTTATTCAAAAGGACTAAAGAAATCACATATTTTATTCGGAGAGCCTAAAATAAAATCGGTACAAACTATTTGTATTACAGAGGGAGCATTAGATACTATGTGGTTAACTCAACATGGTTATACAAGTGTTGCTTTACTTGGAGCATCATTTTCATATGAACAACAAGACAGACTCAAGGCACTTAAGCCAGAAGAAATAGTTTTATGTTTAGATAATGATTCGGCAGGAAAAAGAGCAATGAACCGCATAAACACTTGCATGAAAGACACATGTATGATATCATGGATAGAGTTACCTGAAAAGGTAAAAGACGTACAAGAGATACGTCAACAAGCATTACTTAAACAAGTAATTGAAAATAGAGCTTTTTGGTAAAAGCTGAAGGAGTAAAATATGGGTGGTATTTCCGCTATACAAAACAGGGTTGATGAGCGAACTAGTCCGCAATCAGATCAATCCTCTGGTCAAGAAATCTTTTTTAAAGATGGTGATCAGGCATTTCTAACCCCAGTTGCGTCGGGGAATGAAAATGACCTCTTATTAGATGAGGTTTATCTATACACTTATCGGTCAGGTAATCGATGGATTAACTTACTGAAGGCTGATGATGTGGATGCTTCGGATGTTCCAGATAATGTCCGTGCTTCTCATAAGTTTGCATTTTGGGCTTATGTCCATGATATTATGCATACAGAGAAGAGATTTGATGATTGGGATGAGATAGAAGGGCCTCAAGGGAAGAAGATGTTTGTACAACATATTAATGATTTTAGAGTAATCCCATTAGGATTTGGTCGTAGTAACTACGTTTGGAATCAACTTGTAGATATCTACAACGATTGGGGGTCATTAAATAAAGGAGTAATACGTGTAAAGCGTACAGGTACAGGTATGTACGATACTTCATACACCCTTACAGCAACTGCTCGAAAGACAGAAGTTCCAGCAGATAAATTAGAGGCAGTTTCTGATCTTGTAGAAATTAAAGCTTACTACAAAGATCGTTATGGTCAAGTTGTAGAACCTACACAATCAAGTGAAGGGGTATCTCTAGCTACAGGAGACTTCACCGAAGACTTATTCAAGTAATTATTGTCTAAGTATTCTCTATGGGGGGTAAATCCCCCATAGAAGTTTACAGAATTATGTTAGTAACACCAGATACATATGATGAGGCTCTTGAGTATATTCAAGAGTATCCTGCATGGACAGTTGATGTAGAAACTAATGGTTTTAACTGGTATGATACAAATCAAATTTGTGGTATTGGGGTAGGAGTTGGATGGGAACCTAAAACTTTCTATTTTCCCTTTAGGCATTTTCCTTCGGAAGATTCTACGAATTTACACCCACCTCAATTGTTTCGCTTATTAGAAGCGATGAACAAATGTGAGATTCTAATTGGATATAATATAAAATTTGATTTACATTTCTTAGAAAATGAGGGACTTAGAGTAGACGATAAAAAACTTATTGATGTTATAGTCCTAGTACGGCTTACAGAGCCCTCTGACGTAAGAGAATTTTCCTTAACAGCCACAATTAAGCGTAATTATGGGGAAGAAGCGGCTGAATATGACATCTCAACTAAGAAATTATTACGTAAGAATAAATGGCATAATGATTTTTCCCAAGCTCCTGCAACTATTTTAGGGCCTTATTGTGAAAAAGATGTTGAATACACGGTCAAATTACATAAAGATAGTCTTAGAAAATTATCTAGAACAAAACAAAAGAAAGTTTTTGAATTAGAACAAGAACTAACTCATGTATTATATGACATGGAAAAAAGAGGATTACCTGTAGATAATAATTATGCAAGAGAAGCAGCAGGTAAAATTTTACAACGACAAGAACAGATAAAAGATCGTATTTTTAAGACCGTAGGATACGAATTTTTAATTACAAGTCCTATGCAAGTTGGAGAAGCTTTGAAATCCTTAGGTATTGAATCGACTGTTAAGACAGTTAAAGGTAATGATTCATGGGGAGAAGAAGCATTAGCCCAAATTAATCATCCAGTTGCAGGATATATGAGACAATATCGAACTTTAGATAAATTACGAACTACATATCTTGAACCTTATTTCGATATGGATAATGTTCATACTACATTTTGTAATTGGGGAACTTTAACAGGTAGACTTTCTTCCAGAACCCCTAATTTACAAAATTTGCCTCGAACACATTTTAAGTTATCTGACGATCCTCTTACAGCCGAAGATAGGGATATAGTACGTGGGCGTATTTCAGCGGCGGTATCGGCTAAAGGAGGCTCGTTTAATGACGCATTATCTGATGATGTTATCGATACTTGGGGTTTTATTGGAGATGAATCTTATAATGAACAAGAAGAAACACAGATATCTATACGTAGATTATTTATACCTCGCCCCGATCACACTTTAGTTAGTTTTGATTATTCTCAGATGGAGGTACGGGTCTTTTTAGATTATTTTCGTAATAAGGAAATAGATAAATTATTGAAAAAGGAAAATGTAGACTTTCATGGGGAAGCGGCAACTCTGGCTTTCGGAGTAAAAGAAGGAGATTCAGAATATAAGTATTACAGACAAATGGCAAAAGCAATTACATTTGGAACTATATATGGAATTGGAGCAAGAAAGTTAGGTATCCAACTAGGTGTCTCTATGCAACAGGCTTCTGAATATAAGAAACGATATTTTAAAGGTTTGAAAGGCTCACGAGAATTCTTTGAGAAGGTTGTACGAATTGTAAGTAGTCGAGGGTGGATTAAGAATAGATTTGGGCGATTATATATTGTACCGAAAGATTTAGCTTATAAAGGTGTAAATTATCTTGTTCAAGGTACAAGTGCTGATATATTGAGTGAACGAATGATTGAAGTACATAAATACCTACAGGATAAGAAAAGTGAAATTTTAGTACAGGTACATGATGAAATTATTTGTGAGATACATAATACAGAACTAAATGACGTAACACCTAATATTCAAACGTTATTACAGGAGAATTCTTTAGGTATTCCATTAGAAGTAGATGTTGAGATATGTTCTCCCTCTTGGGCGACAAAGAAAGATTTTACACCAGTATCTAATGACCTACCACACATAGAAGAAGAGGAAGATATCATAGAGTGGGCAATAGATTGGTCTTAAAAGCACATCAACGATTTAGTGATTATGATAAAGAACATAGTTGGCAATATGAAATTCGACTTCAGAATAAAGCAGAGGATTTACAACTAGCTAATTTATCCGAAGAATATGTTAATTCGTTATCTATTGAAGATTTTGAATTTGATTATATTCCTAAACATGATAAAGAGGGTTGTCGTGAGGTAAGAGAATTTATTGAACGTCATGAATGGCTTGGTAAGATGCCTGTATGGGTAACAGATAGGTTTGTGGCTCGATTGAAAGATTCAAATCTTTTAGCAGGGGTGGTGGTTATGGCGACTCCTAACTCATTTTCTAATTTATTAGGGTCTGAAAGTAAGGGTTTAGAAAAATTAATTGCTAGAGGAGCTTGTATATCATGGTCTCCAAAGAATTTAGGATCATGGATAATCATGCAGTCTATTAAATGGATGGTAAAACATACCGACTTTCGATACTTTACTGCTTATAGTGATCCTGAAGCCAAAGAACTAGGTACTATTTACCAAGCTTGTAATTTTATATATCTAGGACAGAAGTTTGGGAGTGGTTATCAATACCTCGATCCACAGAATCGAGAACGAGGATGGTTTGGGGATTCTGGATTTAACGATAGAAGTCAAATTGTTCGATATGCAAAGGCATTGGGCTTGACATGGCAACCAGAATGGTATAAAATGGTAGGAGCTAAAAAGAATTACCGTAAAGTAGACTGGAAAAATATACCAGAATCTACAGCACAGTTATTAAAGCAAGAACGTACTAGACATAAGAGTATATGTGAAAAAAGACGTTCTCCCGTAAAACATAAATATTGTTATATTTTGGGGAGAACTAGAAAAGAAACAAAAAGTTTAGTACAACAGTTTAAAAAATATAATCCAGATAAAATTAATTTATCATATCCCCAAATAAGGGGTAGTTAGGAGTAGTAATGGCTAAGGTTGGACTTAAATTAGGCTTTACTTTTAGAGTAGGGCCTTTGGATACAAATCAATATGCACGTATAGATTGTGAAGTACATGATATTGATACAGAACAAGATGTGGCTACCCAACTCTCAGGAGCACAATCAGCTTTGGGAGATATATGGACACATGTTCGGAAAACAGTAGATAAGAATATTGAAGATGTTCTTGAAGAAGGGGCATCAAAATGATACGTGTAAATAAAGATAAAACTAATATTACACATCAATTGTCACGAGCTATGGTACTAGAACAAGTTTTAGCTGAAAGAGAACGTCAAGATAAACGTTGGGGTGATCAGACATTCAATACAGATGATCATTGGACAGTTCTTTTAACGGAAGGATTGGGAGATGTAGCTAGAGAAGTATATGAAAAGAACTTATCAGACATGTATACAGAAATTATTCAATGTGCCGCAATATGTTTTGCGTGGGCAGAAGCTTATAACAACCGAGATAAACAAATACCAAGAGGAATATAGATGGAAACTAATAGTGAAAAAATTATTGAATCTTTTTTAAAAGATAAAAAATTAAATTTTTTTCGGGGAGATGATGAGCAATTTGATTATATGAAAATTCCATTTAATATTCCCGTTTTAGATAAATTAACTGGTGGAGGTATTCCAAAGAAACGATTTACTATAATATATGGAGCAACCAATGTAGGTAAATCTTATTTAGCCTCTCAAATTTGTGCTAATGTTTTAAAGGCTGGGGGTACAGCGGCATGGGTTGATACGGAATTATCGTGGGATGCGAATTGGATGGAACGTTGCGGTGTAGATATTTCTAAAATACTTGTCTCACAACCACCGAATGGAGAAGAAGCATTTGATTCTGTTCGTACATTGTTAGATGCGGCGTTTGATGTAGTTGTATTAGATAGTATTGCAGGACTTGTTCCCCATAAAAATTTAGACGAAGATTTTTCATATAATCCTATAGCATGGCAAGCACGATTTGTAACTCAGTCATTACCTAAAATTATGCCTAGTCTTTCTAATGGGGGTGCTTTAGTGGCTATTAATCAAGTTCGGAATAGTATGGGCCCAGTTGCATTAGACCCTATGCCCGGTGGATTGGCTCAAACATTCTTTGCTCATGCTTTACTACAAGTAAGACGGGAGGGCTGGATAGAGGAACCAAAAGGGTCAAAAAATAGAGTAGGATTTGAGATGCAGGTGCGATTACGAAAGAGTAAAGTTGGAGGAGAGAACTGGGATTCTGTAACAGTTCCTTTTAGAGTAGATGGAGGTATAGATATATTAGAAAGTTATATTAGAGAAGCTATACAGAAGAAAATAATTATTCAAGCTGGCCCGTGGTACACATATAAAGAACAGAAATATATGGGGTTGAATAGTTTGAAACAATTGTTCTTAGAAGATGAAGCCCTTGCGGAGGAACTAAAAGAAAATGTTACCTCCTAGAGATTATACAGCCCAAGAAAATATTATTGCTGAATATTTATCTGAATGGGGATTACGATATGATACACAGGTTTGGTTTCAACCTTACACAGTAGATTTTTTTATACCAGAGATTCATACAGTAATCGAAGCTGACGGAATATACGGACATTTAAGTAGTCAAGATAAAAGAAGAGATGAACGTTTATTGTATATCTATGATGACGATGTACATATCGTTATACATTGTAGAGAAACAACTAAAAAGAAAATTAAGGATTTTTTATGGCGGGAATTAAACAAATTGGGACAACCACAGGAATAAAAAAACGTAAACCAAAACGACAATCTGCGGCGAGAACCACTAATCAAGATAAAGAATTTTTAGCTTTATTAGATGAACATCTGAAAGGTAAAATGTCTCCACATCGAGGTAATGTTTTCTATCCATCAGCGTTAGGTAGTACTTGTGATAGATATTTATATGCATCATTTAATGGTTTATTACTATGGGAAGATTTAGACCCTAGAGTAAAACGTATATTTGATGTGGGGTCTGGCTTAGAAGATCGCATGACTAAATATTTTACGAATATGGGTATATTAAAAACACGAGAATACCCTGTTTCATTAGACTCTCCCCCTATTAGTGGGAGATTAGACTTTCTCGTTATTCATCCAACTAAAGGAGAAGCTATCGTAGAATTAAAATCTATTAATGAAAAAGGATTTAAAGAATTAAAACATGCCCCAAAACATGATCATTTAGTTCAATTACAGATTTATTTAAACTTACTAAATAAAGATTACGGGATTGTTTTATATGAAAATAAGAATGATCAAACTTTAAAAGCTTTTAAAGTAGATAGAGATGTTACAATGTGGGAGAAATTATTAGAACGTTGTGTTACAATTATGAATATGCTACAAATTCCTGAAGTGTGTACAGGAGATACATGGTGTAAATGTAAGGGAGTTAAAAATGGTAAATTATAAAGAAGGTGAACAATCAGAGAAATGGACACCTATGAAAGCATTAGGTAATGTCAGACGGCAATTAGCTTCTGATTTACAAGTTTCTTCTTTTGATTATGACTTAGACAAATTACCTAAAATTCCTCTAGAAGATTTTGCATCGTCATCTAATGACCGTCTAGAAAGTTATCTTGCTATGTTTGGTGGGTATACAAGTTATTATGAAGCAGAAGTTGCGAAACGAGAAAGTACCCTATTTGCATTACAAGCTGCTTATGATGATGGAACAGCTAGAGCTATGAATAGAATTGCGAAAGCTAGGGAAGAAGAAGGTAAGAAAAAACCTACACGAGAAGAATTGAAGGGCGAAGTTTTAGAATCATATCCTCAATTATGGGAACTTCGGAAAGAGGTTATCGAAAATGAAGCTGCTGTTATAGAGACTCGTGGTACATTAAAAGCATATGATAAAGCTTATGCGGCGGTTTCAAGGGTTGTTGGATTAAGGACAATGGGAGATAGACAACGGTGAATTATTTAGGTTTAGATTGTTCTTCCAAAGCTGTGCATGGAGTTATTATAACGGAAACTGAAGCAATACTTCATAAATTAAAATTTGACGGAGTTTCAAAAGGTTCTTTAATTCCTTATGTTCCAGATGTGGATAATAGACTTTTTCAGATATTTGATAAGTTTGCAGGTTACTTGAACCAAGAATTAGAGTATAATAATATACAATGTTCTGCAATTGAAGCAGCAATTTATATTCAAAATGCTCGTACTACTATGAATATTTCTGGCGTAGTAAGTGTTGCAAAATATTTATTACATACAAAAGGGATTTTATGTTATCCGGTTGATAACAGAACTTGGAAGAACCGAATTGTAGGTAAGGGTAATGCAGGAAAACCCGATATTAAAAAATTTGCGGTAGATAAGTGGGGAGATGTATTCCCCGAACAAGATTATGCAGATGCGGCTTGCATTGCATTATGGGCAAAAAGATATAGTAGACAAGGTTTCGATGTAGAGGCATCTAAAACTAAACCCATTAAAGAATCAGTAAACAGAATACTTGGTAAGGAGAGTTAAATGGCAGATAAACCAAAAACTTATTATATGAATACCGGAAAAGCGGTACCAAAAAAATCGGTTTATGAAGACCAACTTCCAGATAATATGTCATTGGAAGAGTTTCGTAAGACACGAGGGACTGTAGTATGGTGTAAATATTATGAATGTGTACATAATAAACAATTTGAAAATACGCAAAGGACAACAGGTACAATTAGAAAGAAAACAAATTTTAAACCTATTAGTGAACAAGAACATATTTGGAAAGGTGTATGTACACGAGATGAAATTGGGGTAGATTTTAAAGCCTTTTTCTCACCAAGTGGAGCAAAATTTAGTGTTCCAGCTTGTTTTGTTGCAGGAACAAGTAAAACCGGATATTTAGATTTTAGTAGACTTTTACAAACAGATGGTACACCTTATGGAGGAAGTATTGAATCACAAGGAGAACACGGTTCAACTGGATTCATACACTAATGCCTAAAATTATATCTCCCGAAGTTCGACTAGAAGCAATGAGTTTATATGTTTCAGGAGAACATACGGCAAAACAAATAACCGAAAAATTATCGGAAAAATTTGGAGTTGACATTACGATTTCCACAGTTTACGCTTGGTCAAAAAGATTTAAATGGGATGAGAAAAAATTAGAACTTCAAACTATTGGAACTAGAGCAGTAATGGAATCGGAGAGTCAACGATTCGCCAGATTGAATACAGAACATCTTGATCTCTATGAAAAGATGCGACATAAAGCAGCAGATAATTTGGAAGGATTAGATTTTCATGATGCTGGAGTTGCGTCACGTACAATTGATATGAGCATTCAAGGTGAACGAGAAACTATGAAAGGTTTAATTAATATTCAATTTGTCCAAGATATTTTAAATGTATTAGTTGAGGAAATCCAAGACCCCGAACTTATTAGTAGACTTGCTTCAAGATTTCAAGGAATTATTCAACACGCGGATACTAAGAATTAATGACTACTCCAAAAACTAACGAAGTTATAACAGTTGCAGATGCATTAGCTAGACTATCAGAAGGATTAACAGTTAATCAAAAAGCTAAAATAGGTAGTTTTCATGAGTTTATTACTGATATTTGGTCACTAAGTTTTGATCGTCCTGAATTATTTAATTCATGGCATGTTGGAATAATAGCAGAAGATGCAGAACGTGCTTTGGCAGATAACAAAAACTATGTTGCAATTCTCCCACGTTTCCATTTTAAAAGTACCTTACTTGGACATGGCTTTAGTGTATGGAGATTATTAAAAGCAACACGAGACACTTCTATTCTATATCTTTCTTATAGTGATACTATGGCTC
>Ga0208179_1000543_pt1 | contig 23671 bp, 26 predicted proteins | sample Malvired_Geostar_FD_184238 | JGI IMG/M metagenome (GOLD analysis project Ga0208179, IMG submission 184238) | Marine viral communities from the Global Malaspina Expedition - Malaspina viral metaG DeepMed_Geostar (SPAdes) (version 2) | ecosystem: Environmental > Aquatic > Marine > Oceanic | place... | reverse complement strand
AAATAACACTGGAGGCGGTTCACAATTTTCTTCCATGCACTATTCTATTACAGGCAATGCAAATCCACCAACCGCAACACCCGGTTATGGTGGTGGCGGGGAAGGTAGTCGTGGGACAACTGGCTATAGTGGTGCTGCGGGATCAGCCGGTCTGATAATAGTGTGGGAGTACAAATAATGGCTAATTACGCAGTAGTTAAAAACGGCGCAGTAGAAAATATAATTGTATGGGATGGTGTGCAGGAAGTGTCCATACCCGACGCTGAGTTAATTCTAGCTGACGAGAATACAAGAATCGGTGGCACGTATGATGGCTCATTCCACTTTGTAGAACCGCCTGTCCCCGAACCTACAGCAGAACAAGTAGCCGCAGCCGAAACAAAAGCAAGCGCCATTGGAAAGCTAAATGCTCTTGGCCTTAACGATGCTGAAATAGCCAGTATCACAGGAGGATAGCGATGGCATCCGAAGTAAAAACAAATAAAATATCCCCCTCAACAAGTACGACAGTAACACTTGGTGATGCTTCTGATCTTTTCCAACTCCCTGCATCAGCAGAGATTGATATAGCTAGTGGAGCGACGCTGGATGTTAATGGCACGATTGACCTCACGGGTGCTACCACAACAGGATTCCCTGCTGGTGGATTAACTGACGCTAGCCAGTGGAGATTAACTGCGACGATTACAGGTGACCACATTCCCATTACAGGGACATGGGAGGAGTCCGACACCTACGGATACGGCAGATTGGGTTCTGCAATGAGCGAGTCATCCGGCGTATTCACCTATCCATCGACAGGTTTTTGGCTTGTTGTGTTTTGCGGAAGTATGGACGGCGAACCTGGCGGATCAAGCCAACACCAGTATCGCATCGACACTACCACTAACAATTCTACTTATAACACTGTTGCATCAGCATTTGCGGAGGCGCAATCGATGCACAGGCAATCAGGAACGGCATTTCACCTGTTTGATGTTACGAGTACCACTGATTGCAAAGTGCGATTCTCTGTTGATGTTTTGAGTGGCGGAACAAGCAATGAAACATTGGGAAGTACAACAGAAAATTTAACATATGCAACATTTGTGAAACTGGCAGATACCTAATATGAAACCAGATCACATCACTACAGAAGAAGTGCAGGAGGCTTTTGGATTATGAGCGAAGTTAAAGTTGACACAATTTCTGAACGCACTGCTGCTGGTGGAGTAACCATTGATGGCGTATTAATCAAGGATGGTGTAGCAACCTTCCAGACCGCTGCTGGCTCTCCTCTAGTCTTTGAGGGAGCTACAGCAGATGCTTTTGAGACTACATTTGCTATAACTGATCCGACTGCCGACAGGACTATTACATTTCCTGATGCAGATGTAACTCTGGGTTCAGTTAAGGTTGCTTATCTTGTTGATGAGCAAACGTCGGGAACTAATGGCGGAACATTCACAAACGGTGCTTGGCGGCATCGTGATTTGAACACGGAATACTACGACACTATCGGTGTCACATTGTCTAGCAATGAATTCACATTACCTGTAGGAACATTTTATATAGATTGGACTTGTCCTGCTATTGTGGTTAATCAACATAGATCGAGACTTTACAACACAACATCCACCACTGTAGTGAAGTATGGTACATCGGCTTATTCTAATCCAGTACACGATTGGGGTTACTACGCTGATGCAGAGGTTTCAACTACATCGTGTGGTTCTGCTGCAGTAACTCTCACATCGACTGCTACGTTCAAGGTGGAGCATAGATGCGTTACGACTGTTGCAACTTATGGTTTTGGTAAGGCTAGTTCTCTTGCGGAAGAGATTTATACCACTGTTAAAATTATGCAGATTGCATAGGAGAGATATGGACATTAATCTGGTAATTGATCATTTAAAGTTAAACAATAACTCTTATAGTTTAAACAAAAGTAATCCTCCACATGAATTCATTAGATGGGACGGGCCTGACCCACAGCCCACAAAAGAAGAGTTGGAAACTGCGTGGACTCAAATACAAACCGCATACGACAACGACTACGCTCGTAAACGATTAGCAGAATACCCATCTATAGATGAACTGACTGTGGCTCTTTGGGAAGGTGTGGTTGAGGAAAGAATGGCTGCGGTTACTTCACTAGAAGGTAAGCGTCAGGCAGTTAAAGCTAAGTATCCTAAGTGAGTTTTGTAGTAGGGATAGCAAGGATAGCGCATTGGTTTTTAATTCCTTTCTTGATAATCTGGATGACAATAGCGCCAAACGACATGCTACCTAACTGTCTTATTGAGGCGAAAGCGGCAGTATCTGATAAATTTAGTGGTGGATATTTTGGGGAATAACATATGACTGGTATAAAATGGTTATTAGGAGCACTTTTGTTAACCTTTTCCTTGTCTGCACAGGCAGAATTACAAAATGTATTTAAAGGCATTGTATCTCTTCAAGTTCTATGCACTCCAGGCGGACCTGAAGAGTTGATGGAAGAGCTTCTTGAGAATTATAATGAAAAGCCTGTTCATGCAATGGATATTAGTACAATCTCTGGATTGAATATACAGATGTATATTACCGAGAATAGAAATAATCCTACAAGCACCGTTCTGTTGCATAATCAGAACGTGGATAAAACTTGCATTTTCTGGTCCGCTAAGGATTATTTGAGAACATTAGAAGTAGATAGTTTACCGGCTAAAACGCCAATGGAAGAGGAAAATATATGAGACACTTAAAAGAGAGTAATATGGGTTATTGGTCACACCTATCATTTGCTTTAAAATTATCAGCGCAACTAGTTGCTATGGCTATTGTAGGCGTAGTGCATGCTATTGTTCCTTTTGTGTTTCAAAACTCAGTATCTTCAGGTATTAAACAGATGGATGCTAAACTTCAGGAAATTGCAAACTAATGACTGAATATACTGGACCAGAACGACGTGGGAACGGTGGGTGGCACATGTCGAAGAGTCTCAGTGTTTCACATTTATTAGGTACTATTGCTATTGCAGTTGGATTCTTTACTTATGTGACTGGAATAGAACAAGATACCATCCGCAATCATCACGAAATTAAAAGTTTAGATCAACGAATGGATCGCTCAGATGCTAGAAATTCTGAGCAATTTGGGGAGATAAAGGATATGTTGAAATCTTTGAGTGTTAAAATAGATAGTTTGAGTAACCGACGTGGACCATGAACATTACCCCTTCAGCAACAGAGAAGATAAACCAAACCTTGACCGGTTCAGAATATTTAAGAATAGAGGTCAGTGGAGGTGGTTGCAGTGGATTCACCGTGGGCTTGTCGAAGACAGATGGAGTAAGCGAGAGCGATACTTGGCTGAGCGAGAACGTAGTTATAGATCCCACCTCGGAGGGGTATTTATCCGAGGCGACTCTGGATTGGATTAATGATCCCTTTAAATCTACGTTCCATTTTAAAATCCCTAATACCAAATCGTGTGGTTGCGGGGATTCATTTCAATTTGAGGATGCTTAATGGAAACTTTAAAAAACTGGGCAAAAGAAAAACCCGTAATAACTATAGCAGTGGTTCTTATAGTCGTTACGCTTGTATACTCCCTGTTATCTGGATCGGCGGATGTACCAGTCTGAAGAAAGCAAGCCTGGTGGGGGCGGGAACATTAGTTCCAGGTGCGATTGCGTCGATTGCGACTTCGGGGACTGCTCCTGTGTTACTGGCGGCAGCGGTAGGTGCCTCTGTGACAAGTGTGGTTGCGGATCAGACTATGACCAAATCTACACCTTTGCAGAAGGGTGCGGACATGACTAGTTGTGCGCCAGATAACTTCTGGACACTTTTAGGCGACCTAGTAAGTATGGGAGGTTGGTTACTTATATTGGTAGTAATAGTGCCTATGGTGCTCGGTTGGTTATTGCCAGGACCTTTGGAACGTAAGAAGAAGAAATAGGAGAAGTATTATGGGCGATTGGAATTTGATTGAGATGTTAGCGAATATAATGGGTAATACCCCCAATATAGCATCTAGACAAATGCATAATGAATTAGCAGGTGGTAGTGGAGGTCAAGGTTATATGCCTTCCGCGCAAGCATCACCTATACATCCACAACAACCGAGTACTACTGGTCCTATGGGTGGCCCGCTTAGAAGTGCCGATACTATAGGTCATGGTATTCCACGAGCTTCTCTTGGTAGAGGTAATGCTTTCATGCGTGCCCTAGCAAGACAACCGGCATTACCCGCGGCGGGCGAGCGTCGGCAAATGTTTGCTGATTTTCCACAACCTGGATATGATCCTACACAAAGAAGGTACTAATGTCTTCTCTCACCTTTGAAGATTTTCGAGAAGGTTTAAACCGTAAGAAATCAGAGCAAGTATCAGACGCTAGGGGCTTTCAAGTCCTAGATAACGCGTATGTTAACTCAGGTTATGCTGTTGTTAAACGACCTGGTATGGAAAACTTGCATGGTGCTACAGCTCTGAATACTAATCTCAAAGGTATGTTTATGTTCGACCAGAAGCTGTTAATGTTCTCACATTCAGCTATAGTTTCAATGCCCACATTGACAGGTTATGGTATAAATCCGCCCATTAGCGCAACGATAAGTGTATGTGTTTGTCCTGACCCAGATGATGCTGCCAATACTATAGCTCGCGTTTGGCAGATGGTACCATTTAACAGACGTATATATGCTGTAATAGAATATGCTGACGGAACTATTCGTCACTTCTATGATTCTTTAGCAGAGTATGTAGCTGGTACACCCGATGTTATTACAGATGCTAATTGTCCTAACACTAAATCAGTTGTTGCTAATGGTTCGAAAATATATGCTATTGGAACCAACGCGCTTGGCCAAGCATACGTAAAATATTCCGCTACAGAAGATCCTACTGATTGGTCATCTCCATCTGATGCCTCGGGTACATTGGGATTGCCAGTAGGTCTAGAATCTCCTGAAGATGATGAGATAGAAGGCGTTGGTGTATTCAGAAATAATTTAGTCGTTTTCATGTCTAATAATCTTCAGTTATGGAAGACAGATGAAGACCCTGCCTTAACTACGTTAGACACCGTCATTGAGAATGGTTATTCTAACTTTCCAAACACTATTAGAAGCAGTGGTAACGACTTACTTTTCTTGAACAAAGGCGGCGTCTATGCAAGTGGCCAAATGTTATACACAGATTCTATGGAGGCTACTGACGTTGGAGCCCCTATATATGACTTGTTATTTGAGTTAATAAAAACAGAATCCGCCACATACGAACCTAAGGCTATACACTATTCTGGAAACAACCAATGGATCTTATTTATAAAGGATCAATTATTTGTGTTGACTGTTTCCACAATAGCGAATTTAAGTGCATGGGCTAGATGGACACTACCAACTAGTTGTATAATGCGTGATATGTGTTCATTCAGAGAGTTTTTGTTTGGTTTGATGGAAACACCAGCAGGCACCTTTGTATATTCATTTAATCCAGAAAAGTATGAAGATGATTTAAGTGATGGTATAACCGATGCTAGCATTCCATTACAATTACAAAGCTCGTTCAACTCATTAGGCGCCGAAGGTAATTGGAAGAAGATATACGGAATGGATGCTATGTTTACAGGAACAGCAGATGTACAACATCGATGGGATGCACGAACACCAGCAGAGAAAACTACAGCTATATCGCTTGACGGAGATACGCGCGCTGCGCCCATGATTCCAGTAGAATTGATGACAACAGAAATTAGCTATGATATTACTCAAACGGCTAATTCTGCTTTTACCCTAAATGGGTTAACATACTATTACAACGTTTTAGGAGAATTTTGATGTCTAAATCTAGCATGGTAACACCAATGCCACCAGAAACATTAATGGGCTTTGTTGATCCAAAAGTAGATATTTCCAAAAGTTCACTAGATCTTCCTGTATCTCCTGTTAATGCACGACCTAATTTTGAAAAAAGGGTGCGTGGTGGTAGAAGTATGGCAGAAGATTATTTAGGTACCAGAAGGGGTGATATACGTGGTAGGGCTGATGCTGTAACTAACCTACAAAAGCGTCAACTTCGAGAACAGATGAGAGACCAAGACAGAGCTTCTAAGTTCTCTGCTTCGCGTGCTGGCCAATTTGGTGGGCAAGCATACTTTGACCAACTTAAGAAAGATAAACGAGCACAGTCTAGAGCTATGCAGCAGGCTAATTTGTCAGGTTTGGACTATGAAACTGGGCAGTTAAGCGCACTAAATCAAGATGCTAATTACTTACGCGGGGCAGCAGAAGCTGGTGATATAACAGGTGGCGCGTTCCCAAGTGTTGGTGGTTATAATGCATCTTTAGGTTCATTTGCTAGATTACCTAAAATAGCAAAAGCACCAGAAGTAAAGGCAACAACAACACCAGAAAAAGCAAAAGTAAAAGCAAAAGTAAAAGCTAAACCAAAAGTAGAAGAGGTATATGGTGAAAGCGCAAGCGAAATGGGTGCCGGTCATGGCGAGGGATTGTTTTGACGGGGATATAACATGAGTTTTATTCCAACTAGCACGGACGCCGAAGGTGATCCAGGTTTAGGGTAGGTTATCGAGTATGTTAGGAGAACATAATGTCTAAAGGATTAACAATGGCAAGCGCGTTTTCTGGTATGTCAGAAGCCGCAGCTAGAGCAAAGGCTGCTGAAGCTATGGCTAAGCAACAGAACCTACAGCGAGAGTATCGCAGTCAGATGAGTGACGTTGATACTAAAAGCGAGATCACTGACTTCAATCAGCGAGAACGTATGCGGCAGATCAAGAACCAAGCCGCTCAGAAAGCTGAAGGTGCTAAGCAGTATCAAGGACAACAAGCTGCAGGTTATTTAAGCCCAAGGGTAGGTATGGGTCTAGACACTTATGCTCCTGGTTTCGAATCAAGGCTAATGGAAGATGTCAGTACTACCCCTGTCAATCCTTTAACTGCAGGCTCTCCATGGGCCAATGCTCTAGCATCACAACAGGCTATGGTAAGAGGTGAACGCCAATTAGATGCTAGTGATATGGCAGCTTTATCTGCTGGCCAACGCAGGGCAACCGAAGATCAAGAAGCTATGGGGCGTATGGGCGCTACGCAACAGGGCGAACCTGCAAGAACTGCTGCGATATCAACAGATGCTGGTGTAGTAGGTGAAGAAGTTGATTATGAAGCTGCAAAACAAAAACGCGGTTTGGTAGAAGATAGGCAATCTATAGGCGCGACGTACGAACCTTGGATAGAGACTGATATAATCAGAAAAGAAGGCAGTTTAGGTGGTATTGCAAAAAGCATGAAGGATCTTATGGAGTCTTCACCAGCGAAAGGTGATGTACCCAAACCCTATTCGTCTAAACTCTCAGGCGATTACGGTAAAATTTATGGATCTGGCATGCCAACAACCCCAGGGTCAACAGGTGGTGGAGTTTGGACATAGGTATTTAATATGGCAATTATAACAATCCCTTCATCATTCAGTCCAATCGCGGCTGCTCTTGACGTCTTTACACAGGACAGGTTAGCGCAACAGAAGCGTGCTAGACAGCAAGAACAAGACGCTTGGAATAGAGAAGCACGTGCTAGGCAGCGTCAGGGTTGGGGCCGTCAAGATGAAATACAACGCAGGCAAGATTTATTGTGGCAAGAGCAACGCGCCGCATATGCGCAAGCAAATGCAGAGAAACAGAGACTTGCACAACAGCACCAAGATGCTTTAGGTCGTTACAACGAAAACACACTAGGTACTGCTTTGGGGCAAGAAACTCCTGCTTTTACAGATACAGAAATGGGCGGCGATTGGAACGAAATGGCTGGTGAAACAGCTACAACTCCTGGTTTGCGAGAAGTTCTTGAAGCCAACATGAGCGCACGTGCTAAGTATGGTAATTTATGGGGCATGCCATCTAGAGCAGAGTTAATTTCTAGAATGCAAGGCAAACAAGAATTTGATCAAGAAGCCTTAAGAGAGGCGTTATTTACATATCAAAACACGAAACCAGGTGATGTAAATCATAGTATGGCATTTTTAGCTTTGAAAGACATGGGGCTAAGCGCCGGGCATATTAACGAAATAGCTGGTCCAGAAGCAGCAGCGCAGTTTAATGCGGAAGAATATAGTAAACAGGATGCCTTATTTCGTGGAGGTCTTACAATGCCGCCAGAAACTATGGGCGATGAAGATGCTATATATGACGATACAGATGTCGTTGAGAAACTGACAGAACAACAAAGATTAAATGCTTTACTTACTCGCGATAAAATGGTTGGTAGAACAACATCTAGGCAGGATCTGGAAAGTATCTTTAATCCGCAAGCGCCAGCTGAAAAGATTACCCCGTTACAAGGTTGGAACAAAGCTTATGGTAATCGAAATGATCGTCTAGTTCATGAAGATGACGTAATGGCTGGTATTTCAAGCGCTATGCAAAAAGCTTTGTTAGGTAGCGTACCAGAACAGGATCCTGATAATATAGAGTCGTTCAGTATGAGTGAGCTTTTCTCAGATGCTCAAGAGCAACAATTGATGAGCAATATGTGGCAAGCAGCACAAATGATACAACGAAAGTATTTCCCAGGTAAGAGCGCTCAAATAGTCTTTGAAGAGATGAAGGCCAAGATAGGTATGGGTCCAAAAGAACTTGATCTTGTAGATACAAGCGGAGCTATTTCTGAATTTGTACCTGGTAAATTTAATGATACAGAAGCTAAATACATTGAAACACCTCGATTATATAACGCGCAACAAATCATGGATGATTATTTAGAGGTGTTGAGAATGGCTTTAAAAGAATCAAATAAACTAGGATAACATGGCATACTCAGAAATTGAACTTCTTCGGTTGATGGAGGGGTGGCGTGATACTAATCTAGATCCAGAAGATATAAATCAACCTAAAGAATACCAAGAAATAAGAAACCATTATTTGCAAACCGTTTCCGCGACCCCGCAAGGCCCGGGCACGCCTGCGTTAAGCTATGGCGCAGCAACACCTGCACAGAGTTATTGGGACCACTTAAAAGAGAGTGCAAGTCAAGCTGGGTATCGAATTGGTGAAGATGTAGCTGATGAAGCTGTAAGTTGGGCTGAAACCCTTGGTTTTGATAAGTGGGCTGATGAGCAAAAAAGACTTCGTGGTCTTTATGATTTATATGGTGGCGGAGCTCCAAGCCAAGATTGGGATCCTGATAGACCAGTTATAAATTTACCAGGAGAAGGCGCGGATATTAGTGGTTCTCATTTAGAAAGCGCTCTTAGAAGTCTACACACGACAGGGCGAGCACTAGCAGGGGGTGTAGCTGGTAGAGGATTCGCGGCTGCGCGAGCTCTTGCTAATCTTGGAAAGTGGGGTACTAGGGCTAAACGCGCTGCTCCCATGGCAGGCGCTATGACAGCTATGTCAACTACTGTGTATCCACAGTTTTACCAGCAAGCCTTAAGGGAAGGGTTAGATAGTAGTCAAGCCGCGGAACAAGCATTTGTCTATACTCTCGCCGAAGTAGCAGGCGAAGCATTCCCTATTGGTAAGCTTCTGTCTCGTACTCCCGGTGCTAGAAGCTTCGCAAGAGACTTACTTGGTGGTATGACAGCAGAAGTAGCTGGTGAGTATGTAACAGAATTCGGTCAGATGGCTTATGATATGGCCAGGAAGGGAGAGGATGTAACCTCTGACGAGTTCTGGAATCGCATGAATGATGTATGGAAAGTTGCAGTATTGATGACTGGTGGCACACAAGTTCCAGTAGCATCTACAAGGGCTATAGCTGACAGACTTATAGAAGCTGATCCAGCATATATTAGCCAACTGATGGCGAGCGAAGCAGCGCGTATAGGTTACAATGCGCAAGTGTCAATGCCAGATCCAGCTCTTGCTAGTGAAACTAGTTGGGGCACTGAAGGTTCTGTAGATCCTGGCACTAAAGAAATGGGTTTTGATCCTATATTAATCAAGGGTATGGCTAGAGAGCAAGCCGGCAAAGAAAAGGGTCAAAAAGTAACCCGACAAGATGTTAAGAATCGTGTTAATTCTTTATTAATGCACGAAGGTGGAGCGCATGGCGGATTATTCTCTTATTTCGCTACTGGAAAAGGTGGTGATGTCAAGTCATTTAATGAGTATTTAGAAAAATTCTATGAACAGAACCAAGCAGAAATAGATACTTGGTTGGCAGAAGATCCTAGGGGTAAGGCGTATCAAGAAGGTGGTGCTTATGATACTCCAGTCAATAGGGTAAATGAGTTTGTGGCTATCAACATTGGTGAAAAAACAAACACAGGTTTAATACGTGGTGTTATTTCAAAAGTAAAATTGCTTCTCAAAAAGAACACAGGTTATGACTACTCTGCAAATGAAGCTCGCGATTTAATACGCAGCGCTCATATGAGCATGCAGATGGGTACGTTATCGCCTGAAGTAGCGGCGCAACCTGCGGCTGAAGGCGCTGTTGTTCAGGAAAGTAAGGTAGCTCAATTTCCAGATCGTAAGCGGCAGGTGGCAACTGAACGTGCTATGGCCCCTAATGAGGATGTGAGATTCAGTGACAACCGTATGCGATCTATACAAGAAGATTGGAAAAACAATGAATTAGATTTGCGAAGAGAGTACGGTGATTTTGAAACATTTGAAGAGGCCGAATGGGATCTTAATTATGAGATTTGGTTGGATGAGAGAGGAGATACCGTACTAGAATCCAGAACAGGCGAGCCAGCCGATCCATCACGCAGAAAGTTTATGAAGCAAGTTGGTGGCGCAGCGGCTGGTATTGCAGCAGATCCTAGAATGATCTTAGAACCTGCAACACCCAGTGCTCCACTTACGCAAGGATTAACTGATGTAGTAGTACCAGATATAAATACAATATATAAATTTGATATTGCTGTAGATCCTTACGCTGGTTGGACTAGCTCTGATGATCCAAGTGAGGGATCTGTAGAGGTTACGTTTAATTACGAAGCGAACCAAGAGTTGATAGAGGTTTATGAAGGAGATGAACTTGTAGATACAATTAATGTTGCAGAAAATCAAGAAGATGTTGATTCTCGGATCGTACAATATGTGAATGATGAATATGGTAACAGGAATGTAAATAGCGTTCATGATCCTATAAGAGATCCTGAAGGAGAAGGCGGTGACGATGGTGGTCCATTAACGGAGAACGAAATGGACGCATTTTTCGGCGATGCTGATGCTAGTTACAAACAACAAGCGCAAAACATGGTTGCTGGTGAATTGGCAAGACAGATAGAACCTGGACAGCGAGAGTCTTTTGCACAAATGGTAGAAGAGGGCACGGTAAGAATACCAGAGAGAGGCACTGCATATGATTACTTTGATGAACCTGAAACTCCACGCTTACCAGAACGAGAAACTCCGCGACTGCCAGAGCCCAAAGCACCTGCTATAGAAAGGCCTACACAGAAAGCATTGCCTGCGCCTAAAGAAACCACAGAAAAAACAGATGCAGAATTATATGTAGACACCATAGATGAGATCATGAATATCTACGACGAGGATGCTACCGCTGCAGAGGCGGCAAGAGATGGTACTCTAAATGATCGTATTATATCTTATGCTGCAGAAACACCATTCACCAGAGAAGAACTTTGGGAAGGTGTAAACGAACGTATAGAGGCGCTTGAAGAACCTACTCAAGAAAGACTTGAAAGTAGAGTTCGTAAACCTAAAACCGAAACTGTACAGCGTGATATAAACGAAGAAGCAAAGAAAGCACGCAATAGAATTAATGCACTTGATATTGGAGAAGATGAAAAGACAGAAAGACGCTCATTATTAAAACGCTTGCAAAATGTTATGGGCGCTCGAGTTAGAAAGAGAGGTATTGATGCTGGTAATCAAGATGTATTTGTAGAGCAGGCAGCTAATATAGTCGATGGTGACCTCACTACGGTAGAAGAATTCATAACACCGTTTGAAGAACAAATGACACCTTCGAGAGAAAGGGTGTATGCGGCTACTGCAAGACGTGATCAACGTGCGAAACGCTTAGGAAAAACAGACACTGAAATTCTAAAGTATCGACCCAAAGGTGCGAAGCATCCTATGGAAGGTCGTATGACTTATCCATTTGCCCAAGAGGAAATTGATAGGCAAGAAGAAGCGGGAGAGATCACCGCAGAAGAGGCTGAGATTCGCCGTCTAGCGGTTAATAATGTTAGACGCATATTCAAGGGTAAAGCTGGACCAACTGTAAAGAGAACTATCACAGAGGCAGTCTATGGTATTGGTAACTATGAAGATCTAGTACCATGGTCAGAAGTATATACTGAAGAACAAACTGTTGAGATGGAAGGTCGAGCGGAAGTAGCCGAAGCAGAAGCTAGACGCACTCGATATGATCCTACAGATATAACTGAGAAACAAAAACAAGATTTACTTAAGGATCCAGTAATTGCCGAAGAAGCCGCATGGATAGCTAGTGATGAGATGCCTAGTTTGACTGACAGCGAAGAGCGTTTACTTTTCTTGAGAGCCCCAACAGAATTTAAGAGCGAAGCCGAACAAAAAGAATTTCAAGCATGGCGTAAAAACCAACGTGATTTTGATGCTGCTGAATACAAAAAGCGTGAACAACAAAAAAGAGATGACGTTGTAGCAGAAGCGGAGAAGGAAGGCAAGGTTACAGTTGTACCACCTGTGGATATAGAAGCATTACAGAAGGAAAGCCGACGCACATTAGAGCAGGTTGATCCTTCTGTGTTTGACACTATGGTAACCCAGTATGGCACAGATTACGCTAATGCACTAGAGCGGGCTGGTTTTAATTATGATCGTGATGGTAATTTAATCGATGAAGCTGAAGGTGAGGTTACCAGTGGAGCAGAGGTTGTTGACAATACTAGATTAGAGAGTCGCGTGAGAAGCAAGAGAACTGGTGCTGAAGGAGAGCTTGAAATACTAGATGTTCCTAAAGAAATGTATGGTAAAACATACGATAGAGTTATTGTTACTTACGAAAAAGGGGATAAAACTCCTACCTTAAGTTATGCTACCGAAGATGAGATAGAAGTTATAACGGAAGAAGATGCTGATACTGATAAACGCCGCCAAAAAGCTAGAACCGCTAAATCTGACGAGGCTGGTAATCTGCATTATAGAAGAATGCGTAACATTTATGAAAAACTTAATAAAGTTTTAGATCTAAAACCGCGACAAAAACCAGAAAGAGAACATCTCTTAAATACAACTCCTATAGTTAAAGAGACAGGAGAAATAACAAAAGAAAGTGAGATAGCTCCAAATGCTGTGTGGAATTTGGTTTTGATGCCAAAGTTTCTACATGATATAAAAAGTACTTTTGAAGGAGGTAGAACTGCTCCTGCCCTGGCTACCCACCGTAAAAAGAACGGCTTGCCTCCACTTGATTCTGGTGAGCGATTTCAAAGTTCTGCGCCATATTTTGATATATCTAATATGGTTGATAGGTTTGATAAGAACGAAATAACAGAAAAAGATTTTGAAAAATATGGTATAACATTAAGAGAAGCGAGGCAGGTAAAGAAGTTCAGAGACGCTATAAAAAAATCATTGAATGACAGCACAGAAATAAATTTATTTCAAAAATTCGCAGATGCATATACTTCAGCTTTAGGTATTGAAACAATAAATGTAAAAGATGTACATATAACGCCAGAAGAAAATCAGGCATTAAAGGGTTTAATCAATACAATGGCTATAACTGTGCAACCGCCCAAAAGTGCTGTGGAAGCCGCTCCCGCGCGTGCCAAAGATGAAATAATGGGGGATAATGCTACAGTTGGACCAACATTCTTTAGTCGTGTAGACGCCAAACGCATCAAAGATAAAGGCGCAACTTATTCAGAACACTTTAACGATAGCTTTTGGTATAGAGCTACAAGTTTCTTGTGGGGCAAACCAGTTCAAGCTATCCGTGACTTCAATAAGACGGGTAGATTTGGTACTGAACGGGCTGATATAGAAGCTGCAGACAAGATAGCAGATCTATTCCAACGACATCAATCAGCGAAGATGCGTGCCGAAGGCATGGAGACGGGCACCGATTTCGTACAAGATGTATCACTACGTACGGGTGAGTTTTATTCTAAACTGTCTAAGATCTTTGCAGAAGCTACAGATAGGTTGGGCGTGTTAACAAAAGTGCCTAATGGGGAGCTTGTTGATTTTCTTGTTGGTAAGGATGTTAAATTCTCTGACCCAGCCGTTAAGAAGACTGCAGAGCAATTGCGTGACTTGATGGATGGTGTGTACAAGTATGCCAAAGATGAGACATCTGGTTTAGAAAGTCCACTGGATCTGAGAGGAGAGGGTGACAGCTTACTTCCACGTGTTTGGAATATTGAATATTTAGCTACACGATCTGGCAAGGCAAAGCTTCTTAGAACTTTATCCGATATGTTTTCGGAAAGAGAAGGCGGCAAGCCTATATTTGAAGATGCTGATATCACTGTAGAGGATATGTATGACATCATCATAAACAGTGGTGGTTTTGTACAAGGTGATTGGACAAACTTAAAAGCAGATCAGACTAGATCAGAAAAAGATATAGAGAAGGATCTCAAGATTCAAGAATATCTTGATATGTTAGATACAGAAACTTTGATAGACAGTGGTTTAGTACTAGATGATTTGCAAGCAGTTATACCACGCTTCATACAGAAGGCAGTAGAGCGTACAGAATATGCTAAGCGTTTTGGTACTAATGATGAGATTCTAAGAGGACTCATAGGTGAGGGTATCGACCAGATTCGCGAACACAATCGTGAAGTTTTAAAACTCAAGAAGGATGCAAAACTTTCTCACATAGATGAGAAGCGCTTCGCTAAAGCAGCGTGGGATATGGCCCGTATAGCACGTAATAAATATGGTTACGATATGGCTAATATGCCAACTCGCAGGTGGGTGCAAAGATTAACTAACGCGGCAACAATAATGAAACTTCCATTGGTTGCTTTAGCATCTATGCCTGAGTTTTTCACACCCATGTTGAAAGGCGATATATCTCCTCATCATTGGTTCGTAGATCTTATGGCTGCTACCACCTGGGCGGGTTACAAAGGGATGAATGGTATAAGTAAGTTATTACTCAACCAACACTTACCTGCTATGCGTAAGATGTCAAGAGAACTTGGTGGTTCAGGAATTTTAAGTGATATCCAATTGTTGCGCGAGATGGGTATAGCAGATATACAGGCTATGGGTGATTTAGTATCTACTCGTTATGCTAACCCGAACTTCGCACGTGGCGGTTTGAGGGCTGGAGCTGGTGGTAGTTTAGCAGGTAAGATTCCCAAACATGTGCGTGGTGTATTTAACATGCAGACGTTCATGCAGGCTACTATGTTGACTACCATGACAGAGATGCAGCAGCTAATGGCTTTGCGTAACTATCAGAGGCATGTTAGCAAGCGCATAGACTTTGTACAAGGCAATAAAGGTAAAAAGTTAACAGGAAGGAAAGCAAGAATCTTTAAGCAGTATACACAAGACTTATTAGATTATGGTATAACGGGTGACATCGATCTGAAAACTTCGTCAGGTGAGGCGGCATTTAATGCGGGTGCATTACGGTTTATAGATCAGGTAATCACAAGACCTAATGATGCAACTACTGCCAAAGCCTTTAAGAATCCGTTGATAGCGCCGTTAGTCCTCTTTAAACGTTTCATTACTACGTTTGGTAATACGCTACTTACATCTGTGGGTAATGACCTTGCACATAGCGTGGATAACGTCGAGCGTGCTAAGGTTGTAGGTAAGGTTGGTGTAACAGCGATGGCTATGTATGGTGCTGTGATGTTCTCAGAAATAATTAGAGGTGCAATAAAAGGTGATCTAGACGAAGATGATTTCAAAGCTTTACCTGGTGACTTTAATCAGTTTGTAAGACGCCTTGATAGAACAGGTTTATTGTCTGCTCCAGGTACTATGGCTGTAAATATAGCTTTCCCATACAAACGAGGATGGTGGGATAGTACACAAGCTAGAATAGTAAGCGAGGGGTTAGGACCACTTGGTGGTGATTTAACCACCTTGGGTGATACTCTGATTGATCCAAAGAAAGATGGTTGGAAGCGTTTATTGGGTCAGCTGATTCCAACGACTAAACCGTTTATGGGTGGTAAGGGTGATGAACGTGAAGATAGACGCGCTAACAGAGCTAAGCGAAGGGAAGAACGATTGAGGAAAAGGAAAGAACGAAGAGAGGCCAGAGGATGAGTGATCTTGCTAACTTAATGATGAACACGCGCAACAAGTATATGCAACAGCAGATGAGTAGTGATATGGTCAATAAACATACAGATCCTTACGCTTGGATGAAGGATGCTTACCATACTCCGATGCTACCTAACCAACCCAAAACGGCTGGGCCCTATCCTCAGAAAGCGTTGCTCCCTGCGTAAGTAAAGGATAGGTGTCCCGGTCACAATTCCTTCATAAGATTTATTTGGTGTTTATCTTTTATCTCTTCCCAGTCTTTTAAGTATTTCTTAATACCTTTGCGTGCAGTTACTATCATACGTTCACATTTCTCTGTCTTAGCAAAGTCTTCTACAGTTTGCGCAAGACGGTCAGAGAACTCTTTCAGTTCTACACCACTGACCATTATATACTCTAACACCTTGAACCTTGGGTAAGGTAGTAGCTGAGTGATGGTCATCAATTTTATCTTCTTCTCTTTAACTACAATAAAGATTTGTATTAAATCTTTTTTCGCCCACTCATAATAATCGTCGGTCGTAAGATGCTTACGTACATCGTTACCATCTATAGTGTTGAGACCGTTCTCAATAAGCGGCTCTATACCTCTCCATACTTTATCGATATCTCCACTCTTCAGCAGGAGAATCCTATAACGATCCATATTGCTCCCCTTAGAATACTTCTACACAGTTTATATTTTTTCCAATAGAATGAATCTTGTGAATACATCCCTTAGGTATTGCTGTAATACCATAGTATTCCCCATCCGACCAAGTGTCGGCTAGTTTTAAAACTCCTTGTTCTGACCAAGTGCTTTCGTTAAAGAACCAACCGATTTGGTGAACGGTTTTAATGTCCACCTCATCGGCAGTATCCCAGCCGGCAGATTGCACAGTGTCCAACCATTCGACCTTGACTAAGTTCACGCGGCTTCTTTCTCCTCTTTAGGTTCTACCACGATATACTTGACAGTGACATTACCTTTGTCGTCCTTTTCATACTCAGTTCGATAGGTAGTTGGTACCATCTTATAAGTTGTGAACTCTGTACCCTCTGCAGGTGGAACCGGTACTGTTAGAGAATCTAACATACGATCCATCACTGCGAATGGATTGCCCATTCCATAATCCAAAGCTCTGTTGAAAAAACGATCCATAGCACGAACGTGCTGGTTTTGTAGTACTAATCTCATAATACACCTCCTGTTACACCGTTAAATCTCACACGCGCCTGCGACACATGCGTACTCCTGGCTACCCGTAGTATCATCAACCTGTTCTATCAGGTCATCCCAGGTAAGCTCTATTTTACCATATTTTTTGTTCCATTTGCTATAATCCGCAGAGCACATATCCTGGTATGGTGCTGCTTGATAGACATGGCCTTCATCAGCGCTGGGTAAGAAGCTGATTCCGTTGACTATATCGAAATTCTCCCATATCCAGGCACCTACAGTTGGCCACTCGTTCTCCTTCACATAACACGTCATACTAGGCTTGTGCTCGCAGTAGTGTAGTGCAAACCTTTTCCACAGTTCTAACTGCTCAATAGCTGATACATCATGTCGCGTCTTAGAGCCTGTAGCTTTCATTGGAAACTCAAATACCCAAGCATCCTTGTTATAAGGATCTTCTAAGTATTCGATCCCGCTGTCGATAAGCTTTTGAGATAATGGATCCTTCTTATCATTACGTACACGGCGGATGTAATATCTAGCGTGACGAGGATGAATCCCACTGCTGCTATCCACCAGCTGACTAACAGTCCCGCTAGGCTTGATACAAGTAACAGAGGCAGATGGGTTGATACCAATTTCCTTTGCAAAAATTTCATTCGTTTTAACCGCATGATCGCGTAACTCCTCCAATTGTTTTGGCGATGCTTTCAGCAGAGCCGGACAATCGAAGATACCTGTTATACTCACACCTAACAAAGCTTCCTCTTCACAGTTCTTTTTCCACTGGGCACCTAGATAACGAAAATCCGTGAGGCTTGCCTGCACGGTACCTAACATGGTTGCAGCTTCTATTTTTGTAGTAAGCGTTTCCATGGTGTCATTATATCTAGCTACCACTTCGGATAGATTGCAAAACTGTTTAGAACGAAGTACAATTTCCGAACATGGATTCGTTCCGAACTCCCACTCTTTGTCTCTCCTCTCTGGAGCCATAGTTTGGCAGGCTCGTCTATTGAAAATACCCCGTTCACCTGATCGTGACTCGTAGATGGCCGACCACTCTCGCATGAACGCTCCTACATCAGGGCGTTCTGTGTAACATATAGAGTTGTTAGCCAATGCTCTCTGTGGGTTTTCCATAAACCAGTTACCCATCTTAGCATTGCGCATCCTTTCGTCTGAATGATTACTTAACGATATCTCAGCGGTGCGTCTTACTCCGCCGACTACTACTGCTTCTCCGATATAATTCATAATATCATGACATTCTAATGAAGTCAGCTGATCGCCTCGTGCACTAGATATAACATGAATGGTTTTTTTGAATAACTCATCTAAAGGTTCTGGTCCAGAGGCGCGACCACCGAATGTAACCAGTGGTGCACCTGCTGGGCGAATCTTAGACAAGTCCCATTTGGGTATTAACCCTTGAAACAAAAAGGCTATCAGCTCTTTATAAGCTTTAGCCCACCCGATTTTAGAGTCTCGGACGACTATAATTGTGTCTGTTTCATGAAAGTCCTCTGCAATGATCGGGAGCTTCTGTATGTGTTGTCTTTCAACGCTGAACCCCAGACCTGTGCCACACATAAGAATATAGAGACACTCATCGAAAGCGCGCAAGCTATCAACAGCAGTATAAGCACAATTGTATCCAGCCACATGGTCTTTCTCCAAGGCCTTGCCGGCCGTCATTAAAGCCCTCATCGAGGGCATTACTTCCATTCCTACAATAAGGGGTTTAAATCGTTCAAGGTGATTATTACCAAGGCGAGTATCAAAAAAATCGATATAGCGTCCAATAGTTTCCTCCCAGGATTCCCTGCGTTGTTGATCTGGTAGATACCTAGCATATCTACTCTTATGTATAAACTGTTGATACGGCGTAATATGCATGTCCTAGAGCTCCAGAATCGCCCTCTAAGGCGAAAGAAAAAAAGAGGCAGGGCCTAAAGTAGACCCCGCCTCCGAAAGTAGTAAAGTACAGCGTAGATTAGAAGGGTAGGTCGTCGTCCATATCGCTGGATCCACTACTTTGGCCCCCTCCCTTTTTCTTGGGCTCTGAGAACCTCATGTTGATTACCGCATTTTCTGCAAGGTAATCAAACGCCTTCCATACTTTGTTATTATCAGCATCCTCGTTGGGGTTAATCCATGCGGCTACTCGCATGTCTGTGCCATTATAATTACCTGGTCCAGATAATGCGGGATCTTTAGCCGTTTTCCTCTCGTTGAGAAAGAATCTTCCCTTGTTAGTGTTATCGAATTGTTTTCCTGCCATTAGCGCTTCTCCTGCTTCTCAGCTCTTAGTTGTGGACAAAAATTACGTACATTACAGTACGTCCAACACCGCTTGGGTGACCCGGGTCTGTGCTCTATCGTGCACTTAGTCGGATCAATCAAGTCGTTTAAGTAATTCATAGCTTCTTGTTCTGAATCGAGCAATCGCAATGCATTCTTTCGACCCGCTTTCATAACGGCCCATTTTTCTTCTGACTGCCATCTCTCTTCAGGTGTACAGTAATGATCCTCTTTAAAATGTCTGCTTAACTGCTGATCTATATACTTTTTACGTATAGAGGGTATCCACAGCGGTATATCAACTACTGTCATTGCATGGTTAGGATATGTTTCTACATCAGATGCTTGCCTAGCATTCCAGTCACGAGCTATAGCTACAATAGCTAAACCCTTGACCTTCCAAGCATTGGCTGTCATCAGATCAGCTAAAACATTAAGCTGATATTCCCACGACTTTTTATAACCATTAACTAAGTTCCAGGCGCTGACCGTTTTAACATCGTATAGTATTTTAGATGACATGTCATAAACGTCAATCTGTCCTGTAACTACTTTACCATCATAATCGTTGTAGAATCGCTTTTCCGTTAGTACATCTGAATTACTTTCGTTAGTGTTTTCCACCACAGAGTGTACTGCTGATCCCCAAATAGACCAAACTCTATCTCTAACATCTTCGACAAGTTCATCTGCATGTTTATACCGTAATGCATTTATTTGGGGACTGTCGATAAGCCGTGTAACTGAAATATCACTAGGCTTTGTGCCTTTGGTATAGTTATTTGTGGTAAGCGTATGATACAACCAATGCGGATAATTGTTCTCATTCGTAAACTTGCGGGCCATTTAAGTCTCCTTGATCTAAAGGGTCTATTATACTAGAATCAATCTCCTTGGTTGTATCCTGAATAGGAATATCTTTATAATGTCTACAAAAATGCTCTGCTTTAATAACAACATAGGCATCTTCAAATTTTGTATATCTCTCATGGAGGACTACGATGGGTATCCGGTGTTCTTTTTCACGATCGGCCTGTCCATAGGCTGAATGCAACCAATCTGGAAAAGATTTCCTGTGTTTCACCTCTATGGAGAATATCGGATGCTCTACATCTCGTCGACTTTCTCCATTAGAACCGGTTCGTGTTCCGCCGAATAGTTTAGCAACACCGCGTTCTACGTTTTTCCAATTATCTGTTCTCATTAGAATGGTACCTCCTGGTCGTATTCCATATCTTCCGGAGGCTTGAAGTATACCCTTGATGGTGCATGTTGCCCATCTGTGAACGCTCCCGTGTCCGGTCCTATTTGATTCCACCACAACTTGATACGACATGGCTGGCCATACCGTACCTTGACAGCTGATATAAGCCCATCTGATAGCTCTGACCAAGTGCGGGTATCAGACGAGCTTATAGTCTGCGCTCCCCACCCATCAGAGACCTTCTCTTGCTTCTCAACATTACGATTTACTATAAAAACATTATCAGCTAAGTTAGTAATGTCACCAGATCCTACTACGTCGAACTTATCTGGTTGGTTTTTTTCTGAATCTAACTTACGTACGTGATGTACGACGTGTATGATCAAACCCAGTTCCATACAGGCCTTTTTAAGATGGACGATCAGCTCCCTCTGGTGCATCCATAGGTTATCAGAAGTTAATCCAATTGATGTGAGGTTGTCTATAATTACATGACTTATATCTTGTTTCTTGGCCTCGTCTAGAAATGTGAAGACATCTTCGAACCGCATACTTGGCTGGTGCCACACCATAATCCAATCGTTTAACCATTGCGCGACTAAGGCATGAAACACTTCCGTCGGTTTAGAAACTGCCGTCGCTTGCCTAATAAGATTCGCGTAGACCGTTTCGCACGGCATCTCCTGTGACCAGATGGCAGTCTTCTTACCTTGTACTGCCCAGTGCAAAGCACATTGCTGAAGCGCAACTGATTTCCCATGCGCGTTGATACCAGCCCATACATTAAGAGTCTTCGGTTTGAATCTAAAGTCCGACTCCCAGGGAAGAGTATCCCCGACCATGTTATTTCCGTCTTGGATATAGTTCCAGATCTCTTTAAGTAACTCTTCCGATATGGGTGAGACAAACTCTCCATGTGTTTCCTCTATTGGTTTCATCCGAGCTGGATCTTGTTGATACATCCATGCTACTTCATCCACCTGTACACATCCCTAAAAGAACTACAATTACCGCTAATGCAAGCATTATCTTTGCATACCTACTCATTAGAAATACCTCGTGTCTGATGTTTCACGGTCAGTTGTCGTGCGACCCTCCATAGGTTGTTTCCACCACTGCTGCTTTAGATATGTAGCAGGGTTAGGCCAATACTCTACGTCGCGCCACTCTCTTTGTACGCGGTCACGTATGTCCAAATATATTTGATCCTTGATCTCTTCCAATCCTTTGTCTTTCCATTCTTTAGTCGCATTAGCCCAAATGTAGCTCTGCCACCCAGATGGTGGAGAAGGCTTTGGATAGAGTCTCAAAAACTCCCCTATAGATAGTGGTCTATTAGATGGTCTATTAGGTAGCGGTACGTGTACGGGGGGCTCACGCACACCCTCTACGGGGGGCGTACACCCTGTCCATATGAACTCGTAAGTATTAGAGTTGTTAAACCGCCGGTTGATCTTGAGTATCCCGCCCCGTTCTGCTATACGATTCAACTGTTTACTGCAATAACTTGGAGTCATACCACATCGCTTCGCTATAGTATTGATACTTGGAAATGCTAAGTTAGTACTGTTAGGATCCCTGAAGGATAACACGCCTATCAGAGCCCTGATCTCTCCCTTGCTTAGCTCACTCATAGCCGGGAGTAGACTATTGGGTAATATACAAAAATTTTCAGTTTGTTTCAATGAATTCCTCGTACGTTATTGTGTATATGTTGTGCTGTGGTTCTTATAACCATCCAGATATCTTTAGGATTAGCATTGGCACCTACCTCCATTCCCTGGTCAGCGAATGATTCCTTTACCTCGTTCTGCATTTTCAATAAATCTCTTAGACTGTCATTAGCTATATCTTCTGTATATCGACTAGTTACTAATGGCTTGTTGTTTATTAAGTATGCTGCTGAATAGATCTGACTACGATGCCACCAATACTCTATACCAGCCATTATCTCGTCGTCGTCGTCTTCATCTACAAAAATATCTGGATCTAATAGCATAGCAAAGTATCCATCTGGGGAATCTTGCTCTTTATCCTTTTGCCATTGAGCAGCCCATTGCATCTCTTCAGGGAACCAAAAGAATCCATCCTTTACTGTACCAATGTTGTTCTCTGCTGGATCCCCACTTTTTATAGCCTCTGCTATTTCTGTAATATCTTGTATTTTATACCCCTTCATAACTCTTGACCTACAGTTAACTCTTTTACATCTGTACCATAGTCCCATCCACCAAAATCATCTGTACTTCCGAAACCGCCATCACCTCGCTGTGACTGAACATCAAATAAACGATGTGCTTCAACCTCGATGATTTGAGGTAGTGCTATCGGTAGATACAGGAATTGTACTAGCTTTGTTTCTGGTAATACAAAGACATTACGATGGCTTACATTCATGACATGCAAGTGTATTTCGCCTTCGTAACCTGAATCAACTACGCAAGCGCCAACTTGAAGCCCGTGTTTTGTAGCGACGCCTGATTTGTTGAATGCTACTAATGCCATACCTACTGCGATGTCAGCCTTGATGCCACTTGCTATCTTTGCAGAATGTCCTGGTTGTATAGCTTCAGAACGATAATCAGATGGTACATAGAAGTCTATACCAGCATCATATTGATGAGCCCGACTAGGTGATCGTACATCCCTTATTTTACAGAATCTTAGTGCTTGTGGCATGCTCATTCTACGTGGTCCTTGATTGTTTCTACTCGACCTGACCAGTCGACTGTGATTGACATAGGCTTCCGGTCCTCCCATGAAGCCTCGATTTTACCTGTTATATCCAATTGGTTAAGGAAGCTCACTAAT
>Ga0208179_1000542_pt1 | contig 23674 bp, 28 predicted proteins | sample Malvired_Geostar_FD_184238 | JGI IMG/M metagenome (GOLD analysis project Ga0208179, IMG submission 184238) | Marine viral communities from the Global Malaspina Expedition - Malaspina viral metaG DeepMed_Geostar (SPAdes) (version 2) | ecosystem: Environmental > Aquatic > Marine > Oceanic | place... | reverse complement strand
ATAATCGGCTTCGGCAGGGCGCGCAGCCGCTTCACCAGCGGGTTATAGCGTTCCTCCAGCGAGGCGCCGAGATCGATATCGTCGGAGATCACCTTGCGGTCGCCCAGATCCTGCCCGGCGCAGAAGCCGCGCCCCGATCCGGTGATCAGGATCGCGCGCACCGCCTCCTCCTTCTCCGCGGAATCCAGCGCCACCGTCATCTCGGCCAGCATGACGGAGGTGAAAGCGTTCAGCTTGTCCGGCCGGTTCAGCGTGATCGTCATCACGCCGTCCGCGACATCGACCAGCAGGGTCTCGTAAGCAGCCATGGAGCGTCTCCCGTTTCGTTATTGTTTCAAGAGGTCGGCGGGCAGCGTGTCGATTTCCGCCAGCAATGCTGCCAGCCTCTCCGCCGCATGTTCGACGATCCGCCGCCCCTTTTCCGTATCGGCCAGCGCCGCATTGCCGATGGCGCCGCTGGCGTTCAGATCCTGCGTCATCCAGGCAAAGCCCGTCTGCCGCACCAGCGGATGCGTTGCCGCCAGATCGCGGTAGCGCGAGGGAAAATCGGCCAGCCGGTCACGGCGCACCTTCTCCGGGTGCAGATGCAGCATCATCGAGGTCTCGACCGCCCCGCCATGAATGCCATAGGCCAGTTCCTCTTCCGGGAACAGTCCTTCAGGTAATCCCAGATCGAACCAGTTCAGCCCGACCACCAGCATCGACAGGCGCACGCGCAGATCGACCGCGACGATCTCCACGATCTGCGGCTGGCCGCCATGCGAATTGAAGATCACCAGCTTGCGGATGCCGGCGCGGTGCACCGATTCCGCAATTTCCGTCCAGCCGCGGATCAGCCCCTCGGCGGAGTGCGTCAGCGTGCCGGGGAAGGCCTGATGCTCGTTGCTCTTGCCGATCTCCTGCATCGGCAGGGCCAGCACCGGCAGATCGGCCGGCAGCTGCGCCAGCGCCCGCGCCAGGATGCCGGCATTCAGATCGGCATCGACCGACAGCGGCAGATGCGGTCCGTGCTGTTCGATGGCTGCCACCGGCAGCACGGCGATGGCGCGCGCCCTGTCGAGGGCCGCGATATCGGCGGTCGAAAGATCGCGCCAGTAGCGGCCCGCCATCAGAAATGCTCGTCCCGGACCACCTCGACATCGGACATATAGACGATGCCGACATAATCCTTCAGCAGGCTTTGCGATTCGGTGAGGATGGCGCGGGCGATCTCCTCGGTGGTGACCGCGATGATCATCACATTGTCGAACACCTGCACCACATCGGCACCGCCGCGCATGCCGCGCCGCCCCTTGCCGCCGAGATTGGGCACCACCGTATAGCCGGTCGCCCCCTTCTCCGTTAGCATCCGCAGGATGCGCGGGGCGCGCGCCACCTCGACCACGATCTCGACCTTCTTTTTCCTGTGTGTCGGCAATTCGTCGGTCATGGCGGCCTTCGCGTCAGAGGATCAGCCGGGCCATCGCGCCATAGAGCGGGATGCCGACGATCAGGTTGAAGGGGAATGTCACCCCCAGCGACAGGGTAACATAGAGCGAGGGATCGGCCTGCGGCAGGGCCAGGCGCATTGCCGCCGGTACGGCGATGTAGGAAGCACTGGCCGCCAGCGTCACCAGCAGCGTGCCGCCGCCGACTGAAAGACCAAGCATCCAGGCGACACACAGGCCCAGCACGGCGCCGATCAGCGGCATGTAGAGACCAAAGGCGATAAGCCCGGGCCGCAGCATCTGGAAGCCGGAGACCCGGCGCGAAACCAGCAGCCCCATTTCCAGCAGGAACAGGCAAAGCACGCCCTTGAAGGGCGCGTCGAAGAAGGGTTTCACCGCGGCATAGCCGTCGCCGCCGCTGATCCAGCCGATCAGGAATCCGCCAACCAGCAGCATGACCGAACCATTGGCCAGCACCTCGCGCAGCAATTCGCGGCGGTCGCCGTGATCCGGCCCCGCCGCCGGATCGCCTTCCAGCGCCAGCGCGCGACCGGCCAGCAGCAGGCCAGCGATGATCGCCGGTGTCTCCATCACCGCCAGCATGGCGACCAGATAGCCCTCATAGCCGATCCCGTCACGCGCCAGCATCTGCGTCGCGGCAACGAAGGTGACGATGCTGACCGAGCCGTAATGCGCCGCCACGGCAGCGGCGTTCACCCGGTCCGCGCCGGCCAGGCGGCGCAGCAGCGGATAGGCGATGTACGGCATGCCGAAGCTGAGCAGCAAGGCCGCCAGCAGCGCCGGCAGGATGGCAAGGCCAACACCGGCCTGCGCCATCTCCACCCCGCCCTTCATGCCGATGGCCAGCATGAGGTAGATGGCAATGGCCTTGCCCACCGCCTCGGGCATGTCGAGGTCGGATTTCACGAGGCCAGCCACCAGACCGAGTACGAAGCTCAGGACCAGCGGGGAGATGAGGTTGCCGAAAGCGGCAGCGAAGAGCACGTCCATGGCCGCTATAGCTGCCCTGCAATCAGCCGCAAATCAAGAGCAACTGGCCGGTTAACCCGCAAGCTTCTCCTCGGCGGCTTCCGCCAGGAACCGGCTGCGGTTGCCGCCGCTCGCCGCATCGATACGGCCCAGCAGGTGACGAGGAATCATCACATTCACCCGTTCCGCCTTCAGCAGATTGGGCGAGACCTCGACGAGCAGCATGACGGCATCGCCCCGATGCGGGTCGCCGGCCAGCATGTCCATGTCCGACGGCGCCGGAACCGGCAACCCTTCGTCCAGCAGCATCTGCAGATGGCCGGCCAGTGCCTCGGCGGCCATGGCCTTCGCTTCCTCGATGCTGTGCCCGGCGGTCACGCAGCCGGGAACATCGGGAAATTCGACACCATAATCGCTTCCCTTGTCCTTGCGCAGATAGGCCACATAAGAGGTCATCTCGTCACCTCGTCAGCTTCACGCCGCTTTGCCGTTCGATCGCCTTCACCGTGCCGATGGGCATGTCCCGCTTCGGATGCGGCACTGTCACCAGCCGGCGAAATTCCTCATGCCAGAAATGCCAGTGGCTGCCCGTCGTGCGCTTATGACGCCAGCCCGCAGCTTCCAATGCGGCGATGATCTCACGGCTATCCATATGTGTGTGTTATCACACACGCGCAAGAGTCTGTGAAGCCTCACTCCGCCGGGGCCGGCTTTGCCTGCTGGCGAGCGTCACCGCGCTTGTCCCGCCATTCCAGCAGCGCGCCCAGGATACCCTTCGGCATGAAGATGATGAACAGCACCAGCAGCAGGCCATAGATCGTGCCGTCCAGCCCGTGCACATCGTGCCCGACCAGGATGCGCAGCGATTCCGCCAGCATCAGGGTGAAGACCGCACCCACCGTTGGCCCAAGCTGCACATACATGCCGCCGGCGATGACCGCGAACACGATCTGCAGGCTGATCGCGATGCCCGACATGGTCTCCGGATTGATATAGAGCTGGTACTGCGCATAAAGCACGCCGCCCAGCGCGGTCATCATGGCGCTCACGACCGTGATGGTGAGCTTGGTGCGGGTCACATTGATACCGAGCGAGGCGGAAGCATCCTCTTCCTCGGAGATCGCCTCCAGCGCATAGCGCGCCATCGACCGGTCCACCAGCTTCCATATCCACAATCCAAACAGCCAGACAGCCAGGGCGATGTAAAAGAACGTCTCCTTGTCGGAAAACTGCAACGCCATCAGCGAATTCGGCGTATCCGCCGAGCGCGGCGTGATGCCCAGAGACCCGCCCGTGCTATCGCGCAGCGCCACGATGGTCAGGCGCACCACCTCGCTGAGCGCCAGCGTCACCAGCGCGAAATAATGACCAACGATGCGGAAGCGGAAACAGGGATAGCCGATCAGCACCGCGACAATCCCGGCGAACACCATGGCGATCGGGATACCGATCCAGGGCGACAGGCCGGCATCGTTCCACAGCAGCGTCACCGTATAGGCGCCGATACCGAGAAAGGCGCCATGACCGAGCGACACCAGCCCGAACCGGCCCATCAGCGACCAGCTGGTATAGATGAAGCCCCAGATCAGGATGGTGATCAGCAGATGCAGATAGTAATTGCCCAGCCCGAGAAACGGGATGGTGGCAAGCACCGCGACGGCGATCAGCCAGGGCAGGATACGCGGCATCTCAGCGCCTCCTCGACAGGATGCCTTGCGGCTTCAGGAACATCATCAGGATGAAGAAGGCGAAGGCGATCACATAGCCCCACTCGATGGCGAAGAAGAACCCGCCGATGGAGATGAACTGGCTGAAGATGAAGGCGGCGACGAAACCGCCGATCATATTGCCGAGACCGCCCATGACGCAGATCATGAAGGTGATCGGCCCGAAGCTGAGGCCGATGGCCGGATGCACGTCATATTGCAGCACCAGCAGGCAGGCCGACAGGCCGGCCAGCCCGCCGCCGATGGCCGAGGTCATGAGATAGATGCGCTGCGGATTCACCCCCATCAGCGGCATGATCTCGCGGTCCTGGCTGATGGCGCGGATCGCCGTGCCGATATAGGTGCGCGTGAGGAACAGGTAGAGCGCCACCATACCAGCCAGCGCCGTCACGAAGGCCAGCACGCGGGCGAAGCTGAAATACATGTCGGCGAATTCGAGCACCGGCAGGCGCAGCCCGATATTGCGGAACTCCACGCCGAACACCAGCGTCGCCAGCGCCTGCAGGAAGAACAGCACGCCGCCGGTCACCAGCAGCTGGTTGATCGGCGCCGCCCCCAGGATCGGCCGGATGACGAGGTAATGCAGCAGCGCGCCCGACGCGGCCACAACGATGATGCCGAGCAGGAAGGCCGGCAGGATCGGCACGCCGTAATAGGCGAACAGCCAATACACCGCATACATGCCGATCATCACCAGTTCGGCGTAGCAGATCCAGACCACGTCGATCACACCGAAGACGAGGTTCAGGCCCAGCGCCAGCAGCGCCAGCACGCCACCCAACAGAATGCCGTTCAGAATTGCTTCCAGAAGGAAGATGTCGAAGATTTCCATCGTCCGGTGCTTTCCCTCTAGAGCCCGATATAGGCCTTGCGGATGTCTTCGCTGGCCAGCAGATCCTGTGCGTTGCCGGACAGCTTGATGCGGCCGACCTCCAGCAGGTAGGCGCGGTCCACGACCCGCAGCACCTGCTGGATGTTCTGCTCGACGATCAGCACGGTGAAGCCTTCCTGCCGGATGCGCTGCACCAGCTCGAAGACCTGCTGCACGATAACCGGGGCCAGACCGGCGGAGGGTTCGTCCAGCAGCAAGAGCTTCGGCCCGCTCATCAGCCCGCGGCCGATGGCGCACATCTGCTGCTCGCCGCCCGACATAGTGCCGGCCAGCTGGTCGCGCCGTTCCTTCATGCGCGGGAACAGCGAATAGACGAAATCCAGCCGATCCCTGAAATGCGCCCGGGCGGAAGGAATGTAGGCGCCCATGCGCAGATTTTCCTCCACCGTCAGGCGGGGAAACAGGCGGCGATGTTCGGGCACGTGCGAAATGCCCATCTCGATCACCTTGAAGGGGGCGACGTCACGCAGCGACGCCCCTTCCATAGTGATGTCGCCCTTCTCGATATCGATCAGCTTCGAGATGACGCGCAGCAAAGTCGTCTTGCCGGCGCCATTCGGGCCGATGACGGCCACCGCCTCGCCGGCCTTTACCTGGAGGCTGACATCGAACAGCGCCTGGAACGTGCCGTAGCCGGCGGAGACATTGGCAAGTTCAAGCACGGGCCTCTCCCGTCTCCGCGATCTCGACCTGCTCGGAGCCGAGATAGACCTCCACCACCCTGGGGTCGGTCGCGACCTCGCGCGGCAGCCCTTCGGAAATCTTCTCGCCGTGGTCGAGCACCATCACCCGGTCCACGACGCGCATCAGCACGCCCATGATGTGTTCCACCCAGATAATGGTGATGTTCTTCTCACGGCGGATCATGCTCAGCATGTCGGCCGCCTGGTCCATCTCCTGCTCGTCGAGACCGCCCAGGCTTTCATCGGCCAGCAGCAGCTTCGGCTGGGTCGCCAGCGCGCGGGCCAGCTCCAGCTTTTTCAGCCCCGCCGCACCCAGCCCATCGACCGGCGCCTTCGCATCGGTCGGCAGGTTGACGAGTCCCAGCGCCTCCTCCGCCTGCGCCCAGGCCTGCTGGCGCGAGACCCGGCCATTCTGGCCGTAATAGGCGGCGACCGCGACATTCTCCAGGATCGACAGCCGCTTGAAGGGCCGAGGAATCTGGAAGGTGCGGGCGATGCCCAGATGACAGACATCCATCGGCCGCTGGCCGCCGATATCCTGCCCCAGGAAGCTGATGCTGCCCTCGCTCGGGGCCAGCGTGCCGGCGATCAGGTTGAAGGTCGTACTCTTGCCGGAACCATTGGGGCCGATCAGCCCCAATATTTCACCCTGCTCCAGACTGAAGGACACTTGGTCAACGGCGGTGAACCCACCGAACCGCTTGGTAAGGTTAGACACGGTCAGCATGATTCATCCGCCGTTGCCACGGAAATCCGGAACTCTGGTGAAAGCAGGCAGCGCGACGCCCCTCAACGGGCCTCAGCGGGCGTACACATGCCCCTTCGGCAACGGCAGCACCGGATCGACCGTCTTGATCGCCGCCGGCCAGACCACCTTGGTGTCGCCATCGATGTACTGCATGACGACCGGGCTGGAGCGCTCGTTCTGGCCCGCCATCTCGGTGCCCGGCCCGAAGAACTTCACGCCATAACCCTGGATCGTGCCGCCGACCGGGATGTCGGTTTCCAGCGCGGCCTTGCGCAGGGCCTCCGGGTCGAAGCCGCCATGCTTCTTGATCGCGCGCGGCAGCACGTCGGTCAGGAAGATCCAGGTCTGGTTGAAGCCCTGGGAGGTGTGCGGCGGCACCTGGTCGGCCTTTGTCTCGGCCTTGTAGCGCTTCACCATCTCGGCGGTCACATCGCCCAGGCCCGGGGCCAGTGTTTTCGGGTCGAGCAGCTGGGCCGCCACCGGATCGACATTGAAGATGTAATTGGCGTCGTCGCCGAAGGCCTCGCGCAGCTTGTCGATCTGGCCGTAGCCGGCGCCATGGCCGATCAGCGCGCTCCATTTCAGGCCCAGCTCACGCGCCTGGCGCAGGAACAGGGTGATATCCGGGTTATAGCCGGTGTGCAGGATGACGTCCGGCCGCTCGCGACGCAGCTTGGTGACCAGGCTGGAGAGGTCGGGCGCGGTCGCGGCATAGCCTTCCTTCAGCACGATGTTCATGCCGAGTTCCTTGCACTTCGCCTCATTGCCCGAGGCGACGCCGGCGCCATAGGGGCCATCCTCATAAATGATGGCGATGCGCACGTCCTTCGGGTCCTTGCCCAGCTTCGCCTTGGCGTTCTCATGGGTGAAGATGCACGACGCCGCGCCGAACTGGTCGGAATGGACCTGGGCGCGGAAGGCATATTGCAGGTTCTTGCCCTTGAACACGGACGAGGCGACGCAGACATTCGCCCACATGAACTTCTTCAGCTGATCGACGCGCTGGGCCATCGGCACGCAGTGCGCGCTGGAGAACACGCCCATGATGAGATCGACCTTCTCCTGTTCCAGCAGGCGGGTCATCTCGTTGATCGCCACTTCGGCCTTGGACTGCGCATCGGCGTAGGTGGCCACGATCTTGTGCCCCTCGACGCCGCCGCGCTCATTGATGATGTCGATGGCCGACTTGGTGCCGATGGCGGCGGCCTGCGACCCGCCGGCCGCGAACGGGCCGGTATAGTCGAAGATCACGCCGATCTTGATATCGGCCTGGGCCGGGGCTGCGGCGAGCAGCGCGACCGCCGCGACGGCGCCCACGCAATAGCCCTTCATCCTGTTGTGCAGGGTCATCGTTCGTCCTCCCATGTTGCGACCCGTTTTCGGGTTCGCTTATTTAGTTTATGCGCAACATGTTCCCGACGGGGGAAGGGGTTGTCAACGCCGAATACAGAAGGGAACGCTCATAGTACCCGTTCATGCGTCATAAAGCGCGTTGATCGCCTCTTGCCGGGCATCGGCTTTTGCCTATACTCCCGGCGACTTCCGCATCCCCCTAATCTACGTCAGAAGGCGCGTTTCCCATGGCGGACAAGACTATCAAGAAGGTCGTACTGGCCTATTCCGGCGGCCTGGATACTTCGGTGATCCTGCGCTGGCTGCAGGATGCCTATAATTGCGAGGTGGTGACCTTCACCGCCGATCTCGGCCAGGGCGAAGAGCTGGAGCCGGCCCGAAAGAAGGCCGAGATGATGGGGGTGAAGGAAATCTTCATCGACGATCTGCGCGAGGAATTCGTGCGCGATTTCGTCTTCCCGATGTTCCGCGCCAACGCCCTTTATGAAGGGCTGTACCTGCTTGGCACCTCGATCGCCCGGCCGCTGATCTCCAAGCGCCAGATCGAAATCGCCGAGCAGGTCGGTGCCGATGCCGTCGCCCATGGCGCCACCGGCAAGGGCAACGACCAGGTGCGCTTCGAGCTTGCCTATTACGCGCTGAAGCCGGACATCAAGGTGATCGCCCCCTGGCGCGAGTGGGACCTGAATTCCCGCACCAAGCTGATCGACTATGCCGAGAAGAACCAGATTCCCATCGCCAAGGACAAGCGCGGCGAGGCGCCGTTCTCGGTCGATGCGAACCTGCTGCACATCTCGGCCGAGGGCAAGGTACTGGAAGACCCGTGGGAAGAGGCACCCGACTATGTCTATTCCCGCACCGTCGATCCCGAGAAGGCCCCGGACAAGCCGACCTATATCGAGGTCGAGTTCGAGAAGGGCGACGCGGTCGCCATCGACGGCGTGAAGCTGAGCCCGGCCGAACTGCTGACCAAGCTGAACGAGTTGGGCGGCAAGAACGGCATCGGCCGCCTCGACCTGGTCGAGAACCGCTATGTCGGCATGAAGTCGCGCGGTATCTACGAGACGCCGGGCGGCACCATCCTGCTGGCGGCCCATCGCGGCATCGAGAGCATCACGCTGGATCGCGGCCAGGCGCATCTGAAGGATGAGCTGATGCCGCGCTATGCCGAGCTGATCTACAATGGCTACTGGTTCTCGCCGGAGCGCGAAATGATCCAGGCCGCCATCGACGCCTCGCAGAAATATGTCAGCGGCACCGTGCGGCTGAAGCTCTACAAGGGCAATGTCGATGTGGTCGGGCGCAAGTCGCCGTTCAGCCTGTACAGCGCCGCGCATGTCACCTTCGAGGAAGACACGGTCTATGACCAGCGCGACGCGCAGGGCTTCATCAAGCTGAACGCGCTGCGGCTGCGCCTCGCTAAGAACGCCCGCGGCTGACCATGAAAGGCAGGCCCGGTATTCTCTTCCAGACAGGAAGCCGGGCCTGCCTTTTCACGATGGCTGGCCGGTCCGGCCAGCCTTGGGGACGCTGAAACCCATGCTGCGCACCGACCTCAGCCATATACAGGACCCGCGTCTGGTGCGGCTTGCCGATTACTGGCAGGACAAGCGCCGCGACAGGAGCATCCCCTATCGGGCCGATATCGACCCCGTGGATTTCCCGCGGCTTCTGCCCAATGTCTGGCTGGTGCAGTACGAGCCAGCGCAGGACCGCTTCCTCTACCGGCTGTCGGGCGAGGAAATCCGGCGCGTGCATCCGGGCATTGCCTTCGGGCGCTATATGGACGAATTCCTGTCGCCGCAGGCCCTGGCCCGCATTCAGCCGCTATACCGTGACGTTCTGGGTCTCGATGGCGGAACGCCGACAATCCTGCACATGCAGGGCTTCGTCTATCGGATGAGCGAATACGGCCTGTCGGCGACCGGCGAAAGGCTGGTGCTGCCGCTGCTGGACGGCGATGCAGAGCCGCGCTTCATCTTCGGCGCGACCCTCTACCGTTTCGATCCCATTCCGAGGACCGCACCGAACGGCGATCCGCCGATCACCCGGACCGCGATCCCTCACACTCAGTGGACCAGCGAGACGCCGGCGAAATAAGGGTGGCCCAGCAGCAACAGCAGGAAGCCGGCCAGCGCAATGCCGACACGGCGCCAGCCGATGCCCGCCCAGTCGAACCGCGTGCGGCCCTCCAGAATCGCCATGAAGGGCAGGATAGAGGTGGTCATCGCCAGCGGCCCCCATTTCGCCCCCATCTTCCGCGCGCGCTTGGCATCGACCGCAACCATGCCGCCAAAGGCCAGGATCGCCAGCCCGGCAAACAGCACGATGCTGGCCTGATCGCCATTCGCTGCCAGATGCGACAGCGCCCACAGGCCGATACCCCACATCACCGGATGGCGGGTGATGCGAAAGATGCCCGGCGCCGGGTCGGGCGCCTCGAAGGCCCGCTCGCCGCCCAGCGCGGTCGGGTTCGGGGTCAGATAGCCCAGCACCACCAGCAGCACGGAGAACGGCATGATCGTGAAGACGACATGCCGCGTCCAGGGTGCGGGATACCAGACATCGACGTAAGGTGCTGCGCCATAGGCGAGCAGCATCCAGACGAACAGTGCGCCCGAGATGGCGGAATAGGCGATCATGAAGCCGCGCTCGCCGATGGCCTGCACGACGCCGGCGCGGACCGGCTGGCTGGCCAGCAGGAAATGTGCCCCGACAAAGGTCACGGCAGCGATGAAAAGAGTCTCGATCGATCCGGTCATGGCATGGACTATACTGTAAACCGATTACAGCAGCGATAACGGGAACGGACATGGCCGAAACGAAGGATTTGCGCGCAAGGCTGCGGGAGGAAATCCTGGCGCTGACCGAGGCGCGCGGACCGGGCAAATCGATCTGCCCGACGGAGGCCGCGCGCGCCGTCCGGCCGGAAGACTGGAACCGCCTCATGAGCGAGACAAGGCGCGTCGCCATCCAGATGGCGGAATCCGGCGAGATCGAGATTCTGCGCAAGGGCAAGCCGGTGGCGCCCGACGAGGTGCGCGGCGTGATCCGGCTGCGCCGGCCCATCGCCTGAGCTTTGAATCTGGCCTGAGCTTTGAATTCTGCCCAACAATGCTAATCTACAGGCCATGAGCAAAGGCACGAACGGCATGGAACAACCGAAACAGCGCATCTCGACCCATCGCGTTTCGACGACGGCGTTGGTGCAGCTGTCCGTGTTCCTGGTCTTTGCCGTGATCGGGCTGCTGGCCCTGCCCTACGCAGCCGAAAGCGCGCTGCTGGAGCAGCTCTGGGTCGCGTTCTGCGCGACAGCGGGCTTCTAGAAAGGGCGGATGCCGCGGTTCAGTGACCGGCGTGCGGCTTGGCTCCGGCCTTCATCTGGAAGCGGCGGCCGCAATAGGGGCAGTCCACCTTGCCATCCGCGCCAAGGTTGAGAAAAACCCGCGGATGTCCCAGCGCCCCGCCGCCGCCATCGCAGGCCACGCGGGTTTCCGTTACGTCGATGGTCTCGACAGGCTGCATGGTCGTCGCCATGTTCATGTTCCGCCTACTCCGAGGCCTGGCTAAGGCCCGATGATTTGCCCATTCGCTCGCCGGATGATACCCATTGCCGCCCCGCGATCAACAACCGAGTGACCCGATGACGGTTTCCGCCGACCGCAAGCCGACAGATCAGCCCGAGAATGCCCCCGAGAATGCCATCGAGATATCGGGCCTGACCAAGCTTTACCGTGGCAAATCGGGCGAGAAGCTGGCGCTCGACCATGTCGATCTCGCCGTGCCGCGCGGCAGCCTGTTCGCCCTGCTGGGACCGAACGGCGCCGGCAAATCGACGCTCATCAACATCCTGGCCGGGCTGGTGCGCAAGACCGAGGGCAGCGCGCGCATCTGGGGCATCGACATCGACGCCCATCCGCGCCAGGCGGCCAGCGCCATCGGCGTGGTGCCGCAGGAGCTGAACCTCGATGCCTTCTTCACCGCGCGCGAGGCGCTGGACATCCAGGCCGGCATGTATGGCGTGCCGAAAGCCGAGCGCCGCACCGACGAGATCCTGGCCCGCATCGGCCTGACCGACAAGGCGGACGCCTATGCGCGCAGCCTGTCGGGCGGCATGCGCCGGCGCCTACTGGTCGGCAAGGCGATGGTGCATAACCCGCCGGTGCTGGTGCTGGACGAACCCACCGCCGGCGTCGATATCGAACTGCGCCAGCAGCTGTGGAACGAGGTGCGCAAGCTGAACCGCGAAGGTGTGACGGTGGTCATCACCACGCATTATCTGGAAGAAGCCGAGGAGCTGTGCGACCGCATCGCCATCATCAACCATGGCAAGCTGGTCGCCTGCGAGAGCAAGGAAACGCTGCTGCGCCGGATCGATGGCAAGACGCTGAAGATCACGCTGGCCGAGCCGGTGGCGATGGTGCCGCCGGCGCTTAGCCCCTTCGAGCCCGAATTGCAGGAAGGCGGTCGGCTGCTGGTGCTGCAATACCGGCCGAGCCGTATCCGCATCGGCGACATTCTGGACGCGCTGGCCGCCAGCAAATTGGCCGTGGCCGATCTCTCGACCGAGGAAACCGATCTCGAGGATATTTTCCTGCAGCTGACCGCCAGTAAGGGTTCGGGACAGCGCAAGCCGGCCACGGCGGCCTGACCGGAAAGCCAATGCTGATGCGCGCGATCCTGCCCTTTCTCGCGCTTCTGCCTGTGCTTTTCATGACTGCCTGCACGCCCGGAATCGCCACCCTGCCGGGCGGAGCTTCAACCGAACCCACACTGCACGCCCTACCGGTAACGGGTAACGCCCTCGCGCCGCCAAACACATTGCCCGTCGCCGAAACGCAGGGCGCGGCCCGCATGCCGGACGGGGCGGAACTGCCCTATACGCGCTGGCTGCCGGCCGGACAGCCGGTGCAGGGCGTCATCCTCGCGCTGCACGGCTTCAACGACTACCGCAACGCCTTCGCCACTGCGGGGCCGCTGCTGGCCGCCTCCGGCCAGGCGGTCTATGCCTATGATCAGCGCGGCTTCGGCCAGGCGCCCTCCCGCGGCCGCTGGGCCGGAACGGCGCGCCTGACCGGCGATCTGAAGCAGATGACCGACCTGGTGCGCACGCAGCACCCCGGCGCGCCGGTCACGCTGCTGGGCGTCAGCATGGGCGGTGCCGTCGTGTTGTCGGCGCTGGCGGCGCCGATGCCGCCGGCGGCCGACCGCGCGATCCTCGTCGCCCCCGCCGTCTGGGGCCGCGCCACCATGCCGTTCTACCAGCGCGCCGCGCTGTGGCTGGGCGCCCATACCGTGCCCTGGATGACGCTGACCGGGCGCGGTCTGAAGCGCTGGGCCTCCGATCATCTCGACATGCTGCGCCGCCTGGGTCGCGACCCGCTGGTGGTGAAAGAGACCCGCATTGAAGCGATCTGGGGCCTTGTGAATCTGATGGATGCGGCGCTGGAGGCCGGCCCGCCGACCGCCGTGCCCAGCCTCATCCTGTATGGCCAGCACGACCAGATCGTCCCGGCCCAGCCGCTGTGCCGGCTGCTCGACCGCGACTGGGCGCAGGCCCCGAACCAGCCGCGCATGGCGCTCTATCCCGAGGGCTGGCACATGTTGCTGCGCGACCTGAACGGGCCTGTCGTGCTGCGTGACGTGATGGCCTGGCTGGAGGACTGGGAGGCGCCCCTGCCATCGGGCAGCGAAGCACCGGACGGCTGGCCCGACAGCCTGTGCGGGGCGCAGCGGAGCGCGGCACCGGCTTCGTGAGCCGCCCCCTTCTTCCCTATTTGCATCGCCACGCGGTTTCGCCTATGGTGCGCCTCGCAAAATGATGGCCGCCTCTGCTTTGCAAGGTTGGCACCGGATGCACCCGTAGCTCAGCTGGATAGAGTACTGCCCTCCGAAGGCAGGGGTCACAGGTTCGAATCCTGTCGGGTGCACCATTTTTTCAATGACTTAGACGATTTTCTATAATCTTAAATCGCCAGAGTCACCATAGAGTCACCAGCATCTCTGACTCCGTATATAGGCTTGGCCGAAATCGAGTTATCGGCTCGGGTCGATCAAGATTGCGTAGCCCACCTTCTCACGCACGCCATCCCACATTGCCCTCTGTTAGCATAAGCCTCGTGTGGGATAGCCGGCACATGAAGATCATCCAGCTTTTAGCTTTGTTCTTATGAAGCGCCAACTTCGAGTTATAGATTGCAACAGTGAGCTTGGCTGGGATCAACATTCCATTTAATAGCAACATCTGCGCAGGTAATGTCCATTGAGCCTGGGAAAGTATCGATAACATTCTGACCATTGTCTAAAGCAGAACGCACAGTTGAGCACGTCTCAAATATTACGTGGCGTGGTTGACCAATTGTATGAAGAAGCGTTCCGGGTCTACCATCATCCTTATGTAGCAAAGCCAACAGAGGAGGGCATGGCCACGTCGTAGGATCGCACATAATGATTGAATTAACAGACATATCCAAACCCCTGTGGTAGTGAATTTTATTCTTATACAGCATATGCGTTCTGCTAGCTATTACACAAACATGAACCCTTCCATCCGCTCGGTGTCATAGACGCTAGGCCGGTTGGCTTCGGTGCGGGCGGCCAGGCCGGCGGCCATGGTGAGCGCCACCAGCCCGTCAATGCGGCCGATGCTGCGCTGCTTGTCCAGCTTTCGGGCGCCGGCCGGGTCCATGGTGACGGAGGCGTTTGAGGCGCACCAGCGCAGCACGGGGTTGCCGCCATGGCGCAGGCGGCCGTTCAGGATCAGGGTTTCCAGCGCATCGACGGCCGGCGCCATGTCGCGGAAGCCCTGCCCCCACTCGGTCAGCGGCGCTTCGATCCCCTCGTCCGCCAGGTGCCGCTTCAACTCGTCAATGCGCCAGCGGTCATAGGCAATGGCCTGTACGTCGAAACGGGTCAGCAGCTCGGCCAGGCGGCGCGCCACATAGCCCTTGTCGATGGCCCGGCCCGGCGGCGCCTCAATCACACCCTGATCGCGCCACAGCGCATAGGGCACGCGGTCCCGCTCGCCGCGCTCGCGGATCGTGTCACCGGCCGTCCAGAACCAGCACAGCACGTCATAGGCGGGCGGATCTCCATCATCGGGAAAGATCAGCACCAGGGCGGTCAGATCCTGCGTGCTCGACAGGTCCAGGCCGCCCCAGCAGGGCCGGCCTTCCAGCCGCTCGATATCGACGGCAGCACCACAGGCATCCCAATCGGCCGAGGCGATAAAGCGTTCATCCGCGTCCACCGGCTGATTCAGGTAGAGATTGCGGAACACCGATTCCAGCGACGGCACGCGCTGCGCCCGGCGGGCGAAGGTGCGCATCTCGTCCAGCGACCGGAAGTCGCCAAGGGCGGGGTTGCAGGCGTGCCAGACAGCTTCGTCCCAGGGGTCGGCGTCCATCGACGCCTGATAGATGACCGGATGGAAGGTGGCATCCTCGATGATGCCTTCCTCGACCTTGCGGCCATACTCGACCAGCTCGGACATGATGCTGTTCGGGTCGCTGCTGGTGGTGCTGATGACAATGGTGAGGGGCTGCGCGCGGGCGCCGGTGCTGGTGGTCAGCACGTCATAGAGGCTGCGGTTCGGCGCCTGCGCCAGCTCGTCATAGATGATGGCCGAGGCGTTGAAGCCGTGCTTGGTGCGGGCATCGCTGGACAGCGCCTGGTAGAAGCTACCGCTGGCATAATGAACGATGCGCTTGGTGCTCTCGATGATGTTCACCAGCCCATGCAGGTCGGGGTCGGCGCGCACCATGGCGGCGGCGGCATTGAAGATTTGCGCGGCCTGGTTCCGATCGGCGGCGGCGGAGTACACCTGGCCGTTGATCTCGCCATCGGCCAGCAGGTGATAGAGTGCCAGCGCGGCGGCAAGCTCGGTCTTGCCGTTCTTGCGCGGCATGGTGATCAGCGCCGTGCGCACAATGCGCCGGTCTTCCGCGTTCACCGGATCATAGATGCCCCGGATGATGGCTTCCTGCCAGGGGCGCAGCAGGAACGGCCGCCCCGCCTGCGGGCCGGCCGTGTTGGTCAGCATGCGGATAAAGCGGATTACCCGATCAGCGCGGCCCATTTGTTGCGCTCCTTCGGCACGCCAAGCTTCAGCCCGTTCCGGTCTGCCGGCGACAGGCCAAGCCGGGTTGCCAGGCTGGCCATGGTCTTCGCCGCGTCATTGCGGATGCGCAGGTAAGGCGAGGGCTTGCCGCTGCGCGTCACCAGCGAGTCGCCGAACAGGTCTTTTGTGTTGCGCAGTTCCTCGGTGGCGCGCTTATGGAGTGCCCAGGCTTCGCAATAGGCTTCCAGCAGCCCGGCATCGGCCAGGGTGATCATGCCCGGCGGTACGCTGTCCATGATCTCCCGCCATTTGCCCTTGGCATCCTCCGACAGATAGTCGGGACAGGTCGCCGCGCCCTGTGGCACCGGCTCGGCCTGGTTGATCGGCAGCCGCCCCGGATTGCCTTCCAGGACGCGCAACTGCGTCGGCTTCGGCTTCGGCCCGCGCGCGCCCATGGCTCACCCTCCCCGCTGCTGCGCGCCCTGGCGGATCGGCGTATCGCCGGCCCAGGGCGTATAAGAATCGAACCAGTGCGAGACCGCGCGCAGCTGCTGCCCCATCACCTTCGCCCGCGCCGGATCATCCTTGATCCGCTCGATACAGACATGGCGCGGGGTCAGCAGCACGATGGTCCGCACCGCCCCCAGCATGGTGGCCCAGCGGCGGCGCTGTTCGCCCCGCGCGGCGGTGACGATGAACCAGGCGCCGGTGTGCGCGCCATCCTCGGCCAGCGCCGCCAGCCGGCGGTTGCGCTCGGCCAGGCCGGCGTCGATCAGCCGGCGCGACCAGACGCGCTCCCGATAGCCGGTCTGTTCGGCAATGATCGCGTCCAGGTCGATCAGCACGTCACGGGTACGGATATGCTGGCGCACATAGAAGCTCTTGCCCGCACCCGGCGGGCCGCAGACGATGGTGAGGCGCGGGCGGGACCGCTTCAGGCCGGACGGCTCGTGCAACGCCTCCGGCCCGTTCCACCAGTGCCGGCCGCTCGTCGGGCGGCCCTCCGCATCGCAGGCGGTGCGCGGCACATACTCGCCGCGCGGATTGCCGAAGCCGCCATCCTGCCGCGCCGTCTTGCGGGAGTGGCAGCCATGGCACAGCAGCTGAAGGTTGGAGAAGCCATTGCCGCCGCCCTCGGCCAGCGGGCGGATATGATCGACATGGGTTGCCCCGCCGGCACCGCAGGCGGCACAGATACCGCGCTGCCGGGCGCGGAAGGCATCGGCGATCCGGCGCCATTCGCGGGTGCCATGAAAGCGCGTTGCGGGGCGGTCGAAGGTCATTGCCAGCCCCCTAGAACGCCCACTGGCGGTAAACGTCCAGCCCGTCGCCCTCGTCCGGCGGGGTGCCGTCGCGCACATCATACATCAACGACACCTGGCGCAGGATCGCCATGCGGATGGCTTCCGGCACATCCTCGGGATCGTCGCCGAAGCCGGCGGTAAAGCGGACCGTGACCGATTCGGGATGGGCCGCCATCGCCGGCCAGGCCCGGCCGCGTGCCGGCGCCAGCCGGGCCGGCGCGATATCGCCAAGCCCGGTTGCCTCATAGGCGTCCGGCGCCAGCAGGTGCTGCACGCCGTCCGGGTCCAGATAGTGGATTTGATCGACCGACTGACAGGGCGGCAGCGGCAGCGACAGCACCGGCGGCAGCCGGTCCCGGCGCAGCTCCCACACTTGCGTGATCAGGCACAGGCCGGGAAGGCCGGCGGTGCCGTCCAGCCGCTCGGTGGCGGCGCGGATCATGGTCAGGATGCCCTGGTCATCATCATCATGATCGACGCGCAGATACTCCTTCGCCTCTTCCAGCGACACCGGCAGCTGTTCGGGGGCGGTCACGCGGATCAGGCTCATCTCGGTCTCTCCCGGTTAAGAAGGGGTGGGGGCGCGGTGCTACCCTCAATCTCGCCGCGCCCCCGGAACGTCCGGCGGGTCGCCGCCTACGCCACCGGACGCTCGTTCGCATGGCCCTTCACGATCACCGCGCCGGCGGCAATCGACGTGCCGCCATTCTTGGTCAGCACCGCGCGGATGAACCGCTTGTGGCCGACATAGCCGACCTTCACGACGCTGGCGGCTTCCAGCGTCTCGGGCAGCGCGCCGATCAGGTCGCCGGCCTCGACCGGGGCGAAGTCGCCGGGCTGGTCGGTGTCGGATTCCTGAAGGCTGGCGGTGAAGTCGCCATCGCCGGCAATCGCGCCGGTCTGCACGATCAGCGCCGCCGACCGGAAGCCCAGCAGGTCGATGGGATCGCCGGTCGCCGTCGCGGTCAGCACGGCCGGCACCACCGCCGGCACGATCCCGATATTGTTGGCAAGGTCTCGCATGGTCGTTACTCCGTCCGATGAAGGGGATGGGAGACGCGGGCGGGACACACCCGCGCCTCCCGTAACGTCCCGCCGTGTCCGAAGCGGCGGGGCGCTATCAGGTGGTGGCGCAGCGCAGCTTGCGGAGCGCCTCGGCCAGCACCGGCCCGCCGCCGACGCGGCGGTAGGCATGGAAGCGCACCTGGCCGGCCTTCGCCTGGGTGAAGGGATCGCGCATGATCGCCAGCGACACGCGGTCATAGATGCGATAGGCCGACGCGATATCACCGAACAGGATCGGCTCGGCCGCCGTGCCGATATCCGGCATGTCCGGCGCCTCGATCACCGGCCGCCCGAGGATGGTTTCCGGCTGGCCCTCGGCATAGGAGGGCTGCCACAGCAGCCGCCCGTCGCCATCCTTCAGCTTGCTGACCTCGGCCAGCGTGGCGCCGTTCATCATCCACACCGCGCGGTTACGGTAATAGGCCGGCAGCGCATACTTGAGGTCGATCAGCGTGTCCGCCGGATTGGCCCCCAGGGTGGACGCATTGCCGGTCGGCGTATGGGCGACACCCAGCGCTTCCAGCAGCCCCAGCGGCTTCTTCACGCCATTGCCGACAACGAAGCTGCCGCCTTCCAGCTTGCCGAACTCCTCGGCCAGGTCGAAGGCGATTTCCGCCTCGACATTCACCGCAGAATCTTCCAGCAGCCGGCGGCTGACATCGACATAGCAGGCCATTTCATGGATCGGGATTTCCAGCTGGCCATAGGCCGGCTCGGTGCCCTGCCGTTCCTCGGTCTCGTCAACCCAATGCGCCGTGGGCTGGCCGGTACGCTTCGGCAGGATCACCGCCCCCGAGGCGGTGTTGCCGACGCGCGCCGCCTGGCGCACCGGGGAGAACTCGACAATCCCCCGGATCACCTCGGCAACGAACTCGTCCGGCGCCAGATAGCCGCCCGCCGTATCCTCCGACACGCGCAGGCTGCGCACCTCGTCCGGCGCCAGGGCTTCGGTGCCGCGCCGCAGGAAGCCGGCGAAGGCGCGCCGCTCCACCGGCGGCTCGTCGCCGCTGCCACCAGTGCCGGGCCGCTGGCTGCGCACTTCCAGCGCGTCCAGCCGCTCGGTCACGCCGCGCAACTCGGTGGCGATGCGCTCTTCCGTCACCGTGCGGTGCTGTTCCACCGCGCCGCGCAGTTCCTCGACGGCCTGGGTCGCCAGGGCAACCGGATCGCCGTCCTCGTCGCGCCGCTCGATGGGCGGGACGGTCGGCAGGGCCGAACGGGTCTCGATCCTCTCCATGATTACTTCCTCCTGATCACAGTCGCGGCGCGGCGGGCCGCCTCGATGAATGCCGCAACGTCAGCCGGGCCGGCCGCGCCCTTCACGCTGGTCACGCGCGCCTTGCTTGCCGCCGGCAGGCTGACCAGGCTGATTTCCACAAGGTCGATATCGGTCAGCACGCGCCCGCCATTCGGGCCGCGTTCGGAAGACCGGGCGCGGAAGCCGATGGAAAGACCGTTCACCGCGCCCGCCTTCAGCAGCGCCAGCGCCTCCGCGCCGCGCGCCGTCTCGGTGACAAGCTTCCCCGTCACCTTCAGCCCGCGCGCATCCTCTTCCAGCTCGGTCCACACGCCGATCGGCTCGTCCGGATTATGATTCCAGAACATCGCCGGCCCGCCGGTCGCCTTGCGCGCCGTCAGGCTCTTGCGGAACGCGCCCTTGCGGATCGTGTCGCCGTAGCTGTCCGGTTCGCCGAACACCGAGGCATAGCCCGAGAAGGTGCCGGCCTCGTCGGTCGCAAAGCGCACTTCAGGCGCGGCAAGCGTCAGGGTCTCACGCGGCGTCATTGAAGCGATCCTCCGCAGGGGTGCCAGGGGTGGTGGTATCGGGCGCGCCTGCCGAATCGGTCTGGCCGGCCTGGCGGATCAGCTGGTCGCCACCGTCCACCGGCGGCCGGTTGTCCAGCCGGCGCACTTCGTTCGGGGTCAGCCAGGAACCGCCGACCGCATTGCGATAGGCGGTAAAGCGCGCGGCCAGATCGGCGCGCAGCAGATCGTCCACCATGAACTCGACGAACAGCACCGCGCGTTCCTCGGGCGTCAGTAGCACGCGGGTCAGCGCCGCTTCCCACAGCTCCAGCCAGGGCAGCAGGGTGAACTGCAGGAACTGCCGCGCCAGCTCTTCGACATTGCGCCAGGTGGCACGGTCCAGATCGCCGATCAGCGTGCCCGGCACCTTCAGCGCGCGGGCAATCTCCTGCGTCACGAAGCGGCGCAGCTCAAGGAACTGCGCATCGGTGCTGCTGAACTGCTGCGCCTCCCACTCCATGCCGTCTTCCAGGATCAGCGTCCGGCCACTGTTCGCCCCGCCGGCATGCATGCTGTTCAGGCTTTCGCGCAGCCGCTTCACCGTCTCGGGGTTCAGCGCCTTGGCGTATTTGAAGATGCCCGAGGGCCGCGCCCCGTTGCCGAACAGCCGCGCCTGGTGCTCGGCCATCACCAGGTCCAGCCCGATGGCTTCCCGGCAATGCTGCATCAGGCACACCGGCCGGTCGAAGCTGCCGCCCGGCGTCGGCAGATACAGCACGTCGCGCCAGTCCAGCCGGCGTTCCTTGCCGTTCTCGGTCAGGATGAAGACCGGCTCGCCGGTCTCGGTGTTAACCTTCACCTTGCGCGGGTCCAGCCGGTGCAGTTCGCGCGGCTGGCCGTTCGCCCGGATCACCTGGCCGATGCCGGCGCCATGCAGGATCGCGTCCAGCTGCATCGCCGTGCGGGTCTCGACACCGCCCGCCCAGGGTGTCCAGTCACCGGCCAGCAGCCGCGCCGCCGGATGATCGCTTTCCCGCTCCCGCGTGCCCTTTTCGCCGCGCCGGTACAGGTGAACCGGCAGGCTCCCCACCGCCTCGCTGATCGCCCGGCACGCCGCAAGGAAGGTCGGGCTGCGCAACGCCGTCTCCGGCGTCACCACCGCGCCCGAGGCGGTCGGCTGCGCGCCGAACAGCGCCAGCAGCTCCGGCGACGGCGACGCCAGCGACGATTTGCGCTCGATACCCAGCAGGCGACGAAGACTGAACATGGCAGCACTCTCGATGAAACCATGATCAGGCAACCATCGAAGCTCTAAATGTTCAAGTAAAAATATCAATAAATACTGATTTTATGTTTGCCGTTAATTGCTAATCATTACCCAGAATTACTTATAATTACTTTTCTATTCTAAAATTTTTAAACACATCACACAACCAGCCGGTAGTGCCCTCTCCTCCGGGGAGTGATTTTCTCGAAACGCTCGAAACTGAAAACGTTACTTCCCCGCGCGGTCGCTGGGACAGCGGGGCGAAACTCGAACCCGCCCCCTAGGGGTTTCAACGGTGCGAATGAGGGCGACAGGACAGTCCGAAAGCGTGACAGCACGGGGGTGAAGCGGTGACACGTGACATCCCCCTTTAGGGGGGTGTCACGTGTCACCTTCCCCCGTGACAGGGAGTGACAAGGAAGTGACATGTCACGCCTGTCACGCATTATCCGGCTCCTTCGCGATCCAAACCTTATCGTTCCACAGCCCAATGAAATCCTTGGATTGCAGCCGACTACGGATGCGAAGGAAAGCCTGCCGCTTTGTGTTCGGAATATCCGAATCGGTCAGGCCACGCGCATCGGCGTATCGACGCCAATGTGTCACGCTTGTCACCCTGACTGTCACGGGTACATGGCCACCGGGGGATGCTTCCCCGCCTTCACGGATGGCTTCTTTCAACGCATCGAGGGCAATGCGCTCGGTGTCGGTAAGGCGCGGGCGTTTGGCCGTCCCTATGCCCTGGCTCGCATCCGTGGCCTCAATGACGCAGGAGGCGATATCCTCGCCGTCCTCGTCCTGGCCGAGAACCGATTGCCGAAGCTCGTACCGGATAGCCTCTATCCCTGCTCCGTCCTTCACCTTGGTGAACTTCGCCTCGCACAGTCCGCTGTCGAACTGCTTGACCTCAACAGTTGCATCGGCCGCCGCCAGCAGTGCGTTGCTGCCGCGCATGCCGCGCGCCTGATCCTTGCCGGAATGATGGACGATCAGCACATGCGCGCCGGTCTCTGTCTGAAGCCGCGCGCACCGCTGCACCACCTGGCTGACTTCCGCCGCCCGGTCCTCGTCGCCGGTGCCGATCATGCGGGAAAGTGTGTCGAAGACGATCAGCCGGACAGGCTCACCCAGCCGCTGCGCCTGCTGCGCGATATCGGCCAGCAGCATGTCCGTATCGTCATCGTCATCGAACAGGTTCAACTGCCGCGGGATGAGCGCGAAGGGCATGGCCGGATCGCCCGCCTTCTCCTGCCGCCATGCCTTCATGCGCTGCATCATGCCGGTTGCGCCTTCACCCGCGACATACAGCACCGGCCCGGCCGTCACCCGATGGCCGAACCAGTCGCGCCCATGCGCGATGGACAGCGCCAGGTCCAGCGTCAGGAAACTCTTGCTGCTACCCGGCGCACCATAGATCACGCTGAAGCCGCCATTCGGCAACGCGCCCTTCACCAGCCAGCTCAAGGGCGGCTGTTTGTCTTCCTCGCCGAACCAGATGAAGGGCAGCCGCGTCTTGATATCCGGCCGGTATTCTGCCGCCGCCTCGGCCAGCGTGTTCAGAGCCTCGACCGTGCCGCCGGCATCCAGCCAATCCACCACGTCACCCTTGCGCGGCAGCTCCGGCAGGTTCAGCAGCTTCACGCTGGCTGCCGCCGTGTACAGGCCGCGCGCCACGGCCTCGCCATGCAGCCGCCCCGGATCGTCATTGTCCGGCAGCACGACGACATGCGCGCCGCTGAACCATTCGGCATAGTCGGCGCGCCACTTGCCAGCGCCGCCGGGGAAGCACGTCGCCGGCATGTTGATCTTGCGCAGCCGGTCGGCGGATTTCTCGCCTTCCACAATGAACACCGGCCGACCGAGAGCGATATCCTCGATCAGCTCGGGCAGCCGGTAGGGCACGCGCTGCACGTCCTTAAGGTTCCAAGTCCAACCGCCCTTGCCGTCCGGCCGGCGCTGGCGGAACTCCTTCGGCGCGAGACGCACCACCTGGAACAGCAGCTCGCCGGCCTCGGTGTCGTAATTATAGGTGGCGACGATTTCGCGCTTGCCGCGCGGTGCCGCCTCGTGCGCGGCCTCGGGAAACTCCCGCTTGATCCAGTCCATCGCCCCGGCCTTGTCGCGTGCCGCGCCACGATGAACGATCAGGTCCAGCACGCCGCCGCCCGTTCCTGATTCATGATCGCGCCAGGTGCCGGCATGCGGCCCGCTGATCTTCACCGACAGGCTGCCATGCGTGCCGTAGCGAAGCTCGGCCTTGTTCGACAGCGCCTTGTTCGGCTGCCCTGACCTGTTCCCCTCGAATGTATCCATTTTGAGGTAGAGTCCGTCGTAACGAGGAGACGGACAGATGAAGCGGAGCAGGTTTTCAGAGGAGCAGGTGATCGGCATTCTGAAGGAGCAGGAGGCCGGT
>Ga0208179_1000540_pt1 | contig 23808 bp, 17 predicted proteins | sample Malvired_Geostar_FD_184238 | JGI IMG/M metagenome (GOLD analysis project Ga0208179, IMG submission 184238) | Marine viral communities from the Global Malaspina Expedition - Malaspina viral metaG DeepMed_Geostar (SPAdes) (version 2) | ecosystem: Environmental > Aquatic > Marine > Oceanic | place... | reverse complement strand
CCCATTCTCCCGCCCGCAAAGATAGTTACGAAATATTTGCCTTTCTGAGGGATGACCGTGGGGAGACCCAAGTCCATCCTTCGGGGAGGCGGAGCCGCCCACAGCCAATGCGTGACACAGACGAACCAGATCAGGAGCGCGGCCCGTTCCGCGTTGCCGCGCGCTGGCGTCGAGGGCTGCGGAGCCGTTTGCGTAGCGAGCAGGATGCCGCCGAGCCGCACGTAGCGCGGCGGCGGATCGCCGCATGGGCGATGCTGGTCGGGCTGGTGATCGGCTTCATCGATCTCACCCTGCCGCTCGAGGACACATTTCGCGCCATCCGCGCAGAAGTGCGTTCGCATCCCGCGGATCAGCAGGTGGTGGTCGTCGCGATCGATGACCGGACGCTCAACGCGCTGGGTGCGGACGAACCGAGCCGCAGCGCGGATGCGCGATTGCTCGACCGGCTGTTCGCACAAGGGGCGGATCGCGTCTTCTTCGCCCGCGCCTACGCCGATCTGACCGAACCCGAGGAGGATGCGCAATTCGCACGCGCGCTCGGACGGCACGCGCCGGGTGTCTACATCGGCGGTACCCCGAAAATCGAGCAGAGCGACGGATCGATCTCGTCCATCCTCCCGAACGCACGCTTCCGCAACTCCGCTCAAATCGTTTCGATGTATGGCGAGACGGCGCCCTTCGAGCTTTCTTCCCGGTTCCCGACAAGCTCGGAAATACTCGGTGAAAATCGCCCCTCGTTCTCTGCTGAATTGGCACGGCTGGATTTTGAAGGAGGCGCTTACCGGCCCGATTTCGCCATCGACCACACCACGATCCCGACGATCAGCTATATCGACGCTTTGCAGGGGAAGATGGGGGCGGAGGCCGTCCGCGGGAAAGATGTGGTAATCGCGCCGGCCAGCCGGGCCTCGCGCGACCTCAACCCGATGCCTTTCGGCGACTTGGTCCCGACCGCCTATTTTCACGTGATTGGGGCAGAGACCCTAAAGCGCGGATACCCCCTCGATCTTGGGTGGTTTCCTGCGTTTCTGATCGTCTGCGGAGTGATAATCCTCGCCAGCAGGCAGGCGGTACCCGCACGACCTCTTATCGTTTCCGCTGCAGTGGCTCTCGCGCTCATTCCGCTCGCGCTCGATTTCGTGAACATAAGCGTGGACGTGATGCCAGCTGCGATCTGTCTGGCGATCGCCTCGTTTCGACTTTATCGTCTCGCACAGAGGACCTATCGCGGATCGACTGGGCTGCGCCGGATCGAAACTTTGCACGGTTCGCAACCGGCCGGGTCCGTAGATGTCCTCGCGCTCAAAATCCGCAATTTCGCGACCATCTCGGCCATCCTTTCGCCGTTCGAGATCGAGCAACTGCTGATCAAGGCGCACACGATGCTGCGCGCCACGGATTCGTCCGCCCAGTTCGCCTTCCACAAGGATACTTTCGTCTGGACCCGCGCCAGAACGCCCGCTGCCGATCTCGCCGATCACGCTCAGGGCCTGCATGCGCTGTTCCGCACGAGCATCACGGTCGGGTCGCAAGCGCCCGATATCGCCTCCTCGATCGGGATCGACAGCAATTACGAGGCGAGGCTGCGCGAGCGGACCGAGAACGCCATGCAATGCGCCGAAGACGCCGCGCGCGCGGGTCGCGTCTTTTTGGTCAGCGAGATGCGGGTTGCGGATGACATCGCCTGGCGCGGGCAAATGCTTTCGGAACTGGAAACCGCACTTCGCAACGACGAGGTCGGCGTCGCCTTCCAGCCCAAGGTTTCGCTCTCGACGGGGCTGATCGTGGGCGCGGAAGCGCTGCTGCGGTGGACTCACCCGACGCGCGGCAAGATCGAGCCCGCCAAGGTGGTGGCGCTGGCCGAAGAGCACGGCCGGGTCGGGATGATCACCTTTTTCGTTCTCAACCACGCTCTGGTCCAGGCGCGCAGGGCGCTGGACCGCTTTCCCTATTTCCGGATCGCGATCAACATTTCCGCGCTCGATCTGCGCGATCGCCTGTTCGTTCCCCAGCTCGAACAGATCATCGCCGCGCATCGCTTCCCGGTCGCCAACATCATCCTGGAGATCACCGAGACCGCACCGATCGAGAATGACGAGGCCGTCTCGCGGACGATGCAGGAACTCAAGCGGATGGGGATCAAGCTCTCGGTCGACGATTTCGGAATGGGCCATGCCTCGCTCGAATATCTGCGGCGAATTCCAGCCGACGAGGTCAAGATCGATCGCAGTTTCGTGTCGGGGATTGCGACCTGCGAGGAAGATCGGGCGCTGGTCGGATCGGCGATCCAGATGATCCATTCGCTGGGCCGCACCGCGGTTGCCGAAGGGGTCGAGACCGCACGGGTCGTCGAACTCCTGCGCGAGATGGGCTGCGAGGAGGCGCAGGGCTATCATTTCTCCCACCCCGTCGCGATGGACGATCTCCTCGCGCAGATGCCCAGAGGAGCCGCCGCGGCATAGGGTCTTGCAACAAGGTTAATTTCTGTTAACCATGCTGTCAGCACATACCGTGCAGACAGGAGATTACTATGTCGGTCTGGAAATGGTTGGGAACCTTCGTCTCGCCGCGCTAAGCGCGCAGACAGCGAACTACGAAAGCCCCGGCAGTGCCGGGGCTTTCTTGTTTCATGGCAGCCCTGTCGTTCTGATCCGCCGCTAACCCAGCGCCGCGGGATCGCCGAAAACCCCGCTTCGGTAGTCCTGCAGCGCCTGAAGGATCTCCTCGCGCGTGGTCATCACGAAGGGGCCGTGGGCGACCACCGGCTCGCCGATCGGGTCGGCATGGCCGTAGAGGATGCGGCAGCCCGAATCGCTGGAAACCTCCACCCCCTCGCCGTCGCCCACTTGCGCCAGATGGTGCTCGGGCACCTCGTCCGGACCGATTCGCGCCGCGCCGTTTACCATGTAGAAGAACACGCTTCGTCCTGCGGGGGCGGGCAGGGTGGCGCTGCTGCCCGGAGCCAGCTCCACCATCGCCAGCATGACCCCGGTCAGCGAGGAGACCGGCGCGCGCTCGCTCCCTGAGACCGCGCGCATGACGACCCCGGGCGCCGGTTCGACTGCCGGTATCTCCTCCGCCGCGACCGGAACGTAATTCGGTTCGGCCATCTTGAGCCGCGCCGGCAGGTTGACCCACAGCTGCAGGATCTCGAGCGGCCCGCCGTCGCGCTTGAAGCTCTCGGGCGACAGTTCGGCGTGGATCAGCCCGCGCCCCGCGGTCATCCACTGCACCCCGCCCGCCTCGACCACGCTCTCGCCGCCGCCGGTGTCGCGGTGCGCCAGGTTACCCTGCAATATGAAGGTCACGGTCTCGAAGCCGCGGTGCGGGTGCGGGCCGAAGGGAAGGCCGTGATTGCCCGGCGGATAGGTCTGCGGCCCGTGGTGGTTGAGGAACAGGAACGGATCGACCTGCTCCAGCCCCGGGCCCGGTACCGGGCGGCGCGTTACCAGATCGCCGATATCCTCGCGCCGCGCCTTGTGCACCGAAAGCAGAGGCCGCGCGCTCATGCCGCCGCCCCCGGCACCAGCGGATCGGGCCCCGCGGGCACGACGCCGGTGGGATTGATGTGGTCGTGGCTCTCGTAATAATGGTGGCGGATGTGGTGGAAATTCACCGTCTCGGCGATCCCGTCGAGGTCGTAGAGCCGCCGCGTGAACGCCGCGAGATTGGGATAGTCCGCGATCCGGCGGATGTTGCACTTGAAATGGCCGTGATAGACCGGATCGAAGCGGATCAGCGTGGTCCACAGCCGGATATCCGCCTCGGTGAGCCGCCCGCCGACCAGCCACTCCTGCCCCTCCAGCCGCTGCTCCAGCGCGTCGAGCTTGGCGAACAGCGGCACCACCGCCGCCTCATAGGCATGCTGCGTGGTCGCGAAACCGGCCTTGTAAACTCCGTTGTTGACGCTGTCGTAGACCTCCTCGTTGACCGCATCGATCTGGTCGCGATGCGCCTCCGGATAGAGATCGAGATCGTTCGCGCCGCAGTGATCGAAGGCGCTGCCCAGCATGCGGAGGATATCCGCGCTCTCATTGTTGACGATGGTGCCGGTCTCCTTGTCCCACAGCACCGGCACGGTGACATGGCCCGAATAATCGGGTTTCGCCGCGGTGTAGATCTGGTGCAGATTGCTCGCGCCCATCAGCGGTTCGGGGGTGACGCATTGACCCTCGCGGAACGACCAGCCGCCTTCCTGCATCCGCCAGTGGACGTTGACCAGCTCGATCGCCCCGGTCAGCCCCTTGAGATGCCGCGCGGCATTGGCGCGGTGCGCCCAGGGGCAGGCAAGGCTGATATAGAGCCGGTAGCGCCCCGGCTCGGCTACGAAACCGCCGTCCCCGGTGGGGCCGGGGCTGCCGTCGGGAGTGACCCAGTTGCGAAACGCACTCTCGTCGCGCTCGAAGGCGCCGCTGTCCTCGTCGTTATAGTCCCATTCGTCGTGCCACTGGCCGTCTTTCAGAAAACCCATGTCGAACCCCTGTTGGTGTCGTTTGTTGACCCAGCGAAGCGCAGGCCCAAGCGTTCCGCGATCCTGTTCGTCATGGCGAGCCGCCGCAGGCGGCGTGGCAATCCAGGGACGCCGATGCCCGCGAATTGCGCAGCAGTGTTGGCCCGCGACGGTCCGCCCTGGATTGCAGCGTCGCTGCGCTCCTCGCAATGACGACGGGGAGGCCTCCGGCCGAGCCGGGATCAGGTTTCCCACTTTCGAAGCCCCGGGCTCGACCCGGGGTCCCGCTGCCTTCGTGCCGAGAGGCTCGACACCGGAAGGCGCGCCTCCGGGGACAAACCCATCCACTCGTCGTTGCGAGCCGCCGCAGGCGGCGCGGCAATCCATGACCGAAGCTTGCCGCCCGGCACCAACGCAGTCGCTCAGCCCACATCACGCCCTGGATTGCTTCCACGAAAGCGGGACCCCGGGTCGAGCCCGGGGCGACGAGAGGTTGGGTTGCAGCTTCCAATTCGGAGGGTCGCGCCACAATGGAGGGTCGCCAGATGGGAACGACTGCTTGCCGCTTTCCTGCGTCAAAAGCTGTCTGTCAGCAAACGACCCAATTGCGGACGACTGGCGACCATGGCAATGATCGGCTCATGCGCTGTTACTACGTCCTAGTTCATGGCAAGCTGGATTGGAACGTTGCTCCCCCGACTGAGGGCGAAGTTTATCAGCCAGAGGGCTTCTACTGTCATCGTTTCGTGCTTGCGTCCGGTGGAGAAAGCGCGGGGAAGATCGCGTTCGAACGTGTGCGAACAAACCTTGATCGGAGCGGTCGCTGGCTAAGTGACGGCAGTGCAACCTTGACCCTTGAGGCTGAAGAGGTTCGCAGTGCCCCCCTGCACAAGCTGATCAAGCCAGACAATCGGGGCCACACTTTCTACTAGCAGGATTAAATGCCCGCTTTCCACCCAAATCCAAGCCATAGCCCCCCGCCAGGTCCCGCGCCGAAAGCCGACAGCCCCGAACCACGCCCCCACCGAGCCGCCCTTCCGGAACCCATTGCGCTCCGGGCGATTGAAGCCTGCAATCGGGTTGCGGGCGGGGCGGGTTTCGCCGCGAGCATGGGGGCGGCCGGGGCTTGCGCGAACGGCGGGTACGCCCACCGTGTCCGACTTGCCAAGATAGTCGAGTGATCTCAGAAGGGTGTGGATGAACGACACAACGACAGGCCGCGAGCACGCGGCCCCCACACAGACCGGGATCGCGGGTCTCGACCACATCCTGCGCGGCGGCTTTCCGGCGTATAGGCTCTATCTGGTCGAGGGCACGCCCGGCACCGGCAAGACCACGCTGGCGCTCAATTTCTTGCTCGAAGGGCGCAAGCGGGGCGAGACCGGGCTGTATATCACTCTGTCCGAAACCGCCGACGAACTGCATTCGGTCGCCCATTCGCATGGCTGGTCGCTGGACGACATCGACCTGTTCGAACTGGTCGCCGAGAACGAGTTCAGCATCGAGAACGAGCAGAGCCTGCTTCACCCCAGCGAGGTGGAGCTGGGCGAAACCGTCGCCGGGATCATCGAGCAGGTCGAGCGGATCGATCCGGCCCGCGTCGTGCTCGACAGCCTGTCCGAACTGCGGCTGCTGTCGCAAAGCGCCTTGCGCTATCGTCGCCAGATCCTCGCGCTCAAGCACTTCTTCGCCAAGCGCGACTGCACCGTTCTGATGCTCGACGACCGGACCTCCGAGCCAGGCGATCTGCAATTGCACAGCATCGCCCATGGCGTGGTCTCGCTGGAACAGAGCGCGAGCGCCTTCGGTTCGGAGCGCCGGCGCCTGCGGGTCATCAAGATGCGCGGGCTGAAATACCGCGGCGGCTACCATGATTTCACCATCGAGCAGGGCGGGCTGTGCGTCTATCCGCGGCTGATCGCCTCGGAACATCACGCCGAGTTCGACCCCGCACCGGTCTCGACCGGGCTCGCGGGCCTCGACCGCCTGCTGGGCAACGGACTGGTACCGGGGACCAATACGCTCATCACTGGTCCGGCCGGGGTGGGCAAGACCACCACCGCGGTGAAGTGCCTGGTCGCGGCGCTCGAACGGGGTGCCCGCGCTGCCTATTATCTGTTCGACGAACGTCTCGCGACGCTGCTGCAGCGCTCCGCCGCGCTGGGAATGGATCTGCGCCCCTATCTCGAAAACGGCCAGCTCACGCTGCGCCAGATCGATCCCGCCGAGCTGTCGCCCGGAGAATTTTCCGGTTCGGTTCAGGAAGCGGTCGAGACCGACGGGGCCAGCATGGTCGTGATCGACAGCCTCAACGCCTATATGCATTCGATGCCGAGCGACAATTTCCTCGTGCTGCAGATGCACGAATTGCTCAGCTATCTCAGCCAGCAGGGGATCATCTCGCTGATGATCCTTGGGCAGCACGGGGTGCTCGGCGATCTGCGCTCGGAGCTCGACATCAGCTATCTGGCCGACACCGTGATGCTGATGCGATTCTTCGAAGCCGAGGGCACGGTGCGCAAATCCGTCTCGGTCATCAAGACGCGCACTTCGGATCACGAGCGAACCATTCGCGAGTTCGATATCAATGCTTCGGGACTCACGATCGGCGAACCGCTGACGGGCTTCGCCGGGGTCCTCAGCGGCAATCCGAACTACATCCCCGGGAACGACAAGTTGCTGAAAGACGCCTGAGCATGCCGGGCAGCAAATACGGCACCACCGTCGCGGTGCTCGCGCCGCGCGGGCGCGATTCGCAGGTCGCCGCGGAATTGCTCGCCCACAGCGGGTTCGAGGCGCTGGTGGTTTCCGATCTGGCCAGCCTGCGCGATCTGATCGAGCAGCATATCGGGGTGGTGCTGATCGCCGAGGAAGCCATCGGCGACGATCCTGCGCTCATCCATGGCGCGCTCGCGGCGCAGCCGGCCTGGTCGGACATCCCCTTCATCGTCCTGACCAGCGGCACCGCGCGCAAGCGCACCCCGGCCGAGGAGGAGCGGATCGATGCGCTCGGCAATGCGGTGCTGCTGGCGCGCCCGATGCATCGCGACGACATCGTGCGCGCGGTCCGCTCCGCGCTCAAGGCGCGGCAGCGCCAGTTCGAGGCGCGCGCGCGGATGGAAGAGCTGCGCGACAATCAGCACAAACTTCGCAAGAGCGAGCGCAAGTTCCACGCCATCGCCAATTCGATCGATCAGATGATCTGGTCGACCCGGCCCGACGGCTACCACGATTACTACAACGACCGCTGGTACGAATACACCGGAGTGCCGCAAGGCTCGACCGATGGCGAGCGCTGGGAGGGAATGTTCCATCCCGACGATCAACCGCGCGCCTGGGAGCGTTGGCAGCGATCGCTCGATACCGGGTTGCCCTACGAGATCGAATACCGGCTGCGTCATCGCTCGGGAGAGTATCGCTGGGTACTGGGCAAGGCCCAGCCGGTCCGCGACGAAGACGGGCGGATCACCCGCTGGTACGGCAGCTGCACCGATATCCACGAACAGGTCCGCATTCGCGAGGAACTGGCGGCGTCGCAGGATCGGCTCGAAGCCGCAGTGAAGGAACGCACCCAGGAACTGTCCGAACTCTATCGCAAGACCCCGGTGGCGCTGCTCTCGACCGATGGCGAAGGTCGGATCGTGACGGTGAGCGAACGCTGGCTGTCCTTCATGCGATACGATCATGCCGAGGAGGTGCTGGGGCGGTCGGTGACCGAATTCATGACCCCCGAATGCATTGCCGAACACGAGGGCGCCTACAGCGAGCGGATGGCGGAGACCAAGGTGCTCTACGATCTGCCCTATACCGTGATCAAACGCGATGGCGAGCGCGCCGAGGTGCTGGTGTCGGCGCATTCGAGCCTCGGCGCGGCGGGGCAGGTCGACCGGGTGATGGCCTCGGTGGTCGATGTCACCGAGCGCAAGGCCGCCGAGGCGGCGCGCGACGAGGCCGAACACGCGCTGCGGCAGAGCCAGAAGCTGGAGACCATCGGCCAGCTTACCGGTGGGGTGGCGCATGATTTCAACAATCTGCTGATGGCGGTCCGATCGAGCCTCGAGCTGCTGCGCAAGCGGCTGCCCGCGGACGACGAGCGCGCGCAGGGCTATCTCGACAATGCGCTCGCGGGCGCCGAACGCGGGGCCACGCTGACCCAGCGGATGCTGGCCTTCGCGCGCAAGCAGGAGCTCGATCCCAAGCCGGTCGATGTCGCGGCGCTGCTGCCCGGAATGCGCGATCTGCTCGAACGCTCGCTCGGGCCGCAGATGGATATCGTGCTCGACCTGGGCGCATCGGTCCCGCCGGCGCTGGTCGATGCCAACCAGCTCGAGATGGCGGTCCTCAACCTCGCGGTGAACGCCCGCGATGCGATGGAGGGCAGCGGGCGGCTGACGATCGGGCTGGATTGCGTGCGGATCGAGGATGCGGATGCGGACGGGGGGGCGCGGCTCGAGCCGGGCGATTACGTGCGGCTCAGGGTCGAGGACACCGGCGCGGGGATGGATGCCGAAACGCTCGCGCGCGCGGCGGAGCCGTTCTTCACCACCAAGGGGGTGGGACGCGGGACCGGGCTGGGGCTGTCGATGGTCCATGGGCTGACCAGCCAGCTGGGCGGATCGTTCCAGCTCCAAAGTCGGGCCGGCGAGGGCACCGTTGCGGAGATGTACCTGCCCGTGGCGCAGGATGGGGCCGCCGGTCCGGCCCCCGCCTCCGCGCCGCAAGACGAGCCGGGAAATCCGGTCAAGTATTTGAAAATACTGGCTGTCGACGATGACGCGCTGGTGCTGTTCGGGACCGTCGCCCTGCTCGAGGACCTGGGCCACGAGGTCGTCGAGGCCGGCTCGGGCGCCGCGGCTCTCGCCATGCTCGCTACGCGCGATGATATCGATCTTGTCGTAACCGACCAGGCCATGCCCAACATGACCGGAGTGGCGCTGGCACGAGAAATCCACCGCACCCGTCCCGACCTGCCCGTGGTCCTCGCCAGCGGCTATGCGGAGATGCCCGAAGGCGCGAAGCAGGACATCGTAGCCCGGCTGGAGAAGCCTTTCAGCCACGAGGATCTGGCCGGCGTCCTGCGTGCGATCTTCGCCGCCTGACCAGACTCCCGGCCGGCAAGCCGCGCAGGCCCGTTTACTCCGGCAGACAAGAAAAGCCCCGATCGGCGGACCCTTATGCGCACGATATGCGTTCGGGCGGCTGGAGGAGTCTGCCGTGCCCATCACCATCAATTCGCGAAGCCACGACCTGCCCGAAGACCCGCGGGTGAGCCTGCTCGACTTCCTGCGCCACGATCTCGGGCTGACCGGAACCAAGAAGGGCTGCGACCATGGCCAGTGCGGCGCCTGTACGGTGCTGGTGGATGGAATCCGCATCAACAGCTGCCTGTCGCTCGCGGCGATGCACGATGGCGATCACGTCACCACCATCGAGGGGCTGGGTACGCCCGACGCGCCGTCGAAATTGCAGCAGGCCTTCGTCGAGTACGACGGGTACCAGTGCGGCTATTGCACCCCGGGCCAGATCTGCTCGGCCACCGCGATGCTGCAGGAGATCGCCAATGGCTGGCCGAGCGATGCGAGCGAGAGTCTTGAAGGTCCGATGGAGGCCAGCGGCGCCGAAATTCGCGAGCGGATGAGCGGCAATCTGTGCCGCTGCGGCGCCTATGCCAATATCGTCGCCGCGATCGAGGATGTGGCCACGCAGGGGGATCCGGCATGAGGCCTTTCGATTTCCAGCGCGCCGACGGCCTCGACCACGCCTCCCAGCTCTGCGCCGAGCGGGACAGCAAGCCGATCGCCGGCGGGACCAATCTGATCGATCTCATGAAGCTGCAGGTGGAAACGCCGCAGACGCTGGTCGATATCCATCGCCTGCCGATGGCGCAGATCGGCGATACCGACGAGGGCGGCCTCAGGATCGGCGCGCTGACGAGCAACACCGCCACCGCGGTTCACGACCGCGTCCGCAGCGACTACCCGCTGCTCGCCCGCGCGATCCTGGCGGGCGCGAGCCAGCAATTGCGCAACAAGGCGACCACCGGCGGCAATCTGTGCCAGCGGACTCGCTGCTATTACTTCATGAATATCGACCAGCCCTGCAACAAGCGCGAGCCCGGCTCGGGCTGCGGTGCGCTCAAGGGGATCGCGCGGCTGCACGCGGTGCTGGGCACCAGCGATCAATGCATCGCCACCTATCCCGGCGATATGGCGGTGGCGATGAGTGCGCTGGGCGCCACGGTCGAGATCGCCGACGCCAGCGGGAAGTCCCGCAGCGTGGCGGTGCGCGATTTCCACTGCCTGCCCGGCGACACCCCATGGCGCGACAATGTGCTGGAGGAGGGCGAGCTCATCACCGCTGTCATCCTTCCGCCGCCGGTCGAGGCCCGCCAGCTCTACCGCAAGGTGCGCGAGCGCTCGTCCTACGCTTTCGCCATGGTCTCGGTCGCTGCCGTGGTGGCACTCGAGGATGGACGTTTCAGCCGCGCCGATCTCGCCTTTGGCGGCTTGGCGCACAAGCCGTGGCACGACCCGCGATTGAGCGAGGTGCTGCTGAATAAGGAGCCGTCTGCGCAACTGTTCGACGAGGCAGCCGATGCGCTGCTCGACAGTGCGCAAGGCTATGGCGAAAACGATTTCAAAATTCCGCTGGCCCGGCGCACGCTGGCTGCGGTGCTGGCCGAAGCGACGGGGACGGAACTGTGAGCGCGCATCTGAAACAGGACGAACCCGACACCCGCAATTTGCTCGACGACATGGTGCAGGGGATCATCGGCAAGCCGCTCGCGCGCCCGGACGGGCTCGGCAAGGTAACCGGCACCGCACCCTATGCCGCCGAATACCCGATCGCGGATTGTCTCGAAGGCGTGCTGGTCACTGCTCCCTTCACCAAGGGCACGATCACGGGGGTCCACAAGGACTCGGTGCTGTCGATGCCCGGCGTGGTTGCGGTGATCGACGACAAGCGGCTCACCGCACGAGCGGCGCAGGGGGGCGCGGGCGAGGCCCCGGCGCAGCCCGCACGCGAGGTCGGCTATTTCGGGCAGCCGATCGCGCTGGTGGTGGCGGAAAGCTTCGAACAGGCCAGGGATGCGGCCAAGCATCTGACCTTCGAATACCGCGCCGAAAATGTCGCCGATGTGCCGCTCGACCCGGAGGAGACGGATGCCGAGCCGCAGGACGGCGCCACGAGGCAGGGCGACCTCGCACAGGCGATGAGCCAAGCGGCACACAGCGTCGATGTGACCTACACCACCGAAGGGCACAGTTCCGCGGCAATGGAGCCGCACGCCGCGATCGCGCAATGGGACGGGAACAGGCTGACCGTCCATGCCTCACTTCAAATGCCCAACTACAACATCTCCGAACTGGCCGATGCGCTGGATCTCGGGGAGGATCAGGTACGGTTGATTGCCCGCTATGTCGGCGGCGGCTTCGGGTCCAAGCTCGGGATCAGCGAGGAAGCCGTTGCGGCGTCGATCGCGGCAATGGAGCTGGAGCGACCGGTACGCGTGGTGCTGAGCCGTCAGCAGGTGTTCCAGACGATCATGCGCCGCTCGGAAACCAGCCAGCGCTTCCGGCTTGCCGCCGACGAGAACGGTCGCCTGACCGGCTTCGGGCATGAGGCACGCGTGTCGCAGCTGCCGGGCGAGAGCTTCGCCGAGCCCGTGCTGCAGTCGAGCGAATTCCTTTACGGAGGCGAGAACCGCCTGCTCCAACTCGAAGTGGCGCGAATTCACCGGATGACCGCAGGCTCGGTCCGCGCGCCGGGCGAGGCCGTGGGCATGCCCGCGCTCGAATCGGCGATGGACATGCTGGCCGAAGAAGTCGGGATCGATCCGGTCGAGCTGCGGCTGCGCAACATTCCCGAATGCCATCCCGTCAACGGCTTGCCCTATTCCTCTCGCAAGCTGGCCGAATGTCTCGAACAGGGCGCGGAGGCGTTCGGCTGGGATCATGGCCCGCGCAAACCGCGTCAGCGGCGCGAGGGCGAATGGTGGATCGGCACCGGCATGGCCAGCGCGGCGCGGGTCCACAATATCGCCGAAGCGCGCGCGCGGGTGACGCTCAAGCCCGACGGCACCGCGCTGGTCGAAACCGACATGACCGATATCGGCACCGGCACCTATTCCATCGTCGGCCAGGTCGCGGGCGAGATGCTCGGCCTGCCGATGGACCGGGTGCTGGTCGACCTGGGCGACACCGATTTCCCACGCGGGCCCGGTTCGGGCGGTAGCTGGGGCGCATCGTCGATCTGCTCGGCAGTGTTCGTCGCCTGCGAGGACCTGCGCGCCACTCTCGCAAAGAAGGCGGGAGTCTCGATCGAGGAATTGAAGCTCAAGGATGGCGCCGTGATCGGCGGCGCTTCGCTGGTCGAACTGCTCGATGGCGAGGAACTCTCGGTCGAGGGGCATTACGAGCCCGGTGCTGTCGAAGACGATTTCACCGCGTCCGGCTATGGCGCGTTCTTTGCGGAAGTGCGCGTCAACCGCTTCACCGGCGAGACGCGGGTCGACCGCATGCTCGGCGCTTACGGCTTCGGTCGCGTGCTCAACGCGAAGACCGCGCGTTCGCAATGTCTTGGCGGGATCGTCTGGAGCATCGGTGCCGCGCTCACCGAAGCGCTGCTGTTCGATCCGGTCGATGGCCATATCGCCAATTGCGACCTCGCCGAATACCATGTTCCGGTGAACCGCGACGTTCCCGATCTCGAGGTCATCATGGTCGAGGAACGCGATTCGGCGGCCAGCCCGATCCAGGCGAAGGGGGTCGGCGAGCTGGGGATGTGCGGCGGTGCCGCGGCGATCGGCAATGCAATCTACAACGCCTGTGGGGCGAGGGTGCTCGGCTTTCCGATGACTCCCGACCGGGTGATCGCCGCGATGCCCGAGTGACGATGCTCCGGACCGATAGTTCCGCTGCTTTGGATGAGGACCATGCCGCGCTGGCGGCTGCCGGCGAACCGGGCGCGGCGCTATGCACCATCGTCGGGATAGAGGGCAGTTTCTCGCGCCGGATCGGTGCACAGCTCGCAGTGCTGCCTGATGGCAGCGTTGTCGGCGACCTCGCCGATGGCTGTCTCGAAAGCCAGCTCGCCGCGGACGTGAGGAATTGCAGCAAGCCGGTCGTGCGGCGCTACGGACATGGCTCGGATCTGATCGACTTCCGCCTGCCCTGCGGCGGAGGGCTGGACATATTGCTCGACCCTGCTCCCGATCGGGGAGCGTGCCGCGCGGCTCTGGCGCGGCTGCAAGCGCGCCAACCGGCCGAGCTGGAGCTACTCGATAGCGAGCAATTGTGCCGACGGCGATACATCCCCGCCTTGCGGCTGCGCGCCTATGGCGAAGGTCCCGAACTGGCAGCGCTGGCGCGGCTGGCGCGCGCTTCCGGGATCGCGATCGAGGCGATGGACAAGCGCGAACTGACGCTGGGCAAGGCGCCCGAACTCGCCCCTGCGGACCGCTGGACCGCCGAGATCCTGCTGTTCCACGATCACGAATGGGAGGCCGCGCTGATCGAGAAGGCACTGGCTGGCGAGGCCTTCTACATCGGCGCTCAGGGCGGCGAGAATGCCCGCGCACAGCGCACCATGGCGCTACTCGCCCGCGGCGCGGCCGAAGAGGACATCGCCCGGCTTCGCAGCCCGATCGGCCTGCTCCCCGCCTGCCGGACCCCGCAGGCCTTGGCGCTGTCGGTCCTGGCCGAGGTGGTCGGTTACTATGAACGCTTGCGCTGATCCGCTCGACCCATCGATTGCGGTCGCGCTGCTCGCCGCGGGACGGGGCGAGCGCTTCACCGGCGACAAGCTGGCGGCAGAGCTCGGCCCGTACCCACTCTGGCAATGGGCCGCCGAAGCGGCGACCCATGCGGGTTTCGTGACCCGCTTCGTCGTGGCGAGCGAACATTCGGCAGGCCTGTTCTCGGGAACCCCATGGCGCATCGCGGTAAATGCCCGCGTCGGCGAAGGGCTGGCGAGTTCGATCCGGTGCGCGGCGCAGGCGGCGAAGGATTGCTCGCGGCTGGTGATCCTGCTGGCCGACATGCCGTTCGTCGAAGCCGGGCATCTGCGCCGCCTCGCGCTGGCCGATGGCGCGCTCTTCACCCGCTATCCCGATGGCAGACACGGCAATCCGGCCGGGTTCCCCGCAACCACGTTCTCGCGTCTCGGCGGCTTGCGAGGCGACCGCGGAGCGGGCGGGGATGGCTGGAGCGAAGACGCGGAAGCCCTGTCGCCGTTTTCGCCCGCCAGCCTGTTCGATATCGACACGGTCGCAGACCTCGCGCTTGCCGAAGCCCGATTGCCGATCGACCGCTGACGGCTCCACTGGCGCGGCGACAATTCCACGTCCATGTGGGCCGCCTCGCTATGACCGCGGGCACCAAGGGGGGAATGCGAATGGGCAAATTATCCGGAATCACCGTGATCGACCTGACGCAGTTTCTGCCCGGTCCGATGATGACCGTGATGATGGCCGACCACGGCGCGCGGGTGATCAAGATCGAGCCGCCCGCTGGCGATCCTGCTCGCGACCAGGGGCCGTTCGAGGCGGGGCACTCGGTCTGGTTCGCCAATTGCAACCGCGGCAAGGAAAGCCGCGCGCTCGACCTCAAGAGCGAGGCGGGCAAGGTCGCGCTCGCCGAACTGTGCCGCGAGGCGGATGTCTTCGTCGAGGGGTTCCGCCCCGGGGTGATGGCGCGGCTGGGGTTCGATTACGAGGCGGTGCGCGCGCTCAACCCCCGCATCGTCTATTGCTCGATCACCGCCTTCGGGCAGGACGGCGCGCTGGCGCAGCACCCCGCGCACGATATGGCGGTGCAGGCGCTGGCGGGGTTCCTCGCGGTCAATGACGGGCCCGACGGCGCGCCGGTGGTGCCCGGGGTGGCGAGCTCGGACATGGCGGCGGGGCTCACCGCGCTATCGGCGGTGCTGATGGCGCTGCTCGGCCGCGAGCGCAGCGGAGAGGGCGCCAATATCGACTGCGCGATGTTCGACAGCCTGCTGCCATGGTGCGCGCACACCGCTGGTGGCGCGATCGCGGGCGGCGAAAGCCCCCGCTCGGCGAGCCAGCGTTCGCTCGGGGGGGCAGCCCTTTACCAGGTCTATCGGACCGCGGATGGGCGCCATGTCGCGCTGGGCGGGCGCGAGATCAAGTTCGCGACAGTGCTGCTGGCGGCGCTGGGGCGCGAGGATCTGCTGCCCTACGCCGAAGCGCCGGCCGGCGAGCAGGAACCGCTCATCGCCTTCCTGCGCGAGACCTTCGCCAACAGGACGCGCGACGAGTGGGTGGAGTGGTTCGCCGACAAGGACGTGGCCTTCGCGCCGGTGCTCGACTTTCGCGAAGCGCTCGATCAGCCACATATCGCCGAGCGCGGGCTGCTGGTCGAGACGGAGAAGGGCGCGCATCACATCGCGCCGCCGATCCGCTTTGCCGGGGAGCGCTGGGAGCCGGGCGCGGTGCCCGAGCTCCCAACCGCTGCCCGCTGATACCGACTATCAGTCGACGAAGTCCTCGACCCGCTCGATCACGATCGCCGGCGCCATGCCGCCCGCGGCGCACATGGTGACGAGGCCGTAGCGCTTGTTCTGGCGTTCGAGCTCGTCGATCATCGTGCCGATCAGGATCGATCCGGTGGCGCCGATCGGGTGACCCAGCGCGATCGAGCCGCCGTTGACGTTGACCTTGCCCCAGTCGAGCCCGAGATCGCGGACGAATTTGGCCGCGACCACAGCGAAGGCCTCGTTGATCTCGAACAGATCGATGTCGTCCACCGTCAACCCGGCCTTCTCGAGCACCTTCCTCGCCGCAGGGACCGGAGCGTTGAGCATCAGCGTGGGGTCGTCGCCCATATTGGCGGTGGCGACGATCCGTGCGCGCGGCTTGAGCCCGTGCTTCTGGGCATAGGCCTTGCTGGTCACCAGCACCGCCGCAGCGCCATCGACCACGCCCGAGCTGTTGCCCGCGTGATGGAAATGCTCGATCTTGAGATCAGGATATTTGCGATTGATCAGCCCGCGGAAGGTGGTTCCGTTCTGGTCGATCGGCACATCGGCGATCTTGGTGAAGGCGGGCTCGAGCTCGGCGAGACCTTCGCGCGTGGTCTGCGGGCGGGGAAACTCTTCCTTGTCGAGCACAACGTTGCCCTCGTCGTCGACCACCGGGACCAGCGACTTCTCGAACCTGCCTTCCGCGATCGCCTGCGCGGCGCGCTGCTGGCTGCGATAGCCGACCTCGTCCAGTTCCTCGCGGGTGAAGCCTTCCTTTGTGGCGATGGCATCGCCGCAGACGCCCTGGTGGCTCTGCGGATGCGACTGCTGCAGCCGCTCGTTGTAGCTGCCCATCATCGGCGGCTTCATGCCCGCAGCCATCTTGTCGCGCGCCATTTGCCCGGTGAGGCTCATCATCTCGGTGCCGCCCGCGACCACGCAATCCTCCATCCCGCTCATCACCTGCGCGGCCGCGAGGCTGACGCTGGTGATCCCGCCGCCGCAGAAGCGGTCGAGCGTCGTGCCCGAGCTCGTCACGTCGTAGCCGGCATCGAGCGCGGCCATGCGCCCGAGATCGCCTGCCTGCATCCCGTCCTGCGTGCTGACCGACCAGATGACGTCGTCGATCGTCGCGGTGTCGAGGTTGTTGCGGCTGGCGATCGCCTTGAGCACGGTTGCCGCGAGGTGCTGCGGATGCTGCTCGGCAAGCGCTCCCTTGCCCTGTTTTCCGATCCCGCGCGGGGTGCGGACGGCATCGACGATATAGGCTTCTGACATTTAGTGTTCTCCTCTCCGGGCGCGCCTTTCGCGGCGATTGCCGGTTGACGTAGGCGTAAGCCTGCCGCAGCAAGGGCGCAAGACCAGTTTCACATTGCAATGGGAGATGAGCAAGTGAGCGAAGACGTCCTGATAGAGGTCGAAGACGGCATTCTGATCGTCACGATCAACCGCCCCGACGCCAAGAACGCCATGAACAAGGCCGCCGCTGAGGGCATCGCCGCGGCGATGGACCGGTTGGACGAAGACGACGATCTGCGCGTCGCGATCCTAACCGGTGCGGGCGGAACCTTCTGCTCGGGCATGGATCTCAAGGGCTTCCTGCGCGGCGAATCCCCCAGCATCGAGGGGCGCGGCTTCGGCGGAATCACCCAGCAGGGCCCCTCCAAGCCGCTGATCGCCGCTGTCGAGGGTTATGCGCTCGCGGGCGGGATGGAGCTGATGATCTCCTGCGATCTGGTGGTCGCCAACAAGGATGCCAAATTCGGCATCCCCGAAGCCAAGCGCGGCCTCGCCGCTGCGGCGGGCGGGCTGATGAAGCTGCCCGATCTGATCCCCCCCAAGATCGCGATGGAACTGGCGCTGACCGGCGATTTCATCGACGCCACCCGCGCCTACGAGCTCGGGCTGGTCAACCGCGTGGTCGAGGGCTCGGCGCTCGACGCGGCCAAGGAACTGGCGGCGAAGATCAACGAGAACGGCCCGCTGGCGGTGCGCGTCTCGAAGCAGATCGTCGACCAGTCGCGCGGCTGGAGCCTGGAAGAGCGCTGGGACGAGCAGGCCAAGCTGCTCCCCAAGGTCTTCATGAGCGAGGATGCCCGCGAAGGCGCGGCCGCCTTCGCCGAGAAGCGCAAGCCGAACTGGAAGGGCAAGTAAGCGCGCGGGACAAGCGCGCTACTGCCGATCAAAAATCCCTAAGAGAGGATCACCTATTATGCCCGTAATCGACATTCCGCCGCCCGAATTCATGGAGGACGAGGAAATCTCGATCTTCGCCGATGCGGTCGGCAAGTTCTACGAGAAGCACGCCCCCGAGAAGCGCGTCGCCAAATGGCGCGAGGACGGCCAGGTCGAGCGCGAATTCTGGAACGAGGCGGGCGAGGCCGGCCTGCTGGGCGTCTCGGTGCCCGAGGAATACGGCGGCCACGGCGGCGATTTCCGCCACGACATGGTGGTGATCGAGCAGCAGGGCAGGCACAATGTCGATGGCTTTGCCGCCAGCTTGCACAATACGGTGATCCTCCCCTATCTGGTCCGCCACGGCACCGAGGAGCAGAAGAAGCGCTACCTTCCCAAGCTGGTCAGCGGCGAGCTGGTGAGCGCGATCGCGATGACCGAGCCGGGCGTCGGCTCGGATCTGCAGAGCATCACCACCACCGCGCTCAAGGATGGCAATGGCTACCGCCTCAACGGCGCGAAGACCTATATCTCCAACGGCCAGATCGCCGATTTCATCATCGTTGTCGCCAAGACCGATCCCAGCCAGCGCGCCAAGGGGATCTCGCTGCTGCTGCTCGAGACCGAGGGCGCCGAAGGTTTCCAGCGCGGCAAGAAGCTCGACAAGATCGGGCTCGATGCACAGGACACCTCCGAACTGTTCTTCGACGATGTCTTCGTCCCGGCCGAGAACGTGCTCGGCGGCGAGGAGGGCAAGGGCTTCTACCAGCTGATGGGCGAGCTGCCGCAGGAGCGCCTGATCATCGCCATGGGCGCGATCGCCGGGATCGAGCGCGCGCTCGATGTTACGGTCGAATTCGTCAAGGAGCGCAAGGCCTTCGGCCAGACGGTGTGGGACTTCCAGAATACCCAGTTCGTCCTCGCCGACCTCAAGGCCCGCGGCACCGCGGCGCGGGTGTTCGTCAACGACTGCATCGCAAAGCATCTCGATGGCAAGCTCGACGTCCCCACCGCCTGCATGGCCAAATACTGGGTCACCGAACTGCAGAGCGAGGTGGTCGACAAATGCCTCCAGCTTCATGGCGGCTCGGGCTATATCAACGACTACCCGATCGCGCGGATGTATCGCGACAGCCGAATCACGCGGATCTTCGGCGGCTCGAACGAGATCATGCGGATGGTGATCGCGCGCTCGATGTAGTCGCCGCGCGTTTGTACATGAAACACATGCGGGTCGCCGTCCTCAGGGGAGGCGGGCGGTCTGCTTGCGCGAACGACGGTGAGAAAGAGCCGATGCGAGGGTAACGCGGGCTCTGCATGTAGGAAACCGGATTATGCGCGGGGGTCGACCGTGATCCACCGGGGCCGCATCCGTGCGGCCCCGGCGGCATTTCCTGCGCTCAATATTTGGCGGTCAGCGAGACGATTGCCTGGCGTCCGTTGGCCGGCACCGCGAAGTGCGGGTTGCGCAACTTGGTAATGTAGCGTTCGTCGCCGACGTTCTTCACATTCACCCGCAGCGCCAGATTCGGGTTGAACTCATAGGTGGCGAAGGCATCGAAGCGGACATAGCCATCGGCGGAGATCAGGTTGGTGGTATCCGCGAAGCGGCCCGACTGATGGTAGACCCCGCCGCCAAAGCCGAAGCGATCGCTCACTTCCACGCTCGCGGTCAGCGCCAGATTGTGCCTCGGAGTGTTCGGCAGGCGATTGCCCGCGCTGGCGGTATCGCCGGTCAGCTCGCTGTCGACGAAGGTGTAGCCGCCGAACAGCGACAGCGCCCCGACGCGGCCTGTCGCGCCCACTTCGAACCCCTCGATGCGAGCGGCATCGATGATCTCCACCACCTCGCCCAGCGCATCGGTGTCGATGATGTTGTTGCGGTCCACCCGGAATGCCGAGGCCGAGAGCTGCAACGCGCCCCCGAACAGATCGGCTTTCGCACCCACTTCGTAATTCTCGGTTTCCTGGGGTGCATAGGTGTCGTTGCTGATCGCGATATTGCCCGAGCCCGCGCCCACATCGGTGCCGGGAGGATTCTTGGCATTCGCGTAGGAGGCATAGATGCTCGCCCAGGGAACCGGCTTGTAGATCGCGCCCGCCTGCCAGCTGACGAAATCGGTCTCCACGCTCCCGCTGAAGGGCCCGCCGCGACCTGCGCCGGAGCCGGAGGCGCGATAGTCGGTGTAGCGGACCCCGGCAGTGACGATGAGCTCGGGGATGAGGGTTGCCGAATCGAAGGCGTAGATGCTGATGTCTTCGGCTTCCGACAGGCTCGGGGTGCTGGCCGGAGTGATCGCGCCGCTCCACGGATCCGACGGATCGGGGTTCGACAGCTCGGTGCAATTGAAGGCGGCGATTGCAGCGGGCGGGCAGCTGCGATTGCCGGTGTCGACGCTGTAGTTCAGGTTGCGCGTATCCGCCCAGCCATATTCGGCGCCGATCGACAGATTGTGCAGGATCGAACCCGTCGCGAACTCGCCCGAGATATTGGCATTGCCGGCCATCGATTGCGTGTCGGAATTGCGGCTCTTGGTGGCGCGCCAGACCAGACCGTCGGCGACGTTTCCGGCGCTGTCGTCGGGATTGGTCACGATATAGTCGATGGCGGAGCTGGAGTAGCGCAGCAGCGCCGAGGCGCTCCAGCCATTGCCCAGATCGTGGTCGAACTGGAAGGTCGTGGTATCGACCCGCGTGTTCTGGAAATCGCGAGCCAGCAGCCCGTAGAAATTGTCGTAATCGACATCCGCAGGGACGCGGCGACCCTCGCCAAGCTGGCCCCGCGATGTCAGCGGAATGCCGTAATCGGGCAATTGGTCGCCCTCGAAATGGTAATGGGTCAGACTGGCGATCGTGTCCGTGCCGATGCCGTAGGCGATCGAGGGGGAGATGCCCCAGCGGTCGTCGTGGATCGCATCGCGGCCGGGCGTCTCCGAATCGTGGAACAGGCCGACGATCCGCACCGCCACGCGGTCGCCGAGCTGGCGATTGACGTCCGCGGTGACGCGATAGAGGTCCGAGGTTCCCACGGATCCGGTCGCCGAAGCGAAATCGCCGGCGCGGGCGGTCTTGCTGACGAGGTTGATGCCGCCCGCTGCCGCACCGCGACCGCCGAGCGCGCCGCTGGGGCCCTTGAACACCTCGATACGTTCGACGGCGAAGGTTTCGCGCGTCTGCGAGCCGAGATCGCGCGCGCCGTCGACGAAGACGTCGCCGGTCGCGTCGACGCCGCGAATGAGCGGGATGTCCGCCGCCGCGGTTCCGCCTTCGCCGGCGCCCAGCGTGATGCCGGGCACCATCCGCAGCGCTTCCTCGAAGGAATAGGATGCGGTCTGCTCGAGCGCTTCTTCGGTCACGACGTTGATCGTGCGCGGCGTGTCGAGGATCGGTGCGGTCGCCTGGTCGATGCTCAGCTCGTCGGTCCGTTCGCCGGTCACGACGATCGATCCATCGGGGTCGATGCCGGTTTCGGCCGCTGCCGGTGCGCTGGCGATGAACCCGACACAGCCCAGCGCGAGGAACGGTGCGGAGGTGCGGGTGAATGTCGATCGTGTCATGGCTCTGATGGCCTCCCTGTTTTCGTCGTCGGAGGGGCCTATGCGAAACCAAGGCTGCAGTGTCAATGCAAATGCAACTTATTCGCAATAGCACTGACGAATGCTGGAAATAGGCGCTCTTGCGCTCAGGCGTCCGCCCAGCGGCGCATCAGATTGTGGTAGAGATTGGTCAGTTCGAGGACCGCGCCATCGCTCGGCCCGCGTTCGGAGCTCAGCAAGCGGACGGTCCGATCGAGGCGGTAGAGCTGCTCGCGTTCGCCGGGATCGCGAACCATGCTTTGCAGCCAGAAGAACGAGCCGATACGGGCGCCCGAGGTCACGGGCGTGACGCGATGCACGCTGCTGGCGGGATAGAGCACCAGATCTCCCGCGGGCAGCTTGACCCGGTGTTCGCCGAACAGATCCTCGACGATCAGCTCGCCGCCCCCGTAGCTGTCCGGATCGGCGAGGAAGAGCGTCGCCGACAGATCGCTGCGGATCCGGAAATCGGTGCCGTCGAGGCGGCGGATCGAATTGTCGACATGGGCGCCGAAGGTCTCGCCGCCCTCGTAGCGGTTGAACAGCGGCGGAAAGACCTTGAGCGGGAGCGCCGCCGCGATGAACTCGGGGGTGCGGCCGAGCGCATCGAGTACCATCCTGCCCGCCTCATGCTCGGTCTGGCTGCCCTGCCGCAATTGCCGGTTACGCTTGGCGGTGCGCGATTGATGCCCCGAGGTCTCGTTGCCATCGACCCATTCGCCACTCTCGATCAGCGCCCGAAGCTCGGCCACCTGCGCTGTGTCGAGGACGCCTTCCACGCGAACCATCATGCCGTCATGTCCTTCGGGGGTAGGCGCGTCGCGCCGCGAGTCCCCCTCCTACTGACGAGGATGCGAATGATTGTCAATTGCAGCAGTCGCGGGGATAGCAGGGAGCAAGCAAGGGCAATGCGCCGCCGCTTGCAGTGCTCGGGGCCTCCGGTTTTGCTCCCTCAGCGAGAGAGCGGCATGGTCATCTCTTCGGCTCGATATAGCGATCGAGTTCCTCGAAGGAGGAGCGATCGGTGAGCAGCAGGGCGGCCGGCTTCAGGCCGTCGAAATGGGCCATGACCATCGTGATGAGAACCGTGAGTGGCACCGCTAGGATCGCGCCGACCACGCCCCACAGCACCGACCAGAACAGCAGCGAGAGCAGCACGACCAGCGGAGAGATCGAGAGCCGTTTGCCCATCAGCCTGGGATCGACGAAATTGCCCATGACCTGTTCGATCACCAGCAGGCCCAGCGCGACCAGTGCGGCCGTTCCGGGATCGCGCGTGACCAGCACATAGAACACGGGCAGTGCGCCGGAGACGATCGAGCCGACAGTGGGAATGAAGCCGAGCAGGACGGTCAGGACAGCCCACAGGAGCAGGTAATCGACGCCGAAAATCGCCAGAAAGGCCGCGTAGAGGCAGGCTGTCGCTGTTCCCAGCACGAGGCGCATGAGGAAATAGGCGCGGAACTTCTCGCCCACGGACCGGCCGATTTCCAGCCAGCGTCGGCCAGCGCGATCCCCGCTTCCCCCGGCGCCTCCCTTCGCACGCCCGCGCGTCGCCGCGGCGGCGATCTTGTCGTGCCAATTGCCCGCTTCCAGCAGCATCAGCAGGATCAGGAACAGGATCAGGACGATCCCGCCCAGCGTGCTGGTGGTGATGCCGAGCGCAGTCATCGCACTGGATGCGAGCGCTCCGTTCGACACCAGCGATGTGGAATCGGGATCCGGGCCATCGCTAAGGATGTCGGGCAGGCCGAGATCGGGTAGGCCCAGATTGTGGAGCTGCTGCTCCAGCCGAGGGCCGAGATCGGTCAGCAGATCGTAGACCTGGCTCCCCGCGAGCCCGATACCGAACACGAAGGCACCGAGAAAAAAGAGCACGACGAGCAGCCCCGCGACCGCGCCCAGCCACCGCAGCCTGGACGGCATGCGCTCGGATATCGCCGAGGCAAGCGGCCATACGGCGAGCGCAAGCAGCAAGGCGCAGACCGCCGGCATGACCACGGCATAGGCTTCGCGCAGCAACCAGAACGCCGCTGCGAATGCGATCACCAGGATCGGAATCCTCCAGCGATCGGACGATGGCTGCACGCGGGTGGGGGAAACGGGTCGGGGACCGCTGTTCTC
>Ga0208179_1000527_pt1 | contig 24080 bp, 25 predicted proteins | sample Malvired_Geostar_FD_184238 | JGI IMG/M metagenome (GOLD analysis project Ga0208179, IMG submission 184238) | Marine viral communities from the Global Malaspina Expedition - Malaspina viral metaG DeepMed_Geostar (SPAdes) (version 2) | ecosystem: Environmental > Aquatic > Marine > Oceanic | place... | reverse complement strand
CCCGAGAGCTCACCCCGCCCCACCGCAATGTCGTCCACCTCCTCTATGCGAAGGACCGGCAGGGCGTCGCGCGCACGGGGCCGAAGGACCTCTTGGAAAGCGCCCTTCGCATGCGCCCCGACCGCATCCTGATGCAGGAGCTGAGGGACGAGGCGGCCTTTCTCTATCTTCGCAACGTCAATACCGGCCATCCTGGATCGATCACCACCATCCACGCCGACAGCGCCGAGCTCGCTTTCGAACAGCTTGGTCTGCTCGTTCGGGAGTCGCCCGCCGGCCGCCATCTGGAGAGCGGCGACGTGGCGCGGCTTCTGCGACGCCTGGTCGACGTTGTGGTCCAACTGCGCCGGGTCGATGGCGCATTTCGCATGACCGAGGTCTGGCATGAGCCCGATCACGCAGCTCCCCACGCCAGCTAGGGTCATAGTCGTCATCCTGGGGCTGTTGGCGGCCGCCAGCCTGTTGGTCGGATGCGCCCTGATGGTCGCCTTGGCTAGGATGGGCTTGCTCGACCCAAACCTGAACCCCTTGGAGGTGCTGGTTTGGGTCTGGCGCTCGAGGGCGGATCCGGCGCTACGTCAGGGGTTTGGCGAAGGTTTGATGGCGGCCTTCGCCGCCATAGGCCTGATCACCGTCCTGCTGGCCCGCAAGACACCCCCTCTGCATGGCGCGGCCCGTTGGGCCCGTGAGGGTGAAATCTCTGCCGCGGGCCTGCGCAAATCGACGGGGATCATCCTCGGACGTCGCGGCCGGCGCCTCTTGATCTTCGGCGGGGAGGAACATGTGCTGCTGGCCGCCCCCACCCGATCGGGCAAGGGGGTCGGCGTCGTGATCCCCAACCTGCTGACCTGGCCAGACTCGACTGTGGTGTTGGACGTCAAGCGGGAGAACTGGCGCGCGAGCGCCGGCTTTCGCGCCGCCAGCGGTCAGCAGGTCATCCTCTTTGATCCGTTCGCGCCTGACGGGCGCACCGCAAGGTTCAATCCCTTGGGCCATGTCCCGCGCCACGACGCCTTTCGGGTGATCGATGAGCTGCAAAAGATCGCCGCCATGTTGTTCCCCGCCCCCGATCACGCCGACCCGTTTTGGGCTGAAGCGGCGCGCACCGGGTTCATCGGGGTCGGCGCCCTTGTGGCGCAGCTGGAGGCGCAGCCGTTCAGCCTTGGGGGCATCTATGCCGAGCTGACCCGGGGCGACCCACGCCGGCGTCTACCCTCGCTGGTGGCCGAACGCGCGGCTTGCGGAAACCCCGTCTGGCCAGCCTGCGCCCAGGCGATAGCGGACTTCTGCTCGGCGTCGGACAACACGTTCGCCTCCATCAAGCAGACCATCACCGCAAAGATGGGCCTTTGGATCCACCCGCAGATTTGCGCGGCGACCGAGACCAGCGACTTCAGCCTGGAGGACCTGCGCCGCCGCAAGACCTCAATCTATCTTGGCGCTTCTCCTGACAATCTGGCGCGGCTGGCCCCGCTCTATAACTTGTTCTTCCAGCAGCTGATCGACCTCAACACCCGTCGACCCCCAGGCGATGATGAGCCCAACCAGGTCCTGGTCATCCTCGATGAGTTCGCCAGGCTCGGTCCCGCCAAAGTGCTGGCGCACGCCTTTTCCTATGCCGCGGGATATGGGCTGCGGCTTATGCCGGTCCTGCAGAGCACGGCCCAGCTTCGCGGCCTCTATGGGCCTGAGCTTGCTGAGGAGATCATCGCTAACTGCGGCGTGGAAGTGATCTTCACGCCCAAGGACATCCAGGTGGCCCGCACCTTAAGTGAGCGGCTCGGTCAGTACGGGCTCACCGCCAAGACCCGCAGCCGACCAGCTGGCTTCTCTAGCGGACGCCGTACCTTGAGTGAATCCTCCCAGCGGCGTCCGCTGATGCTGCCGCAGGAGCTTCTCCTCATGCCGCAGGACGACATACTGGTCCTTCGAGGCGGGGTCCCGCCCATCCGGGGAAAGAAGGTGGTCTACTGGCGTGAACGGGCCTTCCAGGCCCGCGTCCTACCGCCGCCGATCATCCCACCCTTTGCGGCCCTCCCGGCAGAGCCGGCGGCCTTCGAGCCCGATGACACCGCAGCCCAATCTGCGTCCGATGAAGCCGAAGAGATCTGCGTGGCGCTTGAGGCGGGGGGCTATGAGCCCCCGCCGCCAAACGATGCCGATCCGTCGGCCTGGCGCCGTTGGAGCCTCCACTACCTCGACCAAGCCTATGGCCGCGCGCCCCGGAGGCCCCATGGCCGCGACTAAGGCGCCTAATGTGGTGGTGGCGCTCAGCCGCGCTGGAGAGGCTGTCCGCGCCGATGTGCCCCCTGAACTGCTGAGCCGCTACTATATCGATGCCCGCGGCGGGCCAGGGCTCGGCTTCTATCCGAACCGGACCACCTATCGCCCCGTGATCCGGGACCATGGGCGGGCGTTGCAAACTGACCGGCAGGATCAGCAGACGAGCGCCGATATGGTGGCGATCGCCCTGCGACGGCGCTGGACGACGATTGAGGTCCAGGGCGGTCACGCGTTCCGACGCGCCGTCTGGCTATCAGCGAGCGCCAGCGGGCTTCTGGTGCAAGGCTACCTGCCAAGCGCGCGCGATCAGGAGGTGTTGGGGCGGACAATGGCGGAGCAGGCAAGGCATGCCCGTGATCCCCATCCTGAGACCCAGCGCGCTCGCGGGGTTCTAGGCAGCGCCGTCCATGAACAGGGGCAGGCGTTCTGGTCCCCCCTGAGAGTCATCGAGACCCTCGCCGCCGCCCGCATCGCCAACCCAGAATTCCGGCAGAAACTGATGGCTCAGGCCCAGGAGAGGTTAGAGGCGCTTCGCAGTCGAGGCGAGCAGGGTGACCCGCTGCGATCTCCGCTGTCGGCGGAGCGACTGAGCGCCGCGAAGGAGCGGCGACGATAGGTCAAAGACGCCCCGTTACCGGTGCCGCTCGCCCCGTGGCGGAGATGGTTCAGGCCGCGTTCGATCCAGGGCGCGGAGCCGCATTTGGCGACTGAGCGCAAGCCGCTCTGTCTCGGGCGGCGGGAGGGTGCGCACGTGCGTCGTAATCGCTTGGCTGAGGCGCCGATCCTCCTCCTCGGGCGACCTGGAAAGGCGCGTGGCGAGATCAAGGAGTTTCCGGTGGAGCCGCCCCCGGCTCTCAATCACACGCAGCTCTCGATCACCTGCCGGCTGCCCAGACCTTAGGAGTTGCGCAGCTTCAAGATACTGGGCTTGCAACCATCTGGGCGCTGGTCCGCCGTTCGCCTCAAAGTCTGCCCGAGAACGCCAATGGCCCGCAGTCACCCCCCTCCCCGGTTGGCCCCGTAGCCAGCGCGGGGTGGCGTCTGCTTCGACGCCCGCCTCGCGCAAGGCTTTGGCGTAATTCTCCCGATAGATGGGCAAATCTCTGTGGTGAAGCGTGAGCCGACGCCTCTCACGGCCGAGAACGCGGACCACGGCGTGAACGTGGGGGTGGCTGGTATCGGTGTGCGTCACCTGGACAAAGGGATGGTCTCGCCCGTGCGCGCGCAGAAGATGAAGTCTCGCCGCCGCCTCGACCGCCTCGGGCGAAGTTCCGGGCGGCGCCCCGTACACGAACCGCCGCGCAATCGGTGAGTTGATGCGCCGACGGCTGTCGAGCTGGTCGACGCACCGCCAATCCTCGACCAGCTCCTCGATCTGGCTGTGCCCTTTGAGGGGCAGCTGGTTCTCATCATGGAGGGTGAGGCTGCCGCCGCGGCTTATGTAGTTCAGATAGCCGCCGAGCTGCACGGACGTGCTCAGGGATCGCGGGACCACCAGGACGGCTTGCGGGGCCTTGCCGACCAACCTCCAAAGCGCGGCCCGTTGATCAGGTTGCAGAGGAGGCTGGGCGCTCAGAATCTCGGTCGGCGTGCGTCTGTTGGGGGGTTGATTGGCGCGACGCTCTTCAAAGCCGCGCTCGCGGCGGAATTCAGAATCCGCCATGGCCAAGCTCGTTAAGATTGCCATCCAGGGCCTGGCGAAGGCTCCGGATCGCCGCGGCGACATCCTGGGCGAGGACGCCGGCCTGATGCTGGCAACTCGCTTGGTCCAGTTCCTGGGGTTGCTGGGCAAGGTGAGCCAGGGTCAATGACATTCGTCGAAGCTCAGTAAGCGCCTCAGCCAGCAGAAGATCAGCTGGAGCGCCGAACGTGGGCTTGGCCCAAACTCTGGCCCGAACGACAGCCCCCACCCACATGCTGATCGACAGTCCCGCCTGCCGGGCCAACGGGCGAATTCGGCGGTACTCATCTTGGGAAAACGCGACCAGGATTTTCGCGCGGGTCTCTGAGGCAGCCAATGTCGTCCCCTGTGCAGGGCAAGAACGCCAACCGACGCCCTCGGCGGGGCCGGGGTCTTTGGCCCTCACCCGAGGCGTGAAAACCTCATCATTCTCGCCGCCGTTTCCCCGGCCTATCGGTAAGGTTACGGCTAGCGTGGGGCGCCCGCGTTCATGCTAGAGCCGCCGCCCGGCGATCGGGCACGCAGTGCGAAAGGACCCTCAGCCGCGATGAACTTCGTTTCCCCACTTCAGCGCGGAATCCTCCTGGCGCGCTACAAGCGCTTCCTGGCTGATATCGAACTCGATGATGGCCGCAGGATCACGGCCCACTGTCCCAACCCAGGCGCCATGTTGGGCCTCAACATGCCGGGCTTGCCCGTGTGGGTCTCCGTCTCCCCTGACCCAAAGCGTAAGCTGGCTCACACCCTGGAGCTTGTTGAGGTCGATGGCGGCCTGGTCGGGGTGAACACCATGCATCCCAACCGGATCGTGGCTGAGGCGCTGGCGGCGGACGCCATCGCCGAGCTCAGCGGCTACGAGGTCTGTCGTCGCGAGGTGAGGTATGGGGTCGCCAGCCGGATCGACTTCCTCTTGGAGGGCTCTGGGCCCTCACATCTGACAGGCGGGTCCGACCGGCCTGAGGCGCGGATCGCGCCCCACCAACGGGCCTGGCTTGAGGTGAAGAACGTTCACCTCATGAGGACCCCGGGCCTCGCCGAGTTTCCCGACTGCGTCGCGGCGCGCTCGCTAAAGCACCTGCATGAACTCAAGGCGATGGCGGCCGAGGGCGATCGCTCCGTTGTGCTCTTCGTCGTCCAGCGCGCAGATTGCGAAGCCTTCGAGGCCTGTCACGAGCTCGATCCCGCCTTTGCTCGGGGGCTTAGCCAGGCAGCTGACGCTGGCGTTGAGGTGCTTGTCTATGGGTGTGATGTCGCCCTTGCCGGGGTGAGCATTTCCCGCCGCTTACCGTGGAAGCGGGACCAGGACAGTGGGCTACGCGCCTAACTGACAGGGATGTCCTGGGGGCCTCTCGGTCCGAACTCCGCCGCGCCAATGGGTGAGGCCTGGGCACGGCTTTTTGCATCAATTGACCTTGCGGGAGGAGCCCGTCGTCTAAGGGCGGTCGCGCTCGTCGAGACAGGCCGCGCACAAGGCGATCGCTCGCGACATCCGCCACTCCACGGTCTTAACGGAAATGCCAGTGCGCTCAGCGATCTCACCGTAGGTCAGCCCTGCGAAACGGCTGAGGATGAAGACGTCGCGGAAGATGGGTGGAAGCCCAAGCACCACCTCCTTCAGGATCAGCAACTCACTATGATCGGCGGCCTCCCGCGGGTCTGCGGCAAGGGCAAGGCCCGCGCTCGATCGCCGCTGAGCGTAACGTTGACGATCGATGCCGGCATTTACCGCAATCCGGTAGAGCAAGGCCTTCGGGTGAGCGACGGCGTCGACCTGACGAGACTGCGCCAGCTTGAGATAGGCTTCCTGAACAATATCGTCGGCAGCATCGGCGCCAAAGCGACGCCTCAATGCGCCGCGCAGCCAGCCCGAATAGCGGCGATATAGCGCTTCAAGGGCGCCGCCTTCCCCCTGCCGGCTTTGATCGACCTCATCATGCTCCATGACGCGCCTCTTCGTCCAAGAAGAGGCGTCAAAACCACGACCATGCATGGGGGTCGCCGCGGCGCGGGCATAGCGCCCCGACGTCGTATCCTTGCACAGGGGTTTCCACGCCCCTGCCGACGCTGATGCGCCAGCAGGGGAATCTTTGATCATCGGGGGTGATGGCGCAAGCAGAAGGTGTGCGCGAATGGGGGTCGAGCGTTGGAAACCTCTGTGCAGAGGCCCGCTATCTGGTGGCGATCCGCCGCCGACAGGGCGCTGAGGCCCTATCCCCCGGCTCAAGGATCACGTCCTACGTCGCGGCGCCCGACATCATCGGTTGTAGGACGGCCGCTCTCGCTGCTCAAGCCGAATGCAGCCGCTAGTTGCGGGCGCCCTGCGCGCTCTGCGCCGCCGCTTCGCGCAACGCGGCGAGCCTAGCGGCGCAGACCTGTTCCACCAGACCCTCGAGCACTTGGATCTGTTTCGAAATCCAGGCCAGCTCCTCGCCGCTGATCTTGTAGTGCGGCGAATAGCGGGCATCCACATAGGCCCGTCGCAGGAGCTCAAAGCACCGCTGCTGGACCTTCGTCTCCCGCGGCCATGCTTCGATCAGCTCGGGCGCCAACCGCTCGGCCTGGGAACGGAGAAAATTCAGCTTATGGGACTTGGGGCTGTAGAGCGTCAGGACCAGCAAGACGCAGTGGTAGAGGCGCTCGGTTGATTGGTGGAGCAAGAATGCCGCCAGCTTCAAATCCTGGTCCCGGATCGCGTACCCAGCGTTGCGGCCAAAACTCTTTGCGCTCACGAACCAATGCGCGAAATGCTCTTCCGCCTCCTTCAGCGCCTCAGCTGGCGAGAGCGGCTCGGAGCGCGCGAAGGGCTGGTCCGGCGCTTCGTAGAGGGCGATCCCATCCCGGACGATGTCGACGAAGAACGGGCGGCCCTTCTTGAGGCGCTTGTTCACGTCACAGAGAGAGTGAACGATGAAGTTGGCCGGCGCCGTGAGCTGGCGCGTGATATTGTAGTCCCGCACCAGATGGTCTTCGGCCTTGGCCCAGTACTCCAGGGTTTCGGTGAGCTCCTCATGGTTCACCACCACCAAGAGGTCATAGTCCGAGGTGTAGCCGCCGATCGGGTCGTCCACCCAGTCGCCCCGCGCATACGAGCCGAACAGGATCACCTTCAAGATCCGGCCCTGCTTTCGATGCGGGGCGTTCTTGCCCACGAGGGCGTCTTCAAACTCGGCGAACAAGATTTCCACGACGCGAGCAAGCTCGCGCCGCTTGGCCTCGGGGAGATGATCTAGGCTCGTCTTCACCTCTGTAATGTCCCGTGTTCCTCCGACGCTTGCAAGGTCAGCTCACAACTCTGATTCCGCTTTTTTGGACAAATCTAGTTTCCCTCGAAATGAAGGCGGGGCCAGGCCGATCAGCGCCGCTGAGCGGTTTGGCTTGCCGGTTTTCGCCGTAGCGGCGAAGGGCTAGGGTCGCGGAATGGGGCGCTGGAAAAATCGAGCCGCGAGAAGTGGGCGCTTAGCCGTTCTGGCGAGCGCGGCAGTCGTCATGACCGGCTGCGATCGACTCGACGCGCTCGATCCGCCGACCCGGGTTCAGCTGAGCTGCGCGTCGACGTCGACGGTGGCTGACGCCTCGGCCGGGACGCCCATGATCCTCGTACTCGACACCGGCTCGCGCGACATCAAATGGGTCAACGGCGCCGGGACGCCCACGGGATCGCTAACCGTGGCCGATCAGGCCTATACGGTCCGCTTCGGTTCGGACAGACCGGCCGCCGAATGGCGCGCCGAGATCAACCGCTTTGCCGGCATGATGACGCGGCGGATGGGTCCGGATGGGCCTCGCCAGACGCGCGAGACATTCCGCTGCACGCGGGAAGCGGAAGGACCCAGGCTCTGATGGCGAAGACAGCGATCTATGCGGTGCTTACCGGCGACCTGATCCAGTCGACCGAGATGTCACCGGACCTGGTGGGTGAGGTGCGTCGCACGATGGACGACGCCGCCCACACGGTGGCGGAGTGGCGCGAGGGCCTGGTTGTCGGCGGCCCGGAGTTCTTCCGCGGCGACGCCTGGCAACTGGCCCTGGACGACCCACGGATGTTCCTGCGCGTGGCCCTTTATCTGCGCGCCCGGCTGAGGGCGATGAAGCCGCAGACCGACACGCGGATCGCCGTTGGCCTGGGGCCGGCGCACGTGGAACGCCAGGTCTCGCTTTCGACCGGGGCCGCCTTCGTCCGGTCCGGCCGGAAGCTGGATAGTATGGAGCCCTGGCGGCTTCTTGCGGCCGATACCGGCGACACGTCTGAGACGATGGGCGCACTGGATGCGCTGCTGGCGGTCTGCGGCGCGGTCGCCGCTCGCTGGAAGCCCAAGCAAGCGCTGATCGCCAGCCTAGCGCTGGACCCGCGCGAAATGACCCAGGTCGAGATGGGGCGGAATCTTGGCATGACTCAGCAGGGGGTCAGCGACGCCCTGGTCAGCTCCGACTATCGCGTGCTGGCCGAGGCGGTCGCCTGGGTGGAGGGGCTCGACTGGACCAAGCGGGTCGGGGCGGCGGGATGACCCGTACAAGCCAAAACGCTTGTTTCTATGAGTACAAGCTAAAAAGCTTGTTTCTTCGAATACAAGGTCTCTGCGGGACAGCCGCCTGATGCTCGAGACCCTCCTCGCTCTGCTCGCCGCCCATCTCGTCGCGGACTTCGTTCTGCAGACGGACTGGATCATCGCGCGCAAAAGGCGGTGGTGGGGCATGGCTCTCCACATCGTCCTGGTGGCCCTGATGACCATGGCCGCCCTCGGCGGTTTCAGCTTGCCAGTGCTGGCCATCATCGTGGTCAGCCATTTGGTCATGGATATCATCAAGACCTTCTTGCTGAAGGACACGGTATGGCCCTTCATCATCGATCAGGCCGTCCACCTCGCCGCCATCATGGCCGCCACAGCGCTGTTCCCGCAGACCATCGCTGAGGGCGCCTGGGGTCAGCTTCCGGCCGCCCACCAGTCGATCTACTTCGGCGCCCTCGCCCTGCTGTCTGGCCTCATTCTGGCCGTGCCGGCCGGCGGCCATCTGATCGGCAAGGCCATGGCCGGCTACGCCGCTTACAGCGGCGCCGGCGGCCTGCCGAAGGCGGGCCAGTACATCGGCTGGCTGGAACGCGCCCTGATCCTACTGCTGGTCCTGATCGGCCAGCCCGAGGGCGTCGGCCTGCTGCTGACCGCCAAATCCATCCTGCGCTTCAGCGACGTCAACCAGACGCACCTTCGCGCCCATACCGAGTACGTGATCCTCGGCACCCTGCTCAGCTTCGCCTGGGCTCTCGCTGTCGCGGTCCTGACGCAGGCCGCGCTGCGCCACTGGGCCTGACCCGCGAGCCGCACGAGTGATCCTCCTCCGACGTAGTGGCCGGGGTTAGGCTGCTCCGCCTCATCTTCGTCTACGCCGCGGTAGAGCGGATGATGCGTCGGGCCTGGTAAGGCGGGACAATCGCGGTGATGTGGGCCGCCCACCGAACCCTGCAGTCGTGCCGCACGGGGCCAACAACGCTCTCCAAGTCGTAGCGTCCCTTGCGTGAACCACGAAGGAGGCGCTTGACCAGAACCTCTTCGGTGTCGATCTCCACAACCACCACATGGCCGAGCATGTCTTCGCTAGGCGGGGTGCGCTGATCCTCGAAATAGATCAGGCCACCATTGTCCGCGAGCCCGGTCATCGAGTGCCCTACGACCTGCAGAGCGACCGCGCGTGAGGTGCCCCCGGGCGGGATCGGCGCCAGGTCTCCGGCGGTCTGACCCGTGGCAAAGAGCACGACGCCTTCCGGATCGGCGCCAACGCGACCGACGATCGGTACGAGGCGCTCTGTCGCCTCTGTCGGCGTCTCGGCCACGTCCGATTCTGGCGTGCCTAGGCCCTCATATAGCCAGGCGGCGCTGACGCCGAAGGCCTCGCCATAACGCCGCGCGCTCCGAAAGGAGTAAGGCGCGTTGCCGTTTTCATTTGAGGCGTAGGTGTTGCGGTTCCAGCCAAACGCCTCTGCGGCCTCCGCAGCGCTCGCATAACCGCGAGCCACGCGCGCATCCTTCAAGCGATGCGCAGCTTCCAGGCGCCCATTCTTCATGCCGTATATATGATACATTTTTGGCTAGGCGACAATGTGTATTTTATATACGATCTTCGTATGAGAGATCCACCTTCCTCCGAGCCGCCAAAAAACTCCCTGTCTGTCGAACTCGGGGGGTGGTTCAAGGCGCACGCCACTGGCCTGGGCGTGATCGCGATCCCGCTGATCGTTTTCGCCCTGGCCGCCGCCGCCCTCCTTGGCGGCGCCTGAGATGTCACCTCTCCCCGCACCATTCGGCCTTTCGCCCCCGCCAGACCTGCGCCAAGCCCTCGTCTACCATGATCGCGCCAGCGTCCTGACCGTCCACCAGCACATCGCGCAGGAGCCGGCCATACTGGTCAGCGTCGCGCTCGCCTGGCGGTCGGCGCAGCGTCACCTCGTCGGCGTTGCGGATGAGCTCCTGGAGCCGGGCCTTGGCGTCTAGGGCCAGCTTCACCTCCCAGTCGCAGGCCGCCCGGGGCGGCATTTCGGCCGTATCGATGCCAGCCAGGCGCACCCGGTCACCGTTGGGTAGCCGGATCGTGTCGCCGTCGGTGATGTAGATCCGGGCGCCGTCCACGACTTCAGCCGAAGCAGGCGCGCAGGCGGTGAGGGCCAACAAGGCGAGGAGCGTGCGCATCAGGTATCCTTCGGGCCGTCGGTGGACCATACAGTCTTGGGTCCATACGGTGTCGGGCCGGTAACCGTAAGCGTCCCGCTCACAGCCTTGCACCGGCGACACCGGAAGGCGCCGCGCGACACAGCTTCGGCAATCGTGTCGTCCTTCAGCTCGATCGGTACGCGAGACCAAACCACCGCGACCCACCTCCGGCAAAACCGGCAGAGCGGCACGAGAGTCAGGTCCTCCGCTTCACAAGCCGCCAGGGTCCACTTGGAGATCTCCGGCCGAAAGAAGGTCATCGAGCAGGAGGAGAAGGTCGAACTGGCTTCATGGAGTGATCGTGAACATATGGGGAACATTCAGGTCAATCAGCCGCGCTGAGCAACCTGTTGAAAAAGCGTGGTCGCCCTGGGATTGTGGTCTCGGGATCTAACGAGGGGGCGCCATGCGCGTTGGCGCCGATGCGGGGTTCTGCGCCACCCTCCGAGGCGGGCCCGCTGCCCCTCGCTCCCGCAACCACGACGAGTTATAAGTTCAAGTCCCGCCTGCGCTCGACCGCACAGGCTAGCCCCAGGTTCGGCTGATCCCTGACGTTGGGGCGAACCGTCTCTTGGCGCTCCTCGGCGCCGCGCTCGCGAGTGACGTCATGTCTGACACAGCACAGGATGAAAAGCGCATCCGCGACGAGGCGGCGGGCTGGTATGCGCGTCTGAATAACACCACCATTTCCACCGACACCCTGCGCGCCTTTCGAGACTGGCGTCGAGACGAGCGCCATGCCGGCGCCTATGCAGAGATCGAGGCGTTCTGGGTGCGCGCCGGCAAGCTCCGCCATGACGAAGACATCCGCCAAGCCGAGCAGGACGCCCTAAACCGCAAACCTCGCGCCCAGCCAGGGCACACGCTCAGGTCAGGCCGCAGCCTTGCCGCGCTTGCGCTTGTTGTCGCGCTCGCTGCCGGACTCGCGGTGGCTTGGCCCTCACTAGTGGGCCAGTCCTACGACACCGGTGTGGGCGAGCAGCGATTGGTGCGGCTTAGCGATGGCTCGCGGATCCGTATCGACACCCAAAGCCGTGTCCGGGTTCGCTATCATGACAGCGCGCGCAGGGTGACCCTGGAACAGGGGCGCGCCTATTTTGAAGTCGCCCCCGATCCCAGCCGGCCGTTCAAGGTGCGCGCCGGCGCCGCCGAGGTTCAAGCGCTCGGGACGCAGTTCGATGTTCGGCGCGCCGCAGATCTTTCCATCGTGACCTTGGCCGAAGGCCGCGTGCGCGTCGCCGGTGCGAGCCAGACCTGGGACCTTAAGCCAGGGCAGCAGATCAAGGTTGGAGCCAAGGAGGGCGAGGTGCAGGACGTTGACGTCAAACTCGCCACGTCCTGGACCAACGGCCGACTGGTGTTTCGCAACCTTCCCCTCGGCGCGGCGATCACCGAGGTGAACCGCTACAGCCCCGCCCAAATCCGGCTAACCGAAGCCAGCTTGAATGAGGCGCGGGTGAGCGGCCAGTTTGATAGTGGCGACAGCGACGCCTTCATCGCAGCAATTACGGATCTCTTTGGGTTGGAGGTCGCCGCACGAGACGACAAGCAGATCCTTCTGCGCGCCAGCCGTTGAGCTGGCGCCTCAACTTTTTTTCCGACGTGCTTAGGGCGTCCAGGCGCCCACGTCGTCTCTCCCCATAGGCCCTCAGCTCGGGACAGCCGCAATCATAGCTGGCGCCGAGGTAGGGGATCCTGGAGGGGCATTTTAAGTGTTGAACGCAAGAACCCGTTTCCTCGCCGCAGCTGCGCTCTGCGCGCTCACATCTGGTCTGGCCGCGAATGCGGCGGCCGCCTTTCAGATCCCGGCTGGGGGACTAGCCGCGGCCTTGGAGGCCTATGCGGAGCAGTCTGGGCAACAGCTTCTCTACGAGCCGGCGGCGGTGGCGGGGCGTACGAGCCCCGGCCTCAGTCGGCCGCTGGATGCTCAGGCGGCCCTAGCGCAGCTCTTAGCGGGCTCGGGGCTGACCGCGCGGCAAAGCGCGCCCGGCGTTTTTGTAATCCAAGAGGCGAAGCCATCCCAAGGCGCGCGCGCCCTGAGACCTCGCGCGGGACCGTCGCCTATGGCCGCGGCGCCCGCCCTCGTCCCAGAGCAGGCGGGCCCTCCGATGGTGGAAGAGTTGGTGATCACCGGCAGTCTCATTCGCGGCCAGGAGGCGCCGACCTCGCCGCTTCTGCAGTTTGATCGGACCGCCATCGACCGCGCCGGCCACGGCTCGCTCGCCGACGCCCTGAGCGCCCTACCTCAGAATTTCAGCGGCTCTGGATCGCCAGCCAGCGCCCTGATCGGCTCCGATGGACGCAGCACAAATGACCTCGCCGCCACAGGCGTCAATCTTCGCGGTCTGGGCGCCTCGGCCACCCTCGTCCTGGTCAATGGTCGTCGAATGGGAGGTGTTGGCACCAAGGGGGATTTCGCTGACGTCTCAGCCCTTCCCACCGCCATCGTCGATAGGGTCGATGTCCTCCTGGACGGCGCCTCAGCCCTCTATGGCTCCGACGCCATCGGCGGCGTGGTCAATGTGCACCTGAAAAGACGCCTAGAGGCCCCTGAGAGCCGCTTGCGAATGGGCCTGGCCACCGAAGGCGGCGCTGAGGAGCTGCAGGCCAGCCACGCCCACGGGCTCTCCTGGGATAGCGGCGACCTGGTGGCGGCCTATGAGTATGGACGGCGCTGGGGGCTCCGCGCCGAGGAGCGCGAGGTCACTGCGACGAGCGATCTGCGTAGCCTCGGCGGCACAGACCGGCGGACCTTCTACAGTCACCCGGCCAATCTGCTGGTGTTTGACGCAGCGGCCGGCGCCTACCGGGTGGGGTGGTCTGTGCCGCCCGGCCAAAACGGGGTGGGCCTGCGGCCGCAGGACTTTATCGTCGGGGCCCCCAATCTGGAAAACCAGCGCCTGGGCGGCGACACCCTCCCCGAGGATACGCGCCACAACCTCTATCTCTCCCTGTCTCAAGAGCTTGGTTCGCGCGTCCAGTTCCTGGGAGAGGCTCGCTACAATCGCCGAGACAACACGATCGCACGGCCAGCGCCGGTGTCGGTCTTCACGGTCAATCAGAACAACCCCTTCTTCGTCTCGCCCAACGGGTCGACCTCCCACACTGTGGGCTACGCCTTTTCCGATGAAGTCGGGCCTTCGCTTAGCGACGGTCGAGCTGAGAGCATTGGCCTGGCCGCCGGGTTGGAGATCGACCTTCCCAAGGGCTGGCGCGCTGACATCTATGGCGCCAGCGCCATGGAGATTGGCCGTCGCGACACCGAGCGGCTCATCAATAGCCACTTCGTCAATGAAGCGGTCGGCGCCATCGCTGATGACCCGCGGACCGCCTATTCACCAGCGACCGACGGCTACTTCAATCCTTTTGGGGATGGCTCCGCCAATGGCCCAGCGGTGCTGGCCCATATTGGCTCGGGCTATACCCGCGGGAAAACCCTGAGCACGGTGACGACGTTCGACGCCAAGGCTGACGGGCCGCTTTGGAACCTGCCCGCCGGGCCCTTAAAGGCCGCGCTCGGCGTTCAGGCTCGACAGGAGCGGTTCAAGCCGCAGACCACGAGCCTGGTGTCTGGGCCGATCCCGGTGAAGAGCGGTGGAACCACCTTCACCCGCTCCATTGAAGCCGCCTTCCTCGAACTGCGGGTCCCACTCCTTGGCGCCGCCCATCAGATCCCGCTCATCAATAGCCTTGAGCTATCGATGGCCGCCCGGACTGAGCGCTACGGGGACTTTGGCCAAACCACCAACCCCAAACTCGGCCTCCTGTGGAAGCCGATCCCTAGCCTGCAGGTGCGCGGGAGCTACGGCACCTCATTTCGCGCGCCGAACATGCCCGAGCTCTATCAACTGCAGAACGCCTCTCCGGTGCTCGTAGGCTCCGGCGCCAGCCAAACCCTGGCCCTGGTCCAGACCGGCGGCAATCTTGATCTGGAGCCCGAGACCGCGGTGACCTGGAGCTTCGGATTCGACTATCATCCAGACAGCCTGCCGGGACTTGCGCTCTCGGCCAGCTGGTTTGACATCGCGTTCCAAGATCAGATTGGCCAACCCGTTTTGGCTGACATTCCCAACGCTCTCACCAACAGCGCCTATGGGCCCTTCGTCGAGCGACTTGATCCCTCGCAGCCCGAAGATGTCGAGCGGGTCAAGGCGGTGATGGCGATCTCCACCTCTTCGAACATTGGCCTCTTCCCGCCGGAGGCCTACCGCGCCCTCATCGACGCCCGCTTCGTCAATACCGGCGAGGTCGTCGTCCGCGGCCTGGACCTACAGGCCAGCTATCGCTGGGCGATGGGAGAGCACCAGTTCACCCTTGATGGTTCGATCAGCTACCTGGCCGACTATGTGCGGCGCTTCACGCCGACCGCCCAGCCCGTCCAGTTGGTCGACACCGCCAATCAGCCGGTCGACCTGCGCGGTCGCCTAACCGGCGGCTGGACCAAGGGCGCCTTCGCCCTGAGCGCCACCTTCAACTATGTCGACAGCTACCGCAGCGAAACGGGCGCCAAGATTGAGGCCTGGACGCCAATCGACGCCCAGGCGCGATGGTCGCCGAGCGGACCTGATGGGCTGGACGGCGTAGAGGTCGCGCTCTCGGTGCAGAACCTCTTCAATGAGGATCCCCCCTTCTACGATTCCCCCCTAGGCGTCGGCTACGACCCGGCCAATGCAAGTCCGTTGGGGCGCACGGTCGCGCTTCAGCTCACCCGTCGCTGGTGACGGGCCAATCTCCATGCGTTTGGCCCGCCTGGGCCTGGCCCTCGTCTGCGTGGCGCTCGCCGCGCCGGCCTGGGGCAGGCCCTTCACAATCGATGATCTCCTAAGGGCCGAAGAGTTTGGCCAGATGGGCTTTAGCCCAAATGGTCGGCACTTCGTGTTCGAGCGCCTCGGCCCCCAAACTCAGGCTGGCCCCTTCAACCAGGATGTCTACTCGGGCTACCGGCGCAGCCACGTCTACAGCCTCGACCGCTTGAACCCTGGAGCGCCAGAACTCCTCGGGGCGCCTGCTCCAGGCGATGGCTTGGTCGCGGGTCCATTTTCCCCAAGCGGCGATCAGCTGGTCGTGTTGCGTCTCCACGGCCAGGTCTGGGAGGCAGGAGTCTGTGACCTTCTGAGCGGCGAGGTGACGTGGCTGGGGTTGGCCCCAGAACTTGGCCTATTGGGTCAGACCATCGTCTGGCGGTCGGAGTCTCAGCTATTGATAGCGGCGCGCGGCGACCATTTGGCGCCCCTGCGGTTGCGCATTGGCGGGGAGATGCGCCAGGCGCTGGGCGACCTTTGGGCCCGAGCCGAAGCCGGTTGGACGCCGGCGATCAACCTGGTTGGCAGCGGTCGCTACCTTTCCCTCCGCCCCAAGGCGCCGCAAGGGCGGCTCGTTCAGGTCGATCTGCCCTCCGGCGAACAGACAGATTTGCTGGCGGCTGATCTCTATGACCTCGAGATTTCCCCTGACGGCCGGTTCGCCGCGGTGATGGCCTTAGGCGAGGACCTCCAGGCGCCGCCTGACCAGCTCCTCAGGGTCGCGAGCGCCTCGCGAAGGCGCAATTTGGTCTTGGTTGACCTAGACAGCGGCGCAACCTCGACGCCCTGCGCAGACTGCCACCTCGACACCCATCTGATCGCTTGGGCCGCCAACCGTCCTGAGGTGCTCGTCCATGGGCAGCGCGACAGATCGGGGCCCACGCCAGCGACCTATCTTCGCCTGTCCTGGAACAAGGTTTCGCCTGTGCCCCTGAGCGGGCTGCGGCCCGTGGTCGGGCGCACGAGCGAGGGTTACGCCATTCCGCGAGCCGCTTGGCTGCAAGACACACCCCTGGTGCTGGCCGAGCCCGCCCAAGGCGGACGGGCCGATTGGTGGATGATCTCGGCGTCTGGGCCTCAGAACATCACCGCAAGCCTACCTTCAGCCCCCGACCCCATCGTGCGATCAGCCCCCGGAGGAGCCGTCTTGGTACGGGCAGGCGATGAGGCCTATCAGATCGGGCCCAGCGGCCCTCCATCTCGCAGCGGCGCGCGCATCCTGGCCATGGCGCCGCCTCCTGGGCTGGGTCTGTCAAATCGCCATCGGGTAAACCAGCTGCCTGAGGGAGCTTGGTTTGTCACTTCCGATGGCCCAGCCAGGACGGTTTTGCGCAGCCTCATGGGCAAGCGCTTCACCTCCCTCGCCGCACCGGACGAGGTGACAGCGCGCGCGGTAAGCGAGGCGGGGCTTGCAGAGATCTGGCGTGCGCCTTCCCAAACCCTGACCTTGCGCCTCCAGTGGTTCGACCAAACCCGTGCCGAAGCCGTGCGGCTCAACCAAGCCTTTGAACACATCGACTTTGCTAAGGCCGAAGCCATTCATGGCCTCGATCCCAATGGAGCGCCGGTGCGCCATTGGCTCATTCTACCCCCAGGCCAGGCGCTCAAACGTTCGGCCTGCGAGGGAGGGGAGCCGCCCTTGGTGGTGATCCCATATCCCGGGGCGAGCTATCCAACCGCGCCAGATCCTCTTGGCCGCGGCATAGGCCGATACAGCGCCAATCCCCAGCTGCTGGCCGCCGCTGGCTTTGCTGTGCTCATCCCGAGCCTGCCCCGGGCGCCTGGGCAAGAGCCGGGCGAGGAATTGGCGGCTCAGATCCTTGCCGCCGTGGACCTCGTTCCAGCCGAGAACGGGGCCGACACCCACCGTCTTGGGATTCTGGGGCAGAGTTTCGGAGGTTACAGCGCCCTGATGGCGGCCACGCAAAGTCCAAGGTTTCGCGCCGTCGTCGCCTCAGCCGCGCCATCCAACCTCGCCTCCATGCGCGGCGCCTTTGATCCCCATCACGAGGTTCTTCCCCGCGACGGGCTTGAGCTGAACCCCAACTATGGGTGGTCTGAGCTCGGCCAAGGACAGCTCGGCCGCTCCCCCTGGGAGGACCCCAGCGTCTATGTGCGAAACAGTCCCATGTTCTTTGCTGATCAGATCACCGCTCCGGTTCTCTTGATCCATGGCGATGGGGATTTCGTGCGCCTCTCCCAAGCCCAGGAGATGTTCTCCGCCCTCTATCGATTGGGAAAAGACGCCCAGCTCCTGACCGCTTATGGCGAGGGGCACATCATCGCCAGCCCAGCTAATCGCCGAGCGGTGACGTCCCACACGTTGGCTTGGCTCCAATCAGCCCTCTGTCGATGACCACCAAGGCTCGGCTTCGGAGGTTTCCTTTTCGAGGCCGCCCAGTTTGCGGCTTCGATCTTGGTCGCCGCAACAGCGCCGCGCGCCCGTTCAACTTCGACCAGGACCTCGCGAAGGTCAGTGACGGGGGAGGTCACGCCGTAGGCAAGCTTCGGTCCGGCAGGACTCTGGGCGGCGCTTAGATAGGGGAGCGAGGCCTACGAGGACGCCATTCGCCGCTCCCACGCCCGGACCCAAAGCTCTGTCATGATGAGATTGACGATGTCCCCGTAGCCTCCATGCCAGATGAGGTGTTCGACACTCAGCCGATCCTTCAGCGGTTCGGCCTGAAGGAGCCCCATAGCGGCGAGGCGCCCCTCAAGCAGTAACGGGACAATGTCTGGCAGGCTAAGCGCGATCGTCCGGCCATAGTGGGCTGATAGCCTGCCCTTGGTCCGCCTTCGGGCGACCTGCTCAGGGATGCGGTGCGCAAAGACTTGGCGTGCAAGCCCCCTGTCGATGCCGCCCAACGTTAAGTCCACGGCCGGAATCGCCAAACAGAGTTCAACAAGGGGCTGGGCCAGCAAGGGATGCCTCAGCCGCGCAGCCTGACCACGACGACTCCGACCATGGACGATGAGGGCGTTGGCGAGGCTGGCGATCTGCAGATATTTGGCGGGTCCCACATGCTCCAGGTCGCAAAGCCAAGGATGGACCGGGGCCTGGACGGCCAGCTCATGCGCCTTTGCTGTCAGAAAGGGCGGCGCCCGCACGGCGGTCGGACCGCCCCACCGCGCCCGGCTGGCCTCGCCGACGAGGCCCCAGATCGACCGCCCCTGCCACCGCGCAAGATTGAGCAGCTCGCTGACGGAAACGCGCCCGAGATGATCGGCCGCGATCAGGGGTGTCGGTGTTTGGAAGAAGACGTTGTCGCCCCCTTGCCCGGTTAGAATGACCTCCACATCGTAGGCCTGACACACAGCCGCCACGTGGTCATCATGGACATGATCGAAGCTGTTGAGCGCGGGCCGAAGATCGCTCGAGAGCTCGGCTAGGGCATCTAGATCTAAGGGTTGCAGAGGCTTTTGCACCTCAGTCAGGTCGAGGCCCCATCGACGGGCGACGGCGCGGGCATAGGGACGTTCATCCCCCTGGCGCTCACCGCCATAGTAGTTGAGGCCGCAGGTGATCTCTCCGCCGCAGGCCGCCAGCGCGCCAACCACAATGGCTGAGTCCAAGCCGCCTGATATCTCAATCAGGGCTCGGCTGTGCGACGAGACCCTCACAACCTGATCGACTGTCGCCAAGAGCTCAGGCGCCCAATCGACCCCGCGTGGTCGGTCCTTCTCGATGAACTCAGTCGGCGTCCAGACCTGATGGCGAACGCCCTCCACCCACAGCCCGCCCGGAGAGATGCTCTGCAAGCCTCTCAGACAAACCGCGGCGGTATGTTGGGTCGGATTGCTAAGCACGCCAGCAACCTGTCGCCAATCAATGGCGAGGTCCTCAGGCAAGGCCGGCGTCAACCAGTCTGGCAAGGTGGAGGCGACCAGGTCCACCGCATCACGCCGCCAGGTCACGGCCTCCATGTCGCCAGAGGGCGAACGAAAGATCGATAGAGGACGGGCCTGGTCGGCCAGCCGCACATGCACGTAGCCTCCCCAGGCGCGCCTCATCATGGAGCGCGCCTGGGCGAGCGGGCTCTCCCAGGTGTGGTCGAACAGGCTGTCTGGACGATCAGATCCACCTACCCTGATCTCGCCGAACAAGAGATCGGGGCCGTGAACAAAGACGGCGCATTGGGCCGGCCCCGGCTGGACAAACACATCGACGCCGTCTGCGATCATCTGGTGAGCCCATCCCGGCCCAGGACCAAGACGCAACGCCAGGAGCCAGGCGGGCGTCTCACCAGGACGGCTCAAGGCCAGGACAAACCCGCTCACCTTAAACCACCAAGATTGGCGTGAAGCTGCTGACATGGTCGCAGGTGTCATCAAGCACCACGTCCTCGACCTGCAGCCAGCAGTGAGCTTCGAAAGGCCAGGTTTGCACACCAAAGACCCAGGCCGCGTTCAGCCCCTCACGGCTCAGGAGCGCATGCAGAACAAAGGACCGGTAGAGGCAATCTCCCTGGCTTGGGACCCAAGGCAGGGCCGCTAGGAATCGGCCGGCCACCTTCTCAGACTGGGCGAGATCGGTATGCCCCAGACCTGACCGGGCGCCGGCGGCGGCCACCAAGTGGGCGAAGGATCGACCGTGGAACCCTACCGCCGCGCTGATCGTCGCGGCTGCAGTCAGCCGAACGGTGGCCCAAGGGTCGAGGCGATAGGGCGAGAGCTGGGCGTCCCGCCTCACATGCCCGGGCGAGGGTGGACGCGGCGAAGGGGTGCTCAAGGCTTCGATGAAGCCACCACTGACCAGAACCTCAGCAAGATCGTGATCCTGGATCGCCACTTCATTGCTCCCATCCTTGAGGCGCAGACCAGCGCCTGCGGCGGGTACGCAGAAGTACTGGCCCGACGCGATGCTCAGCAGCAGGAGGTCATCGCCCCTGATGGCGGCATGGACCTGACCAGCAAGGCCGTAGGCAACCTTGGCCGACGGGACGACGCCGTCAGACAGCGCCGTCCCCGGCCCTTTAGGGCTGCGGCCGAGCATCAAGCTCGACATTCTCACCGATCGAGCCGCGGGTGAGGACACACGCGTCTCCCAGGCTGATCACTCGAAACTTGGTGGAGGTCATGGATATCTCCCGTTTTGGTTTCCACCGCTGAAGTGCGGCCGACCCAGGGGAGCGCCGGAGACTTGGCCATTCAAACCATATCCCAGGCGCCGACCAACTATAGATCGGCCCCACGGGCGCGACTGCGCATGGCCGCCACGATCTCTGGCGCGGCCTGTCGGCGAGGCTCATGAAACTGGTCGATCCACGTTATGAGGTCGCTTTGCTCACCGCCACGGAGCAAGGCGCTGAGGGCTCGCCAGCCTTCAGTCATCGTTGCTGCGGCCAGCACCTCAGACTCAACCCGCCGCGGCGGCGCCAAGCGATCAGCTAGCAACAGGTGGGCGCGCTGCAGGGCAAGATTGCGCCCTTCCTGAACCAGACGGAGGAAAATCTGCTCGGTCGCCGCTAGCGGTTCAGCCTGCGCCTGAAGGTCTATGAACTCGGCCACGGCGCCCCAACGTTCAGGGCCCTGTGGAAACTGTGGCTCTATAGCCGTGCGGAGATAGGCCTTTTGCAGATCGTACAGCTCAACGAGATCCACCGCATCTAGCCGCCATGCAAAGAACCCCGCCCCCCGCCGCTCATCGATCAGGCCTTCTCCGGCAAGCCGCGCGAACGCCTCCCGGACGGGGGTCTGACTCAGATTGAGGCCGCGCGAAACGTCGGCTGCGGTGAGCTGCTCGCCCATCACCAAGGCGCCCGACCGGATCTGGGTTCGGATGGCCCCCACCGCCTCGCCATAGGGATCGCGCAGTCGCATAGCCTGCCCATAAGAAATCGACGCTTCGCCGCCTAGGGTTGCGCATCGGCCGGGAAGATGAACAGCAAACCCTCTCGACCGCGGCGCGAAAGGGCAAGCCACCTTGACCTCATAAGACCGAAACTCAGCCAATATTTGGCGCATATCTCCACTATTTTGGAATAACAATGTTTGCCGTCACAGCGTCGCTATACAAGCAGACCTGTTGTCGAAATAGTGAGCCGCGGTCGACGACTCCCCCGCCGATCATCTTAAGTTGTATTTTTTGGATGCCCGATGGCGGAGCCCTATGCCACCCAAGCCGATGTCGCCCTAACATTGCCTGGTGTTCTCCGATCTCTTCGGCAGCGCCGTCGCTTGAGCGCGGCCGAAGTCGCCGATGGCATGGGGCTGCCGGTGAGGACCTACCAGAACTTCGAGGCCGAACTCAGCGGGGCCTCACCGGCAAGGTTTCATACCTTCGCCAAGGTGACCGATTGCGACGCAATGGCCCTCATTCTATGCGCGGGGGGCGCCGACCCAGCCCTCGCCCTGGCCTGCGCGGACAACAAGGCGGTGTCCATCGCCGTCGGCGCCATCGAAGATCTCTATGAGAGTCTTGGCTCTGAAGTGAGCACACTGACCGCCGCCGGGTTGATTGGCGCATTTGATCACGCGCGCGAACTGCTCCTGAGCGACATCAGCGCCCAGTCGCGCGGACGCGCCGCGCGAAGTCCAGACCCAACGGGCCTGCTAACCCATCGGCAATTGGAATGCCTGCGCTGGGCTCAAGCCGGCAAAAGCTCAACCGACATCGGCGTGATCCTCGGCATCTCCCATCGAACGGTCGACTGCCATATCGCCGAGGCCTGCACGCGGCTGCGGGTTAGAACCCGGGTCCAAGCCATTTCTAGCGCCATTGAGCTTGGCCTCTTGGCGCCCAGGCCTCAGTAAACTTACGGGGTCGCGACGCCAGGAGGCCAATAGCGGACTAGAGACGCCTCGCCCCGCGCGACCGACCCCATCGCCTGGCTGGTGAGCGTCGACGCCAGCCCGGCTGGATCTGCGCGGGCGTTGAAGTTTTGTGCTAGGATTGCGACATAGCCCTTATTCAGACGTTTCGCCTGCACCGCCACCTAGGTCGGCTGGCCGACCGCAGACGGACCGGGAGTTTCGCACCGCCATGAGCACCACCGACGTTCTCGAAGCCGAGTTCCGCGACGGCCAGATCCGCACCCACGGCCCCGAGGGTTTCGAAGGCATGCGCAAGGCCGGCCGGCTGGCGGCCGAATGCCTGGACATGCTGACCCCCTATGTCGTGCCCGGCGTCGTTACCGATGAGCTGGACCGCCTGGCCCGCGAGTTCATCCTCGACCATGGCGCCCTGCCCGCCTGCCTCTTCTATCGGGGCTATTCCAAGACGGTCTGCATCTCGGTCAACCATGTGGTCTGCCACGGCATTCCCGGCGAGCGCGTGCTGCGCGAGGGCGACATCGCCAATATCGACGTCACCTGCATCCTCGACGGCTGGCACGGCGACCACAGCCGCATGTACGGCGTCGGCCCCGTCTCGGCCCGCTCCAAGCGGTTGGTGGAGGTGACCTATGAGTCCATCGCCCGCGGGATCGCCGCGGTGAAGCCCGGCGCCACCACCGGCGATATCGGCCACGCGATCCAGTCCTATGTGGAGTCCATGCGCTGTTCGGTGGTCCGCGACTTCTGCGGCCACGGCCTGGGCAAGGTGTTCCACGACGCGCCGAACATCCTGCACTTTGGCCAGCCTGGCCAAGGCGAGGTGCTGAAGACCGGCATGTTCTTCACCATCGAGCCCATGGTGAACCTGGGCAAGCCGGCGGTGAAGGTGCTGGCGGACGGCTGGACGGCGGTCACCCGCGACAAGTCCCTCTCGGCCCAGTGCGAGCATTCCATCGGCGTCACCGAAGACGGCGCGGAGATCTTCACCGCCTCCCCGGCCGGCCTCTTCCAACCGCCCATCGAGACGGCCTGAGGGCGCGCCGCGCCCGGTCGGGACAGCCAGATCCCTGGCCACGGTTTGCCGCGGCGGCGGAACGCAGCTGGGCCTTTTCGGTTTGACTAGGAGCTGCCCCAAGCGGCCGGAGGTCTGTCGCCATGGCGAGGGGCGGCTTTAGCAGCGGCTCATCCGGCGCGATCCAAGCTGAGGAGCCCCCAATGATACGCGCCCTTTGCGTCACCCTTGCCGGAGCGTTTCCCCTGGCCCTGCTGGCGGGCTGCGGTGATGATAAGCCGGACTATGCCGGGCCTGCGCCGGCCTCGGGGCCGACCGTGACGGTTCCTGCCCCTGCGCCGTTTTCGGCCAATGTCATGAGCGACATCACGCCGTCCTGGTCCACCAGCGGCGAGGCCGACAGCGTCACCCTCAGTCTGGACCACGTCGGCGCAGACGCGCCCGTGCGCCTGCTGACCATGACCTGTGTTCGCGGCTCCGTGCTCAGGGTCGAGAGCCCGCAATTCACCGCCGCCGGCGATGAAGACCGGCTGCAGATCGGCGCGGGCGACGTCGTGGTCGGCCTGCCCGTCGTGAGCGCGCCGGACGCGGCGGGCGTCACGGGCGAAGGTCCCGCCTTCCGCGATCTGCTGCTGGAGATCGCCGTGGGACGGCCCATCAGCCTAAGCTATGGCGCCCAGACGCTGGGTCCTCTGCCGCCCACCCCCGACCCGATGATTTCCCGCTTCACCGACCGCTGCCGCGAATATCTCGAGCCCCGCGCCCGCTGAGACCCCCAGCCGGGAATTCCCACGCGCCGCGCCTCACTGTGGGGCGAGACCGACGGC
>Ga0208179_1000524_pt1 | contig 24161 bp, 32 predicted proteins | sample Malvired_Geostar_FD_184238 | JGI IMG/M metagenome (GOLD analysis project Ga0208179, IMG submission 184238) | Marine viral communities from the Global Malaspina Expedition - Malaspina viral metaG DeepMed_Geostar (SPAdes) (version 2) | ecosystem: Environmental > Aquatic > Marine > Oceanic | place... | reverse complement strand
AAGGTCTAGTACAGGGAGTTTCGCCCCTGATGCCTTACGAACGTCAACCCGCATGACCGAAGAAACCCGCCTGATCCACTCGGGTCTGGCAGAAACGCCCCTTGCACGCACCGTCGGCCCACCGATCCAGCGGGGCTCCACCGTCCTGCTGCCCAATGCGGCGGCCCTCTATGACGACGGGGCGCAGCTGACCTATGGCCGGCAGGGGCTGGCGGCCCAGAGCGCGCTGACGGCGGCCCTCGCCGAGCTGGAGCACGCCGAGGCGGTGACCCTCTATCCGTCGGGCCTGGCGGCCCTCACCGGCGCCATGCTGGCGGTGTTGAAGGCCGGGGATGAGGTGCTGGTGGTCGACACCATCTACAAGCCGACCCGCCGCTTCTGTGACGCGGTGCTGGTCCGCTACGGCGTCAAGGTGACCTACTACGCCCCAAGCCTTGGGCCGGCGGAGCTCATGAGCCTCTGCGGACCGGCCACCCGCCTGATCGTGCTGGAGTCGCCGGGTTCGCTCAGCTTCGAGATGCAGGACGCTCCCGGGATCGCCGCTGCGGCGCGCGGGCGCGACATCCTCACCCTGATCGACAACACCTGGGCCGCCGGCCTGCTGTTCAAGCCCCTGGACCATGGGGTCGATATCAGCGTCCAGGCCCTGACCAAGTATGTGGGCGGCCATTCGGACGTCTTCATGGGCTCGGTCGCCGTGCGCGACGGGGCGCTGGTCCGGGCGATGGACGACGGCGTGCTTCACATCGGCTGGGCGGTGTCGCCGGACGACGCCTATCAGATGCTGCGGGGCCTGCGGACGCTGGCCACCCGGATGGCCCGCCACGACCAGTCGGCCCGCCACGTCGCCCGCTGGCTGGCGGCGCGGCCGGAGGTGGCGGAGATGCGCCATCCCGCCCTGCCCGGCTGTCCTGGCCACGACATCTGGAGCCGGGACTATAGCGGGGCCTGCGGCCTGTTCGCCTTCACCCTGCAGCCGGCGTCCGCCGTGGCCACGGCGGCCTTCCTTGATGCGCTGAAGGTCTTTGGCCTGGGCTTTTCCTGGGGCGGTTTCGAAAGCCTGGCCATCGACTGCGACCCCCAGCTCCGCTGCCGGGCGGACGGCGACCGCCAGGACGGCGCTTTGATCCGCCTGCATATCGGGCTGGAAGATCCGGCCGATCTGATCGCCGATCTCACCGGCGCCCTCGACGCCTGGCGGAGCCTCGCCTGAGCGCGGACCCGGCATGGGCGCGCGCCTTCCTGGCCGGGCACGGCCTGCCGCCGGCCTATGGCCGCACCCTGGACGAGGTCGCAGGCCCCCTCGCCGCGCGGTTCGCCACCGAGACCCAGGGGCGCCGGACGCCCCTGGTGGTGGGGCTCTGCGGACCGCAGGCGTCGGGCAAGTCCACCCTGGCCGCCGCCGTGGCCGGTTTGCTGGAGGCGCAGGGCCTGACGGTCGCCGTCCTCTCCATCGACGATCTCTACCTCTCCCACGCCGCCCGCCAAGGCTTGGGCGCTGAGGTTCATCCCCTGCTCGCCACCCGCGGTCCGCCCGGGACCCATGACGTGGCGCTCGGCCTGCGGGTGCTGGACGACCTGGCCGAACGACGTCCCACCGCCCTGCCCCGTTTCGACAAGGCCCGCGATGACCTGGCGCCGACCAGCGCCTGGCCGACGACGCCGGCCAAGGTCGATGTGGCGCTGTTCGAAGGCTGGTGCGTGGGCGCGAGGCCGCAAGGCGCGGAAGCCCTGGAGGCGCCGGTCAATGACCTGGAGGCGCGGCGTGACCCGGACGGCCTCTGGCGGCGCTACGTCAATGACAGCCTGGCGGGGCCCTATCAGAGGTTGTTCGATCGGATCGACCTGCTGATCCTGCTTCAGGCGCCGGGATTTAACGTGGTCGCCGGCTGGCGCCAGGAACAGGAGCGCAAGCTGCGGACCAGGCTGGCCGCCGAGGGCGCCGACCTCGCCCGGAGCATGAGCGATGATGAGGTCTTGGCCTTCGTCCAGCTCTATGAGCGGCTCACCACCCACATCCTGGCGACCATGCCGGCCTATGCCGACGCCGCAATCCCGATGACGGCTGAGCGGACTATGAGGCCGCCGCGCTGGTCGGCCCGACCGCGGCGGAATGTCTGACCTCGTCCTCGGCGGCGAAGTAGCGGACCGTGCCGATCAGGGCGTTGCGCCGGTCATGCACGATCACCTGGGCGTCGCCCCCGGCCGAGGCGATCAGCTGCGCCAGGCTGCGAGCCTTGGCCTCCGCCTGCGCGCCGGAAAAGAACATCAGGGGATGATCGGCCAGGGATGAGGTCACGGACCATCCGCCCTCCACAGGCGTCACCGTCACCACATTGTCCAACGCTGCTCCAGCCTTCTCCAACCAAGCCATGCGCCACTCCCGTCCAAGTGTCCGCCCGCGCCGGGGGTCATTTTGATTGAGATTATGACCACCTAGAGACGAGTTCGTCTGTGGCGCAGCCGACAGATCGCGCAAACTTGATCACGGCCGCCGCGAACCCTGGCGCGCCTCTCCGTCGGCGGAAGGCTCGAACAAGGTTCGTCCTCATGTTAAGGTGAAGCTTCTGTGCCGGAGCGATCGAGGTGCGGCGCTCATCCGGCGACCCACGGGCGGAGACGACGGTGAAACGCTTCCTCTTGATCGCGGCGGCGACCCTGGCCGGAGCCATAGTCTGGTGCGGCCTGGTCTTTTTCGGTTTCAGCGAAGGATGGGGGCGCAAGCCGATCGCCGCCTCGCCGGAGCCTGAGGCCTTCATCAGCGCCGCACGGTCGCAGGCTGCGGATGCGGGCAATCTCGCCATGGTGCTTGTCGAAGATGGCGCAGTCGCCGGCGACTATTACACGTCGGCTGAGGCGCCGGTGGGGCCGCGAACCCTGTTTCAGGTCGCCTCGCTCAGCAAATGGCTGACGGCGTGGGGCGTCATGAACCTCGTCGAGGACGGCCGGATCGACCTGGACGCCCCGGTGGCCACCTATCTCACCCGCTGGAGGCTGCCCGATGGCCCGTTCGACGAAGACGGCGTCACGGTGCGCCGTCTCCTCAGCCACACGGCCGGCCTGGGCGACGGCCTCGGCTATGGGGGGTTCACCTCCCCCGACGAGGTGCAATCCCTGGAAGAGTCGCTGACCCAGGCCCGTGACGCCTCGCCAGGCGCCGACGGCGCGGTGCGCGTCACGGCCGAACCGGGGAGCGGCTGGAACTATTCGGGGGGCGGCTACACCCTGCTGCAGCTCATTGTGGAAGAGGTCACAGGCCAGACCTTCACCGACTACATGCAGGCGGAGGTTTTCCGGCCGCTCGGCATGGACGACACCACTTTCGACTTCGACGAGGCGTCGAGGCGCGACCTGGCGCAAAGCTTCACCTTGGCGGGCGAGACGGAACCCCTTCGGCGGTACACGGCGCTGGGCGCGGCGTCGCTGTTTACGAGCGCGGGCGACATGGCGCGTTTTGTCATCGCCCAGGCGCCCACCGCCCCGGAACCGGACGCGGTCCTGTCGGCTCAAACACGCGCCGCCATGCGCGAGCCGCACGCCGCGCAACTCGGGGTGGATATCTGGGGGCTGGGCGCCATGCTCTACGCCCCCAATGGGCGCGGGGACTTCATCATCGGCCACGATGGCAACAACGAGCCGGCCATCAATACGGCGGTGCGCCTGGATCCCGCCACGGGCGATGGGATCGTCGTGCTGGAGACCGGCGGCGATCTGACCGCGAGCCGCCTCGCCAGCGAGTGGGTCTACTGGAAGACCGGCAATGTCGACTCCGTGATGTTCATCATGCGGGCCAAGGCGATGATCATCTGGATGCTGGCCGGCGGCGCAGTGATCCTTCTGACGGGCTTGGTCGCCGGATGGCGGCTGCGACGCCGGAAATGAGGCCGCTGGCGCGCCCTGCAGGACTCGAACCTGCAACCGTCCGCTTAGAAGGCGGAGTTAAGACATTGAATTTACTTGATGTGGGTGGACTGTTCCGGGTCCGTTCAGGCCTTGCCCGGCCTGCGTCTTCGGCGCTGGTCTAACGGGGCCCGCGATGATCACTCGAGACAAACTGCGGCGGGTCGAGGTTCGGCAAGGCGAGGGCTGGGTGGAGTGCGCCCTGGACCAGCTGGAGCCGGGGGACACCTTTCGGATGTTCGAGCAGGACGGAACACCGGCACACGACGGCCTCAACTGGCGAGTGTTGGCGACGCCGGGCGTTCAGGTCGAAATCCTAACTCCAGCGACGTCCGCCATCGAGCTCGAGGCTGGCCGATGACGTGCACCTGCACACCCCAGACGCAACGGCTTCTGCGTGAGCAGAACACGGTGTTGATCATCCCGCTGTTCGGCGGTCCGCCACGCGCGGTGGTCACGACCGACAAGCTCGACACCAAGGTCCGCGGCCGCGCCAAGGTCGTCGTCGCCCCCTTCTGCCCGCTCTGCGGCGAGATCAACGAGCCGCAGCCTGCTGTCGCAGCGCCCGGATCTCTCGCGGATCTAGCAGCCGCCCTGCCCTCCGCCGAAGCTCTTGACCGAGTGGATCGCAGAGTCCTGCTGGATGACGGCGCCGAGGGTGGCGCATGATTGGGTCCAGGCAATTGAAGAGCCGGACGCTCTCGCGCGCTGAGCTCGAGGCGCGTTTGGCGGATCACGAGGCTGCCCTACTCTCGGAAGATCCCCAACGGATCGAGGCTGCACAACTCGCCTGCAGCGTGGCGCTCGAGCGCCACCTCGACGCCAATGCCGCCTTTGTCCGCGTCCTTCTGGCTGAGATCTCCTGATGGCGGTGGGCGTCCCCTTCCCCCAGTCCAATCTGGTGCTGACCGCGCCAACGGCCGAAGACGCTCTGGCGGGCAACGTCTACGACCTCCACGTCCATGTATGGCGCGACCTGGACGGGGCCGGGCACGTGCTCAGCAAGTGGCAGTTCTCAGCCGATGAACTCTCGGAGTTGCAGCGCAACGGCGGCGTGCTTTGGTTCCACTGCTGGGGCGACACCCACCCGCCGATCGGCATCGAGGTGGAGGATCCGTTTGCCGCGAGGCAGACATGACGTCGCTCATCGCCCATCTGATCTCGATCAGCCGGCTGGCCTCGGATCCGACCGTCCGTGACCGGGCCAAATTCCTGCGCGTTGTTCTCCCCTTGCGTCCAGAGCAGGCCCGCATAGTCGAGCAGATCTGGTACGGGCGATCCTGATGGCGGTGGGCGCGCCCTTGGCGAAGGAGCAGCTCCAGCAAGACCCTAGGGTCTTGCCTGAGCGCTGCTGCCCCGAGTGTCGGACGGCATTCCAGGCGCGTCGGGCCGACCAGGCCTATTGCTCGAGCCGTTGTAACGATGCCGCCGGCCGCCGCGAGCTCGCGCGGGCCCGGCGGGTCTACCGCGCCCTCTATCACTTCCGGCTCTGGCCCCGGATCAACGCGGGCGCGAACTTCCGCTTCATCTGCCGGGAGGTCTCGGCATGGATCCGTGAGGACCGCGAGATGCAACGCCTGCCGCCGCCGCCGCACGACCACGATAGCAACCGCGGGCACGAGCGGCCGGGCCGCAAGGTGAGGCTGTAGAGTGCCCTGTACTATCACCACCCTACCTGGCGGCCAGCGCGCGATCGTATGCACAAGCCGGGGGCACCTGCCCCGCTGCGCCTGCGGGGCCAGGGCGCCCTTGCTTTGCGACTGGAAGGTCGAGGGCGGCACCTGCAGCAAACCGATCTGCACCAGGTGCTCGACCAAGCCGGGGCCCGATAAGGATCTCTGCCGGGAGCACGCTGCGGCCTGGGAGGACTGGAAGCGGCGGCGCGCAGCGGCGGGGCCGTCGTGAGATTGCGCACAGCCAACTGCCGACGCCGACGGGCCGTTCGCCGCCGGACGGCGGGGCCGTGGACGCCCTTTCACCTCGGCATCGACTTCGGAGCGACCGATCTCCTCGGGTGCGCCGTAGTCATGATCAGGCCGCGACAAATCGGAAAGACGCATGCCTTGAAGGTGCTTTCGGTTTTCACGGGCTTGGACACTGAGTCGAGGGCAAAGGCTTGGCTGGACGCGAGGCCCTGGTTGAAGGCTCCACCACGGGCGGATCGCGCATAGAACCGCGTAGCGCCCACGGAGGCAGAGCAGCCCGGCCTCCGGCAGAGCCAGCCGCGCCCTGGCTGGCCGCCCCCCGGCCACCGAGAACAGGGGGCGAACGCGGACCCCTGCGTACTTTTCCGCACATTAAGCCGGCGGGCGCGGCGGGGGCTGCAGCGCGTTCCATGGGGTGACCTGGGGGTGGCGCCCCTCGACGTTCCTGTTATGTTCTCATGCATGACCGAGGACCAGTCGCTGGCCCTGCTCGAGCTCGCGTGGGCGGCGGAAGAGGTGGGGATTTCGCCCGAGGGCTTTGGCAGCGTGCTGCTGCTCACGCGCCGGTGCACGGACATGTACACCCCCGCCGCGCTCGTCGAGGCCTGCCCTCACCTCCGCGTCGGCGTGACCTGGGCCCACAGCCGTCATCGGTTCGGCGGCGAGGCCATCGGCCAGTACCTGGACTGGACCATCCTCGTCTGGCCGAAGGGTGAGGAAGAGATCCTACGACAACGCCCCCGGCCGGGGAGGCCGAGGGCGTAATAGGGGGCTCGCTAGCCGGGGGGATGACCGCGAGCCGGATGTACAACACCGAGCGGCCGGGGTGGTTCCCTAGGCCGCAGCGCCAGGCGCTCTCGCCGGCGACGACATCGGCTCCCATGGCCGCCAGCGCACGACCTCCTCGCCAAGCCAGTCGTTGATGCCCTCGAACTTGGTCTGCAGGGGTTCGATCTCGTTGCGGAAGAAGACGTCGGTGGCCTTGCCGATATCCCCGAACCCGCCGGCATTGGCCGGCACGATCCCGAGGATCTGCGGCGGCACCCGGTGCGCCGCCAGGACATCGTCGCGTGAGGTGTTCTTCACGCCCAGGAACTCGTCCTTCGCCGCCACCTCGCTGATCGGGATCAGCTTCAAGCTTTCGGGCTTGCCGTTGGGCATGTGGACAAACATGTTCCGGAAGTTCCCCACCCCCTTGGAGTCCTTCAGCGCGGTCTTGATCTTCTCCTGCGACGGCTGGTCCAGGGTCGCGTCGGTGGCCAGCAGGATGAAGCCCGCATGGCTGCCGTTGTCGTAGTAGCGCCGGCGGAAGATCGTCGCGCTCTCGTTCAGGAACGCCGACTGCAGCGCGCTGATGTACTCAGGCAGGCCGTAGATATCCTGGTGGACGTCGGCCTCCATCAGCTGGTGGACCGAGCCCTTCTCGAACTTGTGCTCCTGGGCCAGCTGGCCGGCAAAGCCGACGAACCCATGGACCTGGAAGAGTTCGCCGGGCTCGAGCCCGCGCCGAACATACTTGGCCAGCGGCCGCTCGACGTGGTGCGCCCGGCCGGTCACCGCGCGCCGCAGCTCCGGATAGGCGTTCCCGAACACCAGGTAGTCCAGCGCCAGGGCGCCGAGGGCGTCGCGCGACAGCATCCGCGTCGGCTCGAACGTGCGGCGCAGCAGGTTGACCTTCACGCGGATGGCGCTCTCATGATGCGACCCCACCCGCAAGGTGCGCGCCAGGGCGGCCGTCGAGATGGGCGTCTCGTACCAGCGGCCGTTGGACCAGCACTCCAGGTACTCGAGCAGATCCCGGCGGCTCATGACCGGCTCTGGATCTCCGAACGCGAAGGCGACCACACCCGGGTCGGCCGAGCTCTCCGCTGCGTTGTCGGTCACTAGTAGATCTCCACGGTATTGGAGTTGCCCAGGCCATGCGGGGCCTCGAGCGGCTCGTTGATCAGGGTGTGCATGAGGGCCCAGGCCAGGTCGGCGTGGCCGGTCTCGTCGGTGCGGCCGGCCTCATAGGTGATGCCCCGGCCGCTGGCGGTCACCGCCTTGCGGATAGCCATCAGGCTCTGGGCCAGGGCCGTCTCGCCGGCGTCGAACTCGAGGCGGTGCGAGCGGATGACGTCATAGGCCTTCAGCACCATCCGCTGCTTGTCGGCCGGCGTGTATCCGACAGCCACGGCGCCCGGGAAGAAGGCCTTCACCAGCTGCATGACGGCCAGGCCGATGCCGTTGGCGTCGATGGCGATGTGCTCGACCTCATAGCGGTCGCAGACGGCCTTGATGGCCATCGCCTGGGCCGGGAAGTCCAGGCCGCGGAACTGCTGCTTCTCCAGGACCCGGAACTTGCCGCCCGGCCGGCTCGGCGGGGCGATGACGATCAGGGCCGCGCTGTCGCCGGTGGCGCTGGGGTCGTAGCCGATCCAGACCGGGGTGCGGCCGAACGGCCGGCGGCCCATGTCCAGCGCCAGCCAGTCCACATCGACCCACTCTTCGAAGGCGTCGATCATGCACGGCTGCAGCAGGCTGAGCGGGAAGACCGACCGGGTGTCGTCGATGAACTGGCAGAGGTAGAGGTTGGCGAAGTCGGCCGGGTTGTTCTCGAGCTGAAGCTCCTCGACGTCGAACATCGACATGCCGCCGGCGATCGCGTCGTAGATGTTCAGGATCTGGCGATAGACCCGGTCTTCGCAGAGGCGCCCGTCGCGAAGGGCCTCATGGCTGACGTCGATCGAGACCCGGCGATCCTTCGCCCGGCCGCGGTTGAACTCCTCGCCGCTCCAGAAGGCATAGGCCTCGTGCTGGATGCTCGAGGGCGTGGAAAAATAGGTTCGGCGCCAGTGGGAGTGGGTCGCCATGGCCCGCGCCAGCTTGTTCAACTCGCGGAATCGGAAGGTCCAGAAGAACTCGTCGAAGTAGAAATTGCCGTGATAGCCCTGCGCCGTCCGGGCGTTGGTGCCCAGGAAGTAGAGCTCGGCGCCCTGCCGGCCCTCCATCGGCGGCAGTATGATCGGGTCGCCGCGCAGCTCGACGTCGACGCGCTCGGCCAGCTGGCAGATATAGGTCCGGAACACCCGCGCCTGATTGCGCGAGGCCGACAGGAAGATCTGGTTGCCGCCGCCGGTCAGCGCGTCGTCGAAGGCCTCCCTTGCGAAGTAGAAGGTCGCGCCGGTCTGGCGCGACTTGAGCAGCGCCCGGGTCCGCATGTTGCGGTTGGCCAGCCAGTCGTTCTGGTAGGAGAAGTTCTCCTCGCGGAAGATCCGCCCGATCTCAGCGATTTGGCTTTCGGTGAAGGTGTTTGGCGCGGGCCGGGCCCGGCGCGCCTTCTTGTTGCGCTCGCTGACCTTGGGATTGAGGTCGCCCTCGTGGCCGCCTGGCTCCCCATATCGACGGACCCGCGCCAGGCGCTCCATCTGGCGGGTCAGGAGGTCGATCTCCTTGAAGTCGGACCCGGTCTTCGGCTCCTTCAGGACCAGCTGGATGATCCGGGCCTCGAGCACGCCCTCGATCCGGTCGATCGGCTTGGCGGTCTCCCAGCCATCCCGCCCCTTCCAGCTGGCGATCGTCGGCATGGGCAGATGCAGCCGCTCGGCGATATCGACCAGGCGCCAGCCGGTCCAATACAGCCACTTCGCCTCCCGACGGGGGTCAAACGCCGGCGGCGCGATGCTCTGTGAAGGGGCCTGATCCATTGGCGCGGAGCCTGCCCGCGCCCTCCCCTGCGCCCGACCGTGGCCTGTCGGGACGCCCCGCTACCCGACAGGAGGACTTTGCCTATCGCCTCGGTCGCCGGTTCTGCGCCTGCTCCTTCGGCGTCGCCCAGCGGCAGTTGCCGGGCTCGTAGTCGCCATCGCCGTCTAGGCGGTCGAGGGTCGTGCCTTCTGGGCGCGGGCCCATGTCCCGCAGGAAAGCCTGAAAGTCAGCCCGCCAGACAGGATGCATCTGGATGCCTCGACCGCCGTAGTGCTCATAGTTGGCATAGTTAGGGTTCTCGCACCGACCGATGGCGGATCGCCAGCTACGGTAGGTGGGTGTTGAACGATATTCGGACCGATGGGTGTGCTTAGTGGCTAGTTTCTTCCTCGTATCGACGCGCAAGCATCCGCAGCTCTGCGTCTCCCCGGCCGTGACTAGGCTGGAATACTTGACGACTTCAACGCCGCAGTCACAGCGGAAGAGCCATCGCGTGCGCTTTGCCTCAAGGTTCTCTACTCGCCTGACGCCCACCAAGCGCCCGAACCTCCGTCCGCCTAGATCCCGGAAATGGTTCGCCATCAGCGCCGCGCGAGCGCATCCAGCGCCTTCGCGGCCTCAAGGAACTGGCCCCAGGCCTGCTCAGGCACCTGAACCCAGATGTGGCCCGGCTGCAGGGCGGGCATGGCCGCCGCCTTCGGTGGGCTGGCGATCACGGGGGCGGCCACCAAGGCGGCGAACAGCGAGCGGCGATCAAGCGGCATGACGCACCTCGCCGGCGGAGGCTTCACCCAGGACGATCTCGACCTCTTGCAGCAGCAGGGCAAGCGTCTCGGTGTCGAGGTAGCGCTCGGCGACGCCGCGCTCCAGCACTGATCGAACGCCTTCGATGTGGCGCCGGGCAGCCTCCCCCATGCTCCAATCGAGCGGCATGAGCGAGTCGGGTGTATAGACTTGGGCAGCTTGCGCCATGGGGTTCCATCCCTGGTTCGAGTTAGGGCCGTTGCAAGGGTGCCAGCCCTTGCTTCGGTCCGCACTTTCTAGTACGGGAAACGAGACATGTCAAACGTTTCTAATACGAGAAAGACCGGGCGGCCGCGGGTAGATGCGGTGCAGCTAAGCGTCCGCGTCCCTCCCGACCAACTCGCCGCATTGGATGCGTGGATCACGGCCCAGCCCGATCCGAAACCCTCGCGGCCCGAAGCTATGCGCCGCCTAGTAGTCGCCGCCCTGAGCCGCTGACGAACCTCGTCACCATGTCGGGACGCCCTGCTACCCGACAGACCAAAGTTGAGCCGACCTCCAATCCCAGAGCCCCCTGCAGGCGATCAATGTGTTCGCCAACAGGAGCCGCTCAGGCATGCCTCGCTCAAAATTTTTCCGCGTCGCCGTCGAGGGCGCCACCGCCTCGGACGGCCGCACGATCGAGAAGTCCTGGCTGACTGACATCGCCGCCACCTACAATCATGCCACCTATGGCGCCCGGGTGAACCTGGAACACATCCGCGGCTTCTCCGGCGACGGCCCCTTCAAGGCCTATGGCGACATCCTCGCCGTCCGGACGCAGGAAGACGACATCGAAATCGGCGGCAAGGTCCAGAAGCGCACCGCTCTGTACGCCCAGATCGACCCCACCGACGACCTGGTGGCCCTGACCAAGAAGCGGCAGAAGATCTACACCTCCATCGAGGTCGCGCCCGACTTCGCCAAGTCCGGCAAGGCCGGTCTGGTCGGCCTCGCGGCCACCGACAACCCCGCCAGCCTCGGCACCGACATCCTCGCCTTCAGCGCCAAGACCGGCGACGCCGCGGCCGCGGCCGTGAAGGCCTCCCTGGATGGTCGCAAGCAGGACGCCGCCAACATCTTCTCCTCGACCCTGGAGACCACCATCGAGCTCGAGCCCGAAGAGGCCGAGACCGCGAGCCTGGGCGCCCAGATCGGGAGCGTCCTGAAGGAGATTTTCGGGGCCGCCGCCCCGAAGCCGGAGATCAAGCCCGAGCCGAAGCCCGAGGCCGCGCCGGCGGCCGACGTGGCCGCCCTGAGCGCCGCCATGGAGACGAGCTTCGCCAAGTTCTCCGACCTGGTGGAAGCCAAGCTGAAGCCGATCTCCGACGCCGTTTCGGCGCTGCGCTCCGACCACGACACGCTCAAGGGCGAACTCGACAAGACCGAGGACCTCTCGTCGAAGCGCCCGCCCGTCAGCGGGACCGGCGGCGAGATCATCCAGACCGACTGCTGATCGCCGTCAGCCTCACCGCCCCACCTGCTCCTCTCGCCCCACGGACCCCGTAAATGCTCAGAGAAACCCGCAAGGCCTTCAACGCCTACCTGGATCGCCAGGCCGAGTTGAACGGCGAGGACCGCGAAACCGTCCGCGGCGGCAAGGCCTTCACTGTCGAGCCCTCCATCCAGCAGAAGCTCAATGACAAGCAGCAGGAGTCCTCGGGCTTCCTGCAGCGCGTCAACATCTCGCCCGTGGACGAGATGAAGGGCGAGAAGCTCGGCCTGGGCGTCAGCGGCCCGCTGGCCGGCCGCACCAACACCGCCGGCGGCACCAAGCGGACCACCACGGACCCGTCTGGCCTGGACGCCCTGGGCTACGAGTGCAAGCAGACCAACTCCGACACCCACATCCGCTACGCCAAGCTCGACATGTGGGCGAAGTTCCCGGACTTCCAGACCCGCATCCGCAACCAGATCCTGACGCGCCAGGCCCTGGACCGGATCATGATCGGGTGGAACGGCACCTCGGCCGCCGCCACGACCAACAAGGGCACCAGCCCGCTCCTGCAGGACGTGAACATCGGCTGGCTGGAGCACATCCGCCAGTACGACGGCGGCGCCCGCTATCTGATGGAAGGCGCCACCGCGGACGTCATCAAGATCGGCGCCGACGCCGAGACCACGGACTATCGCAACGTCGACGCCCTGGTGGTCGACGCCGTGCATAACCTGCTGCCGTCCTGGGCCCGGCAGGATCCTGGCTTGGTCGCCATCCTCGGCGACGACCTGGTGCACGACAAGTTCTTCCCCATGGTGAACTCGAACCTCGAGCCCACCGAGCAGCTGGCGGCCGATCTGATCATCAGCGCCAAGCGCGTGGGTGGGAAGACGGCGGTCACCGTTCCGTTCTTCCCCTCCAATGCGATCCTCATCACCCGCCTGGTGGCTGGCGAGTCGAACCTCTCGATCTACGAGCAGGCCGGCAAGCGCCGCCGGACGGTCGTCGATCGCGCCGAGCTCGATCAGATCGAGACCTACGAGTCCTCGAACGACGCCTACGTGGTCGAGGACTTCGACTTCGCCTGCCTGATCGAAAACATCGAGATCGTCTGAGGCGCACCCCACGCGCCCTAGGCAGCGTTCCCGCCCCCTCGTCCTCCCCCGAGGGGGCGGGGGCTTCGAAAAGCCCCGGCTGCGGCCGGAGCTTCTCAAGGCCCCCGGCCACCGCAGAGAGATCGATCCATGCTCAGCCCCGCCCGCCTGAAGCGAGCCCGCCTGGAAGCCCAGGCCGACGGCGACCCCGAGCGCCTGGCCGCCCTCAAGGCCAAGACGCCGGCCAAGACCGAGCCGCGACCCGCTCCGCCGCCGACCCTGGCTCAGCGCCATCGCGACCGGAGCGCCGGCGCGCTCGCCGCGCTCGCGGGCGCCGAGCCGGCCAATGACAATGACGGGGCCGGCGGCGACGCCCGTGAGCCCACCCCTGCGGTGCTCCAGCGCCTGGCCATGGCCGAAGACCGCCGCCAACTGAAGACCCACCAATCGGTCGAGGCGCGCATTGCGCTGAAGCGCACCCTGCTCCCCAAGTACGAGGCCTATGTCATCGGCCTGGTCGAGGCCGGCGCCGAAGCGCGTCATCAGGATCCGAATTTCCGGGCGCCTCAGGACGACGTCGTCATGAACGTCCTGATCTGGCTGCTGGACGTCGGCGAGCTCGATGACGCCGTTCGCATCTTCGACTTCGCCCTCACCCACGGCTGGGCCATGCCAGCCAACTTCAAGCGCAATCTGCAGACCTTCGTCGCCGAACAGGCGGCCGAGTTCGCCCTGCAGGAGCTCGAGGCCGGCCGCCCGGTCTCCCTGATGGCGCTCAGCGTCCTCGAGGAGCTCGTGCGCGATCGCGACATGCCCGACGAGGTCCGCGCCCGCCTGCACAAGGCCATCGGCCGCGAACTCATGCGCCGCGCCTCCGAGGCGCCTGCCGACGGCGAGGCCAACCAGACCGGCTCCCGCAAGGCGCGCCTCGAGGCCGCCCTTGAGCAGCTGACCCGCGCCCGCGATCTGGACGATCGCTCCGGCTGCAAGGGCGATATCCAACGCATCGAGCGCGAGCTGAAGAAGACGCCGGAGGACCCGCCGGCCGCTGCCGAACCGCCCGCCACGGACACGCCCCCCACCCCCGCCGGCGAGGCCGCGCCTGCCGGCGAGCCCGTCATCATCCACCTCTCCGCCGAACCCACCGGCTAACCTCCTCGCCCCCCAGCGCTCGGCGGCGGGATCGGCATGAGACGGCTTCCTCTCCAGCCTATCTCAGGCCGATCCCCCACCGCCGATGCCGGGGCGGCGGGCGGGCGACGATCCGCATCGAACCAGTGAAGAACCATGAACGGCTTCGTCGCCCCGCCTCCCCTCAATCCCGCCGAGATCCCGCCCGAGCTCGCCGCTGACGTCGTGCTCGACGGCGGCGACTGGTGGCCAGCCATCAATCTGGTCGAGCTTCGCCAGTTGATGCGCGTGGACCCCGCCATCCACGTCGGCCGCCTCCGCGAGGCGGCGATCGGCGCGGTGCTGTCGGTCCGCCGCGAGCTGCGGGACTGGAAAGCCGCCCACCAGGACGCCGGCGTCGCCAGCCTCGAGGACCTGCCCGGCGAAGAGGTCGACGGCCTGGCTGAAGGCGTCTTCCTCTACACCCGGGCTGTCTACTCCAGCGCCGCGGCCGAACTGATCGAGCGCCTGCGCGACCTTGGCACGACCGCCAGCGGCCATGCCCGAGACGACGAGCTCCAGGCCACCGCCGGCGAGCACCGCCGCGCCGAGCGCAGCGCCATCCGGGATCTCCTCGGCGCCACCCGCATCACCGCCGAGCTGCTGTGATGGCGAGAACCGAGCCCGCCAATGACGGCGAGACCCTAGACGCCCTGGTGTGGCGCACAACCGGCCGGGGATCGGCGGCCATCGCCCAGGTCCTCGCCGCCAACCCCGGCCTCGCGGCCCAGGCCCGGGTCATGCCGGCCGGGCTCGAGGTGACCATTCCTGACGCCGCCCTGGCTCCGCCGGCGGCGCCCCTACTGCAGCTGTGGGACTGATCGCATGCCCCACAGCCCGAACCCGAAAAGGAGATCGCCATGAGCGGTCCGCATAGCGTGCTGCGCGACAATGTCGTGGACGGCGCCAAGGCCAGCCCCCTGGTGGGGATTGCCGCCGCCTGGCTGGGCGGGATGTCGATCCATGAGTGGGCGGCCGCCTTCGGCCTGATCTACTCGGCGATCCTGATCTTCGACAAGCTCCGCCAGATGGGCGTGTTCCGGTGGGCCGGCCGCCAGATCGCTCGGCTGACCTCGCTCGGAGGCAAGGTCTGATGTCGGCGCGTCAGAACATCGGACTGAGCGCGGCGGCCATCCTTCTGGCCACCTCGATCGCCGCCCCAATGATCTTCAAGTGGGAAGGCGACGAGCGCGTCGCCTCTCCGGATCCGATCGGCATCCCAACGGCCTGCAGCGGCCATACCCGGGGCGTGGTCCTGGGCCGTCGGTACTCGGCCGAGGAGTGCCGCACCCTCCTGGTGATGGACGCCGCGCAGCACACCGCCGAGATCGCCAACTGCATCAAGGTGGACGTCCCGCCGGAGAGCCTGGCCGCCTTCGGCTCGTTCGCCTTCAACGTCGGCGCGCCAAAGTTCTGCGCCTCAACCATGAACCGCAAGCTCAACGCCGGCGACCTTCTGGGCGCCTGTGCTGAGCTGAGCCGATGGACCTATGCCGGCGGCCGGCAGTTGCGGGGCCTGGTCAACCGGCGCGCCGAAGAGCGGGCCATGTGCGAGCGCGGCGCAGCCAGCCTGAAGGCCGGCTCGTGAGCACGCTCCTCGCCATCCTGGCCGGCCGAGCCGGCCCCTTCCTCGCCGGCGGCGCCGTGATGCTCGTCCTCGTGCTGGCCGCTGCGGTCGGCGTGCAATCCGTCCGCCTGGACCGGGCCAAGAGCGACCTCATCAACCCAGTCACCCAGGCGAGTTGGCAAGACGAGGCCCGGACGAGCGCCGCGGCCCTGGCCACCAGTCTGGCGGATCTGAGCGATTGCCAGCGCCGCCGTGCGAACCAGGAGGCCGCGATCGCCGCCCAGAAGGCCGAGAGCGACCGCAAACTGTCGGCCGCCCTCACCGGGCGGGCCCGGGCGCTCGAGGTCGCGGAGAGCTACCGCAGGACCGTCGATGACGTCCGAGCCTACCAGCCCAAAGGGGCGACCACCTGTGAACGCCGGGCCGATGTGACCGGCATGATCCGCCAGGACCTGGCCCAATGAACCGAGCACTCGCCATCCTGGTCGCGGTGACCTGGCCCCTGATCACCGCCGGATCCTGCGCCACGACCCGCGAGGCCCCTCCGGTCCAGGTCCCGATCGCCGTGTCCTGCATCCCCGATGAACTCGGCCCCCTGCCCGCGGGTCTCGAGACTCGCGAAAGCCTCGCCCGGGCGGCCAGCGACGAGGAGCTCATGAAGCGCCTCTATGCCGATTGGAAGGTCCGCGTCGCGCGCATGCTCGAAACCGAACCCGTGCTCGCGGCCTGCAGGTAGGCCCTGTGTACAAGCCCGCCTCCCTGCGCGAGTACCTGACCGTCGGCATGCCGCACCTCAAGACGGCCGGCGAGCGTCTGCAGGTGCGCGTGGAGAGCGGCCGGGTGGTCGCGGCCTTCGGCCGGGGCCTGTCCTTCGAGTATCGCTACAGCCTGAAGCTGACCTTCCTCGACTTCCTGGATCACGACCAGGACCGGCTCTTCGCACTGATCGTCGCCTGGCTCTCTCGTCACCAGCGCGAGCTGCTGCTGAATTCCGAGCTCGCGGAGAACGCCATCACCTTCGAGGCCGACGACCTGGGCGGCGGAAAGCTGGACGTCGAGATCACCCTGCCGCTGATCGAGCGCGTGCGGGCCCAGCCCCGCGATGGCGGCGGCTACGACCTGGACCACCCGATCGAGGAGGCCATTCCCGAGGACCTGGCCCCGCCGTCGCTGCTCCACGAGCTCTACGCCAACGGCGAACTGCTGATGGCCTGCGAGGCGCACCACCCGGCCGAGCCCTGATGTCGGAGTTCATAGACCTCGAGGCCTGGGCCCACGCCATGGTAGCGGCCCTGTCGCCGGCCGGCCGGCGTCGCCTGCAGGTTCGCCTCGCCCGCGATCTCCGGCGCAGCCAGGCCGGCCGGATCGCCGCCCAGGAGAACCCGGATGGCTCGAGCTTCGAAGCCCGCAAACAGGAGGCGCCGCGATTCCGGGCCCGTCGCAACAAGATCCGCGCCCGCGCGGCCGCCCGAAAGGATGGCGAGCCGATGTTCCGAAAGATCCGCGGGGCCGCCCACCTTCGCGCCGGCGTCGATGCGGAGGGGATCTGGGCCGGCTTCTCCGGACGTGTCGCGCGCATCGCCCTGGTTCACCAGGAGGGCGAGATGGATCAGGTCTATCCCGATGGGCCGCGCGTACGCTATCCCCAGCGGGTCCTGCTGGGCTTCACAGAGGCCGAACGCCGGCACGTCCTCGATGCGATAGCGACCCACATCGACGTTTGAGGTTGTCGGGACGCCCCACTACCCGACAGCCGCCCGTCGCGGTCGCGCGCGGCGAGCGGCGACATGGCGGCAATGCCCGCCCCCTCCGCCTCCTCATCGCTGGATCTCTCGCGCCTGCCGCCCTTCCAGCTGGTGGAGGTCGACTATGAGGCGAGCCTCGCCAAGCTCCTCGAGCGCGTCGGCCAGCGCCTGGCGGCCCGCGGTCTGGAGTTCGACCCCAGCGACGAGACCAATCCGATCGTCATGCTCGCCGAAGAGGTGGCTTACGAGAAGATCCTGGGCCAGCAGGAGACCAACGACGCCGGCAACCAGATGACGGCGGCCTACGGGGTCGGGGCCGCCCTCGATCACGTTGGGGCCACCTATTATGCCGACCTCGGCGATCACGTCCTGCGCCAGGCCGGCGAGAAAGACGACCGCTATCGCCGCCGCCTCATGCTCGCAGCTTCGGCTCGTGTGCCGGGCTCGCTCCTGGGCTACATGTTCTGGGGCCTGACCCTCGGCCCGAACCTCCGCGATGCGCGGGCCCTCAACCACACCTCTGGGCTTGTCAGCCCGGGCACGATCGCACTCATCCTCCTGGGAGACGACGACGACGACGACGACGGCCCCGCCGGCGAAGCCGCCCAGGTGAGCGCGGTGATCGACGGCCTGAATCACCCCGGCCGCAAGCTGGGCACCGACACCCTCGTGATCCGCGCGGCCAAGCGCATGGTCAGTCCGCTCCAGGCCGTGCTCGAGCTCGAGGGCGCTGGGCCCGACGCCAACCTGGTCCTGCAGGAGGCCACCCGCCGCCTCGAAACCTTCATGCTTGAGCGGCGCCGGGTCGGCGCTGTCGTCTCCAGGTCCAGCCTGTCGGCCGCCCTGACCGTCGGCGGCGTACAGCGGGTGCGATTCCTTGCCCCCGCGACCGACCTGATGCCTGGCCCCGACGGCGTCGTTCAACTGAGCGCCATCCAGCTGAGCACGGAGGTCATCAATGGGTGACCTCCGCACGCTGCTGCCCGTCAACAGCCCCGAACTGCTGAAAGCCTTATCTGAAGCGTTCGCCGAACATCTCCAGACCGAAGACACAGGCCTTGCTCATCTGTGGGATCCGCGCCGAGCGCCGACCCAGCGCCTGGCCTCGCTGGCGGCGGACCTGGGCGTGCCCCTTTGGAACCCGGCCTGGTCGGACCCCAAGAAACGCCACGTCATCGCCAGCGCAATTCGGCTGATGCGTCGCCGCGGCACCCGCCAGAGCTTCGAGTCCTATCTGCGCTTCGTCGACGCCGAGCTGGTGGGCTTCCGGGCGCCGCCCCAGGTCGCCGCCGCCCGCCGCCACCCGACGGCCGATCAGCGCGCAGCCTGGGCCGCTCAGTTTCCGGAGTTGCGCGTCCACCGCCCGCGGATCCGCCACGCCCGGCCCAACCGCCTCGTCCTGGGCCGGTGCTGGGGCGGCGTCCGCCGCACGCCCGTCGCCGAGGTGGCAGGCCAATTTTCCGCGCCCAGGGGCGTGCTCATTCGCGACGGCCAGGAGCAGGCTGTGCGCGTGCGCGAGATCCGCGACCCCGAAGGCCTGGCGCCAGCCCATCTGCAGGTGGCCATCAGCTCCACCGCCCCCGCGACCACTGCAAACCGCCCGGCTGGCCGTCGGTTCGTTCCGCGTCGATCGACGGCGGGGCAGCGCCTGTACAATTACACGGCCGGCCCCGGCAGGGCCGATGTCCTGACCCCGAGCCCGACACCGCGGCTGATCGCGCCCGCCATCGGCAGGTCCCGCATCGTCCGGAAGGGCGCCATCGTGCCTGGGGCGGCGGTCGGCGGCGCCCGTCGCTTCCTGCGCAAGTCCAGGGCCCGCGAACAAACCTACGAGTCCCTGCGCCTCTTCGATCCGGCGCTGGCCGCGTCGGGCCGCATCCGGCCGCGCGGTGGCTTCACCCTGGGCAGAACCCGCCTGGGACAGCCAGCCTTCGAACTGCACCTGGACGTGGATCTGGCGCAGCGCCGAAAGGGCCGCCGGCCCTTCCCCTTCAGCACCCGTGGGCCGCTGCGCAGCCATGACCCTTCGCGCATGGCCGACGGCCTGGCCGCGGCGCGCGCTGCGAAGCTCGGCCGCGACCGGGTGTTCGTCCGTACCGGCCTCTACCGCCCAATCACCGTCGCCGACGCCATCCCGCTGGATGGCTCGTATCGCCTAGGCCAGATCGTCAGGAGCCTCTGATGGAACGCACCGTCATCTTTCGGGACCGTCAGACGGTCACCCCCGAAGACCTCTCCAACCCCCAGGAGTTCACGAAGGCCTCCCTGGACCACATCGTCGGCAAGGCCATCGAGCCCGGCCGGAGGTTCACGGGCTTCGTCGTCGCAGCCACCTCGGCCACCGTGGTGACCGTGGCCGAAGGCCTGCTGTTCTACGACGGCGCCGTCTTCGGCCGCGATGACCCGGGGGGCGTTGACCTCGACCTGCTGGGCCTCAAGCCCGACCTGCAGCAGAAGGTCGTGGCGATCGTCGCCTGGCCGCAAACGGTCGACATCGATCCCCAGGACCGGGATTTCGAGGTCGACGCGGAGAACGAGGTCTTCGAGCCCGATTCCGTGCCTATGGAGCGTCGCCGGCAGGCGCGCCTCGAGGCCGTGGGCGGGGTTGAGTCCGTGGCCCCGCAGCCGCCCCAGATCGATGGCACCTCCGTGGTCGTGGCCCATGTCACGATGGGTCCGGGCGGCATCATCTCGATCGCCCGCAACGTCGCCAAGGAGCTGCAGCCGCTCTCGGGTGTGCGCGAAGACGTCGCCGGCCTGAAGACCTTCGAGCAGGAAACCCGGCCCCAGGTCTCGACCCTCCGTTCCGACCTCGCGCGCCTGGCCGCGGACTCGGCGGCCAACGGCGACAAGGAGCTGCTCTTCCAGGTCGCGGGCGACATCGCCTCGGTGAAGGCGCGCCTCGACATTCCCGACACCTATGTCGGCTACCGCGCCCTGCCCTTCCTCGACGACAGCCAGTCCGACACCGCCGATGGCGCCTACGCCGCGCGGATCGACGAGGGCCTGCGCTTCCCCTTCGCCGACGACGCAACGATCGCGCTGGCCCTCCTCAACCCGAACCAGCCCTCTGCCAAGGTCTCCGCCAACGGACTGCTGCTGCCGACCTACACCAAGGCCGAGCGCCGGATCACCAAGGGCGACAACGGCACCCTGTCCCTGGCCGAGTACTCCAACCTCGAGAACCGCTCGCTGGTGAAGCTCTCCATGAGCCGCGAGCGGATCCGCTACGGCGGCGACTTCGAAGTGACTATGGGCTCCAGCTGGTGGAAGGGCGGCACCTTCACCGATCGCGCCAACGGCAGCATCCGCGGCGTGTTCGAGCGCCAGGGCGAGACCTTCCAGGTCTATGAGACGGGGCGCGTCGATCAGGACGGCCACAAGATTCTGCGCCTGGCGAAGTTCTGGCTCGATAGCGTGGCGACCCCCTACTGGTCGCGCCAGGTGACCGAGGACGTGGCCCTGGGCTACGCCCACGTCGAGACCTATCTGAACACACAGGATCGCTGGATCGTCGCCCTGGGCCCGCACATGAAGGGCAAACCCGCGAACGGCTCCATCACCGTCGGCGTCTGCGAAACCTATCGCGGCGAGCCCGACCTCGAGCGGATCGTGGCCATGACCACGGTGCAGGCGGCCGACGTCAAGCTGGTCGGCCAGTCCGGCGCCTTCCCGGAGATCCCGATCGAGCCGACCTTCCTCGAGAACGGAAAGCGCTACGGCTACTTCATCATCACCCAGCACGCCTTCCAGATCGGCGTCGCTGACGCCCAAGGGGGCGACACCTCCGGCGTCACCGGCCAGTACTTCTACGGGATGAACGGCGGCGTCTGGATCGCCGAGCCGAACTTCCACCTGCTTTGGCGCGACTACACCGCGGTCTTCCCCAAGTCCTCGGTGGACGTTGACCTGCAGCCGCTCCAGCTACTGAACGGCATCCAGATGATCGACGTCCTGCATGAGGGCGTCGTGCCCGGCTCGACCGACCTCATCTACTCGGTCCAGATCGGCGGGGCCTGGCGAGCCCTGGACGAGGCGGACCCTGACCTCCTGGCCACCCTGCCGGCCCTCGTCCCGTTCCGGGTGACCTTCCTCGGCACCCCCGACGTCATGCCGGGCATCCGCCTGCCCGGATCGTCGGCGACCGTCTCGCGCCTGGCCCTGGCGGCGGTCCACCCGTCGGCGGAAAAGGAGCTCGGCGCCGCGACCGACACCATCGTGGTCCGGGCCCGGATGCGGAACTTCGACGCGGCTCACCACACCATGGCCCTGAAGATCGACCGTGGCGGGGTCATCGAGACGCCCGACACCGTCGTCCCCGTCACCCATCCCGACGGCGTCGTCGAGCATCTGGCCACCTTCAACCTCGCGGCCAGCACGACCGATTATCGGTCGATCGTGGAGATGGCCACGGACTCGGCCCTGCGGCCCTTCACGGTCGCCGAGCTGATCGAAATCGCCGAGTAGGAGACCAAGCCTATGGCCAACAAACCAGCGACCCTGCCGACCTTCGAGGCCGACCGCTTCTATGCGGTCAACCTCGCCCGCAGCACGACGTGGAAGGGCAAGCCGCTCTCGCCTGCTCACAACCCCATCCAGCTGCGGGGCGATGTGGCGGAGGCGTTGCGCGCTGACATCCGCGCCGCCGCGCTCAAGGACTGAGCCTATGGCTGGAGCGGCCACCGGCTACGCCTGGGGATCCCGTGAGCCTCTCACCAAGGCCGCGATGGATCGCCGGTTCGTGGACATCGATACGCGCCTGGGCAAGAGCGAGGTGCAGCGGAAGTCCGAGGACGAGGCCTTCGCCGTGGTTCTCGACCGCGTGCTCTCGCGCTCCGAGGGAGTCATCGCCAATCTACGCGACCGGCTCCTGGCGATCACCGAGCTGCAGTGGCTGACGGCCGGATCCGATACGCCCGCCACGTTGGAGATCGGCGAGATCATCGCGCTCTCGATCCGAGAGGTTGACCGCGGGCTCTTTGCGCCTGGCCCCTTCGCACTGCTGTCCTGGACCGGCGGAGATCCGGATCACTACGCCATTGTCAGGACGATCGCCTACGATCGCGACCTGGGCCAGTGGGATGTCCGCACCGAGGCCTTCACCGGCGAAGCCGGCCCCCACGACGAGTGGCAGATCGCGGCCGTCGCTGGGGCGACCCTGGCGCAGATGGCGCTCCTGGAGCAGGCGCAGCTCGCCCAGGCCGCGACCGAGGACGCCCGTGACGACGTCACCCCCAAACACGAAGAGGTCGTCACCAAGCATGGGGAGGTGATCCCCGCCGCGGTGCAGGCGGCCACCGCCCGCAACCAGGCGGTCACGACGGCCTCGGGCCTCTTTCCCTGGGGCTTTGCCCAGGACGGCGTCTTCTGGACGCCCACGCCCGCCGGCGCGCCGGCAGCGCTCGCGGACTATGCGGCTGCAGGCGCCGCCTTCGTCACCGAGGCGACCCTCGGCCGAGTGCTGGAGTCGAACGCCCCGGGCCAGGTTCTACCGCGAGGTGTCCTCGCGCCAGTCCCTGGTCGCCGCTACCGGGTCGAGGCCCGTGCGCGGGTCAAGACGAACAAGACGGTGGGCGGCGGTGGCGCAGGCCTGGATCTCTACCAGTTGGACGCGGCGTTCGGGACGCCCACCCTGACGGCGGCTGACGTTCTCGCGGTCGAGGGTCTTCCCCAGGCAGACGCGGCCTTCACCACGGCCGATGGGGTCGTGACGTTCGCCTTGGACTACCTGGCCCCGGCTGAGCCGCCGCCCTATCTGCGCCCTCGGTTCTCGTGGAACCAGGAAGGCGGCGACGCGGTCGTCCAGACCCTGTCGATCCTGATCTATGACGTCACCGCCGCCTATGACGCCGACCAGCTGGCCGCCAGTTTCAATACCGCCGCCATCAATGAGCGGCTGGAGGACCTGGAGGATGGGAGCGCGATCAAGGCGACCGTGGCGCAGTACCGCGCCGGCGTGGCCGACGACGTGTTTCCGACGCCTGCTGTGGCCGTCGCCTCGGCCGCCCGTATCGCCCTGGTCCCGGCCGACACGGTGACCTGGGATATGCGCGACGGGTGGAATGCCCGGATCGCGCTGGACCGGGACAGCTTGATCGGCACGCCAACCAACGTCGCCGACGGCCTGCCCTTCTCCCTGAACATCAATCCCGGAGACTTCGTGCCTGCGTGGACGGCGTTCTGGGATTTCGGCGCTGCTGAAACCCCGGACCTTCCGCCCAATGTCTGGAGCAAGATCACCGGCCAGTACGACCCGACGACCGGCAAGGCGCAGGTGGGGGTCTGGGAAGGGAAGGCCTGATGCATCCCTACCCGAACGTCATGATGATCTCGCCGCGTCGGCCGCGGCGCTTCGACATCTCGCCGGCCTACTCCGGAAAGAGCGTCTGGGACCTCGACGTCGATGGGCCCTTCGCCCCGACCGGCGCTGGGATCTGGACGATCACCCCAAGGTCCACCTTCCGGACGTCCGTGAAGGCGTGGGGCGCGGCGGCCGGACGAACGGGCGGCGCGGCCACGGGCGCTGTGCGTCTTCGCTTCGACCAGGCCTACACCGTCGCAGCAGGCGCGCCGCCTCCCGGCCGCACTGGAGGCGCTCCAGGGGGCGGCGACGGTGGCTTTTCCGGGGACGCGAGCCTCAGCCAAGGTGGCGGGGGCTGGTCTGGGATCCGCGAGGAGAGCGGCCCGGCGAAAATCATCGCGGGTGCGTCAGGCGGTAACTCGGCATCCGGGGTCCAGGGCGGCGCCGGCGGCGGCCTTTCAGGCGAGGCGGGTCAGGCCGGCGCGGCGATCGGCGGCGTCGCCGGCACACAGGCCGTCGGAACGCCATTCGAGGGCGGCGATGGGCAGGGT
>Ga0208179_1000522_pt1 | contig 24189 bp, 26 predicted proteins | sample Malvired_Geostar_FD_184238 | JGI IMG/M metagenome (GOLD analysis project Ga0208179, IMG submission 184238) | Marine viral communities from the Global Malaspina Expedition - Malaspina viral metaG DeepMed_Geostar (SPAdes) (version 2) | ecosystem: Environmental > Aquatic > Marine > Oceanic | place... | reverse complement strand
TCATAAAACTGTTTAGCCCGATAATTATCCCGCCTAACGGTCAACCATATTGGGGAATCAACATACTTTACAAATTGTGACCAAACATCCTGTGGGTGGCCACCTTCTTCTTTAACAATTTCCTGTACAACAATATCGCCTTTCTCAGCAATACACTTTTGTCCTAACTTTTGTTTTCGTTGATACCGATTATAAGTAATAATCACACCCTTATCATAAATCACTTTGCCTGTCTCAATCTTTACTTTTAATCCATCAAACCTCAAATAAGGAAACACATCACGGTGTTGTTTGAAAACGGATTTCAATTTGTCAAAATCTTCAAGAGTTGCATGTCTCATAATTTATGTTCCATCATATAGTTAATATCTTCTGGTCGTGGACGTTTACCCACCAACCACATCATCGTTTTTTCTTTCTTATAATCAATATTCTTTACCAACCAATCATACGCTTTACCTTCATATATATCATCCATATATTCACCCTCAATTTTAAAATGAAATGATTTTGCATACGGTGCTGGGTGGGCCACCATTTCAAATGGATGATAGTTCTCAGTTATATCACCATAGACATCTTTAAAATACCCATGAATTTTCTTTTCTCTGGTCGGACCAACACATACACAAACAATACGCTTCACCTTCTTCTTATATCGTTTCAGTCCAATAAGAATTCCTGTTGTTTGAATGGCCACTCCTGTAGGAATAATCAGATTGTCTAATTCATCTGGAATATTTTCTACTTGTGCAGCAGTTGTTTCAAAAATTTCTTTAGGGTTAGTCTCCATCAACTCACCCATCTCAATAGGTAGATACCCTGTTTCTTTTGCAATATCACGCATCCTTGCATGAATAACCGGTGACATACCATGACCTGCTACAATACGAATTGATGCTCCATAATACTGAGTCAATCGCATCATTGGTAACTTATCTAAATTTTCAGGTTTTGTTCCACCGACGGCAGCAATACAGAGAACACCATACAGTTGTGCCACTTTCCCAATATTCGCTGATTGTGGTGAATGGACTGACGCTGCAGTAATCACACCATTATTATGACGAGAACGAATCTCATCAATTTTCGTTTCAAACAACTGTATCGCTTGACGAACTTTTCCACCATTAACATGATATTCACCAAACGGTCGAAACAAGTCATCTCGTTTCCAATATATTCCTTCACGATAATCTACAGGTGTCAACATATCAATGATCTTACCTCCTTATTAGCTTCCACATCAATAACTAAATGAGTTCGCATCTCAGTACCACCATTGATCGCACGGTGTGGTTTGCGTACATCAATATACCAACATTCACCAACTCGCATATGTACTTTAACCAAATTTGCATTCCAATCCCATTGATTAAAAATCACATCTGGGTTTGTCACTATAGGAAAATGAAATCGCATCAATTTTTTATCTATTACACCTGCATCTGGATCAACTTGATCGGTGTGTCGTTGCAATTCTCCCCCTCCTGGTTTCAAATTCATAAATCGTATACGGTGTGGTAAACCAGGCAACAAACGAATAAGGTGTTCAACCTCAGGAAACTTTTCCCGAAGTGGAGTATCTTGCAACTCAAACACTTCATCTTTGTGTTTCTCTTTCCACGCCTTACTCATCTCTGCGGGTTTCGTAATAAAACTACCATCAGCTGTATACCCACGCAAAGAAATCGCACTCCATGATTTATCTTTATTATAGTTAGAATAGTGGTTTGTAAATGTATAATCAAAATCACACAATCGTTGATAGATTAACTGACATGACTCCGTTACATCAGAAAGTTTTGCTTTCGTCAACACCAATTTCTCCTCAGGAAGCAAATCTAGTTGTTCAGGAAATTCTCGACCACCAAACGCTAACGAAGGTTGCTTGTCCCGAAAATACAGACCTTGAATATCACCAAATGTATTGATCTTAATACCAACTTTACAAAACCCAGCCGTTGTTGCTACTTCTCGATCAAGCTGATGTTCTTCATTTATCAACAAATAGACATTCTCAGTTTGTGTATTCAAAGCTTTAATCATCTCCTGTGAATCTGTATATGCAATTTTCTCAACAATACAATCATCTGGTACAATAGTCGCTATTGGTATCTTATACGCCGAATACATATTAAATTGGGTTTTTGATTTACTTACACGACTCACCATCGCCCAAGTTTTCCCATAAGTATAGGTACCTTCACTTAATGTCCTCGCAATCGTATGTTTTTTCATTTCGAGAAACGGAGATAAAGTCCGTTGATTATACCCTTCCCACAGCTGTTCTAACTCTAAGAGAGTATCAAGGGGAATATTTTTTTGCCAGTCTTTCATTTTTTAAATATAAACATCGGTTCAGTTTTAATCTTACCTTGTTGGGAAGACAGTTGAAGATACCACGTATCCACATGCTTCATCCCTATTTCTTTTCCTAATCTCAACGTTTCAGGCTCAAAGTTTTTGATACGTTTCGTATTCGCTACATTCATCACTAACACAGCATCAGGTTTCAATCCATAATGACAGTTTTCCATCGTCTTGCGGAGGAACCCTTCGACCCACGCCTCTGATGTCTCGAACTGCTTATAACTCTGGGAATCTTCATCAGAATATTTTTCCCAATCAAAATAGGGAGGAGAGGTAAAACACAAATCTACACTATTCTTATCTGGGCGGAACACTTCACTTCCTAATTTATGCAACTCAACCGTTTGATGAGGCAGTTTCCATTCATCTCGTATTTGCTCAAGACCTTTGAATGTTTCAGTACAAGGGTCGGTACCAATATAGTTGACGCCAGCGGCTATTGACCCCAACAGCCGACCCCCATACCCACAACTCATGTCCCACGTGGTGCCTGCTTTCGTCCCAAACAAAGGAGACGATTTCTCAAGAAACTTATCATACAATGTCGCTGCTGCTGTCGGCCGAAAATTCGACACCATTTGTGTACCTGTATATCTTCGTAACAAACTTCGTAAATCTGATGCGGTGATTTCATGCGCTTCTCGTTTTTCCCAAAATGTCCCACTCAATATTTTACGAATCCCTTTCTTGAAATGTTCTTCATCATTCCATATCTCTATCGGAGTTCGCATGTTCCCGCATTTGATACCCCAACTATGTGGCATATAACTCCACGCCAGAGAAAGTCCATGTGCTGAAGATCCTACAATTTTTTCTTCTGGCTTATATAATCCACTTCTATCAAATTTCAAAAGGTCATTAAACCGTTTAAGGCGCCATTCATAATCAGTCGGATAATACGGGAACCCACGATCTTGCCATTCACGATAGACCGATTCAACCACAGCTTCGTTCACATCATCTTTGATTTTATCTTTATTGATTGTCGTTGATTCAAACATTCAACATACCATCTTTCATTGGTTCACTATAACCACCCTTCACATCACCCAACCCCAAAAAGGACAGTTGTGTAAAGTTCTTGACTTTATCAAACTTCAACACGGTATGGAACTTATCAAACAACACATCACCCTTATGACTAATCACAAAAATGTTGGTGTCTTTTCCAAACGATTGTAGCAGTTTCAAAAAGTCATCGGTCCCCGCCACATCAAGTGACGAATCAAACACTTCATCAAGAATCAACAAATTCGTATTCGCACTATTCTTCAACTTCGCAATCGCCCGCCATGTAAACAACAATGACAAATCAATCCGCATCTTCTCACCTTCAGAGAATGACGCATAACTAAACTCATCACGGAATCTGCTCTTAATCGTTTCAGTAAAGTTTTCATCGAGGGTGAAATTGACAAAGAAATCCATCGATGACAAATACTTGTTAATCAACTTATTCATTACAGGAAGATATTGACGAATGATTTTGGTTTTGATACCTGTGTCTTGTAAGACCGCTTTCGCAATCTCATGGTAATGACGATCATCTTTCAATTCGTCTACCTTCGCATCAACCATAACCTTTTCTTGTGTCAATTCTTCAACTTTTTTGGCGTCTCCTGATTCATGGCGATGTTCTAAATCATATATTTCTCGTTCCACTTTCTTAATATATTCAGTACATGCTTGCATCGATGTTTGTTTTTCAATCACCTTTGATTGTCGTTCTTGAATTGTTGTCGTAATAGCATCTAACTCTGTCAAATGCTCAAACACCGTATCAAGTTTTCTTCCTAACACCGTCAATCCGTTTGACAATTCATGAATCTTTGACATACGCTTTTCGGTCATCTTAGCTTTAAACTGTTCATCAATCGATTGTTCACACGTTCCGCACACCTCGGTCTCATATAAAAACGAGAGTTGTTTCTGGTTGCGCTTCATGTTACTTTTCATTTTCATTTCAATTTCACGCAGTTGTTCTTGTCGATCTTTCCACTTCTCATAAGACTTCGCCTTAGTCAACAACTCGGCAATCTCTGTCTTGAGTTGTTCAATCTCCGTTTGATAGACCGTAATCAAATTTTGATTCTGGCCTATCGTGTCTTTATTTTCAATCAACTTTGTTTCAAGGTCATCTTTAATCGTTTTCACATATTGAGCTTGCATGGTAATCTGTTCACCCAACAATTTGGTTTGATACTCAGTTTCCTGTATATCATCACGCAATTTGGCAAACTTTTCCTTCAGCAACCCATTCATCACCGAAAAGATTTGAATGTCGAGTAAATCTTCAATCACTTCACGGCGATGATTAGGAGAGAGTTGCATGAATGGAACAAACGAGGAACTTCCCAGAATGACAATCTGGGAAAAGGAACGAAAGTTCAATTTGAGAATTTGTTGTTCAAGGTCTTTTTGATAATCTCTGGCCTTCGGGTCTTGATTCAGTTTTGTCCCATTACAATAAATCTCAAACAAGTTGGGTTTAATCGCACGGACAATCTTATACTCTTTGGTCCCAATCGTAAAATCAACTTCAACACGGCAATCACGTTGATTGATCGTATTGCATAGTTGGGGTTTATGGATTTTACGAAAGGGTTTGCCAAAGAGACCAAAGGTGAGCGCATCAAGAATGGTCGATTTCCCCGACCCATTATGACCTACAATCAATGTCGTGGGTCGATGGTCAAGAAAGATTTCGATAGGCTGATTGCCTGTCGAGAGAAAGTTTTTCCAAGAAACACGTTTAAAACGGATCATTATGATTCAGCGTTAATCGCCTCAGTATAGAGCGTATTCAACAAGCCTTTCAGTTTGGGTTTCTTAATCTCTAACTCCATATTATCAACATACTTCCCTAAGATCGTCAAGGTGTCTTCCGCTTGTAACACTTCATCAGAGACTTCCGAATCATACTCGGTGAAATCTTCGACAATCGACAGATCAATCGGGTTCTGTTTATACAGTTTATCTAATAGCTCATCAAACAACTTCGGTTGCGTTTTATTTAACACCACGACTTTCACGCAAGTATCTTGAAACTCGGTATATGATGTGGGGAAGACTTCGTTTGCCGACTTTCCCTTATCATCATAATACACCTTATGAAACATTCTATACGGATTTTCTACTCTTGTCAACTCTCTGGAATCGGTATCAAAGACATGGAACCCACGACTATCTTGGAAGTCTGACCATGTAATCTCATATGGCGCACCAAGATAATAGACGGTGCCGTTATCTGATTTATGATGGAAGTGACCCGACATCACCATATCAAATCGTTGGAAGTGCGACATCTCTTGGCCCACATCACTATGATGCCCACGATACATTTCAAATCCCTTAACTTCTAAATGCCCCATCACCACAGATGCCTTGGTTGTGCGAAGCATATTCACACACGCTTCTTGATTGTCTGAATTGATCCACGGCATCATTAACACATCAAGTCCATCAAAGTTCACAACTTTCGGTTGAGAATAAATCCAAGGTTCATGTGACCCATCAAATGTCGTGAATAGTTCTTCCATCGAATTGACAGAATTGGTGTTCTTCCAATAAGTATCGTGATTCCCAATAATAATATGCGTATCAACATTCATCAACCCTAAACGAAAGACAAACCCTGCTCGCAACTTTCTCAGAATATTGAAGTTAATAAACTTGCGGCGTTCAACGACATCACCCAAATGCACGACTGTTTTGATTTGGTGTTCTTCGAGGTAAGGGAAAAAGACATTGTTATAAAACTTCATAAAGTAATCATGGAACGCAGACGAATCTTGGCGAGCACCAAAATGCGTATCGTTAATCAAAGCAATTTTCATTCTATTATCACTTTCTTCAATGGTAACGGTTCATCAAACATACGCCGATAGATTTTTGCAAGATCAACCACATCCATCAAAATACGGTGATCGACCCATGTGTGCAATTCAGCCTCACGGATTCGTATCCATGTTTCTTCATCTTCACAATATGGACAAAGAAAAACTGTTTCACGCTTTCGATGTTTTTTGCGCCGTTGCCACTCCATCTAAATCCCTCATAAATGATTCTAACCCCTTCGGGGGCTTCTTATCATAGTAGTTTCGTTTACGTTCAAAAAACGCCTCTAAATCGGTGAGGTTCTCTCTCAAGTAGTCCAAATAAGCATTCTTATATTCTTTATCATCTTGGTCTTGTGTATCATATTCCTTGATGTGTTCCAAAATTCCAGACTTCTCAATCGATTTCATTTTAATATAGAGTTGCTTCTTTTCTTTCTGAATACGCCGTAAGAAAGCATAATAAATGATTTGGGTGAAATAGGCAAATGGGTTCTCAGACTTTCGTGGATTGAAGTTGTGCATATACTGGACACAGTTTTCCACACCATCACAAATCATTTCTTCACGGAAAATATAATTGATGAAGTTCGGTTTATACGACAAGTGTTCAGCAATTTTGAGGAAACACTCACCAAGATATTCCGGAATGACAGGTGATTCAGTTTTTTCTCGTTTCGCTTTATTCCACGCTCGTTTAAAAACCTTCAACGCCGCTAAGAAATCTTTGTTATTGACATAATGTGTAGATCGTGCAGACATATTTTTTCACCTCAGAGCTTGACTTTGTAAAAAATCGTGTTATACTAGCTCTGTCCTCTTTTGACATGAGTGCTAGCTACCTGATTCCAGTCATGATTAAATAACTCAACACCTTTATCAGTCAGCATGTGTTGATACATTCCTTCAAAGATTTTCGGAGGCATCGTCACCACATCAGCCCCCGCTCGAAACGACAACTCAACATCTTCAACAGTACGAATAGACGCTGCCAAGATGGATGTTTCCCAATAGACTTTATGTTTCTGATATACTTGTGATATGCGTTCCACTAATCCGATTCCATCCAATCGCTGGTCATCAACTCGTCCAACAAAGGGAGAAATGTAGGTCGCATGAGCTCGAGCAGCCAAGATCGCTTGTGAAACAGAAAAGACCAACGTCACATTGACGGGAACCTTTTTTGACCGTAACACAAAACACGCTTTCAATCCTTCTTTTGTACACGGCACTTTGATCGTAATATTCTTCCCTATATTTTCATATTCTTGTGCCTGTGAGATCATCTCATGCCATGTATCAGCAACCACTTCTGCACTAATACTGGCATCATCTGGAAAGATGCGACTGATCTCTGTTAAGGTCTCATGTGGGTCGCCACCCGATTTCAAAATCAATGACGGGTTGGTGGTCACCCCGCTAATCAACCCTGTGTCATAATGTTTACGAATTTCATCTACATCTGATGTGTCAAGAAACAGTTTCATAACACCCTCACATTAATGCTTTCAAGACTAACCCATGTTTAGTAAATTTGTCTTTCCATTGATAAAATGCTTCATTGTGAAGCCCAGAATCACCATCAATATATTCCATCTGGTACATATGCACCATCTCATGGCCCAACACACTTAGAAAAAACACAAAGTTGGGATGTTTATTGGAAATACGGAGAAAATATTCTTCTTCCCGTTGTTCAATATACGCCCAGACTTCATCACCATCAACTTTTGTTCTACCAATTTCTATGGTTGAAAAATGATGTAATTTATTATTGAATATCTTTTTATTTAGTACCGTGAACCAATGCTTCACCTGATAGAGCGTTGGATAAAACGGTCGCTTCGGTTTTCGTGTCTTCGGATTGTTCGTGATCCGTGTAATCATCGAAACCCTTTCGATTATAGGTCAATATTATGGATCGTATAATCAAACTGCTCCTCATTATACAGTTTCAACCGTTCAAGAAAATGATTGAGTGTATAATTCTTCCGTCGGCCGTATTCTAAATTATCAACAACGTCATACAACTGAGCAAATGTTTTTTCCTTTGCTAAACGCAACCCCCGACCAATACTTTGTAAGGTGCGTATGCGACTTTTCGATGGTGACGCAAAGACAATGTTATGTAAATTACGAATATTCACTCCTGTCGAAAAGGTTCCATATGATGCTACAATAATAGCATTCTTTTGTTTCTCCGTAATATGACGAATCGCCTCTCGATCTTCTACAGCCGTTTTACCAGAAATGAAAAAGACTTTGCGATTCTTTTTCGCTTTCTCACGAATCATTTGATAGAGATTCTTTCCGTGTTTCTCTACCAACTTAAAGAGAACTAATGTGTTCCCTTCAAGTTTCAATGCCAAATTCTGTATCACTCGATTCCGTTTCACATGCCCAACAATAAATTCAAGTTCTTCATGGTAGGGCATCGATTTCACTTCATAACAATCTTTTTTCGCATACTTCAAAACAAGACAAGAGATGGTTAGTGTCGCTAATGATTCTTTCTCCATCAACTCTTTTGTTGTCGTAATCTTATCTACTGGTCCAAACAATCCTTCAAGGACAAGTTGATGAATATTCGAGTCATCAAGTGTGCCTGTCGTGCCAATACGATAAGGGCATGTTTCAAGTTTCGTCATAATCGAGGTCAACGATTGTGACTTGAACCCATGCGCCTCATCACCAATTACCCCATAGAACGAATCAAAAAACTTACGTGGTTGACGATAGATGGATTGCCATGTTGAGATCACAACTCGTTTACTCAATGTGCGTGAATGGCCTTGATACACACGTTGACAATCTTTTTTCACATTCATTCCATAGTCAGCAAAGTCACTATACATCTGTTCAACAAGGTTCGTTGTTGGGACCACAATCAAAATTTTTTTCTTCAAAGGAAACGTTGCCCGTGATGCCGAGTTCAGTAAAAAAGAAATCAGCATATAGATAATCAAACTTTTTCCTGATGCTGTCGGCGAGACTAAAACACATCGGCGATCTTTAATGGCTCGTAAAAATCCTTTCTGTTGATAATCACGAATCGTTAACTGTTTCCCTTGACTCTTTGGTTTAAACTTCGATAAAAACGCTTTCAGTTCTTCATCTGTTGCAACAATCTCATTTTTCTTTTGTTCAACAACGGTATATTTTCGTTCAGTTGCAAATTGTTTAATGTACTCAACCAACCCCGCATACACAAGATGGGTTTGAGTTGAAAACAATCGAATATTACCGTCCCACATTTTATTTTTATAGGATGGCATGAAGTGACATCCTGGTACACGGAAGGTAAAGTAGTCTGATAATTCTTGTGCCGTGCCACGGTCACATTCAATATGCACATAGACATCATTATAATGAGTGACCACAAGAATTCCATCAGATCGTGCCATGAGTAAACTTCTTCCATTCAATGGCGTTCTTAATATGAAATGTCCGACTGTTAAGACTTTTCAAAATATTCTCCAAGTAATTGATCTTTTCTTTTTGATAAATCAATTTACTTTGAAGTTTATCTAACTCAGGATCAGCGTCAAGATACATATGCACATCCTGTTTCAGAATCTTCAAATCGAATGGGTTCACTTTATACACTTCTGGATCTGCTTTTCCTGTATAATATTCCCACTTACTTTTATAGACACGTTTAAAATCTGAATCAATCTTGCGAAACGTCAAGGCTTCTTGCGTATATAACTGCAAATATTTGTTATGCAGTTGTGGCGTATCTAATGAAGCTCGATCTAATTCGAGGTCATCAATCGCCATATCCTGTTCGGTCATTTGTTGTATATCAGTCAGTTTCATTATTCGATTTCAACTCTACTTGTTCGGTCAACTTTCGTAATCGTTTTCCGAAACTATCCAACATGGTACTCATCGCAAAATAGAATTGCACCGCTTCTTCAATCACTTTTGTTTGATGAACAGCTTGTGTCTCTAATAACGATTTCGCCAAATCACGTTCTACCGCCAACGTGCGAAATCTATCCACATCAGAATCCTCTGATGGATTTTGAACATCACACCCAAGGTCATACAGACGCATTTCATAGTCTGCCACTTTTGATTTGAGTGCCATCAATTCATCATCAGTAATGTTTGGCATACTTCCTCCTTACACCGTAGTCTCAAATGAAAAACTCGTATATCGAAAAGATACACTTACTACTATAGACGAAATATCAGCATTTGTCAAGTCAAAGTCTATGGAACCTAACGAAACGGGAAAACAATCCTTAAAATTTACTTGGATGTTTCCATTCAATTTGTTCGTTAGCACCGTTAACGTGGCATCTGATAATCTTCGATTTGAGTCCACATATTCAGATGTGGAAGATGCGTTTGAAACAAAGTTTGGACTTTTTGGAACCTCTCTTGTGCCAGCACGAAAATCCCGATATTCTTGGAAATCTGATGGATGTCCCAATCCCTTAATCCAATTATAGATTTCCAGATAATTCTTGAGATCCTCATCCACCACAAATCCAACTACAAGGGCATCATATGTCATATCTCCCGCACGATACACAGGAGCCAATGGTGTCTGAATCGGGACTTCCCCCAATGAGACACTTGGAATTTGTGCCGATTGACAAAAGAAATTGACATGGGGTATATCTTTTAAACTAAACCGAAACGCAACGGGAGACAACAAGTTTAAATTTGCAGGTTGATTCGTAACAGTACTCATAACATTCCTCCTCTAGTACTATTTATAGAATAAAAAAAGGGGAGCAGGTTACCCTACTCCCCTCTTTCTTTCACTTCTTTAGTCAATCGAATACTGATAATTACATCAAATTCGTGACTTTGAACAACCTGTAGTACACGTTGCTGTCAGCAGTCAACACCGTATATGGATTGGCAACCATGCCGTAGCGGGTTTTGAATCCGATTTTCGGCTGGAAGGTGTTCTCACCAACTGCACGAACCATCTGCAACGGCACGTATGGGCAATAGAACACGCCCGCATCATACGGACTCGTTCCACGATACCCAACACAAACGTGTTGATTAGTCGCATATGGATCAACGTACACTTTGATTTTACCATTCAAGGTACCAGCATAAGTGTTGGCAGTCTCGTCAACATTCAACCCACCAGAAAGACCAGAGTTGTAGTCAAGCGTCCCTGCCATGGCCATCGCAGAAGCCACATCGCTGGAACAGATAACAAGGTTACCTTTGCCCCTACGAGTCAACTTCGCAATAATGTTACACTCACGTTCAATATGATACATCAGACCTTTGAATTTCTCAACAGCCCAACGACCATTAGAATCAGTATCAAGGTCAAACGTGCCCGCTGTGGCCACATTCGTTCCCTCAACGCCTGTACCTGTTTGGCAACCAGGTTTGGCAGCCGCATAAATGGTACGAATCACTTCACGATTGATTTCAGCCAAGATTTCAGCCGACAGAATATTCGCCAACTCAGTCTCAGCATCAAGACCATGAATCGCCTTCATGTCTTGCGCCAATTCGATTGAATATTCAGCTTTCAACGCACGACTTTTGGCCGTAACGGTAGTCTTAGCAATTGAAATCGACATTTGTCCAAAGTGATTAGCTGGCGACCCAGTCCCATCACCTTTCGCTTCCCCATCAGCCGTGGTCATCCCAGCACCTGTGGCATATGAACCATGGTGAGGATCAGTTTGGGCATGCGCTGGAGTCGTACCAGAATAATCAGTATCGGCTTCATCAAACAACGCCTCAGGCTTTCCACTCGTATCTTCATAATGTGATTTCAACGCAAAGATCAACCCAGTTGGGCCAGTCATCGGTTGCACACCACACACATCATAAGCGATAAGTTGTGGCATCGCACGACGGACGAGAGAAATCAAAACAGGATCCCAATTACTGACGTCAGCAGTACTATTTGCAGGTGCCGCCTCCATCAGGGACTTTTCTTGATTCTCTAACAATACCGAAGTAACTGCTTTCCGATAGTTGTTATCGATTTTCGGGAGATCCTCATGGTTGAGAATAGGACTCCACTTTTTTTGTAAATTTTCTGATAAATACATTTGTTTTCACTCCTTTAAATGTTAGCTAACTCACTTAGTTTTCATAAATGTCTTGTGATGTCATAGTTCTAATTGAACTCGCATAACGTGCCATCGATGATGGCATTTCGGCATGTGTGTCATTTCCACTAGCTTCTTCTGCCGCCGTATCAGCAACCGCCACAGTTTGTTTCGGGAAATAGTTTTCCTTCACAACTGAAAGTTGGTCACGATATTGGGCATCAGAATCATACTGTATGCTCTTGCTCAGTCCACGAAGTTTCTCAACTTCGGTTTCGGCAAGCCCGTCAGACACATCCCTAAGGATTTCAGCCTTCCGGGATTCGTTTAACTCTTGTTTCATTTCAGTATTCTTTTTGATTTGTTCATTGAGTTTGTTTTCGAGGTCTTGACATTTATCAGCAAACCCGGCAAGAACATCCTCTTTGTTTTCTGGCACTTCAATGTAGTGGTCAGTAAAGAGATTCTTCAAACCTTTAATGAAATCTTCCGTCAACTCTGACTTTACGCCACGTTCCACGGCAACTTCATTATCTTTCATCCACTCAGATACGACATAATCAAGATATTGGTCAACTTTCTCAGTCAACTCTTCCGTTGATTGTTGCATAGCATCATTCAACTCAGTTGAGTATTCTGTTTCAAGTCGATCAATCTCGGAATCGATCTTCGAGCGAACCGCTGCTTCAAAAATGACTTCAGCTTTCTCTTTGAACCCTTCGGAAAGTTCCTCTTCGCCATGGAAAAGAGCAGACATATGTTCTTTTACGTCAACGTCCACTTTCTTCTTTTTCTCATCATCACCATTCTTACCATCTTCTTTGATCTTATCAAACGAAGCAAGAATTGCATTGTATGCTTGGGCGAGATGTTCTTTCTTAATGCCTTCCATCTTACCATACACGGCTTTCAGAATCCCGTTCTTGGTCCGAGGAATATCAGCGTTTTCTTTCTTCACTGCTTCTTTCGTTTCCACCTTCTCTTTTGCTACAGCTTCTTTCTTCACTGCTTCTTTCTTGGTGGACTCTTTTTTCGTAGATTCTTTTTTCTCTACCTTTTCTTCATCATCGTCCTTTTTCTTCTTTTCGTCCTCATCATCTTCTTCATGGTCATCTTCTTCTACATCATCACCATTTTTCTTCTTCTTTTCGTCCTCATCATCTTCTTCATCGTCTTTTTTAGGCGGAAATTCTTCTTTTGCCTTAGACTCTTTCTTTACTTCTGTAATCACCGCTTCTTCTACTTCTTCGACAATGGTTTCAGCAGTTTCTTCAACTGCTTCAGGTTGTGCTTGTTCCTGAACCATTTTTCGGTAAACATCTTCAAATTTAGCCATTTGAACTTCTCCTTGTGCTTAACTTGATCCAAGCTTGGGTTTTAAGGATCTTACGTTATTATTTATAATACTTTAGAGTTTAGAAATGAAATCTTCAAAAACTTTCAACTTTGCGGCTTCAAGTTCTTTTGCTGAAGCATCTTCAATCGTTGTCTGATAACCTGCGACATCAGCTTCTTTGATAATGCCGTTCTCCCAGACCCACTCTTTTCCTTCCATCACACCCTGCACAAACGCATCTGGTGCAGAGGGATCAGCAACAATATCTGCCGCTGTCGAAAGAAAAAAGTCATTCTGTACTTGTTGAACGCCTTTTGCCATCTTTAATGATCCCATTCCACGTGACGAGACCCCTAATTTGGCCCCTTCATCGATCAAATTTTGTACAATTTTTCCGTACGGTGTTTCCATAATTTTCGCTTTGCCAATAAAATTCTCACCACTTTGCTTCAAATCAGTAATCATATGCGACACACGTTCAAGATTGATTGTGGGTCCATCTGGATGACCAAGTTCCCCAAATGCTCGTTTTTCTTGTACATAACCCTTATTGTACTTGTCCACTTCTCGTTTCAGTACCTCAAGAGGATAGACTCGGCCATTTCTATTTTTCAGATTGGCTTGCAAAAAGATTCCTTCGATGAAATAGGAATTTTTGCCATCTTTCTGTTCAGTCACATATTCAACATCGTGATTAACTTCGGTAATTAGTTTCATGTGAATACTACTCCTTTGTTGTGTTATCCACCATCCTCAATCGCTTCGCCTTCTAGCCATTCATCATCCTCATCGAGGTCATATTCATCATCATCGTCAAATTTATAGGAACTATCGTCCCATTCTTCGTCATCATCTGCATGGTCTTTATCTTCTGTGATGTCTTGGTGTTCTTCTTCATCATCGTCAGAATTAAAGACTTGCGCTGCGACTTGTTGTTTACGATCATCAATCGCTGCAGCGACTTTTGATTTTAATGACGTTTCAATAGAACTCTTTACACCTGCAGCATCATCATTCCGAATTTGTGACATCAAATCACTCATAACCCACCTCCTGATTTTATCCCATTACAACTACAGATGTTAGCAACACCTCTGCATGAGCGGCAAAAATTTCATCTGTATTATCTTTATCAACATACTCTACTGCACCTGCTGCCAATGTAAATGTACCAATCGCTGTATTATCAGCAAGTTGTACAGTTACCAATCGTGCAGTTGAACCTGAATTATAACATCGAACCATCGTTGCATTACCAACATTTGATCCCGCACCTGTTGTTACTGGTGCTGCAATTTCTGTGCCTTTAACTTTGAACATTGTTTACCCCTTCTCTACCTGATTGACGTAATCAATTACTTGAGCAAACCATTTGTCGCCTTGTTCAAGCATTTCTGCCATACGCACTTTATTCTCTTTGTTAAGTTTTTCGTATACACCAACCACGTTCGAGGCAGTCTCGTAATCTACATTAACAGATGATCCATCTTGAAATTCAACAGACATTGTTTCTAACTCACGACTAATATCATAGAGTTTTGGAATAACAGTCGACCACGTTTCAACTTCTTCTCCAAGAACAGCCTTTTCAATAAAATCAATAATGTCCTTTGGTTTGACTCGATGATTCTTGGCGACTTGTGCAGCTGCCTTGTCAAGTTTATCAACTCCCAGCTTTTCCCATACCTCCATCGTTTCATCAACAGCCTTTTTCATTTTTGGGTTGAGCTTCTTATAATTCTTATCCTTGGCAAAAGGACTTTTTGCTTCTGGTATGAGATATTCTGAAAATCGTTTCATATGTTAACATCCTTTACGTGCCATAAATGCGCTTTTGGTTTTGCATTTAAATATTCGTAACTGTTGTTAATAATACGGTACCGAAATGCTGCAAACGGCGCTCCCCACATATATTGCATTTCAATAACATTAACATTCTCTACTTGCGGTACTTCTAATACTATCGTCTGTGACCGCCATTGACGATACAACCGTAAGGCACGACCACGTGCTTGTACATCTACATGACACGCAGCTTGTAGCCCTTCTGTAAAAATTTGACCGTTTTCAATACGAAGGAGTCCTTCAACCATGCAAGGACCGCCTTCTTTTTTATTATGGTCTACGGGTACAGTATCACACGCTAACGCCAATGGCGATGTTAATATCAGGGATAGTAATATGGTGGCTATATATTTGACCATATACTTTTCCTTTCTTAAAACTCATCATCCTCGCCTCCATCGTCTCCTCCTGATGCCTTTTCATCTTCAATCTCTTGATCCATTTGTTTGATTTCATCATCAGACATCATCAGGACATTCTTTCTAACCCATTGGTGAGAATAATATTTTCCGATATTATCGCCTAAATCATTCAATGTTGTAAGACGCTCTCTCATGACTTCTGATTGTTTGAGCTCAGAGAAATGCGAATCTTTTACAAAATCATAATGAATGTGTTGCTGAAAATCGTTCCAATTATCTTTTGTAATCACGCCTTTCAATAACAATTGTGTACCAAGCATCTTATTAAAGACACCCGCAAATCGTTTTCTAAGTCTCCCAACAAATTTTGAAAACTTGAGTTCGTCCCGTGTAATCTCTGCCGCACGACCAATATTAAAATTGTTCTCACTCTCTAAACGAGAGACAGGAACGTGCAACGCCTTATAAAACTTTCGGAGAAAATATGAGACATCATCCATCTCTCCCAGATTTTGACCACCAGGAAGTGTCGTGATCTCTGTCCCTCGTCCACCTTCTCGGCGAGGCAACCAAAAATCTTCTAACATCGTCATATGTTTCCGATCATCACGAATCTCACCCGTCTGAGCATCGTATACAAGTTTGTTCCGATACTTGTTCATTATATCTTTCAAATATTGTTCTGCTTTGATCTTCGGGAGGTTCCCGACATCAATATAAAAAATACGCCGTTCAGGCGCTCGGGCTAACCGATAAATCACAACCGCATCTTCGATCATGCGTAACTGATTTAATGGCTTGATCGCTTGATGCAAATAACTCTGAACTAAACGACTTTTATAATCAACCAATCCTGAATGAATATAAGAAATGCTATCGGGCGAAATCTTTAACCCTTGCCCTGCACCTCCCATGAGTCCTTTTTCGTTATAGACGTAATATTCAACAGTTTCCTCAACAACAGGCGTCCCAGCTTTTGATACTCCCTTTTTAACTTCTCGAACTTTTCGTATTCGCCGTGGGTCAATATATCGTGCTTCTAAGAGTCCCTTTTCAGGATGTTCATTATCAATAATCATATGATGGTAGAGTCGACCATCGACATACCATCGTCTAAAAAGTTCGTGTCCGTTATTACTAAAATCTAACAAACGAAGCACGTGCTCAAATTCTTCTTTAATCCGATCTTTAATCGTGTCTGGTTGTTCTAAGTCATCAAGTACCACAGACACAGGCGCTTCCCATTCATCAGAAACAATCGCCTCATTCACAATATCATCAACGGCACTTTCACCTTCTGGTGACATCGCAATCTCACGATACCGGTTAATCAGTTGTGGTTCATTTTGAATGGCATGAAGTCCCGCTTCAAAATCTAGCGTATCGCCATAATATCCACCAGCCTGTAGAGTAAACGATCCATCGTCTGGTTGAGGAACAGCAAACGATTTACTCTTTGCTTTTTCGTCCTCGTCATCTTTGCCTATTTTGAATCCAAAAAAATTCAATGCCATGAACCTTCTCCTTATTACGAAAGATGGTGGGGAGCGAACTCCCCACCATTATCACATTTAATCATTATTGATGAGCCGCATGGAGAGGCTCGTACCATTGATACTGTAATGTTACAGTAAATTCTTCAATTGCATCGGTTGTATCATACGATAAGTCAATCGCTGCGAGTTCACTTGGCCAGCAATCACGCATAACATAAGACGCAACAACACCTCCATCTCGTCCGAGATGATGAACTGTGCCGTCATTCGTGTACTTTTCAGCACTTGCTACAGCCGCAGTTCCAACTGCACTTACATTATCAATAAAGTGATTGATTTTGTTTGACCATTCTTCAAAAGCAGTGCGAATTTGCCAATTATGATCGTTAATCACAGTAATCGACCATTCAGCAAAGGTACGATCTCCTGCAATTTTCAAAATCCGACCACGAAAAGGAACATTCACAACACCTAATGTTGAAGCAGGCACCGCAGATGCCTTACACAAAAAACTCAGTTTGTTCGTTAACCCAGAACCAATCGGTCCGGCAGGGTCAAGATCAACTCTGAATAAATTTGCTCGGGCACCACCTTGCGCCATTTGGGCTGCAAAATCGGTAAGTTTCAATGTTGCCATTTGTTATTCTCCTTCTTTAGTGAAACATTCTCTTAACTATTTATAACTTATCCACCAACTTCTTCAAAACTTACCCCTGTTCGGGTAGCGATGAAGTTTAAGAAGATGTAGTTGATGCTACGAGCCGGTTTAACGTAAATGTCCGCAATAAATTCGTTACGGTCAATCACTTCAGGAGTGTTGTTTGATGTATCACACACCACTTTGAAGTCAAAGATACCTCGCCGACTTTGCACATCTCTCAAGAATGGATCCACCATGTTTTTGAATTGTGCCCGTGTAAATTCGTCATTAAATTCAAACAACGAATACTTCGCCGCTATGGCGATTGATTTTTCTAATACTAAGAACAACCTCCGCACGTTGATACGATCAAACGCACTTGGTTTCGCCAACATCGTTTTGTCACCAAAGAGGATTGTTCCCTCTCCAGCAAACGTCACAACAGGGTTAATACCCTTCTTGTACAGAGTATCACGTTGTGCTTTTGTTGGTTGATACGCCATTTTAATCACGTTCTTCACTTGGCCACGATTGAACCCAGCCGGTGAAAACCAAGGATCAGTTGTCGTATCGGTTCGTACACATAATCCCGCCGTATCACCGTTCATCGGGAGCCAACGGAACACATCATTGTATCGATCATATTGATATTTCCAGTTGCCATCAAGTACGGCATACGAGGAACTCGTCAGAGTATCACGCAATGCCACCGCATTAGTGACTTCACTACCCGCTTGATTGACCACATCAGAATATTCAGGCGAAACAAAGACCACACAATCTTTTCGATATTCAGCAATATTACTTAATGCCCATACCCAATTAGTAGAGCCAGCAGACGCACCAGAATGAGGTCGTCCAGGACCCAACAAGAACAATTGAATGTCTACTTCATCAGGTTCTTTGAGTTTTGTGGCTGCTGTTTGCCAGTTACCATCGGTAACTACAGCATTACCATCAACGCCTCCTGTTAATGATTCGGTCACGACACCAGAAATTGCAAACGTAATTCCTTGTGCAGCTGTTCCCCAATTGGTACCTGAGGATGTATGGTCCGTCCAATAAATATATTTAGATTGATTATTGATGACATCAACATAATAATTCCCTTCACCGTTGTCTTTTCGTGCATCAGCGGCTTTTGAAAGATAGGGGAATCGTTCTAACACGGTACCCGCAGTACCTGTAAAGAGTCCATCTTCATCAACCACAATCACATGAACTTCATCTTTTGATCCCCCACGGTTACTAACATATGTCGAATCCCCTGGTCGACCATCAAAATCCGCCACATACGCCCAGGCATCATATGCTGTTTGGTTGGCCGCTTCATCGCACATGGATACTTTTAAAGAATTCCCTAAAGCACCAGCATACTTAGCAGTCCATTCAGCACCTGCACCCTGACCAGTTGAATAATTATTATCATAATCTAATCGGTTCTTAATCAAAACAGTAACCGCAGCTGTTGCAGCGGCGTTGCTACCACCACCACCACTAAATGTCACAGCAGGAGCAGATGTATACCCTGCACCTGCATTAGTAATTGTAATTGCCGTAACCGCTCCACTTGCCACAGTAGCTGTTGCAGTTGCATTTGTGCCTCCTGATGGGGCTGCAGCAATCGCTACTGTTGGTGCTGACGTATATCCTGTTCCGCCTGCGGTAACCGTAATAGACACAACACCATTACCTGCTGTCGCATTAGTGTGTGTTGATGCGAGTGCTCGCACCACTTGTAGGTTGTTCCCATATTGTAGAAAATTCGCTGCCGTAAACCACCATTCATAGGTGTTAGCATCTGGTTCGTGGTATGTTGCTTTCAATTTGTTCTCAGAATCAATGAGTATGACTTCTTCAGCAGGACCCCACGCAAAAGTCCCTGCCATGCCACCAGCAGATGTTGCTACTGCCGGCACGATAGTCGTTAAGTCTTTTTCGGTGACTAATACACCAGGACTAAGTTGAAATGCCATGTTGTTCGCTCCTTCTTAAATGTACACTTACATACGCCATAGTTGGTTGATTACACTTCTCACAACGCCGCCTTGTTTCCGTCAATATTATTTATAAATATAGGGTTTTACAACCCATGTCCAACAGGTTCATCAACGGTTTCCCACCGTTGTCCGTCTGCATCAACAAATGACGACTCGTCCTCTTCACCTAAAATCCCAAACGGAATAATTTCCGCATCCATTGATTTAATGCGTTCTTCATATATTTTCAACCGCAAATCCTGATCTGTCAACTCCTTGAAATACTTTTGAACAGCAAGCCATCCAAAAAGTACCAAGGTCATCGTCAAATCGTCATGGGCACCATCTTCGGCTTTAAAAGAGGGCCCAGATGTCACAAACGAGGTGAGTTCTTTCACCGTTTCAAAATCGTTCACAATCAATGTATCATTTTCAATCATTGATTTCAAATTTGAACATCCCTGCATCTTGACTGTTTTTGTCGTGCGGACGCCCAACTGAACTCGTTTGGTAAATCCTCCACCAATAATCTGACCATTACGTCCTTTTGATGTCAATTTCATCACTTCATCATATTCAAGATCGTAATGCAGAATATCGGCGACTTGTTGCCCAATGTCGTTAATCTCCACTAAGACATGGGCGGTGTTGTATTCGTTTCCTATTCGATGAATCACATTAGGAAACAACAACGGAGAAATATTTGGGTCGGTAAATGCTGCGACCTGTGTATATGGTGATGCCGTTACATCAAGAATAGAAAACGCTGAGTTATCGTTCCCCTGTCCTCGTGCCGTATCGACCACCATTACATAAAAATGTTTAGGGATCGGGTCTTCATAGATCCGCAACCCATCTTTTTCATACTTCGGTGTCTTCCAAGGAATCGTGCGTAACTTACTGGGCAAGACCAATGTTTGTGTTGACCCAATAAACTCACACTCAAACTCTGTCCGAAACTGTTCTTCTGATGTGTTGGCAATCGTTTGTTTCCGCCACGCATCATCACGACCAGGGACATCATTCCAATGCACTTCGATGGGAGTGTAGTGGCTCCTTTTTTCTTCCGCATCCACCCACATCTTATAAAACATATTCATCCCCTTTGGAGTGGAAACGATCAACACTTTCGTTTCTTCTCCAGAGGAGATTGTCGGATACACCGAACTAAAAAACTGTTCGGCAAGACTGTTTGGAACAAACGCAAATTCATCTAAGAAAATGATATTGAATGTACCACCACGAATCGCACTCGATGATGTGGCACAGGCCAAAATCTTTGACCCATTTTCAAGTTGAATATTCCCTTTGTTCCATTCGGTAATGCCTTGTTGCAACCATTTCGGGAGATGTTCATACGCCAGTTGCAATCGACTTAACAATTCCCGAGCCGTTTGTCCTTTGTTCGCTAAGATGGCGACATTGACATCTTGATTGAACAACACATAATGCAATAAGTAAGCAATAATCGTTGTTGACTTGCCTGATTGCCGAGGCATCTTACAAATCACAAACCGATCTTTCACAAATGTCTCAATCATCTTGCGTTGAAAATCCCACATCGTAAAAGGAATCAGTCCCTTATCAACGTGAACGATTTTCACATACTGCTCAATAAAGTAGGCAGGATCCTCTGAACATTTCATATACTCATTAACTTCGTGTTCAGAAAATCCTACAGGGACATGCGCCTTTTTCAGATTTGGGTTACCCAAATATGATTCTGGTGTTTTTTGACTCATTCTTGTAACAACTCTTTAGGGTCATTTGCCGCTTTTTGTTTAAGATACTTTTGTAATTCAGCAGTGCTTCCCAAGAACAACGTATTGTTGGTCACATGAGAAGGACCTGATTTCTTTTCATCAGCCTTTTCGACATCTTGCACTCGTTTCTGCAAGTCAACCAATTCTTTGGTCGTATCAGATGCTGTTTTAATCAATCCTGCAGCGACTTCGTAAGCTCGTGGCGAATCGGTTTCATTGGCCACCGCTAACGCCCCATCAATCGCTTTATTCGCCTTCGTCACCAGACTGTAATAATTCTTTCGACTGAAATGATAGTCACACATCATATCTTCTTCCCGTTTTATAGACGGGACAATCTCAGCATCTGGTGCATTTTCAGGATGTTCAAAAATTACATCTTCTTTAACCACTACTTCTTGTGATGAAGCATCAATATTTAATGCCTCATTTAATTTTTCTGTCACGTTTTGTTTCATATTATTTTATTAACTCCATCCTAACGATACATCATGAATTTTTGTTATATTACTTGCACTTTGATTATGGGTTGTAACTTTCCATCTCATTGATGACCCAGAAGGTTGACTAGAAATATCAACATCATGAGCACTATAGATTGCCTGATCGCCTGATACAACACCTTCCTTAACCAATGTCACTTGTGTATAATTTGATCCACCATTTCTACTGACATAACCACGAAGATCGCCATTAAGACCATTACCAAGCGCAATCACAGCACCAGCTTCACTTGCGACAATTATAAGATCGCCTTTTGTCGGTACAGCTTCTGCTGTCGTAGCCGTTGAGACAAGTACCATATCACTCTCATTTCCATGATACAACTTATTTGTATTATCATGGGTGTAATTTGATGACAAACTTGCAAAGATACCAGAAGTATTTTGAAAACTATCAATAGTCTGATCGACTAAATTATGCTTTGCAAACGTCCCAGCCGCTGTTGATTTAAATGCAACTAGAGCAATATCTTCTTTTAGTTGATTGTCATTAAAGACGGTTGGAGTTGCAAATGTTTGTGGTGCACCAGAACCAGCACTGGTCAAAACTTGACCAGCAGTACCAGGTCCAACACCCACAGCACTACCGTTCGCAGCATAAGTAATGACTTGACCATCGGTTCCTATTGCAAGATCAACTATTCTAACTTTACGATGATATGGTTTATCTGTACTATAAGTTGCCATAGATTAACTCCATCCTAACGAAATTGCATGTAACACTATTGATTTACTAGCGCTATTATTATGAGTTGTGATTTTATATTTCATTGATGACCCAGAAGGTTGACTAGAAATATCTATATCATGTGCTACCAAAATAGTCTGACCAACGGTGTCACCTTCATCAACCAATGCACCTTGTGTCCAGTTTGATCCACCATTTCGACTGACCCAAGCACGAATGTCACCATTAAGTCCGTTCCCGATACTCAAGGTACCAACTAATGCAGATGTAGTCAAGACAATATCACCTTTTGTCGGTACAGCTTCTGCTGTTGTAGCCGCTGAGACAAGTGTTAAATCTAAGTAGTTAAGAAAGGTGTTCGTCACATAGCGAATACCAACCCATCCTGAAGCACCAGCACCTCCGGGCATATGGTATGCACCTCCTCCACCACCTCCTGATCCTGTATTCTGTGCTGTTGCTGCTTGACCTGCGGCTTGACTGGCCCCGCCATTACCTGCGCCTGCACCGCCGCCAGCAACACCTGTATTGTTTTGGTTACCACCGCCTCCGCCACCAGCAAAGGCACCAGAGACTCCAAATGCACTAAAATTAGCAAAGTCTCGTTTATTGGCAGTACCACTATTACCACCGCCCCCAGCACCTCCACCACAACCATCAGTATTGTATGAACCACTACCATTTTGTCCAGCAAATCCATAGACAGTTCGTGTTCCACTTGATGCAGTATGTCCAGACGCTTGGTTTGTCGCACCACCAGCGTTTGATCCTGTGTTACCAGAACCTCCACCACCACTACCACCAGCTCTTCCTGGACGGTCATTGAAACCTCCACCGCCTCCGCCTCCGCTGGCTGTCCAACCAAATCCTGTTGAGTCACCGCCATTAGCACCTACAACATTAGTTGCGCCACCAGCGCCTGCAGCACCAACAACTAAGGCATATCCTTGTGCCGTTACTGCTAATGAAGTATCATTAATGACACCCCCTGCACCACCGCCGCCGCCATGATGACCTCCGCCACCACCGCCGCCTGCGACCATCAAGACTTCAATATTTCCTGCTTGAGGTGGAGTAAAGGTGCCATTCGCTGTAAACGAATGATAAGTATATCCTCCAGCACTAGTAATCGTCCCACCAGTTCCGTTTAGGTTTGACGCCCCTGACACATACTTTCCAGCTGCGTTACGCAATTCATTAGTTGACGCAAGATCATCAATGCCCGTTGCATCTTCAAAATTATCAATCATTTGATCGACTAAATTGTGTTTTATGATTGACCCTGCAGCAGCTGTTTTAAATCCTGTTAAAGCAATATCTG
>Ga0208179_1000521_pt1 | contig 24199 bp, 39 predicted proteins | sample Malvired_Geostar_FD_184238 | JGI IMG/M metagenome (GOLD analysis project Ga0208179, IMG submission 184238) | Marine viral communities from the Global Malaspina Expedition - Malaspina viral metaG DeepMed_Geostar (SPAdes) (version 2) | ecosystem: Environmental > Aquatic > Marine > Oceanic | place... | reverse complement strand
CCACGGCGGGGGCCGGGGGCTGCTGGGTGGGGGTGGTGATGCGTCGCTGGGCGACGTAGCGGTCCACCCACGCGAGGCCGCCCCGGTCGAGGGTCTTCTTGGCCCGGGTGACCGCGACGTAGGCGAGCATCGCGTCGGCGGGCTTGACCGGGTCGCCGTCGTTCTTCGGCGGGGTCCAGTCGTCGGCGATGCGTACGGTGTCCCACTCGAGGCCCTTGCACTTGTGGGTGGTGGTGACGATGCGGTCGGCGTAGGGGGCGGCGACGGTGTGGCCGATGGCGTCGACGACGGTCTCGATGCCGTGGGTGTCGAGCAGGCGCACGGTGGTCTCCAGCTCTGCGGAGGCCATCCCGTCCTCCACGTACTGCAGCACGGCGGACCACGAGCCGAACGCCTGCAGCTCGCGGTGGTAGGTCTCGCGGCCGGACTGCAGCTCGGCCGCGGCCTCGGCGAGCGCGCGGACCTCGTCGCCTGCCCCGGCGAGGTGGACCTTCACGCCCTGCTCGTGGGCCTTGATCGCCTCGATGACCGCCTCGGCGTTGGAGCGGGTGAGGACGGCGTCGGGGTGGGCGACCTCGGCGAGCACGGACCCGACCGGCTCGTGGCCCTCCACGTGGGCGCCGGCGTCGAGGAGCTCCAGCCACTTGTTCGCCTCGGCCGCGATCGCCGGGCCGAACCGGAACGACTTGGTGAGCTGCAGGTGCGCGGCGTCGGGGTAGTCGCCCATGACGTCGACGCAGCCGCGCCAGCCGTAGATGGCCTGGGCCGAGTCGCCGACGAACACGCGCTGCAGGTGGGTCTGCTCGCGCAGGACCCCGGCGAGGACGGCGTCGGTGTCCTGGCACTCGTCGATCATCAGGAAATCGCGGTCGATCTTGGGGTGCGACAGGGCCCAGCGCTTGAAGTACAGCGACGGGTCGACGCGCAGCTGCCCGGTGCGGGGGCGGGCCATGTCGTCCCAGGCGCGCAGCGCGACGGGGAGCACGGCGGCGACGAGGGCGGCGTGGGCGTCGCCTTCGACGCCGGGGACGTGGGGGACGTGGCGGGCGGTGAGGTCGGGGTCGGCGGAGGCGCAGAACGCCTTGACGGTGGCGAGGGCGTGGCGGGCGACCTTGGTCGCGCTGAACGGGGCGAGGTCGGCGCCGAGGTGGGCGGGCTGGGTGACACCGAGGATGCGGCAGACGTCGCGGAGGGTCTGCCCGGTGATCTCCAGGCGGTCCTTCCAGGCGTGACCGCCGGCGCGGTAGGCGATCGAGAAGGTGGTCTGCGCGGTGACGTTGCGGGGGAACGAGCCCTTCGCGGACTGGACGATGGCCTTGTTGAACGCGGTGTAGAGGCCGAGGCGGCGGCCCGCGTCCTCGGAGAGCATGCGGAGGAGGGTGGTCTTGCCCGCCCCGGCGCGAGCCTGGATGACGACGTCGCGGCCGGTGGCGAAGTCGTCGCGGGCCGCCTGCTGCTGCTCGGTCGGGGGGTGGGCGGTCATCGTGTCCTCCTCGGTGGTGGTTACCGGTTCACCGTACGTCCACCGGACGTGGTTTGCAATACGCATTCGGCTGCCGAGGGCCGGGATCACCTCCGGCCCGGTCAGCCCTCCGAACTCGTCGTCGCCCCCACGAGGTCGGGCCGCGTCGGGGCCTCGACGACCTCGACCTCGTAGAGCGCGTGTTCGCTCGACCCGCACGAGTGCCCATCCCCGGTCAGGCCGTGGACCTCGTCCCCGTCGAGCCAGGCGTCGACGGGCACACCGCGCGGCGGAGCGACCAGCGCCACCCGCCGAGTCGAGACCCGGCCGCAGGTGTAGGAGTTGCTGATCAGCACGACGACCCGGTCGGCGCACCGCTCGATCTCCTCGACGCGGTAGTCCCGCTCCCGGAACACGGCCGGGTGGTACACGGTGACCCAGGTCGGGATCGGGCCCTGGCCGACGCGGATGCGCCGCACCCGGCCCGCCAGTCCGCCCGCGGTGACCGGTTCCCCGATCAGCGGCGCGGCCGGGTCGGCGGCCGGGCAGGCGTGCCCGGCCGGGCTCATCGCGTCGTAGGCGGCACCGCAGGTCCAGCAGTCCTTCACGTTCACGTCTGTGTCCTTCTCGATCGCGGGGAGGGGGAGCGGGTCGGGCCGGGCCCCAGAGAGCGGGGCCCGGCCCGAGGCCGTCAGGCCGAGGCCCGAGCGGCCCGACGCAGGACGGTGATCGAGCGGGACCCCACCGACAGCAGGAGCGTCTGCCGCCGGTCGGTCGGGTGGCGCAGCACGACCCGGCCGGTGGCGGGGCCGATCTGCACGTGCCCCTCGAAGACCCACACACCGTGGTGGGCGACCTGGGAGCCGTGGTAGCGGACGAGGTCGCCGTAGCCGGGCTGGCGGACCGAGGCGACGGCGTCCAGCTCGGCGGTGGTGGGGACCTCCCCACCGAGCATGGCCGCGGTCCTGATCGCGTCGCGCTCGGGGCGGGTCACCCCGGCCTCGACGGCGCGCAGGGTCTCGGCGACGGCGGCGTGCACCTTCGCCGGGCCGCTCAGGTTCTCGACGGGACCGCTCTCGCCGTGGGGGAGCAGCTGGGCGCGCGTGATGCGGCCGGTCTTCGGGCTGACCTGCAGGGTGGCGTGGAACCCGGCCATGCCGGCGGGGCCGGTCACCCACACGCGGTGGGTGCCGCGGTCGGGGTGGACCGAGGTCTGCAGGGTGTACCCGGCGCGGAACAGGACGTCGAGCGTGGCGAGGGTGCCGGCGGCGGGAGCGGCGGCGGTGGTGGTGGTGGTGGTCATCGGGGCCTCCTCGGTCGGGGTGGTTACCGGTTCACCGTACGGCCTGCGCTGACCGCTTTGCAATACGCATTCGCCCGAGGTTGTCCGGATCACCTCGACGCCTCCGACTCCGGCACCGGCACGTACATGCCGTCCTCGGTGAGCAGCACCAACCCATGCAGCCAGTGCCGTGCCGGCGTCGTCCGGTAGTCCACCCACGACGGCAGCAGCCACCCGCCCACCTCCGCCGCGGCCGGGCGGTGGTGCCCCCACCGGTGACACGGCCGGCACAGGTCCAGCCCGTTCGCCGGGCACCACGGCCCGCCGTGGCCCTCGGCGACTCGGTGGGACCAGTCGGTCGCCCGCGCCTTCCCGCACCGCTCGCACATGCCCCCGGACCGCTCGCGCACGATCCGCCGGGCGCTGCGCTCCTGCGGGGTCACCGCCGGCGTGGTCGCCACCGGCCGAGGTGTCGGCTCGCCGTCGGGCAGGGCCGACCGCGGCCGCGGCACCTGCGGGGCAGGCGCGGACCGCTTCCACGGCCCGCGCCTCATCGGGGCCTTCCGCGGCCCCATCGGGGTCCGCTTCACCCCTCACCGACCAGCAGCTCCAGCGCGCGCACCGCGGCCTGCACGGTGGGCCACGTCAGCGCCGGGTCGGCCTCGTCCCACGCCCCGTGCGGCTTGACCCGCTCCTCGGGCTGGGACTCCCACGCCGCCCGCGCGAGCCGCTTCCCGTCGGCCACGGTCGCGGTGAGCGCGACGTGCCGGCGTCCCCGACCCGGCGGGGGAGGCATCACCGGTGTGGGCACGGCGGACCGGACCGGGCCGGGCACGGCGGGCGGGGGCGAGTGGCCGGTCAGCGCGTCGAGGTCGGGCAGCGGCGCGGGCGGGCGGGCCGCTGCGTCGAGCGCGGCGAGGAGGTCGTCGCGGTCGACCAGGACCCGGCGGCCGTGCGCGGTCTCGGCGGCGTGGCGCAGCCGGGCCAGAACGCGAGCCGGGTCGTCGAGCGCGCTCATGCCGTTGCGTCGAGGTCGACCGGGTCGCCGGACCGGCAGCCGTAGGGACTGCAGCCGTCCGGGTCGCCGTCCTCCAGCAGTTCCAGGAGATCACCCTGCACCTCGGCCTGGGCCTCCGCTCGGTCCCCGCGGGTCCACCGGTCGATCGGGGCGATGGAGAGCGGGATGCGGGAGCGGTGCAGGAACGCCTCACCGTTGAGGGGCAGGCCGCGGGCGCCGCCCTTGCGAATCGCGGAATCGAACGCGACCGCGTCGGCCCACTCGTCAGGGTGCTGGTCCCGCAGCTCCCGCCACTGCCGGTTCCCGTGGTACGGGCAGCCGATGCACGCGCTCTTCGCGGTGTCGCCCCAGCCGGCGCGCTCGAGGTACCGCGCGCAGTCCCGGCGGGACATGCCGAGCTCCAGCAGCGGGTGCCGGGCGGTGAGGTACTGCACACGCGAGGGAGACACTCGGCCGATCTCGTCGGTGGAGAACCCGATCCACTGCTCCGCCCGCCGACCGCGCGGGACCCGACGGAAGTCCGGAGCGGCGGCGCCGAGCAGCTCGCGGACCTTCCGGTTGATCGGGGCGAGCTTGTACTCCGAGGTGCATTGCCTGCGGCCCATGCCCTCGGACCCGTCGGGGTTCCGCACGAAGTACGGCACGGATGCGAACCGGTGCGTCGGGTCGATCGCGTCGGCCCGCAGGTTCCCCTTCGCCACCCGGTGCAGCGGGACGCCCAGCTCGGTGAACAGCACGGCGAGCCGGTCGACCTGGGCGTAGACCGTCGCAGGCTCCCACCCGGTGTCCGCAAAGATCACGTGGTCCACCAGGGGAAGCCGGCCGTCTCGCATCAAGAGCGCGATCGTCGTCGACTGCACGCCGGCACCGCAGGAGAACACGCGGAGAGTCGAATCGGTCATGCGGTCGCACCCAGTTCGCCGCGGCGCAGGCGGCGGCGCTCACGCTCGGACAGCCCACCCCAGATGCCGAACCGCTCGTCGTTGTCCATCGCGAAGACCAGGCACTCGGCCCGCACCTCGCACCCGGAGCAGATGCGCTTGGCCTCCCGGGTGCTGCCGCCCTTCTCGGGGAAGAACGAGTCCGGATCGGTCTGCGCGCACAGTCCGCGGCGCTTCCAGTCCCGCTCCTCGGCGTCGGTCAGCGGCCGGACGAGGGCCTCGGCCAGGTGGGCGCTCGACGCGGTGAGCTGGGACAGGGGGATGAACACGGCCATGACGGCCTCCTCGGGTTCCGGTGGGGGGTCCGGCGGCCGGGGCGGCGGCCGTCCGGTGCCCGTGTGCCGGGGGCGGGGGTGTTCGCCCCCGGCACGCGGGGTCGTGCTCAGATCGCGTAGTGCTGGGCGGTCAGGCCGGCGAGGGCCTGGCGGGTGCGGCGGCGCTCGACGCGGGCGAGGTGGCGCCGCTGGCGGGCGGTCATGCCACGTGGCCGGGGACGGGGACCTCGCCCTCGCGGCCGGCGCCGTCGGCGGCGTCCTCCTCGGCGCGCACCTCGGCTTCCGGGCGCTCGTCGGGGTCGGGGTTGTCGGCCTCGTCGGCCGCGTCGTGGTCGTCGGCTGCGGGTTCGGCGTCGAGCGGGGCGAGCGGGCTCCGCTTGTGCTTGTCGACGTAGTAGACGACCAGCGGGCCCAACTCGGCGTAGGTCAGGCTGGTGCGGTCGGGGGTGATCCCGAGACGCTCGCGGACGTCCTCGTCGAGCAGGTCGAGGACGTCGTGCTCGCGGCCGCGGTGCTTCTGGATGTGCTCGGTGTCGCGCTCGGCCGCCAGTTCGACGGTGTCGGAGGCGAGGGCGAACCGGACCCACTTCTCCATGCCCGCACGCTCGGTGGCCGTCATGGGCCGGGGGCTCTGCTGCTTCCCGCCCGGCTGCGGTCGGCTCGGCGCGGCCGGCGGGTCGACCTCCTCGCCGGGGGCGACCTGGTCGGCGTTGAGGACGGGGGTGTTACGCACCTGCGCCGCGCCGGGGCCGAGGCCCATGTAGTCGAACACCAGTCGGCCGATGGTGAAGTCGGGCCACGCCTCGGGGGTGTCGACGCCGGGGCGAATGTTGTGTCGCAGCGAGCGCATTCCGACGATGGTGGGGCCGTGGTCGTGGGAGAGGCGCAGCCACACCGACGCGTCGGCGGTGAGTCGCTTCTGTCCGTCCGGGCGGGCGACCTTCGGCGCGTTCTCGACCGGTCGACCATTCGGGCCAAACTGCGTCTTCTCGGTTTCGAGCGCCGTCATGATGACGATTCCCGGGAACGTCTTGAAGATGTTCATCAGCCGGTTGTGGCGGCTGTTCGCGTCGTTCCAGTAGTTGGACGAAATGTCGATCTCGGCGTCGGGATCGGCACGCAGCAGCGCGCGGTTGTTCTTCGAGCGACGCGCGCGAGCGTCGGTCCATGCGGACAGCATCGCCCATTCCGCGGTCATCGAGTCCGCGATGAGGCACACGGGGTTGCGGCCGGCGATGAGTTCGGCGCGGGCGAGGTCTCGGACCTGCTCCACCTGGTCGACAATGTCGATCCAGGTCCCGTCGTGGTCGATGATCTCGAAGTCGGCGCCGGGGACGGCGCCGTACTCGTCGGCGGACCCTTCCCCGAGGTCGAGCATGAACGAGCGGCCGACGCGCTCGTCGCCGGTGAACTCGCACGCGGTGAAGGTCTTGCCGGTCTTGGCCTCGCCGGCGAGCAGGATCAGGGGCCACGACGGGACCCCGGTCGGACGGCGGGTGCGCAGAGCGCCCATGCGTGATCGCCTCTCCTCGGGTTACTGGCCGCCCGGGGGTGTGCGGGCGGTGACGGCGTGCCGGCGCAGCGGGGGGTGTTCCGCCGTGCTGGTGCCGTTGTACGTGTCCGGGCCGACAGCTCCCGGGCACACCGAGGACCCTAACCCCCCACACAGTGTGGGGTCAAGGTGCGAGGTTGAGCGTCTGAGCTGCGGCTATGCGGCCGGGCGGCGCTTCGGCCGGGCAGGGGTCCGCGGGGCCTCGCCGGGCATGACGGCATCGAGCCGATCACCGTCGGCGGCGACGTAGGCCCCCAGGGCGTGCACGGCCACTGCCTGCCGGGTGGTCCCGGCGCGGCGCAGGGCGGCGGTGCAGCGCTCGAACTCGGACACGGTCGCGGTGATGCCGATGTTCGAGGTCTTCTCCGGCTCCTCCCCGTCCCCTGTCTGCCGGAGCGGAGGCTTGGGGACGAGGTCGTAGTCGCCGCGCTCGGCGGCCTTCGCCGCGGCGATCGTGGCCGTGCGCACGATCTCCGACAGGCGGTCACCGCGGGCTCGGGCGATCTCGCTCGCCAGCGCGACCAGGCTGGCCGGGGCGGTGACGAACTTGCGAGTTGAACCCTCCACGGGCGCGACGGTACTGCACGTCAAGGGCCCGATGCGAGCGCCACGCCCCCACACGGTGTGACGTTGGCTGTCCGCCCCGGACACGCCGGGCCGCCCTACACCGTGTGGGGGCGGTGGGGGCGGTACGGTCCGGCCTGACCTTGCCCGGAAAGCACGAATCCCCCCGACGGTTTGGCGGCCAAGTGGGGGGATCGTGAGCGACTCAGGAACTAGGAGCTAGCGGTGACGATAGCTGTCGATGACGTGCGCTCGCAATCAGACGCGCCGCGCACGCGGACCATCCCGGAGGCCGTCCTCGCCGAGCTGCGCGTGCGCGCCGGCGGGGCGCGGGTCGTGGTGGTGACGGTCGGGGAGCTCGCGGCCGCGGCCGGGGTGACCGAGCGGTCGGTCCGCCGGGCGACGGCGCGGCTGCTCGCGGCCGGGTCGCTGCAGGTGGAGCCGGGGCGCGGCGCTGCCAACCGGTATGTGCTGCCGTGACCGGTTTGGGGCGCGGACCCCGCCCGTTTGGAGCAATCCTAACGAGCGAGCAAGCCGTAGGTAACGCCCTGGTCGCAGCGGTCGATTGCTCTATGTGGTGCACCTGTGCACTGCAAGTGGTGGCGAGCAACGGTCACACCCCTCGCGTGGAGCGCTCCCCGGCTCGACGTGCGTCCCGCGCTCGCAACCGCGGTGGGGTCTCTGGCTGGACGACCCGAGGCACTGCGGGCCGGGCGACGGAGAACCCGAGGATGGGAAGCCCGTCGCCCGGACCGCAGCTCTGTGAGGATCAAGCAGGAAGCCAGGGCGTAGTCACTGGCTCCGGCAAGACCCCCCCTCCTCGGCGGGGTTCCAGGCTCAACACCCCTGTATCACCTGGCGCCGGGGAAGCGTGTGTGGCGGTGGCCGGTCTCGTGGATATGGCGGTCTCAGGAGGTGTCGCCTCTTTACGCAGAGTACCTCACGCGCTGCGATCCAAGATGACACGCAGTCACTTAGTCGTTCCGGTCTCACTTTCCGCTACACCATCACCGCAGGATTGCTCCGACCGTGTGTTGACACGCGAGGAGCGGCGCACGTCACACCCAACGGTGGGCCTGCCGCGACGAACGGTTGACGCGGCAGCGATGATGCCCTCACACCCCACGGACACACCCCTAGTACGACCAGCAACCCGAGGAGCCCGCGCGACGCCTCGCCGACCTACCCAGTCGGCCCGGTCGCAGCGCGGGAAGGAGCACGCCCATGCACGCATCCACGTCCGCGCCCGCCCGGCGGTTCACATGACCCCGTCGGCGGTGACCCGGTGAGCACCAAGGTCCAGAACCTCGTGTGGCAGTCCGACGTCGGCCCGGCGAACAAGCGTCTGTTGCTGCTCGCGCTCGCCGACAACGCCAACGACCGCGGGTTCTGCAAGCCAGGGGTCGCCTACAGCGCTGGGAAGACGCAGACGGGCCGGTCGACGGTCTTCCGGCTCCTCAACGCACTGGAGGAGGAGGGGCTGCTCGAACGCCGCGAGCGGAGACGGAAGAACGGGTCCCGCCGCAGCAACGCCTACCGGATCAACCTGGAGGGGCTGGAGCGCCGGCGGCGCATCGTGTCGAAAGACGAGACCGACGAACTCGAAGCGTTGTTCGACGACGACGGCGTCGACGAGCCGGACGAAGTCTCCGCAGGTGGGGCGCATAGTCCCGAGCCGGGACCATGCGAAGCCGGGCTCGACGAATCCGCAGGTCAGCCGCACAGTCCCGGAGCGGGACCTAGTGGCCGCATAGTCCCGGAGCGGGACGGGGGTGGTCCCGGAGCGGGACGGGCAGAGGGTCCCGGAGCGGGACCCCTTGAACCATCAGTAGGACCATCAAGGGAAGGAGGGGCCCCGGCCGGGCGGGGAGCGTCCGGAAGTCCGGCGCCCCGGCCGGGAAACGGCCCTCCTCCTCGCAGCCTCCCGGTGATGTTCGTGCTCGAGGACCGGGACACCTGGCTGTGTCGGACCCATGCCGCCCGCCCGCCCGCGCCGGGTGAGTACCGGCCGCCGTGCGGGCCGTGCGGCGGGGTCCGTCGGTACGCCGAGGCCCAGCTCGCCGCCGCCGAGTCGGCGCGCGCCGCGGCCGAGCGTGCCGCGGCCGAGGTCGCCGCGGCGTGCCGGCGTCGGGACTGGTGCGACGCGCACGGTCACGTCCTGGAGCGGCCGGGGGTGCCGCTCCACCCGCTGACGCGCTGCGACCATGTCCGGCCGCCCGAGCTGGTCGTGGCCGAGGTGCGCGCGGCCGACGAGCCCCCGCCGATCGCGTCGGCGCCCGATCCGGTAGCAGATGGGGAGCCGCGTCGCACGTACATGAGGAAGTCGCAGCTCGACGGCGTGTCGCACTCGCACTCCGCTACCCGGTAGGGGTATCACGTGAGGTGTGATCCGCGAGGAGCGAGACCCGACCGACCTCGGGCTGTCGCCGCTCCCGCCCGAGCAGGGCGGCGAGCCGGTCGACGACGCCCCCAGCGTCCCGGCCAGCCCCGAGCACCGCGCCCGGCTGATCGAGCGCGTCGCGAAGGAGCGCGGCTGGTCGCGCCGCTCTCGGCCGTCGCGCCGGTGCACCCGGCCGTCGTGCCTGGCCGAGCCGAACCAGTGGTGCCGGCGCGGTCGGTCCCGGCCGTTCGGGCACGTCCACGACGGCCGCTGACCCCGCCCTCGGAGCCGCCTGGACCCCACACCGTGTGGTGTGTACGGTGTGGGGTGTCCGGCCCGGGTGACCGGCCGGACACGCACCGACCGGTCCGCGGGAACACCCCCTCGCGGCCACTGCCGGCAACACCCCGCCGGCGGCTGAACGAACCCGAGGAGCACCCCGTCATGTCCACGTTCGCCGTGGCCGTGGTCGTCGTGACGTTCATCGTCGCGATGACCGTGTCCATCCGCACGATCCGTACCGACTTCGCCGACCTGCGCACCTGTCGCCGTCCCCGCGTCCGGGTGGTCCTCGCCGACTACCACCCGCGCCGCTACGGCCCCCACGGCGCCGGGGTGACCCGGTGACCTACCACCCGACGTTGCGCGGGGTCGTGTTCGTGATGGACCCGCCCCAGCCCTGCGCGACCTGCGGAGAGCCGTCGGGCTGGTTCGCGAAGGGCATCGAGGGCTGCCCGCACCGGTGTGGGGCGTTCAGCGATGCGGCCTTCGAGGAGGCGAAGACCGCCGTGAGCGACTACCTCGCCTCGTTCGACGAGGTCAGCGCCGAGCGCGCGAGGTACGCCGCCCGACACCCGGTCATCCCGGCGCGACCCGGCCGTCCCCGCCGCGCCACCGCGCCACCGCCACCCCGTGCCCTGTCCCCGGCCGTTCGGTCGCTGCTCGCCCGGGCCGCGCGGTGAGCGCGCCTCGGCCCCGGCGCCTGGCCCGCACCCTGCCCGGCGACGACGGGAAGCGGTACCGCTACCGGCAGGCCACCGGCGCCCCGTCGCCGTGGACTTCCGCGGACCGGGTGCGCGCCCACCTCGACCGGCTCGCCGGGTGGGGCATGAGCAACCAGATGATCGCCGACGCCGCCGGGATCACCCGCACAGCGGTGAGCCGACAGCGACGTCGGTCGACCTCGCTCGTGTATCGGCACTACGAGGCCGCGATCCTCGCCGTCGACTACCGGCCCCACCCGGACCAGTACCGGGTCCTGACCGTCGGGTCACGCCGTCGGGTCCAGGCCCTCGCCGTCCTCGGCCACTCGCAGCGGTCGATGGCGAACCGCGTAGGCGTGCACGTGAGCGACCTGGGCCGAGTCCTCGCGGTCCCCACGATCCTCGCCACCACCCAGCGGGCGATCTTCGACCTCTACGACGAGCTGTGGCTCACCCCCGGCCCGTCGGCGCGATCCCGCACCTGGGCGTTGAAGGCCGGGTGGAGCTCCCCCGGGGAGTGGGACGAGGACACGATCGACGACCCGGACGCGGAGCCGATCCCGTGCCGCCGGATCGGGTCCGGGGGCGGCGTGGCGGCCGAGGACGTCGCGTGGCTGCTGTCCCCTGACGGCGGGAACGAGACCCCCGCGGCCGTCGCGTCCCGGTTCGGGCTCTCCGAGGAGTCCGTGCTGTCCGCCGCGGCCCGGTGGAGGGCCCGCGCGACCGGCCGCCAGCTGCAGAAGGTCACCGACGAGCAGGTCGCCGAGATCCGCCGCCGCGGCGAGGCCGGCGAGTCCGGGAAGGCGCTCGCCGCGGAGTTCGGGCTCGCCCCGTCGACGGTGTCCTACATCAGGCGCGGATACCGCCGCGCCCCCGCCGCGCCCGCGCTGCCCGACCGCGAGGCCGGATGACCGGTCACCACGACGGCGGGTAGCCCGCCGAGCACGACCACGTGTCGACCCCTCGACCCGTGGCGAACACCCGCCGCGCGACCCCGGCCAACACCCCGGCCGGGCCGCGCGGCAGGAACCCGAGGAGACCCACACCGATGACCGCCCCACCCGTACCCGACCCCGCGCCGCTGCCGACCGTCGTGCTCCGGCTCGTCGACGTCGCCGAGGTCGCCGCAGCGCTGGGCATGAAGCGCAAGCGCCCCCGAGGGCAGGACCCCACGTCGGGGGCCTGGTCCCTCGACGACGCCCGCCTCGTCGCCTACGACAACCGCCACGGCCTGTCCGTGCGCGTCGAGCGCCGCACCGGCCCCGCCCAGGACCTGCGGTGGACCGCCCGGTTCGACTCCGGCACCCCGATGACGCTCCTCCTCGCCGCCCTCGTCGCCGCGGTCGGGGAGAACCCGGCCCGCCGCCCGGTGGTCGCGGCATGAGCCCGGCCGCCGTGGCTGAGCTTGCGCCGTCCCGGTTCGGCCCGCTCACCCTCGGAGGTGTCGTGCTCGCCCGCCTCATCGCCCCGCTGACCCGCGCCCTCGGGGGCCGGACCGAGGTCGGCGCCCGACACGGCGCCCGACACCACGACTGCCCCGGCCGCTGCGGTCGCGAAGTCCCGAACTGGCGGCACTCCTGCCGCTCGTGCTGGTGGTCGCTCCCGCTGGTCGTGCGGGAGCACCTGATCCGCACCGCCGGCCTCCGCGACGGCGACCCCGCCCGCCTGGCCGCGCTCACCGCCGCGGCCCGCTACTTCCTGGGAGCCCACCGTGCCCAGCGCTGACACCCTGCTCGCCCTGCTCACCGAGTGGCGCGAGCGCGCCCGCACCCCGGACGAGGCCGGCGACCGGGCCCTGGCCGCCTACCTCGCCGCCCGCCTCACCGGGGACGCCCGGGCGCTCCCGACGCGCTGCGCCACGCTCGCGGACGGCTGGGACCGTCAGGCCGCGACGATCTGCGAGGGTCTGCCCCGCGATCTGGCCGTCACCTCCAGCACCGAGGAGGCCGAGGCCGACGGGATGGCGGCCCAGCTGGTCACGGTCGCCGCCGAGCTCCGGGCCCTGCTCGACGAGGACGCCCGCGAGCGCCTCGGGGCCCCCGTCGTCGACGACGTCGTCCCGCGCGCGTGCACCGGATGCGGATGCACCGACGACGACTGCGCCCGCTGCGTGGCGGCCACCGGCGGCCCCTGCTGGTGGGTCGGGCCGCAGCTGTGCAGCCGATGCGCCGACGACGCCGACGAGGACCCGGTCGACGAGGTCGCCGCCGCCGTGCAGGTCGCCCGCCGCTGCACCGGCGGCACCGTCGTGGAGCGCGCCCTCGCCGCGCTGCTCGCCGAACGGGCCCGGCTGCTGACGCGCAACGCCGAGCTCCACAGCACCGCCCGCGCCGCGTCGGCCTGCGCCGAGGACATGCGGGTCGCGATCCGGGCCGCGCTCGCGCTCCCGTACGGGCTCGCCGACGCCGACCTCGCCGCCGCCGTCATCGCCGCCGTGCACACCCCCGTGCCGCGTCCTCGGCCCCCCTACGGGGGGCCGAACCCGGCCGGGCCCGCCCTGCTCGCCCTCGACGCCGTGATCGCCACCGCGCCGCTGGACCGGGTCGACGCGCGCGAGCGGAGCCAGCGGTGAGCCGCAGGGACCGCGTGCGCTGGCTGGCCCGCCGCGCCCACCTCGAGGACCGCCTCGTCGCCGCCTACGCCGCCGGCAGCGCCGAACGCGTCGACGCCGCGAACGAGCACCTGCGCCACCTCGCCGAGCTGCCCCGGCCGTGGGGGCTGTCCCGCTGGGACCGCGCCCTCGTCGCCTGGGCCGACGCCCGCACGGACCACGAGGCCGGGCTCGACGCCCGGCTCGCCGTGGCCGAGGAACGCGCCGCGACGGCCCCGGCGCTTCCCTCGCCCGGGGAGCTGTTCCGCCCGGTCGTCGGCAACGGCTGGACGCCGCGGTGACTCGCGGGGGTCGCTGCGCGATGGTCGGGGTCCCGGAGTGGTCGGCCCAGCCGGGGGAGGCCCGCGCGATCGCGTGGCGGCTGCGCTCGCAGGGCTGGACCCACCTGGCGCACCGCCACGTCGGCGACAACGGCGTGGAGTACCAGTTCCTCCGGGGCTGGATCAACGCCCGCGGGGAGACGCGCACGATCGGGAACCTGCCCGCGCTGCTCGCTGGTGACCAGGCTCCCGACCTGCTGGTCGCGTTCGTCGCCGCCCGGGACGACTACGCGGCCCGCTGCGTGGACCTGGTCACCGCGCGCGGGTGGCCGCCGGTGCTGCTGCACGCCGCCCCGGAGCTGTACGGGTGGGCGGGCCCGCTGCGCCCGCACCCGGTGGGGGCCCGGTGACCGCGCGCCGCGCCCGGGCCGCCGCGACCGGCGAGGGAACACACGAGCACACACCTCGCCGGCGCCGCCGCTACACGCCGTTCCGCATGTGGCAGGAGGCCTACGACGCCATCCACGCACTGGCCGTCACCGAGACCGAGGGGGACATGTCCCGCATGATCCGCAAGCTGCTGGCCGAGGCGATGAGCTACCGCCAGACCCCGTGCACGTGCCGACGTCGGACCGCGGCATGAGCGCGGCCCAGCTCGCCGGGTCGGCGGCGGTGTCCCCGGACGGGGTCTACCGCTACGAGCTGCGCCGCTGGTGGGCCCGCGGCGAGGTGGTCCGGTTCATCATGCTGAACCCGTCGACGGCGGACGCCACGGTCGACGACCCCACGATCCGGCGCTGCGTCGGGTTCGCCCGCTCGTGGGGCTACGGCTCGCTCGTGGTGCACAACCTGTACGCGCTGCGCGCGACCGACCCGACCGCGCTCGCCGCGCACCCGGACCCGGTCGGCCCGGACAACGACGATCACCTGCGCCATTGGGCCCCGCCCCGCTCGTTCACGGTCTGCGCGTGGGGCGCTCACCCGATGGCCGCCCGCCGCGCTCCCGCCGTCCTGGCGCTGCTCCGCGCGGCCGGGTTCACCCCGCACCACCTCGGGCTCACCGCCGCCGGCGCGCCCCGTCACCCGCTCTACCTGCCCGGCGCGACCGCGCCGGCACCGCTCATCGAGGAGGGACCTACCCGTGCCTGACCGGCTCATCCCCGCGCCCCAGCCGCCGCGCATCAACTGCGCCCGCGGCGGCTGCGGTCAGCCCGACTGCACCGACTGCAACCCGCCCACGCAGGAGGCGACTCGTGCCTGATCAGCCCGCGACCACCCCGCCCGCCCGCGAGCTCTGCGGCGTCACCATCAGCCTGGAGGGCCTCGGGGACTTCCCGTGCTGCCTCCCCCACGACGGGTCCCCGGGGGCCCACGACGGGGACTGCGTCGCCGAGCCCGAGCGGGACGGCACGTGGCCGCCCTCGTCGCCGACGTCGCCCCGCTGCGCCGGCGGGGGCTGTGCCCAGCCCGGTTGCCCCGACTGCAACCCGCCTACCCGCGCCCGGACCGCGGCCGACGCCGAGACCGCGCTCCGCAACTGGCTCATGTACCGCGAGGCCGAGCCGTCGGAGGACGACCTGTGGGCGGTTCTGGCCGAGCTGGAACGACTGAGCGGTCGTATCGGCGACCCTGCTGTCGGCCGGCGACGTGCACACCGAGTGGAGCGTGCGGCACCCGAGCGGCAACGTCTGGACGCTCTCACCTGCCAGCGAGCGGCACGCCCGCGCGACGCAGGCCCGGGAGGGTGGCGGCGAGCTGGTCACCCGCGAGGTCCGCACCATCGCCGGTCCGTGGGTGGCTGTGACCGAGGGCGGCGACCGTGACTGACAAGCGTGTGGTGTTCGACGCCCGTCTCCCTGGGGAGACGTTCGGGGACGCGGCCGCCCGGATCATGGCCGAACGCCGCGCCCAGCGGCACGACGAGACCACCTCGCCCCGTGTGGAGGCTGCCGAGAAGCGTCGCGAGTTCCGGGAGCTGCTGCACCGCTCCAGCCTCGGCGAGGGCATGTCACCGCACCTGATGCGCCAGTGGGCTGCCGAGCTGCTCGCCACCACCGAGCCCGCCCACCGCTCGGAGGTGCTGGCGGCGATGGCCCACGAACCCCACTGCACCGGGTACGGGGCGCAAGGCCCCCTCACGCGGGAGCCCTCCGATTGCGGCTGCATCGCCGGGGAGAGCGTGGACCGCCTCGTGGACGCTGGCCTGCTGGAGGTGAACGAGTGACCGCGCTGCCGTCCCCGCGCCCCACCCGCCACGAGGTGGCGCGGTCGATCGCCGAGCGGATCGACTGGACCCCGACGTACCTCGCCGAGTTCGGCGAGCGGGCCGCGATCGTCGAGCAGGTGTTGCGGGCCGCCGAGCACGAGACGCGCGCCGAGGTGCGGGCCCTCCGCGCCGAGCTGGATGCGCAGAGCAGCGAACTGACCGTCCGGCGGTTGCAGGATTTGGTGGCGGCCCGTACCCCGCAGCCCGTCGAGCCGATCGACCTCGCCGGCTGGTCGACCACGGTGACGCTTCCGCTCGCCGGTGGAACCCCGCCCGCGGTGGTCGTCCCTGCGGGCTGGGTGACGATCCCGGACGCCGCCCCGCAGCCCGCCGTCCCGGACGGGCCCCGCCTCGACGAGCTGCACCGCGCCCTGGCCCGCCGAATCGGCAACCTGCGCAAGGGCAGCCGCAAGCTGTTGGAGACCTCGTCCGCCCGGAACGCCAAGCATGTCGCCCTACTGGATGAGCGGGACCGCCTTCGTGACGAGCTGGACGAGGCGCGGCGGATCGGGGCGGACGTGGCCCGGCAGCGCGCGGAGCTGCTGCGCAAGATCGAGCGCTCCCAGCCCGCTGTCCTGGACGGGGTCGTCGACCTCGGCAACGCCCGAATGGTCAACCTCGCCCGGCAGACCACGCCTGCGGCCCAGCCCGGCGTGTCCCTGGCTGAGCACATCGCAGCGTCGATCGACTGGAATCCGCCACGCGGCGAAGAGAGCACGAAGGCGGCGATCGTCCGGCAGATCCTCGACCTGGACGACGTGACCGCCGACCGGCAGCCCGCCGTCCCGGACGGGGAGGACGCGGCGGCACCCTCGCCGAAGCGCTTCGTCGGGTGGTCCGTCGTGTCGGCCGACGGTGATAGCTGCTACGGCACTTTCCCGTCCCGCGAGCGTGCCGAGGCCGCCATCGCGTCCATGCTGCGCCGCTACGACCCCGGGGTGCGGGTGGAGGAGTCGTACATCCTCGACGGCCGCGAGGTCCGGCAGTCGCCCGCAGCCCGCCCGGGTGAGGAGGACGCACCCGGTGTAACGCTCGGCCTGTCCCCGCTGATGGAGGCGTTCCAGACCGTCGAGGAACTGGTGGGCTGGCGAGCGCCGTTCGGCTTCGTCGCGGACATCCTGATCAGCTGCGCGTCTCATGAACACGCGGACGCTGTCCGGGCCGCGTTCGCGCCGTTGCATGGCACGCCACCGGACGGGGAGGACGCGCTCGCCGAGTTCGTCGGGTACCGGTGGGCCGTCCGCGACGTCTACCCGGACGGCACGCCCTACATCGAGCACCCGCCGCCGGACGCGCTCGCCCGGGACGACGGCGAGGAATGGGCGCGTGACGTCGTGGGCCACAAGGGCGGCACCGCGCGGCTGTACCGCAGCCCTGTCGGACGCTGGGCGATCGTGGACGAGTCGGCGCACGGGGTGGTCCCCGCGGCGGCGGCGACGTCGCCGACGTGGTGGCGTGTGCCCGGCTGGCCGTCCGCGCACCACCTCGACGACCCGGGCCTGCCGGGGCTGCTGGTCACGGCGTGCGGGAAGACCATCCGCGACGTCGTCCCGACCGCGGCCGCCGACGAGGACCAGCGGTGCCGCCAGTGCCCGACCCGCCGGCCCAGCGAGTACCGGCCCGCATACCGGCCCGCCGAGCACGGCCCGGCCGTCGACCTCGATGGGGGGGCGACGGGTGGCTGAGATGACACCGGAGCGCGCCGCGGCGATCGCTGCCCGGATCGACTGGTCCCCGACGTGCGAGCCGGGGGAGGAGCACCGGGCGATCGTGGGCCAGGTGATCGCCCTCGTCGGCGTGAGCGACCCGGCCCCGGCCGCTGAGACCCGGCTCGCCGCGCTGCGCGCCTGGCTGGACCGCGCGACCGGCGAGCACCTGCCCCCCGGGTACGCCGCCGGGTGGGCGGCCGCGATCCGTCACGTCCGGGGACTGATCGCCGAGGAGGTGGGTCCCCGGTGACCCGGCAGGCGCGCGAGCGCATCGTCATGCCCGACGGCCGGGAGGTCGTGCAGACCGACCGGCCCCGCGCGGACCTGCTCCGCTACCCGCACCTCGGCGACGAGGTCACCGTGCTGGTCCGGCGCACCCACGACGAGGCCCTGGCCCGCAGGCTCGCGGAGGACCGCTGGCGCGAGCACGCCGACCCGCGCCCGCTGGGGCCGTCCCGGCGGGGCTGGTGGTCGACGACTCCGTCCCGGGCGTCGACGCGGATCGACCGGCGGGCCGCCGTCGACGAGCAGGGCCGGATCGTCGAGTGGCTGGACCCGGCGCGGCTGGGCCACGCGGCCGGGGCCGGGGTGGAGTTCCGCGCGGCCCGCACCGACGACGAGAGAACACGGGAGAACACACGATGATGACGAGCATCGGCCTCGGGCCCGGGCTCCTGGCCTTCGCCGCCCTGGCGCTGGCCGCGGGGCTCGCCCTGCTGTGGGCCGGCGAGCAGGCGCAGAAGCGGCTCCGCGAACGCCGGCGCCGTCGAGCTCTCCGGGCCGCCGCCGTCGCGGCCGCCGACCTCGCCGACAAGGCCGCCCGGACCGCCGCCCTCGCCGCCCTGTTCCTCCCACCGCGCCCTCCCGGCCGCCGGCCCCCGTGGCACGGCTGGAGCGACGTCCTGTGACCGGCGACCGGCGGGAGGACCTCGTCGCGCTCCGGTTCGACGCCGACGGGTCGGCCCGGATCGTCCCGGCCGGACCCGACCCCGCCGGGCCCGTGTTCGAGGTGGCGCCCGTCCCGTTCGGCCCGCCCAGCGCGACCGGCCCGGCCGCGACGTGGCTCTACGGCGTGGGGTCGGCCCCGGTGATGGTGGACTGGCGGCCCGCCCGCCTCCCGCGGTGGCACGGCCCGGACGACGTCCTGTGAACGCCGGACCGCCGGACCGTCAACCGGTCGTGCCCGGTGACGAACTGCCCCCCGGGGACTGGCTGACGTGGACCTGCGGGGTGTGCGGGCTGTGCACGCAGGGCGGTCGGCGCGGGCTCCGGCTGCACATGGAGGTCGTGCACCCCGACGCCGGGCCGGGTGACCGGTGAGCAGGGAGCACACGGGAGAACACATCGCCGGACCCCCCTACGGGGGGTTCGGCGGCGGTAGGCCGGCGTGACGGGGCAGCTCGCGCTCCTGGGCGACGCCGCCGACCCCCCGGACGTCCGGGAGCACGCCGGACGGCCGGTGAGCTGGGGGCCGTGGTCGACGTCGGGCCGGTGCGGGGCGTGCGGGTCGGCGGCCGCGGTGGCGGTCGGGGTGGTGCTGGAGCGGCGCCGGTGCGTGCCGCCTCGGGCGTCGGGGTTCGCGTTCGCGGTGACGCCGGAGGTGTATCCGGTGGGGGAGGTGCGGGCGGTGCGGTGCGGGTGTGGGACGTCGGTCGGATGACCTACGGGCCCGGGGTCAAGCCGCCGCTCTTCGCGGAGTCCCGAATGCGTCGGACGTGCTCCCTGGTGTATCCGCTCATCCCGGCGGCGGCCGTGACGGACAGGCCGTCCGACAGGGCGGCGACCAGGGCGGCGTGGAGCGACTCCCGCGCGCGAGTGACCTCGCCGACGGCGTCTGTGTGCGCTCGGGCTGCCACCGCCAGTCGATCCGCGCTTCTACGCATGACCCTGACTATGCCACACCGCGATGCCACACTATGTTGCATGGGTGCCACATGATGTGGCGGGCATATGGCGGGAGGGCAAGCGGTGGGGACAGGCAGAGGCGAACCGGTCGACAGCCCGCGGCGGCTGCTGGCGCGGCAGCGAGCGGAGTTCGCCGTGCGACTCCGGATCGACGGCCTGAGTTACTCGCAGATCGCGGCGTACCCGGCGGCGGGAGGCGTGCCGTTGTACCCGGGGCCGGACGGGCGGAAGCGGGCGTTCGAGGCAGTGGCGGCGCAGATGGCGCGCGCGCAGGTGTTGCCCGCGGGGGACCTGCCTCGTGGTGCTGGTCGTCGGCCCCGGACGGTGCGCGCGGCGTCGGTCGTCTACTACATGCGGGTCGGCAACCGATGCAAGATCGGGATGACGCGGAACCTGCCGCGCCGGCTGCACGCGCTCACCCCGGAGGAGCTGCTGGGCACCGAGCCGGGCGGGCGGCAGGTCGAGGCGCGGCGGCACGAGCAGTTCGCGGCACTGCGGACGAACAACGAGTGGTTCCGCTTCGAGGGCCCGCTCGTGGAGTTTGTGGCGGCAGCGCTGGACCCGGGAACGCGGCTGGTCGGGGAGTTCTAGGCGGGTCGCTGGCGTGGGGGCCGAGATCCGCACCCGGATTGCGTATCGCTTCCGCAGTGCCAGCCCCCGGCCCCCGCACATACGGTTAACCGGTAACCACCTCAACCGCCACCACCACGGAGGACCCGATGACCACCACGACCGCCACCCCCGCCCACACCTTCACCGCCGACCAGGCCGTCCTGATCACGCTGGACGCCCGCCGCGCCCCCCGTCCCGGCTTCTACGTCGAGGACGCCGACAACGGCAAGGTCACCGTCCGCTACGAGGTCCGCGGCAAGGGCGAGACCTTCGCCGACGTCGCGGTCGAGAAGGTCGTCGCGGCCGAGCCCGCCGACGAGCCCGAGGTCGACGCCCCCGCCGTCGACGACGCCCCCGCGTTCGACTTCCCGCGCTCGCCCGAGAACACCCGGGCCGCGTTCCCGCACATCACCCCCGATGCCCCCGTCGTGGTCTACACGAGCTGGTCGCGCGAGCAGTCCCCGCGCGTCGAGCACCAGCGGGGGACGGTCTCCCGCATTTCCCGCAACGGCTTCGTGACGGTCCGCTGCCCGAAGGGGACCACCTGCGACTACGACCCCCGCGACCTTGCGCTGATCGTTGACGACGCCCCTGCGACCGACTTCGCCGCGATCGACTGGGACGACACGACCGGCGTCGAGATCGGCCCCGACCACGCAGACCTGATCGAGGCCCAGGACGCCGAGGCCGTCGACGGGTGGGACGAGGGCCCCCTCCGTCCCGAGGTCGCCCGCGACGAGCAGGTCCCGGCCGAGGCGTCCGCGCCCACCGAGCACACCGCCGAGGTCCGCGAGGCGGCCGCCGCCGCTCGCCCGGCGAAGGCCCGCACGCCGAAGCGGGCGCCGCTGCCCGAGGGCTACGTGACCCCGGTCGGCCTGGCGAAGATCATTAACGAGCGGGGCCTCTACCACGGCACCCGCGAGGGCGGCCTGTCCTCGCAGATCGTCTACGCGATGATCAAGTCGACCGAGGCGTCGGACCACCCCTTCCCGGGCGAGCGCATCGAGGGCCGGTTCGCCGTCAAGGTCGAGGCCGGGGTCGCGTGGTGGGTCGCGAAGGACGAGCGGGCCGCCACCCGGCGCACGCCGGCGAAGGTGGACCGTCACGACCTCGCGGCCGAGCTGCGCGCGGCGCTGGCCCTGGGCGGGGCGACCGACGCGCTCGACGCGGTCCGGGCCATCGCGGACCGCCTCGCGGCCTGATCCGGGCTCCGGGCCCCGGGCGTGCTGACCGCACCCCGGGGCCCGGCCCGATTGCGTATTGCGAACCCCACGCGGTGTGGGGTACGGTGAACCGGTAACCACCACCGAGGAGGCCACGATGACCACCAACACCACCACCACCGCCACCACCCGCGACTACGCCGCCGAGTACGTCGCGGCCCGCCTCACCGCCCGCCGCGCCAAGACCCTCAACGGCAGCGGTGACGCCATCGCCCGCGCCGTCCGCATCGCCCGCGACGCCGAGAAGGCCGGTGTCCGCCTCGACGAGATCGGCCTCGACGAGCAGGCCCGCCAGCAGCTCATCGCCGAGCAGCCCCCGGCCCCCCGCCCCCAGATCATCGGCTACGCCGTGACCGGCCTCCCGATCTACGGCTGACCCGCACCCCCGGCCGACCGCCACCACGAGGAGGACCCCCGACATGAACGGCGCGATCATGGGACTGCGGGCCAACGCCCAGCACCGCACCGACCAGGCCCTCGGCACCTGGACCGCCAGCGGCAAGGGCTCGCGCCGCGTCCACACCAACTACGACGGGTGGACGATCCGCACCAACACCCGCCGCACCTGGACCGTCCACACCCCCGACGGCGACCAGGTCGGCGGCGAGCTGTCCGCGCTGTGGGTCGCCAAGCACGACGCCGAGCGGGCCATCGCCGAGGCGCCCGCCACCACCCCCACGGTCCTGGCGGTTCACAACCTCCCGGACCACGTCGCCGAGCACCGCATCGCCATGAACGAGATCCGGCCCGAGCTGCACGCGCTCGCCATCGGCGGCGGCGCCTACGGCATCACCAGCGTGACCACGACCCCCGACGAAGCGGGACGTTCCATCACCACGATCACCACCGAGGACGGCCACTCGTGGCCGCGACCCTCCGGAGACGGCGCCCGCGTGGTGCTGCGCTCCGAGCTGCACGCGCTCTGACAGCCCGGCCGGGCCGCGCACACCCCCGCGGCCCAGCCCCCGGGCCACCACACCCCACGAACCCGAGGAGCACCGATGGACGCCAAGGCCCTGTCCGCCACCATCCGCAAGGCCGTCCGCGCGGCCACCAAGACCACCGGCGACCCGCTGCACGGCCTGACCGTGTCCGTCCGCACCGGGACCGCCTCGCTCATGCAGTCGGTGGACGTCCGCGTCACCGCCGGGATCACCGAGGCCGACGTCCGGACCCCGGACCCCGACGCCCCGGCCTGGGACACCAGCCGCAAGGCGTGGACCGACCGGGCCCGCGCGATCTCCGACCGGCTCCACGAGCTCGCCGCACCCGCGATCGAGTGGGCCGACGGGCGGCACTCGTTCTGCGACGTGACCCTGCTCGGGTACAGCGCGCCGTCGCCGCGCGACGCCGCCCCGGCCGAGGAGGTCCCGGCCGTCGAGGAGCCCGCCACCGACGCCGAGGACGCCGCCCGGTTCCTCACGGCCATGAGCGAGGCACAGCGCGTCGGGGCCCTGCCCCGGGCCCGTACCGCGGCCCAGCTCGCCGCGCTGCTCACGGCCGCACACGGCCCCGGCACGACGGGTCCGGCCACGACGCCGGCCCCGCCCGGTCGCCCGGCCCTGCGGCTGCTGCAGGGTGGCCGGGCCGCCGACGTCGACGCCGCCGTCGGGCAGCTCCGGGCAGGCGAGGTGCCCGACCTCGTCCCGGCGGCCGAGCGGGTCGTCGGCCCGAACCGAGCGCTGCCGCGCTCGCAGCGGTTCACCGTCGACGCCGACCAGGTGTTCGTGCTCGCCGCGGTGCGGGGGGAGTTCGGGCGGGTCGCCACGGTGGCCGCGCGGGTGGTGCTGTCCGCGGCGCTCACGGAGGACTACCTCGCCGATCACCGGCGGGTGGCGCAGATGCTCCGTGACGTGATCGCGGAGTACGAGGCGGGGGAGGAGACCAGCGGGGCGGCGACGGTCGCCCCGTAGCGGGGGAGCGGGGGCGGGTTGGGGCTGTGGTGGTCCCCGGCCTGCCCCCGCTTCCGATGGAGGGTTCGCAGCACACCGCCACGATTGCGTATTGCCAACCGGTCACCGCAGGCCATACGGTGAACCGGTAACCACCCCGGCCACGGAGGACACCATGACCACCACCACCCCCACCGCCACGAACCCCACCACCGACCCCGCGCTCCGCGCCCTGGCTGTCGCCACCGACACCCGCATCGCCGAGCTGTCCGCCGAGGCCGCCACCCGCCGCGCCACCATCGCCAAGGCCGTCGACACCGCCCACCACCTCCTCGGCGAGCGCCCCCGCTACATCTCCCGCACGGAGCGCGTCTGGCCGACCACCGCCGACGAGGCCGTCGAGCTGCTCCGCGCGAAGGTCGCCGACGGGGACCTTCAGCCGTGGAACCTCGAGCCCGCCCGCACCGCCCTCGCCGCCCTCACCGACGCCGCGCTCCAGCTCGCCGCGCTCACGACCGCGATCGAGGAGCTGGACGCGGTGTGGGCCGACAACGGCTGCTGGTCCCGGTACTTCCTGGTCGAGGCCAACAACGGCCACATTCACTACGACGTGTCGGGGTGGCGCTGCTCGCGCCGGGTGACCACGGAGCACTCCTGGCACCCCTCGCTGTCCGGCCTGACCGAGGCCGACGCCGTCGCCGAGCTGGGCCCGCGCCTGTGCACGGTGTGCTTCCCCTCAGCCCCGCTGGAGTGGACGGTCGGCAAGGCCAAGCCCGCCCGCTGCCCCGGCTCGGGGAAGGCCGGCAAGACGGGCACCGAGTCCCGGACCGGGATGCGCCACTACGCGGACTGCCCCGAGTGCGGGGTGCATGGGCAGCTCACCCCGTCCTACCGGGTCCGGGCCCACAAGCCCGCCGCGGAGTGACCGGCCCCCACCCGGCCCACCGGATTGCGTATTGCGAACCGGCGGGCCGGGTGGGTACGGTGAACCGGTAACCACCAACCACCACGGAGGACCCGATGGCCGCCACCACCACCCCTCGCACCCTCCTCGCCGGCCTCCTCGTCGCCCGCGACGTCATCGAGTTGGACGGGGAGCCCTGGCGCGTGGTGAACGGCCGCACGACCAAGGTCCTCCGCACGCTGGAGCTCAAGCACGCCAACTACCCCAACCGCACCCGCACGGTCCGCCCCCGCCGAGACGCCCTCGTCCCGGTGCTCCACCTCCGGACCGACGACTAGGCCCCCCGGGCCCGGCCGACAC
>Ga0208179_1000519_pt1 | contig 24317 bp, 26 predicted proteins | sample Malvired_Geostar_FD_184238 | JGI IMG/M metagenome (GOLD analysis project Ga0208179, IMG submission 184238) | Marine viral communities from the Global Malaspina Expedition - Malaspina viral metaG DeepMed_Geostar (SPAdes) (version 2) | ecosystem: Environmental > Aquatic > Marine > Oceanic | place... | reverse complement strand
CTCCGCGACCATGCGGGCGGGGCGCTGAAGGACCTGCCCGGCCGGGTCATTGTCGGGCGCCCGGTCACCTTCGCCGGCGCCGCGCCGAAGGCCGAGCTGGCGCTGGCCCGCTACGAGACGGCGTTCGCCCGCCTGGGATTTTCGGAAATCCTCTATGTCTATGAGCCGGTGGGCGCGGCCTTCTTCTTCGCCCGCACGCTCAAGGCCGACGCCACCGTCCTGGTCGGCGACTTCGGCGGCGGCACCAGCGACTTCTCGATCATCCGCTTTCATCGCGACGGCCAGGGCGCCTTCCGGGCCGAGCCGCTGGGGCGGTCCGGCGTCGGCGTGGCCGGCGACGCCTTCGACTACCGGATCATCGACAATCTGGTCTCGCCGGCGCTGGGCAAGGGGTCGAGCTACAAGACCTTCGGCAAGGTCCTGCCCATCCCCAACCGCTACTATTCGGCCTTCGCCCGCTGGGACCAGCTGGCCCTCCTGCGCGCCTCGCGGGACATGCGCGAGATCCGCCGCCTGGAGCGCGAGGCCGTGGAGCCGGAGAAGATCGCCGCCCTGGTGGAGATCCTCGACGACAACCACGCCTATCCCCTCTATCGCGCCGTCTCCCGGCTGAAGGAGACCCTGTCGGCGAAGGACGAGGCGACCTTCGCCTTCGAGGCCGGCGCGGTCTCCATCACGCGGGACGTGGCGCGCGCCGAGTTCGAGAGCTGGATCGCGCCGGAACTGGCCCAGATCGAGGGCGCGGTGGATGCCGCCCTGGCCGACGCCGGCCTGGCCGCCGATCAGATCGACCGGGTCTTCCTCACCGGCGGCTCATCCCTGACGCCGGCCGTGCGGGCCATCTTCGCCCGCCGCTTCCCTGCCGAGCGGATCGAGACCGGCGGGGAGCTGGAATCCATCGCCTCGGGCCTGGCCCTGATGGGCCACGAGCCCGACCTCGACCGCTGGGGCGAGCGCGCGGTGATCGCCTAGGCCGGAACCACCACGGTCTCGCCGGCCGGCACGGCCAGCCGCGCCCGGGTGCTGACCGCCCCGCCGGGGCGGCTGACCTGATCGATCACCCGGAAGGCGGTCTCCCAGCGCTCGGCCGTCACGTCGCAGAGCAGATAGCCCCGCTGGGCGTTGTTGAACTTCAGCTGCGGATTGTCGGCCAGGGTCCTGGCCATCTGCGGCAGCTGGTCCACCCCGTCCCCGCCCGAGGTGATGGAGGTGCCGACGAATTCGGTGGCGATGGCCGGGCCGTCCGGCGCGCGGCCGTCCAGGTGCAGCTCGCCGGCATAGTTCTGATGCTCGTCCCCGGTCAGGACCACCGGATTGGCCACCCGCCGCTCGCGGATATGGCGCAGCACCCGAGCCCGGGGGGCGCGATAACCGCCCCAGGAATCGGGATTGGCCATATAGGCCGGCCCCGGGTCGCGATCGAGATCCATCATCATCACCTGCTGGGCGATGGCGTTCCAGCGGGCCTGTGAGGTCGACAGGCTGTCGAACAGGAACCGCTCCTGGGCCGCCCCCAGCATGTCGGCGGCGCGCTCCAGCTCGTCGCAGGCGCCCCAGCGATCGCCGCAGGCCTGGTCTGACCGGTATTGCCTTGTGTCCAGCAGGTTCAGCCGCAGCAGGGTCCCATAGTCGGCCCGCCGGTAGAGCCGCATGGCCGGCCCCGCCGGGAAGGCCGACCGGCGCAGGGGCATGTGCTCATAATAGGCCTGCATGGCCGATTGCTGGCGCAGGCGGAACAGGGCCCGGTCGGTCCCGTCCTGGTCGAGGTCGGTGGCCCAGTTGTTGTCGATCTCGTGGTCGTCCCAGGTGACGAACCAGGCCGCCGCCGCATGGCTGGCCTGCAGGTCAGGGTCCATCTTGTACTGGGCGTAGCGGCGCCGGTAGTCGTCCAGGCTGTAGATCTCCTGGCCCACATGCTGGCGCGGATTGCCCTGCGGGCCCGCGGCGCTGTTCCACAGCCGGGCCGAGCGGCCCTCATAGATGTAGTCGCCATAGCAGAAGACGAAGTCGAGCTCGTCCTCCTGGGCCAGCCGCCGGTGGGCCGTATAGTGGCCCTGCTCGTAGTGCTGGCAGCCGACCACCCCGAAACGGGTCCGGGCCACCGAGGCCCCGGCCGCCGGCGTCGTCCGCGCCCGCCCGATCAGGCTGCGCTCGGCGCCCGCCGTGAAGCGGTAGTGATAGGTCCGCGCCGGCGACAGCCCGCCCACCTCCACATGGACCGCATGGGCGAGCTCCGGCCGGGCGACCGCCTCGCCCTGGGCTGTGATGCGGCTGAAGGCCTCGTCCTCCGCCACCTCCCAGCCCACCGGCACGGGGCGGGCGGGCATGCCGTGGCCGACCGCCAGGGGATCGGGGGCCAGCCTGGTCCAGATCACGAAGCCGTCGGGCGCCGGATCGCCGGCCGCCACCCCGAGCTGGAACGGATAGTCGGCGAAGACCGGCTGGGCCAGCGCCTGGCGCGGGTCCAGGGCCGGCGTCAGCAACGCCCCCAGGCCGAGGGCCATCATGCGGCGCCGGGACAGGCTCAGGGCTCGGGTGATCTCGTCGGTCAAATGCGCCTCCCAGGACAGGCGATCATCCTAGGGGCGGTCTGTGACGCCTTGGATTCAGGCCGCCGCCACCCGCAGGGCGGCCAGCACCTCGTCGGCGGCCCGAAGGCCGGTCTCCCAGGCGCCGTGGGCGGTGGAGAAGGCCCGGCTCGAGGTGGCTTCGCCGGCGAAGAACAGCCGCCCCTCGACGGGCTCGGCCAGCACCTGCCGCGCCGAGGCGCATCCCGGCAGGGCGTGGGAGTATGAGCCCAGGGCCCAGGGGTCCTGGCTCCAGCTGGTCGCCGCCAGCAGGCGCAGCTGCGGACGGATGTCGGCGCCATAGACGCGGACCAGCTCCTCGATGGCGAAGTCGGCCGCCGCCCGCGGTCCCTCGGCGGCCAGGGCGCGGGCGTGGTCGCCGCCGAAATAGGCCTCGATCACCGGCCGCCCCAGGGGCCGCAGATAATAGCTGCCGGTCTCGGCCGTCTCCACATCGCCCCACAGATGGTGCTCGCGGGGGAAGGCCTCGGGCGCGGCGGGACTCAGGAAGACCTTGTCGGCCAGGCCCAGGGGCAGGCCGGTGGCCGCATCGGTCTTGGCCGGCAGGTGGGGGTGCAGGCGGATCGCCTCGCGGGCCAGCAGGTCGCTGGAGATGGTCAGCACCACCGCCCGGGCCGTCACCGCGCCGCGGGCCGTCTCCAGCCGCAGGGCCTGGCCGCTGTGGTCGATGGACAGCACCGCGCAATGGGGCACGATCAGCGAACGGTCGGCCAGGTCGCAGATGGCCGCCCCGTAGCCCTCCACCGCCCGCCAGTCGACGCCGGTGTCGATGAAGGCGCCATAGTCCTGCACCGAGACCTGCGACAGGGGCGCGCCGTTATAATAGCTGGAAAAGGCCTCCAGCAGCGGCCGCCAGCGGGCCGCCCGAGGGAGATAGGCGTTGGCGCGGCCTTCCTGGCCGGCCCTGGCGGCCTTTTCCAGGGCCTTTTCGAAGGCGCCCATGGCCGCCTCGAAGCGGGCGCGGTCCTCCGCCCCGAGGCTGAGATTGGCCTCCGGGCGCCGCCAGGCCGGGGGCGAGCGATCCAGGGGGATGCCGGCCCGCTCGAACAGGGGCGCCAGGGGGTTGCGGTCGGCGCTGTGCAGCCAGCCGCAGCCGAGGTCCAGCGGCAGGTCGGGCCGCGCGGCCAGCGTATGGGCCCGGCCGCCAATCCGCCCCTGGCCCTCCAGCACCACCACCGACAGAGGCGCCCGCGACAGGCGCGCCGCCGCAGCTATTCCGGCCGCCCCAGCCCCCACGACGACCACATCGAAACGATCCTGCATCCGCTATCCACGCACGCCCCAAGACCAGGGTTCAAGCCCTGTCGGGGGTCTTCATCGACTAATCGACCGTCGTCAGGGTTTCGGAGTCCAGGTCGAGGTCCTCAGCGGCGATGGTCCGCAGGTCCGGCGCCCGCTGGCGCAGGGCCTGCTCGAACAGCCTGGCGTCGCCCGCCACGATCACGGCGGCGTCGGCCGGCGACAGATGCTCCGCCGCAAAGGCGTTCACCTCCTCGGCGCTCACCGCCTCCACCTTGGCCGTATAGGCGCCAATCTCCGCCAGCGGCACATCCTGCACCGCCAGGTCGCCGAGCACCCCGCCCAGGCCGCCGGCGGTCCCCAGCGCCCGGCCAAAGCCGCCGATCAGCACCGACTTGCGCGCCTTCAGCTCCTCGGCCGAGACAGGTTCGGCCGCCAGCCGGGTCATTTCCGCGGCGATCAGATCGACCACCTCAGGCGCGGACTCATTCTTGGTCTGGGCCTGGGCCTGGAAGGCGCCGGTGGCGCGCCGGGCCGCGAGCGACGAACCGGCCCCATAGGAGAGGCCGCGCTTGATGCGGATCTCCTGGTTCAGCCGGGCCGAATAGCCGCCGCCCAGGACCGAATTGGTGACGATGGCCGGATAATAGGCGTCGTCGCTGCGGGCGATGGTCGGCTTGGCCAGCCGCACCGCGGCCTGGCCGGCGCCCGGCAGGTCGATGACCAGCACCTGGCGGGCGGCCGCCGGCGAGACCTCCGGCTGGGTCGGCAGGGCCCCCGCGGGCGCGGCCCAGTCGCCGAAGGCCTCCCGGGCCAGGGCGAAGCCCGCCTCGGGCGTGACGTCGCCGGTCAGCACCAGGATGGCGTTATCGGGCCGGACATAGGTCCCGTGCAGGTCGCGCAGGGTGTCCGGCGTCAGCCTGGGCAGGGAGGCCGGCGTGCCGTCGGCGGCGTGGCCGAAGGGGGTGCCGGCGAAGATCAGCGGCCCGGCCGTCATCGCCGCCAGCTGGCCGGGATCGCCATAGGCCACCGACAGGCCGTCGAGCGCCTGGGCGGTCTGGCGCTCCAGCTCCTCGGCGGCGAAGGCCGGATTGCGCGCCACGTCGGCCAGAATGGCGAAGGCCGGCGCCACCTTGTCGGACATCACCGTCAGCCCGACGCTGGAGGATTCCGCGCCGGCCGCCGAGGACAGGGTGGCCCCCAGGGCCTCCACCTGCTGGGCGATCTCCGGCGCCGTGCGGCTTTCCGTACCCTCGGTCAGCATGGCCGCCGTCATCGACATGGCGCCGGCCAGCCCCTTGGGGTCGGCCCAGGCGCCGGCCCGCACGATCAGGGCGGCGGAGACCAGGGGCAGGTCGCTGGAGCGGGCGACGATCACCCGCAGGCCATTGTCCAGGGTGGTTTCGGCCGGCTGCGGCAGGACCGGGTCCACCGGCTCCCCCACCGGCGGCGGCGCCTGGCGCTCGGCCTCCGGCGCCAGGGTGACGACCTCGCCATCGAACACCACCGCCTGGGCCGGCGGCGGCGCGGGCTCGGCCGGGGTCTCGCCGGCCGGGCGCTCGGATTCGGCCCGGTAGCGGATGGTCATCCGCCGGTCCTCGGCCAGGTATTTCTGCGCCACCCGCTGCACGTCGGCGGCGGTGACGGCGGCCAGATCCGCCAGCTCGGTATTGGCCCGGGCCGGATCGCCCTGGGTCGCCCAGGCATAGCCCAGGGCGAAGGCGCGGCCGTCCACCGTCTCCCGCTCGCGCAGGGCGCCGGCGATCAGTTCGTTGCGGGCTTCATTCAGCTCGGCCTGCGTCGGCGGGGCGTCCCGCAGACGGGCGACCTCGGCCAGCAGGGCGGCCTCGCCGGCCTCCACCGTCTGGCCGCTGGCCAGGATGGCGCCCACGGCGACCATGCCCGGCTGCTGCGGCAGGTCGGCGGTGGAGAAGGCCTCCACGGCGATCTGCTGCTCATAGACCAGCGCATTGTAGAGCCGCGAGGACTTGCCGCCGGACAGGATGGCGTCCAGCACCTGCAGGGCCGGGGCGTCGGGACTGGCGGCCTCGGCGCCCAGCCAGGTGATGGCCACCGCCGGCAGGGGCACATTGGGGCCATAGCCGTCGAAGACGCCGGGGCCGGTCCGCGGCGGCTCCACGGCGGTCACCCGCTTCAGGGGCGCCTCAGGGGCCTTGAGCGGCGCGAAATACTGGTCCACCCAGGCGTCGAGCTGGCCCTCGTCGAAATTGCCGACGACGATCAGCACGGCGTTGTCGGGACGGTAATAGTCCCGGTGGAAGGCCCGCACATCGTCGATGGTGGCGGCGTCCAGCTCGGCGATGGAGCCGATGCCCGGCCGCTTGTAGGGGTGGGTCTGATAGCTCGCCTGGGGCAGCATCAGGCCAAACAGCCGGCCATAGGGGGCGGCCAGGATGCGCTGGCGCAGCTCCTCCTTCACCACGTCCCGTTCGGAATCGAAGATCTCGGCGTCCACCACCAGGGCGCCCATCCGCTCGGCCTCGGCCCAGAGCAGCCGCTCCAGGTGGTTGGCGGGGATCACCTCGTAATAGTTGGTGAAGTCGTCATAGGTCGACGCGTTGTTGAAGCCGCCCACATCCTCGGTCATCCGGTCCATGGTCTCGGACGGCATGTTGCGCGTGGTCTTGAACATCATGTGTTCGAAGAGGTGCGCAAAGCCCGAGCGCCCCTGGGGATCGTCCTTGGAGCCGACCCCGTACCAGACCTGGACCGTCACGTTCGGCGTGGCGGCGTCCACGCCGCTGAGCACCCGCAGGCCATTGTCCAGCACCCGCTCGCGATATTCGATCGGCGGAATGTCGGCCGCCTGGACGCCAAGGGGGACCGCCAGGACGGCGAGGACCACGGCGATGCGGGTGACGGCGCGAAACATGGCGGGCTCCGGGGTGACGAAGCCAAATCCATAGCATTCTCAGCGCCCGGCGAAAGCCGGCGCGTTCGGGCGGACCGCCGCCCCCTCCCCTCATCCTGAGGCGCGCGCGAAGGACACAAGGGCGAGGCCGCCGCCCCCTTCGTGTCCTTGGCTATCTTCCTGTTCTTTGTGTCCCCCTCTTTTCTCCCGCGCGTCGCGCCGGACCCAAGGCGGCGCTGGACCTCGGCCGGCGGGCGCCTATCTCAAAAGGATGAGACTTAGTCAGATCGTCGGCGCCCTGGCCCTTGGGCTGCTGGGCGCCTGTTCGCCGGCCCCGGCGCCGGATCGCGCCCAGGCCCAGCCGGCCCAGGCCCCCGCGCCTCCTGTCCAGACCCGAGGCCTCGACCCCGCCGCCATGGCCGCCGTGACGGACCAGGCCCGGTCCCTGCCCAATCTGCACGCCCTGATCGTCGCCCGGAACGGTGAGGTGCTGGCCGAGCACCGCCTGCGGGGACCGGCCCTCGACCGGCCGGTGAACATCAAGTCGGCGTCCAAGACGGTGCTCTCGGCCCTGGTGGGGATCGCCATCGAACGCGGCGTGCTGACCGGGACCGACCAGAAGATCGCCCCCCTGCTGGCGGGCGACCTGCCCGCGGGCGGCGATCCCCGACTGCAGGAGATCGAGGTCGGCCATCTGCTGTCGATGCAGGCCGGCCTCGGCCGCACCTCGGGCCAGTATTACGGCGCCTGGGTGACCAGCCCCAACTGGGTGCGCCATGCGCTGGCGAGGCCCTTCGACGACGATCCGGGGGGTCGGATGATCTATTCCACCGGAACCTCACACCTGATGTCGGCGGCGCTCACCAAGGCGGCCGGCGCCGGCGCCCACAGCCTCGCCCGCGACTGGCTGGCCGAGCCGCTCGGCGTGACCATCCCGCCCTGGCTGCGGGATCCGCAGGGGATCTATTTCGGCGGCAACGACATGATGATGTCGCCCCGGGACCTGCTGCGGTTCGGCGAGCTCTATCGCCTGGGGGGCGAGATCGACGGGCGGCGCATCCTGCCCGCGGCCTGGATTGAAGAGAGCTGGACGCCGCGCACCCGCTCCCCCTGGAGCGGCCATGCCTATGGCTATGGCTGGTTCAGCAAGACCGTGCGGGGCCACCCCGTGCATTTCGCCTGGGGCTACGGGGGCCAGATGCTGTTCGTCGTCCCCAGCCTCGACCTGACCGTGGTGATGATCTCCGACCCCTCGCCCCGCCCCCGGGAGGAGAGCCATGTGGGCGAGCTGCACGCCCTGCTGGACGACGGGATCATTCCCGCCGCCCTCACAGGCGCGCCTGATCCCTCAGGGCAGCCGTGACACCGTCTCAAGGATCACCGTGACCGGCGGCCGGTTGCGATAGCCCTCCTCCGCCAGCTTGGCCTGGACCACGCCGTCGCGGGACAGGATGAAGATGGCCGGCTGGGGCACGCCATGGGCCATATGGCCGGGGGGGTACTGCGGGTCGCGGATTCCATAGGCGTCAATGGTCGCCGACCTGGGATCCGACAGCAGGGGATAGCCGATGTCCCGCCGGGCGGCGAACTGGGCCAGCACCTCGGGGCTGTCATAGGAGAGCGCCGCCAGACCGTAGCCCTTGGCCTTCAGGGCGCCTTGCGCCGTCCGCAGATCGATCAGCTGGGCCTGGCAGAAGGGGCACCAGCGGGCCGAGCGCACAAAGACCAGCACCAGGCCCCGCGGACCGGCGAGGTCGCGCAGGCTGGCCGGCGCCCCGGCGGCCTCGGTGGCCGCCAGGGCCGGGGCCTTGGTCCCCACCGCCGGGCCGATATCGATGGGCGCGGCCAGGGCGGCGGCCGGCAGGAGAAGAGCCGTGGCTGCGGCCAGGGCGAAGACAAGCGATCTCATGGGGACATTCCTCCGGTTCGCCTAGGATTTCGCCCCGCCCGCGGCGGAGGTTACAGCCTCAGCCCTTCAGCAGGGCGAGGCAGCGGCCGACGGCCATACCATTGGCCTCGGCGGCGCTGAGCTTGAGCTTGCCGCCCATGACCAGACCCCGCAGGTGCTTGCGCATCAGCTTCTCGATGTCGGAATCGGCCTGGACGTGCGGCGCCACCGTCTGGTGCATCAGCTTGCCCTCCGGCGAGAGGCCGGCGGCGCACTTGTCGGCGGCGGGATTGGCCAGGGCCGGGACGGCGCTGAGGCTGGCGACCGCCACGGCGGCGGCCAGCATGGCGCGGAGGGTGTTGCGGGTCATGGGCTTGTCCTTGGTCGGGATCACAGGGGGAGGGAAAAAGATCTGGCGCCCACGCTGCCAAAGGCCTGCGGCGCAATCAAGGCGTTAGCCGACCGGCGTGATCTTAACCGAGACGTCCATGCCCAGAGCGTCGGCGGCTGACCCGGCATAGCTGCCGGCCACCGGCATGATCTGCCCATTGGCCCGGCCGACCGCCAGGGGGATCAGGCCGGCGGCGCCGATGCGGCTATGGGTGGGGTCGAAGGTGATCCAGCCGGCGCCGGGCAGATAGACCTCGGCCCAGGCGTGGGTGGTGTCGGCCTGGCGCCCGACCTGGTCGGGATCGAACAGGTAGCCGCTGACCGCCCGCGCCCCCAGGCCCAGCTGGCGGACGGCCTCGATGAACAGGGCCGCCAGGTCGCGGCACGAGCCGCTGGCCAGGCGCAGGGTCTCGCCGGCGCTCTGCACGCCTTCTTCGTCCCGCACCCGATAGGCCGCCGCGCCCAGCGCCCCGGCGTTGAGGTCCTTGAGCAGGGACAGGGTGTCGGTGCGGGGGCCGGCGACAAAGCCGTGCGCCCAGCGCGCCACGTCCGGGTCGGGCGTCGGCGCGCGCAGGCGGCCCAGATCGGCGGCCTCGGCCTCATCATAGGCGAAGGGATAGGTCTGGGCGGACGGCGTGATCGGAAAGACCGGCCAGGGCTGGGCGCGCGAGGCCACGATCAAGCGGCTTTCGATGACCAGGCTGTCGGTGGGCTGGTGAAAGCCCGCCACGGCGCAGAGATTGCCGAACACGTCCTGGCTCCAGGTGATGTCGGCGGCCGGCGCGCAGGCGAGCTGGAAGTCGAGCACGCTCAGCTCGTGGCTGTCCCGGGGCCGCAGCATCAGCCGGTGCGGATGCAGGACCACGGGCCGCGCGAACCGATAGGCGGTCTGGTGGACGATCTCGAAGGTCGCCGGCGTCACCCCGGACCGCGCGTCGATCAGCGCTTCTTGCCCGGCATGGCGCCGGTGGCGTCGAGGAAGGAGCGCGGGGCGGCTTCCGGCTTGGCGGCGGCGGCCTGCTTGGGCTTGCGGACTTCCTTGTTGGACTTTTTCTGGCCCTTGGCCATGGGGATCTCCGGGGCGGCGGACGCCGCTGACATTGAGGAATGGTTGGGCTCAGGAGACGTTCATCGTGAGCCTTCGATGCTCCCGCGGACAAGGCCGCGGCGGCGCGGCTCAGCGCGGCCGCAGACCGAGCAGGGAGAAGGCCACGGGGGCCAGAATGGCGGTGACGACACAGACCGCCGACACAATCAGAAGGGGAGACATTTTAGGGAAAACCAGGATCGCGCCGCATCGGAGGGGCTCGACCGCTTGAGACGCGGCGCCCGCCCGATGACGCAGGACATCAGATGGGGTGTCGGGGCCGAAATAGCCAGGGGCGTCGCAAGCTCTTGGCTTGGCGCGCCATCCGTGATCCGAAGGGCGCCATGACCGCCCCGCCCTCAGACCCCCGCGCCGCCGAGTCCCGGGCGCCCGCCGGCTGGGTCGTCGCCGTGCTGCTGGAGCCCGGCCGCGAGGCCGAACAGGCCCGCCGCTATTTCGCCATCGGCCGCGCCGACCGCGCCCAGGCCGAATGGGTGGCTGTCGACATGGCCATCAGCCTGGGCCTGCGGGTCGCCGCCAGCCCGGCCGGCGGGCAGGAGCCGGTGGAGGCCCTGGCGCCCCTGCCCCCGGTGCGCATGCGGGCGCTCGGCCTGGCGCCGGGCGAACGCCGCGACCTGGGCGAACGACGGCCCCGCCGCTGGCTGAGCTGACGGAGAAGGCCTGGCGGACTGGCGTCCTGGCCGGGCCGTGCTAGATCAGGGCGCAATGTCAGGCGGGGAGGCCAAGGCCAGTGACCGGTATCAAAGACATCCTTCATCCTAAAGCGGTCATCTCGCGCTCATTCTATGGGCTGAAGGACCATTCGGCCCTGATCGGCGCCCTCGACCAGCTGGTCGACAACATGCTGATTCCCCGCGGCGTCTTCGCCTGCGACAACCTGATCACCCTGGGCAAGTCCCTGGGGTTCCTGGACGACAGGGCGCTGATGGGGGCCTTCCAGCGGCACGCCGGCACCTCCGGGGAGCGCGGCGCCGTCTGGCGCCTGGCCACCCTGGTCTGGGCGGCGCGCACAGCGCTCCGCGTGGAAGGCGATTTCGTCGAATGCGGTTGCTACAAGGGGGTCTCGGCCCGGATCATCTCCGAGGTGGTGGGCTTCGCCGACCTGCCCCGCCACTACTATCTCTACGACCTCTTCGAGCACGACGAGTCGATGCCCCATCACCACATGCTCGAGCACAGCGCGACCCTGGTCGATCAGGTCCGCGAACGGTTCGCCGACATGCCCAATGTGACGATCACCCAGGGCCGGGTGCCCGACAGCCTGGCGCAGGCCGCGCCGGACAAGATCGCCTTCATGCACCTGGACCTGAACAACGCCGAGGCCGAGGTCGGGGCCCTGGAGGTGCTGTTCGACCGGATCTCGCCGGGCGGCGTCCTGATCCTCGATGACTTCGGCTGGATGGCCTACAAGGCCCAGCAGGTGGCCGAGGTGTCCTGGATGGCCGAGCGCGGCTACCACATCCTGGAGCTGCCCACCGGCCAGGGCATGGTGATCAAGTAGCGCCCCAGTCGGCCCAGGCGATGTCGCGGCCCGGAAAGGCCGTCCGCTCGAAGGGCCAGTCGCTCGCCAGCCAGGCCTTGAAGGCGCCGTAGAGCGCCTCGTCCAGATGCGCCGCCGAGGCCCGCACCCAGCAATAGGCCTTGGCGTCATAGCCCGGCCGACCGGCGGGATAGATGTAGGCGCAGCCCAGGCACTGGCTCTCGTCCGGGGACATCATGGTGAAGGCGAACGAGCTGCGACGCTCGAACTCCCCCTGGTGCCAGCCCAGGTCCACCAGGTCCTCCTCCAGGGTCATGTCGGCCCGGGGCCAGTCATTGCCGGGCCCGAACACGCCGGCCAGGCGGTCGAGGCTGGTCATCACCGCCGCATAGTCCTTGATTACGTCGTGAATGGTCAGGGGCCGCAGCCGAAACTCGGCGTGCTCGAGACGGCGGGGAATTTCGAAGTCCGGCGGCGTGAACGGCATGGTCTTTCCCCCTTCGACGATCCCAAGCTTGCGCCGCCGAGGCGACCGTCGGCAAGGGGTCGGGGTTCCCGAAGGGCGCCTGCGTCCGCCGATCGGGCGCCCCCCGCGCGACGGGCGCAAACCCCCGGAATGTGCAGAGCCGCGGTTGCGGCCGGCGGCGGATCAGGCTTAAGCCCCTGGGAGAGCCGGGGGCGACCGGCCGCGAGCTGTGTGATGAGATCCTTCAGTACACCCACGGGCGTGCGCGCCGCCCTGACCCTCTTCCTGGCCTACGCCGCCCTGACCGTCGCGCTCACGGGACTGGCCGCCTGCGCCACCGCGGTGCAGACGAGGCCCGGCCGCACGGCCACCGAGCAACTGCTGGTGGCCCACGCCGCCGAGCGGGCGGCGGCCGATTTTCATCTTGAGGCGCCCGAGGGTCGCCGGGTCTTCCTCGACACCATCAACTTCACCGGCGAATGGGCGCCCTATGCGGCCAGCGCCCTGCGCCAGCGGATCCTGAACGGCGGCCACCGGCTGTCGCCCAGCCGGGCCGAGGCCGACCTGATCGTCGAGATCCGCATGGGGGCCCTGTCCATCGACCAGATGAGCCGGGTGCTGGGGGTGCCGGCCCTGACCCTGCCCACCGGCAACAACTACTCGACCTTCACCGTCCCGGAGCTGTCCCTCTACAGCCAGGCCGAGCGGTCGGGCGTCGCCGAATTCTCGATCTTCGCCTACGACGCCCGCACAGGCGCGGCCGTGCCGGTGATCCACCGGATTTCCGGCGAGACCCAGATGCGCAGCCACAAGTTCCTGATGGTCATGACCTGGGGCAAGCAGGAGGTGAAGCCGGGCGACCCGGCCCTGGACGCCGAGCCCTGGTGGAAGCCCTGGTAGCCTGGTCGACGGCGGGAAGCCTGGACCTTGCAAGCGCGGCCGCTAGACTGCCCCGCCTGAGGCCCGACCGGGGGCCGGGAGGGGGAAGTTCCAAGCTCATGTTGCGCCACATCGCCGCCGCCGTCCTCGCCGCCGGGCTGGTCAGCCAGCCCGCCCAGGCCCAGCAGGCTCCCGCCCAGACCAGCGCCCCCCAGACCTATATCCACGCCGGCGCCCTGCTCGACCGGCCCGGCCAGGCGCCGCGGGGCGCCGCGACCCTGGTGGTGCAGGCGGGGCGGATCGTCCAGGTGGCCGACGGCCTGCTGCCGGCCCCGGCCGGGGCGCGGCTGATCGACCTGTCGGACCAGTTCGTCCTGCCGGGCCTGATCGATTCCCACGTCCACATCTTCTCCGACGACGACAAGACCGCCGCGCGGCTTGAGGCCATGACCCGCGGGGCCGAGACGAAATTCGTGATCGGGCTCGACAACGCCCGGCGCACCCTGGACGCCGGCTTCACCACCGTGCGGGACCTGGGCTCCGACCCGGCCGCCATCACCGCCCTGCGTGACGGGATCGAGAAGGGGCTGGTCGAAGGGCCGACCATCGTCAACGCCGGCCGCATGATCTCCATCAGCGGCGGCCATGGCGACGGCGCCAACGGCCTGGCCGAGCCCTATGCCGAGCTGGAGCGGGCGCATGCGGTCAACACCTGCGACGGGCCAGAGGACTGCCGCCGGGCGGTGCGGATCCAGGTCTCGCAAGGCGCCCAGGTGATCAAGTTCGCCGCCACCGGCGGGGTGCTCTCCAATGTGGCCGGCGGCCTTGGCCGGCAGATGTTCGACGACGAGATGAAGGCCATCGTCGACACGGCCCACGCCTTTGGGCGCAAGGCCACCGCCCACGCCCACGGCAAGGACGGCATCGAGGCGGCCCTGCGGGCCGGCGTCGATTCCATCGAGCACGCCACCTTCACCGACGCCGAGACGCTCGCCCTGTTCCGCCAGACCGGCGCCTATCTGGTGCCGACCATGATCGCGCCGGGCGCCGCCGTCGCCCAGGCCCGGGCCGGCGAGCGCCCGCCCGCCGTGCTGGCCAAGGCCGAGGAGGCCGCCCGCATCGCCTTCGAAAAGCATATCGAGCAGTACGCCGCGCCGGGCGTGAAGATCGCCTTCGGCACCGACACCGGCGTCTCGGCCCACGGCGACAACGCCACGGAGTTCAAGATGATGGTCGACGCCGGCATGACGCCCGCCCGGGCGATCCGCAGCGCCACGGTGGACGCCGCCGACCTGCTGGGCCTCTCGGCCAGCCTGGGCACGCTGGAGGCCGGTAAGTCGGCCGATATCGTCGCCGTGGCCGCAAGCCCGCTGGAGGACGTCACCCAGCTGGAGCGGGTGACCTTCGTGATGCGCCGGGGCGTGGTCCACAGGCTGGACGGCGCTCGCCAGCCCTGGCCCGCGGACTAGAGGCTGAACCGGCCGGTGTCGAAGAAGGCCTCCAGCGCCGCCTCATAGGGGGCGGTGTCGAGGCCCGACGCCGCCAGCCAGTCGGGATTGGACAGCGTGCTGGCGTAGCGCTCGCCGGAATCGCACAGGAGGGTGACCACCGAGCCGGTCTGGCCCCTGGCCGCCATAGCCTCGATCACCTGGGCGCAGGCGAAGAGGTTGGTGCCCGTCGAACCGCCGCAGGACCGGCCCAGGCGGCGCGAGGCCACCCGGGCGCCGGCGAGGCTGGCGGCGTCGGGCACGGCGATGGCCCGGTCGATCAGCTCGGGATTGAAGGACGGCTCGCAGCGGGCCCGGCCGATCCCCTCGATGATCGAGCCCGGGTCGGCGCTGGCGGTCACGGCGCGGTCGGCCACATGGCGGTGGAAGACCGAGGCCTCGGGGTCGGCCAGGCATAGGCAGGTCTGGGCGCGATTATAGCGGATGAAGCGGCCCAGCGTGGCGGTGGTGCCGCCGGTGCCGGCCCCGGCCACGATCCAGCTGGGCTCGGGATGCGGCTCCTGGGCCATCTGGCTGTAGATCGACTGGGCGATATTGTTGTTGCCCCGCCAGTCGGTGGCCCGTTCGGCATAGGTGAACTGGTCCATGTAGTGGCCGGACAGATCGGCGGCGAGACGGGCGCTCTCGGCGTAGACGTCCGGACTGGCCTCGACGAAATGGGTTTCGCCCCCGTGGAATGCGATCTGCGCCACCTTCTCGGCCGAGGTGGACCTGGGCATCACCGCGATGAACCGCAGGCCGAGCAGCCGGGCGAAATAGGCCTCCGACACCGCCGTCGAGCCGCTGGAGGCCTCGATGATCGGCGTCCGCGGGCCGATCCAGCCATTGCACAGGGCGTAGAGGAACAGGGAGCGCGCCAGCCGGTGCTTGAGGCTGCCGGTCGGGTGGGTCGATTCGTCCTTGAAATAGAGGTGGACGCCGCCGGCCAGGGGCGCGCGCAGAAGGTGCGTGTCGGCCGAGCGATTGAAGTCCGCCTCGATGGTCTGCACCGCCTGATCGATCCAGGCCCGGTCGCGGCACAGGGTGGCCAGGGGGCGGTCTGGGTGAGGCGAGGGGGAGGAGGACAGAGTCATGGGTTTTCCGGTGCGGCGCTGAACCGTCTGGACATGACCCATTCATCGGCCCTCGGCTAGAACTTGCGGCCTGAAGGCGCGCTCTACCCCGGGAACGAAGCCAAAGCGTGGCCGTTAGGCCATGCCCGGGGCCAAGGGGCGCGCCGCCCTATTGACGCCGCGGGCGCCTGATTAGGCTGCCCGCCAAGACCAAGGAGCCGATTTTCATGATCCGCACCCCCGCCCTTTCCCGCCGGACCCTGGCCTTGGGTCTGGCCGCCGCCCCCTTTGTCGGCCTGCTGTCGGCGAGCCCGGCCGCCGCGGCCCTGTCCTCGGCCGACCAGGCCCTGGTGGACCGCGCCGTCGCCTATCTGGAAGGCCTCAGCCAGGCCAAGGGGACCTTTGTGCAGACCGATCCCCGGGGCGTCACCACCCAGGGGGAGATCTATCTGAAGCGCCCCGGCAAGGCCCGCTTCGCCTATGCCGCGCCCTCAGGCCTGCTGGTGGTGTCGGACGGCAGCCTGGTGTCGGTCGCCAATTCCAAGCTCAAGACCTTCGAGTCCTACCCCCTGGGCGCCACGCCCCTGTCCCTGTTCCTGGCCAAGCAGATCCGCCTGGATCGCGGCGTGCAGGTGACGCGGGTCAACCGCCTGGCTGACGGCTTCTCCATCACCGCCCGCGACGGCAAGAAGGAGGCCGAGGGCCAGATCACCCTGTCCTTCTCCGACTCTCCCATGAAGCTGGTGGGCTGGACGATCAACGACGCCCAGGGCCAGGCCACCCGGGTGCGCCTGACCCGCCTGGACAAGGTGGCCAGCCTGGACGACGACCTGTTCGTCCTGAAGGATCCCCGCAATCTGCGCCCCGGCCAGGGGCGAATGTGACAATCTCACAACACGCAAGAATCATCGTGATTCGCGCTTGACTTTTCTTTGTGTCGTGGCAAATATGACACGCATCGCTGAGGCAGGGCCGCTGGCCCGATATCAGCGCCGTGCCGGAACCTATCCCCTCCCGGCGGCGGCATGAGAGACGAATGACTTGGCGCCCGGGGTTCTCCAGTCCCCGGGCGTTTTCTTATGGCGCGGCCTGGCTTACACCCTGCCCATGCGCCTCCGTATCGCCTCCTGGAACATCAACTCCGTCCGCCTGCGCGTCGAGCAGGTCGCCCGCTTCGTCGATGAGCAGGGACCCGATGTCCTGTGCCTGCAGGAGATCAAATGCCAGGAGGCCGAATTCCCCCGGGAGGCCTTCGCCGCCATGGGCCTGCCGCATGTGAAGATCGCCGGCCAGAAGGGCTGGCACGGGGTGGCCATCGCTTCGCGCCTGCCGATCGAGGACGCCCCGACCCTCAATGTCTGCCGTGAGGGCCACGCCCGCTGCGTCTCGGCCAGGGTGGCCGGGGTGGAGATCCAGAACTTCTATGTGCCGGCCGGCGGCGACACGCCGGATCGCGAACTCAACCCCAAGTTCGACCACAAGCTCGACTTCTTCGAGAGCCTGACCGCCGAGATGGGCCGCCGCGACCCCAGGGCGCCCCTGGCCATTGTCGGCGATCTGAACGTGGCGCCCGGCGAGTTCGACGTCTGGAGCCACCGGCAGATGTCTCGCATCGTCAGCCACACCCCGGTCGAGGTGGCGGCCATGGAGGCCCTGCAGAAGTCCCTGGGCTTCATCGACCTGCCGCGGGCCGCGACGCCGGAGCCGGAAAAGCTGTTTTCCTGGTGGAGCTATCGTTCGGCGGACTTCCGCAAGTCCAACCGCGGCCTGCGCCTGGACCACATCTGGGTGTCGCCGGGCCTGAAGGACGCCGCCTTCCGCACCGGCGCGGCCTCCTCCCGGGTCCACGATGACGTGCGCGAATGGGAACGCCCCAGCGACCACGCTCCGGTCACCGCCGACCTGGGTCTCTAGAGCGCGGCCCTTCGGGGTCCTGCCCTGGCAGGACCCCTCGGAGGAAGACGATTAGTCGGCGAGCTTGACCAGCATCTTGCCGGAATTGGCGCCTTCCAGCAGGCCGATCAGGGCCTTGGGCGCGGACGTGATCCCGTCCATCACCGTCTCCTGGTACTTGATCTGGCCCTCGCGCAGCCAGGCGGCCATGTCGCGCTGGAAGTCGGGCTGCAGGTGCATGAAGTCCGTGCCCACAAAGCCGCGCAGCATCACCCGCGAATAGATGATGTTGGACAGGTTGCGCACCGGCGCCTGGCCCTCATTATAGCCCGAGATCATGCCGCAGACGGCGATGCGGCCCAGCGTGTTCATCCGGCGGAGCGCCGCTTCCAGGTGCTCGCCGCCGACATTCTCGAAATAGACGTCGATGCCCTTGGGCGTGGCCTCTTCCAGGGCCTGGCGGATCGGTTGCGTCTTGTAGTTGATCACCGCGTCCAGGCCGATCTCGTCCCGCAGCCAGGCGGCCTTGTCGTCCGAGCCGGTGGAGCCGACCACGTAACCGCCCTTGATCTTGGCGATCTGGGCGGCGATGGAGCCCACGGCGCCGGCGGCGGTGGAGACGAACACCTGCTCGCCCTCCTTCATGGCGCCGATGAACAGCAGGCCGCCATAGGCCGTGAAGCCGGTCATGCCGAGCGCATGCATGTGCACCGTCAGCGGCAGTCCCTCGGCCGGGGTCAGCTTGGCCAGGCCCTTGGGGTCGGAGACGAAATATTCCCGAAAGCCCAGGCGGTTGGTGACCAGGTCGCCGACCGCGAAGTCCGGGCTCTTGGACTGGACCACGCGGCCCAGGGCGCCGCCCATCATGGCTTCGTTCAGGGCCTGGCCGGCGGTCAGCCGCGGGCGCATGGCCGGGTCCACCGACATGTAGAGGTTCTGGACCAGCACCTGGCCGTCGGCGGCGTCAGGGACATGGGTCTCGACGATCTCGAACTCGCGCTCCTGCGGCATGCCGCTCGGGCGGGTGATGAGATGAACTTCGCGGCTGATGGGCATATGGCCCTCCCTTATGTGTCTCGAATGGGCGAAAACAATGGGGCGGACCATGGACCGCGCCGATCGGGGGCTTCAACCCTGACGCAGGGGAAGCCTGAGGCAAGAGCGGGAGGCGGCGATGGCCGAACGGGTCAAGGTGGACGAGGCGACCGTGGCCGCCCTGGTGGCCGACCAGTTTCCCCAATGGGCGGACCTGCCCATCACCAGGGTCAGGCCCGGCGGCTGGGACAACCGCACCTTCCGCCTGGGCGCCGATCTTTTGGTCCGCATGCCGGCCGCGGCCCACTACCTCGACCAGGTGGAGAAGGAGCAGATCTGGCTGCCGCGCCTGGCGGCGGGCCTGCCCCTGCCGATCCCGGCGCCGGTGGGCGTGGGCGCGCCGGGCCACGGCTATCCCTTCCCCTGGTCGATCTGCGCCTGGATCGCGGGCGAGACGGTCGCCGCCACAGAAGGCCTCGACCATGGGGTCCTGGCCGAGGACTTGGCCGACTTTCTGCTGGCCCTGCACGCCATCGACGCTTCAGAGGGCCCCGCAGCCGGCCCGCACAACTTCCACCGGGGCGGCGACCCGGCGGTCTATGACGGCCAGACGCGGGCGGCGGTGGAAACCCTGGCCGGCCAGATCGACGGCGCCGCGGCGCTGGCCCTGTGGGAGGCGGCGCTCGCCACCCGCTGGACCGCGCCGCCGGTCTGGATTCACGGGGACGTGGCGCCGGGCAATCTGCTGGTCCGGGACGGGCGGCTGGCCGCGGTGATCGACTTCGGGACCTGCGGGGTCGGCGACCCCGCCTGCGACCTGGCCTTCGCCTGGACCTTCCTTGACGACGAGGCCCGGGAGACCTTCCGCCAGCGCCTGGCCCTGGACGACGCCACCTGGCTGCGCGGCCAGGCCTGGGCGCTCTGGAAGGCCCTCATCGTCGTCGCCGGGGCGCCGGGCGTCCACACCCACGAGCGCGATCTCCACCTGCGGGTCCTGCGACGCCTGGGGGTGATATAGGCGGCCGCAGCTATCCTGGCCGCACGGCGCGACGGAGGGCGAGGCTGAGGAGGATGAGTGCGACGGCCCCCGCGAGACAGGCGAAGAAGAGCGGTTTCAGCGGCAGGACGGCGGCGGCGGCGATCAGCACGAGGCCGATGCACACCGAGCCCCAGCCCGCGCGAAGAGCGGCCCGGGACCAGGCGTCGCGATTGAAGGGCCGGTCCAGGGCCGGTGGGGACAGCTTGGCAAGCAGGTTGGCGCGGATCGCAACGCTCAGGCCCATCAGGCCGACGGTCAGCCGAATCAGCAGCTCGCCCTCCGGGGGACGGGCCGCGACATAGAGCAGGCCCATCCAGGCCGTGCAGAGCGCCGTGAAGACGAAGATGAAGATGAGGCTCGCCTGCAGGTGACGCGGGTTCTCGTCGGAGACGCCCGGCCGGTGTTCGGCCAGGAGACGGTCAGACCGCCAGAGAATGACGGCCAAGACGGCGGGGACCGCCAGCAGGATGAAGGGCGCCAGCGGCCGCGGCCGAAGCTCCAGACCGATGTTCTGGACCATGTGGATGCGCCAGCCGATGGCGGCCAGCGCAAAGACGAGACTCGCCAGGGCGGCGGTGAACAGAACGAACTTCACGTGGCGGTTCATGTCTCACCTTCTTGCGGGCGCGTCTCAGGGGCGCGGGCGATACCGAGGCCGAGGCCGTCGGCGAAGCCGAGCAGGGCATCCTCCAGAACCGAGATTCGCAGGGCGTAGATGATCGACTTTCCCTGCTTCTCCGCGGCGATCAGGTCCGCCTCGCGGAGCACGGTGAAGTGGGCCGACATGGTGGCCTTGGAGACCGGGAATTGGTCGGCCAATTCCCCTGCGCTCATGGGACGCGCCTTGAGCAGCTGTAGCACCCGACGTCGGGTGGGATCGGACAAGGCCTTGAAGACACTGCTCATGACGACATTTAGCTAAATGTCTAAACGATAGTCAAGGCCCGGGCCTTATCTCACCGAGCAAACAGCGACAGGTCGCAGACCAGCAGGCCCGGCGCATCCAGGGGCAGTTGCGCGACGACCTCGCCGGCCGGGTCCAGCAGCGCCGTCGGCCCCCAGGCCACCCGGTCGCCCCGTTCGCCGGTGACGTCGGCGGAGAGACACCACAGCCCGGTCTCGCGGCAGCGCTCGCTCCGCACGGGATTGTGGCGGTCCTTCCAGGCCACGGCGATGTCCCGCGGCAGCATGTTATTGGCGGGACAGACCAGCAGGGACGCGCCCTGGTCGGCGACCTTCTGAGCCGCGGCGGGGAAGTTGGTGTCGAAGCAGATATTGATCCCGAATCGCAGACCGGCGGCCTCAAACACCGGACAGTCCTCGCCGGGCGCAAACACCGTCTCGCTGTTCAGGAGATGGGTCTTGCGATAGCGGCCGATCAGGCGGCGGCCCTCGAGCACCACGGCGGTGTTGTAGAGTTTCTCCCCTTCCGCCTCGATCAACCCCAGGACCAGGGTGGGGCCGGACTCCGGCAGTTGGCCGACCACATCGGCGAAGGTGGACGAGCCGAGATCGAGGGCCGCGCGGCGCGCCGCCTGGGGCTCCACCAGATAGCCCTGCAGAAACCCTTCCGGGAAGCACAGCAGAGACGCGCCGGCCGCCTTCGCTTCTGCGACCGCCCGCCGCGCATAGGCCAGGGCGGCTTCCACATCCTCCCAGAAGACCGGCGTCTGGGCCGCGGCGATGCGGACGGTCTGTGGGCTCATGACAGGCTCCGACGGCGGGCGGCGCTCAGATAGACATGGTCCAGCACCTCGACCCGATCCTGCGCCCCCAGAAGCGACCGGAGGCCGGCGTCCAGCCGGTCCCGCGCGCCCACCGTGTTCGCATAGCTGGCCTGCAGGTCGATATAGGCGTCCAGCGTCAGGGGCAGCCGCCGGTCGATCCAGCAGGTCCAGGGCTGGGCGTAGAGCTCGGTCTCCGCCAGCTCCCGGTGGCCGGCCTCAATGACCCCGTCCAGGCCGGCGCGGAAGGTCGCCGGATCGCGGCCCAGCTGCGCCAGCGCCTCGACAAACACCTGATCATTGATCTTCGCCTGCAGGACGGCGTCCGCCAGGATCGGGAAGTTCCAGATCAGGCAGAGCGAGCCCATGGGCGCCAGCGCCGCCCAGGCCTTGGCGTAGCTCACCTCGGGGTCCACCCAGTGGAAGGCGTTGCTGGCCAGGACGGCGGCGAACCGCTGATCGGGCGCATAGTCCTCAAAGCTGGCCTGGATCACGGCGAGGCGGTCGGGGGCGGCGAACTTCTGCGCCAGCCGTTCGGCCAGCCGGCCGCCGGGTTCGAGGGCAGTGACCTGCAGCCCCGCCTCCAGCAGGCCGCCGGTCAGCTGGCCCGATCCGGCGCCGATCTCCAGGACGAGGTCGCCGGGCTTCAGGCCCGCCTGGTCCAGCATGGGCCGAAGCAGCGCCGCATCGAAGCTCGGCCGGCCGAGATCATAGACCTCCGCCGCCGCGTCGAAGGCCAACCGCAAGCCCCGTGATGTGTTCGCCCGCATCTGCCGCCCCCTGATGAAATCCCCCTGCGAGTCATGCCGGAGAAACGCGACGCCCATGTTCCAGACCAGCGCCGCTCAGGCCGCCAGGGCGGCCAGTTGTGCGAAGGCCGAGGGTGGGGGGTCTCGCCGCATGCGCGCGGCGATCGCCTGGGCGCCGGCTTCGGGCGTGAGGGCTGAGGTGTCGACCTCCAGGTCATAAAGGCCGGGCCGGTGAACCTCGTCCTGGAAGCGTTGGACCGGGGCCGGGATGGGATCGCCCGGGGACCAGGCCTGGTTCCAGGTGGCCGCGCGGCGGGCCATCACCACCTCGACCGGACAGCGGACGCCGATCAGCCAGGCGGGCAGGCCCTCCAGGACCCGGGCGCAGGCCGGCAGGATGTGGCGGGGCTGGGAATAGCCATCGTGATGGCCGAGGTCGGCGACGACGTTCAGCCCCAGGCGGCTGTGGGCGGCGATGGACTGGTAGAGGGCGAGGTAGAGGCTGACGATCAGCGGCTCGAGGTCCGGCCGCTCGCCGCCGGGGCGCAGGCCGATCCCGGGCTGGGCCCGCTGGGGCGTCATGGCCTTGAAGCCGTCGACGCCGAGATTCATCCAGACGCCGTCGAAGCGGTCCTGGATCGCCTGGGCGAGGCTCGACTTGCCGGCGCGGGGAACCCCGTTGAGGACGATGATCTGCCCCGGCGTCGTCATGGTCAGGCCGTCACCACCCGGCCCTCGCGCACCTCCACCGGCCAGGGGGACAGCCGTTCGCCGAAGCAGGGGCCGACGACGCATTCCCCGTCCAGGGGGCGGAACAGCGCCCCGTGGCCGGCGCAGAGGATGTGGCGGTGATCCCGCGTCAGATAGCGGTCGTCCAGGGCCGAGAGGGGCCAGCCGGCATGGGGGCAGGAATCCACATAGCCGCGGATCTCCGCGCCGATCCGCACCACGACGCCGGCGAACATGGCCGCCTCGGCACGAAACCGGAAGCTCTTGGCGCCCGGTTCGGCCACCTCCTCCAGGGCGCAGAGGTCGGTCCCGGCCGGCGGACGGGCGGGATTGGCGCTCAAGCCAGGGCCCCGCGGGTGACCTTGAAGGCGGAAATCTCCACCCGCTCGAAGACGTCGGCGGCCTTGTAGGGATCGCCGGCGGCGAAGGCCTCCACCTCGGCGCGGTCTTCGGCCTCATAGAGGATCAGCGAGCCGGCCATGTCGCCGGCCTCGGTCAGCAGGGGACCGGCCAGCTTCACCTTCTCCAGGCGCTGTTCGATATAGGCCAGGTGGTCGGCCCGCGCGGCGGTGCGGCGCGGCAGGGCGTCAGCCTTGTCGAAGCACATCAGGACAAACAGGCTCATGGCGGATCCTTAGCGTTCGTCCTTCAGGGGACGGGACAAGAGGTTTTCGATGGCGGCATCCACGGCGACCTCGCCGGCCAGGATGGCGGCCACGGCCTCGCAGATCGGGGTTTCGACGCCGAGCCTGGCGGCCAGCTGGCGCACGGCGGGCGCTGAGGCCACCCCTTCGGCCACCGACAGCTTGCCGGCCAGGGCCGCCTCCAGGGTCTGGCCGGCGCCGAGCGCCAGACCGACGCTCATATTGCGCGACTGCGGGCTGGAGCAGGTGAGCACCAGGTCGCCGAGGCCACAGAGACCGGCCACGGTCTCGGGCTGGCCGCCCAGGGCCACGGCCACGCGGGTCATCTCCGCAAAGCCGCGGGTGATCAGGGCGGCATGGGCGCTGCGCCCCAGGCCCCGGCCCTCGACGACGCCGCAGGCGATGGCCAGCACGTTCTTGATCGCGCCGCCGACCTCGGCGCCGATCATGTCGGCGGCGTAGTAGGGGCGGAAGCCGGGGCCCGCCAGGGCTTCGGCCAGGGCCCGGCCCAGGGCCTCGTCCGGACAGGCCAGGGTCACGGCGGTGGGCAGGCCGCGGGCCACTTCTCCGGCGAAGCTCGGTCCCGACAGCACGGCGGGCGTCGCCTCGGGCAGGGTTTCGGCCAGGACCTCCGTCATCAGCTTCAGCGAGCCCTGCTCCACCCCCTTGGCGCACAGCAGGATTGGCAGGCCCGGCCGGGCGTGGGGGGCGAAGGCCGTGAGCGCGGCTCGCAGGTGCTGAGCCGGCGCCACCATCAGGATCAGGTCGCTGCCGGCCAGATCGGCCAGGTCGCCGGTGCAGACCAGGGCCTTGTCCAGGGGCACCCCGGGCAGGAACAGGCGGTTCTCCCCGGTCTCTGCGATGGAGGCCACCACCTCGGGCTCCCGGGCCCAGAGCGTGGTGGCAAGCCCGGCCCGCAGGCAGACCTGGGCGAGGGCCGTGCCCCAGGCGCCGGCGCCGATGACTCCGGCCCGCTTCATGGTTCGGCTCATGCCTTGGCGCCCTTTCGGCCGGCGAGATGGCTGGGATGGGCG
>Ga0208179_1000511_pt1 | contig 24472 bp, 30 predicted proteins | sample Malvired_Geostar_FD_184238 | JGI IMG/M metagenome (GOLD analysis project Ga0208179, IMG submission 184238) | Marine viral communities from the Global Malaspina Expedition - Malaspina viral metaG DeepMed_Geostar (SPAdes) (version 2) | ecosystem: Environmental > Aquatic > Marine > Oceanic | place... | reverse complement strand
GAGGCTGTCGTGGTGACGCCCGTACCACCCACCGACCATGCCTTTGCAGAGTGGTCAGAAGTGGCTCCTGAAACTCCGCCGTTAACCTTTTGTGCGTAGTCCTTTGCGGACCCGCCCGTGGACGCCTGTGTGCCTTGTGCATATTCTTTACTCGAATAGGAGGTTCCATCGACTGTCCCAGATGTCTCTAATGCCCATTCTTTAGACGCGCCCTTTCCAGCGGTATCCGTTATACCAGTACCGCCTATAGCATAGGCTTTTGAAGAGTATTCTGAATCTGCGACAACACCAGTTGTTTTCTTGGCCCAGTTTCTGGATTCCTCAACATCTACCATTAACTCCCACTTGGAAGCCGTTAGGTCAGTCGAGAATGTTCCAGATGTATGGGCTACGATACAGATATATAGATTATCGGTAGAACCACCAGCCGCACCATCTACTACAACATCCCTTAACACATATGCAGTGGAAGTTGCCCAAGTTCCCTCCCAATTTCCAGCACCTGTCTGGAGTTCTATCGCACCTAACGCATCAAAGCCAATTGCTTTAGTTGCTCTGGTTGCCGCATTAGCAGTAATAGTAAAATCTGTTTGCGGCGATCCTTCTTCTGGAAGTTTTAATGCTCGCTTGTGATTGATCTGGCCAGTATCCCATGCTGTTACGAGAGCATCGAAGTCTGTCTGTACAACGTCTCCACGAGCAAGAGTACCCTTGGTATAAGAGCCTTGTCTTGTATAATAATCGTTAGCCATTAACGCCTAGTCCTCCGGGGTGAGTAATGCACGGTTACCCCTTGAAGAATATGTGGTGCTTCATATGTTGATTCAGACAATATAAGCAATCCCATGTTCGTTCCTATTCCGTCCACGTTTTCTTCTGATGTTGTAATTGGTGCCGCAGTCCAGTTAAATTGATTCCACTTAGCCACGTTCCAGTAACCACCACCGCCAGTTATACTTAAACTTCTTGATCTTGCCGCTGGAACGTCTGGACTAGAGTAGGAATACTCAGGGCTGAATTGAAGAGTTACATTAGCCTGTGCTTCCAGTTCAAAGTGAACTTTTCTAAATCTTTTATTTCTTGTTGGGGTGTCGTAGTGGTAGTAACATGTTCTTAAAACCGCTTCTACTTCTGAGCCGTCAAACGATGTACCTTTGTCTAGTTGGTAAATGTATCCATCAGTTGATCCAAAGAATATAACTTCATCGCCACTGGTATCCTCTGCCGAACAAATTACATGAACTACCTTACCCAAATCTACGCGAATAAATCCAGATAACTTTTCCCCAGAAAATGTTCCATATACAGCCTGTCCATCATTAAAGAAAAGTCGATATTGATCCTTTGCTCTTACCCTGACAGACGATATAGCAGTTCCTAGTTGATCTTTAATGAATGGCTGTATTTTTTTACTTAAAGCGGCAGACCTGAAATCGCCAAAAGCATTAACCGCCGAAAGGCTGGTTATGCCCCGATCATCCAAGTAAATAGTATCTGCAAGCCTTTGTATTGAATACTCAATGGCACCAGTCTCATTGGAGAATGTTTTCAGATTCCAATCATCGGTGCTTGTGCCATATAAAAGATACGTCCTGTTCCGGTTAAAGACGGCCATAACGTCTGACGGAAGAACCTGCAATGAAGTAATTTCATCACCAGTTCCAATCTCAGCCGCGCCAGTAACTGCGGTCCAAGCATAAGGATCACCTATACTTGAGTGCTGTAGCGAACCATCAGTAAACGAGAGGAATAAGTGTTTCTTATGAGCCGATATATGTTTTGGCGTATCAGTAGTCATACCAGTGAATATGGGAACCCAGTATGTTCCGTCGAATTCAAAGGCAGTATTCGCTCCGTCACACCCATACATCCTGTTCGTAGTAGCAGAACCACCAAAGTTGTAATTAACAAACTCATATCTACCATTTGGAGATAGGGCTGTAGTTACCAAGGTTCCATCTGCAACTGCGTACACAGTAGTAGTGCCAGTTTTATATAGGTTCTCGTTATTCTGGAAAGTTCCAGTGATGCCTGTCAGAACATAGAGTCCTACCCCGGTGCCATCCCAAGAACCAGTACGCTTTACGATACGTCGTACTGTGGCTGTGGCACCTGAAGTTGCGCCAGTAACTCCCTCTCCTTCGGCGAATGCTACTGCACCACCATCGAATTTTATGTATTTACCAAGGTCTACTAATGTCCATCCTGTAGAGGAGGATTTGTACATTTCCGCCGCAGTGCCGCCAGTATTATTTCTGAACGCATACACCGTTCCGTTATAGACCCATATTCCCAACATGTTGCCAGAACCAGTAACCGCTCCAATCTTGCTTCTTGTGCGTTCCTCTGCGGCCTGTGAGTAAGTCGTGTTCAATGCGTCTGTACTGGCACCGCCCACTGAGGCCAGTGCTGTTACAACAGATTTTGTTACAGAACTGACCTGTATGTTTTCACCAACTTGGAAGGTTCCAGAAACCAGAGATATGGCGTAGTAGCCAACGCCATTACTGCTACCATAAGAACCACTTTCCAATACAGCGTCAGCAATAAGTTCTGCTGTTGCACCGGAGGTAGCCCCTGTAATAGTTGCTGTATCGGCTATCGTTGCGTTCCCTGTACCGAATGCAAGAATAGAATATACGGCCTCTGATGGTTTAGCCCTTCCGTCGTATCTCTCGAATCCATCTATTCTTCTATACCCACCTTCTGGATACACTTCGTAGTTCTTTCCGAATAGAAGATTACCCGGCCTTTGTGATAGTGCGGGATCGGTAAGATTCTCACCGCCTTCCATAGGGAAGTACTTGGCCCGCATTGTGGACGCGGGCAATTTGCTTCTGGATATTAAGTTGGCATAGATGCTGGTCATTGCGGAATAACTCTTATATCTTCTGGATCACGGGACAACCTGCGCGGAGTTTGGAACGGAAGGGAATGAGATTCCATTTTGTCCAGAACATCTTGGTATTCAGCCGCTGATGAAAGAAGTATCTCTGGAGCCTCTTCACGTTCTGCCCACATGGTCTTTGCGCGCGCAATAATTATTCTATGGAATTGAGAAGGTATTGCGGACACGTCTGTATTGGCAGATAGCCTAGTAGGTGTTTTCCAGTAGTCAGCAGTAATCGAGTAGGTTGTATCGGCAGGTGGGTCCAGAATAATGTTTTGATCGGGCTGGATAATTACATAGGTAGGAGTTGCGTTCGTTGCTACTCCCTGTCTCTGGTCTTCACGGTAATCGTGGTAAGGGAGATTACGAAGGTGAGTAGAATCGTTTGTTGTGTAGTCAAGGAAGAATGAATCCCTGTCCCACATCCCCAAATCTGTAGGCTTCTGCAACGCGGGTGCGCGATTACCAACAGTAACGCTTGAGGTATATTGCGACCACAGAAAATTCCAGTCGTGCCACAGTGTCTGGATTTGAGCATCTGATTCGATAACCAAATCTACTACCACCTTTAATTGGCCTTCTTGGCTTGTTACGGTGGTAGGGCCAGTGCCGGACAAGCCGACTTCTTGCCTTACTGTTTGACAAAGTTCTAAATACGTCATGCACTTTTCCTGTATTGTGTCTTTCCGAATTCAATTGCTTTTAATATGGAATCAGGATCAATCTTAGCGGCACACATGGCACCGCCAGTTTCCTCGTCCCTATTGCATGTCTTGAACCCATTGATATGCATTTTGTGACACGGAAAACATTCCACCCCTGTTGGGCCTAGTGATATTGAATTCACCCAGTGCTTAGTTAAATTTTCTTCGGATGAATGGCTCAACAGGCAAATCTTGCTTACCTTGTCCATTCCTACCGCATTCAATACTCCGGTCTCAGGGCCGATTACTAAATCTGATTTTTGTGCAAATGTAATAGCCCTGCGGATACCCCATTCTCCAGATGTTGCAAATACCCTTGGTTCATGCTCCCACCCGGCTTCGAGTAATTTGCAGAAGTAATCACCCATTAAAACAATGCGTACTTCTGGCCATGTCAACAGCATCCTTGAGATAACCGTATCCATGTGCGGATAAGCCTTATGTACAGCGGAACCGGAAAGAGTAATAGCCACCAAGAAATCATTGGGGCTAACCTTCATCCTTTTCTTTTCTCGTTTCACCCATTTCCTTTCAGAAGGGGAAGAATAGAAATGTGTTTTGAACTTATAGGGAAGTCCAGCACGGTCATGCAGGGCTTCCGCGTAGTTCTTATTTAATGCTTTGTGCCGAGTTTCGTGATCGGCATCAAATAGACCTGATCCGTAATTTATGTGTGTGGGCAAACAGATCAGATTGCCCTCGACCACACCATTAGTGTTTATTAAATTACTGAATAATGGTTTAAGCCTGTCAATATACGGGCCTAGTTCATCATTAGGTATCTGGTTGTCGTCCTGCACAAGAAGTTCATCAATATTGGGATCGGTTCTCAACATATCGACACCGTTCCCAGTGACATTGACGCATACGTTATAGCCCTGTTCCTTTAATAAGGGGAACAGTGACGATGATTGAATAGCATCCCCAAGGCCACCGTACCTGACAATGCAGACTGTGTTTTCTCTTACGCCGCCTAACTGCCTGTCTGAAAGTTCTTTCCAGTTCTTATCTGGGATTACTGTGACTTTCACAGATCGGGATGTGCCAATATAAAGTTAATTGCCTCTAAAAGACCGATTGTTTCGGGTAACGGTTTTCCCATCTTGTCCCGCACTTGAAGTTCTGGGCTAAGGAATTTAATCTGAAAGTTTACAGCCCCGGCTAAAAAGCCTTGTTTGGATACCGTAGACGCGATTTTTTTAATTCCTGAATAAGTTGTGATGCCCATATCCAAGTACATCTGCATAATCTTTTCCCACTCGTTCTGGTGTCCATCATTCCAATTGCGTAAGATACTTTTTGCCTCTTGAGAAATATTAGCCCTATGAATATCCGCTCGCACTGTGTCTCTAATCTTTTCGATATACTTGTTTCGTTCCTCTGCAATCTCTTCCGCTGTTAATGCAGGACGCTGGTCAGTAACCTGTTCTACCACGTCTTTCTCTTCTACATCCACTCCTCTAGTGTTAGCAACTGATTGCCCTTTTCTATAGACCTCTTGCAAACGCTCAAGATCATCCACAGTAAGTTTTCTCTTTGTCATCCCAGTGCCCCAATGCGGGCTATCTATGTCTGCAATGCCACCCGGCATTCCAGCCTCATCTACAAGCGAAGGTGAATCAAGGTCTGTAAGCCATGCGTCCATGCGCGCTTGTCTGTCTGCTTTAATAAGACCGCCAGAATAATCTGCGCGAGACATGGATGGTGATGCGTGTCTCCATCTAGACCAATTTATGTCATCACCAATGGTCAGTCCTGCGGCCTTCATCGCATCTAACTCTTTTTCGGTATTTCCGTATGACATTTCTTGTAGAACATCATCTATGGCGGAAATATCATCATAGGCGTCTCCACCCCGATCAAGAATATCCCTTTTAGTACCGAGGTCAGAATCTACAACTTTCTCTTTTGGAGTTTTGGGCGGTGTTCTTCCAGTAATATTTTCTGCCGGTAAGCCAGCGTCATAATCTTGGTATTCCCGATTTAACCCAAGTTCATCAAAGATAACTTGCTTAACCATTCCTTCGGCAGTAAGAGGTCTGTGTCCTGCGGTCGTTATGTTTCTCTGCGCGTCATAATTCGTCAGAGCAGAACCACGCGGATTAACTCCCCTTCTCTTGTCGAACTTGCCCTTGCCCGGAAATGGTTTATCAAGATCGTACATAGGCATGGGGCCAAGAAGTTTCTCTGCGAACTTACCCCGTTCATAATCGAAATCTTTTCGGCGCGCATTAGGATCAGTTCGAGCGATTACGTCCCTTGCTGTTTGGACATAGAAGTTCGTCGCATAAAAGCCATGCGGAGTCTTATCCTTTACTACGTCGTAGTGTTCGTTACCAATAACAATAGAATTGTTCTGGGCAATCTCTGCATTCTTAGCGATGTTGAGGTCAAACGTCTTCGGATCAATGTAAGGAGTTATGTCCTGTTCTGGAAGACCTGCTTCATCATCTCTAGTATTTAATGATTGCTCCCACCATTTGGGCAACAAAGATTCAGTGTCTTTTACTGTTGTATCGTGACCCCAAGCCATTTTTCTATGCCTTATTCATTGGCTTGAAGGGACTCATCATAGAGATGATCTGAAACATCGGGGTCCGATTCATTTCACCCAAATCAGAAAAACCTTCTGTCCAGTCATCGCCTTCAACCACGATGGTTCCACCTTCAGCAGATGAACACACCACGGAAGATTTATCCATATCCGGTTCTTTATTAACCGATGTATTCATTTTTAGTGCCATGTTTATCCTCCAAAAGAAAAGGGGGCCGTAGCCCCCCTCTCCATTAGTTATGAAAGTCTACGCTTTACCGTCTACCTTCATTCCTCCACCAACGCTTTTGCTCGGACCAACGCCCATAGGCTTTTGGTTCTTGCCTTTGCTGGCGAGGCCCAATGACTCGTTAGAGTCAGTGATTTTTGAATGCTCGGTTAAACCACTTCTTAACCCAGCACTTGCTTTGGGATCGTAAAGTGCCATACGTCACCCCCTAAGCGGCTGAATCCCACATAACAACACGGGACTCTGCGGCTGTGGTGTGTACGAGACCGGCACCACCTAAGTAGTACCAAGCGATACCCCTTGCACGTCCATAGTCAGTCGGAATTTTACCTCTGACTTCCTCTGGAATAGCAATTGCTTCTGCAACGGTGTCCGCACCCAAGAATACAGCCCAGTCAGACTTGGAATTGGTCCACGCGCCAGCAGGAGTACCTAGACCAGTGGCGGAACCGCCCTTGGCCCGGTAGGTTTGCTCTACGAAACGAACTCCCTCATAACGACCAGTTTCACCGTTACGGATCATCTGGAACCCGGTTTCGACATACTGCGAGATCGATTCCAAGTTGTTTTTGAGGGTACGGAATGTGGTTGGCCACGCAATACAGAAGTAGTCATCCCCTTCATAAGCGGGAATGTTTCTCTCCTTCATTACGTCCACGATTGCCTTGATGTGATCTTTGCCAAGAGCCACGTTGTTGGTCGTTACGGTTGCACCATTTGTGGTCGTCACGACAGCATCAGTCGCAGTTGCCGAAGCAACGCGCAACTTACATGTGTCGATCTGATCAGCAACCATCGTGTCCAACACCGAAGCGGCGTCGATCTTCAAGACTTTATGGATTATTTCCCGAACTGGATGTTCGGAAAGGTCATCCAACTTGCCCGTGTAAGGAACACTATTACCACGCTCGGTAATAGTCATTGTGCCCTGCGTAATCGTGAAATTAGTTTCTGGAATCGCAGTGCCTTCTGTCAACGCGGCACCAGCGGTAGCCACAGTAGAGTACACATTCCAATGGAAGGTGTCTCCCTTATGTAGACCCTGATGAGCCGCATCTTTGACATCGGCAAATTGACGAAACTTTACAATTGGACGCAGAGATAAACGTAGTTCCTTAGACAGGTTGAGGGAGTACATGTAACCGCCAAGGTTACTTGTTCCCCATACTTGTCCAGCCATGTCTTATCTCCTAAATGACCGAATGTTAAGTTAAAGATGAGTCAGGAATACTGTCCCCTGTCTTTTCTCATCTCCGCGATGATATCGGATGCAGTTGGCATAGTTTGGTCCTCTCCAATATTGGATCGAACATTTCTAGGCGCAACTTCATCCATGTCCTGCTTGCGCTCTCTACGCTCGTCTTTCGTAGTCTTTCCGCCCAGTTGATCAACGTATTTCATCAACCATTCGCGCGCATACTCGCCGCACTCCTGCATGATGTCCCACGGGTCACGGGTAGGATTGGCTTGGTAAAGTTCAGCAGAACGCGCATCAGCAACTGCTAACAAAGACGGGTCTTCAACAAGTTCAGAATATTCTTGTCTGAATTTCTGGACTGCATCTTTACGCCGCGTTTCGTATCGAGCCGCTTCTGCTTGTTTCTCCTCTTCCCGCATTTCGGTCTTGGTCCGTTCGATGATGCCAGCGACATCAACCGTTGGGGCGTTTGGCCGTTCTGCGGAACGAATCCGCTTAAGCAATTCACTTGATTTCGCTTCATCGCCCTGAAAGAGGGCATCGTGGTACTCTGAATACAGAGCATCTACCGCGTCCGAAGATGGCGATTCACCAGCGTCCGAGGATGGCTGGCTTTGGTTTTGGGCCTCTAATTGAGACCTGTACTGATTCAACTTCCGCTCGTAATCCTGTAACTCAGAATATCGTTGAGCGGCTTCTTGAAGTCTTTGATCCGCAGAAGAATTCTTCTGGTAGTCAGTAAGAGCATCATTCCAAGGGATTTCTCTTTCTTCGCCGTTGACTTTAACAACGGCATACCATTCCCCGTCTCTGAAATTCAACGGGACACCCGGCATTGCTTCGGGTGGCTCCTCTACTGCTACCTCTTCTTCTTCTTCAAACTCCTTTAGTATTTGAGCATCTCTCTCGGAAGCGATTCTCTCCATCTCCATTTGCTGTTGAGTAAGCAATGGTTCTGGTTGTGTCTCTTCCGTCTTTTCCTCGGCCTCTAACACGTCCTCTTGGATAGCGTCAACTTCAGCCATTGATATCTCCTATTTCTGTCAGAATTTCTTCTGCGTGGTTGGCTTGGTTAATAGCCTGATCAAGCCATTCCATGATCAGGCTTGGTAACCTAGCGCGGAATTGCAGTTCCCTTATAGTTTCCGCATCGGTCGGATCACATTTTGACCACATCTCGAAAGCCTCTTCTTTGGCTTTCTCAACACGCCCAGAAATGTATTGACCGACTGGAGTATTCAGGAACTCCTTTGTCTGGAGGCCAAGCCTGACCTCCGAGATTAAAATATCTTGTTCTTCCACTACAAAGCGTCTTGAGTGTGTGGCTTAATGATGTTCCATTTCTCGTCGCGTATTTTTCTAAGGAACTGAGCGTTTGCGCTGTCCTTATCCCTTTCCAACCTCATCTGTGCTTTCTTGTGAGGATGCGGTTCAAATGTCCTCGACCAAGGATTGTCTCCTTCATCGATGAACTTATGTCCTTTCTTATGTGCCATTGCGTCTCCTATCTAAATAAATACCAGATGAGTAAAGTTAATGCTGTTATGTCTACGCATACAGACCACGCGACATAGACTTTCAATAAATACGGCGTGTACCGCCGGAGGTTCATTTACCTTCATCCTTCGGCCCCTTGAATCTTTCCGTATTCATCATTCATAAGGACTTCGCTCATCTTCTTACCTTCTTCGTCTAAACCGATCTCAGGTTCTGCATCAATCATCATCTTGTGAACAAGTGATTCTTTCTGCAACAGAAGTTCGCCTCTGGCTATGTCGTTCTTCTCTGCCTTGATCCTTGAATCAATCAATGAAAGTTGACGACGCATGTCGCGCTGTTCACTGTCGATACGCTCTCTTGAATCAGAAGCAATCTGTGTGGAGAAGATATCTCCCTTCGCCTTTTCTTTTGCCGCTTGAACATCGGACTGCGCCTTGATGGTAGCGGCCACGATCTTGGATTGGGCATCGATCTGCTTGGCGGCACCCTGATCAGTGAGTTGCTGGAGCATCTGCCCCTGCTGTTCGAGTTGGGCTTGCATCTCCTCCATACGGGCTGGCGGCTCTTCAGTAAGGAATCGGGACGAATCCTTATACCCAAGCGCACCAAACACTTCCCTAGCGATCTCTTTCTGATCTATAAAGTTCATAAAGTCAGGAACGATCTCGGTCATGGTTCTCATGCCGAGCAGGAGTTTTTCTATCTTCCTTTGTGGATCGGTAGCACCTATACCTACGTTCACGTTAACGATAAGGTTCTGCCTTAAAAGATCGTCAGCCGCATCTCCAGTAAACTGGTAGTAATCAGTGTCCTGATCCTCTTCAGCCGCTGAGTTCAATGAGTAATTCATTACCACGTCGTCTGTTTCGTAGTACTGCTCAAGGCGCACCAACTGCCTTAATACGGGTTCAACCCACGTCTCAGCGAACGTCCTGATCATGTATTCCATCTGCGAGTTGGCATCTGAAGACAGCATCTCCATACCACCCACAGTTTCATTCATCATCCTGTTGGTTTGTACGGTGCCCTGTGAGAAGTGACCCGCGATATCATCGAAGTCAACATTCAACCGATCCTGCTCCTCGTAACTGGATGCAGTTACGTCAGGCGTATTGACGATCTGGACATCCCTCATTGGGTCATCCATCATCACTGAACCACCGGGTACGCTTCTCTTTAGGGAGTGAATATCGATGTTGGCACTTCGCCTGATGTGGTAACGCTTATTCAGGACAAGTTGTACGTTGTCCGTTCTCTGGTTGGCAATGTCGTTGGCCGCTGTCTGCAAGTCCTGTGTCATCTCCACTAGAGAAGACGGATAGGATTTATGGGCTTCTATGATTGCATTACCCAGAACGTAAGGGCGTTCCCCATCCTGTAGGTGCGGATACAGTTCAGTTAACGGCTTCGGGTCTGTCAACATGTAGTCAGTACCCGCCGTAAAGTAACACCAGTCCTTACCGTTTTTCTTTATCGTGTTCTTGTGGATAAAGACGGTGCTGTACATGTTGTTATCGTTTCGTCTTTCCGTTGCGGGGTCTTGCCTTCTACCATGCCGACTCTGACGAGTTGAATCATTGTCACTTCGACTAGCAGACGACAATAATTCTTCAACAGTTAATGTCCTCCATTTTGGCATTCCCGTTTTGGAATCCACTTCACCCATCTTTTCTATAACATCCTGTAAATACATCGGGATGATTTCAACAACATATGGAGAAGAGTTAATAGGATCAAACCAATCTGATGCCGAATCTATGCGAAGGTTCTCTGCGGCAATCAAACGAATAACTGGCTTGTCTTTTATGACATCTATTTCTTCTACTTTCTCAGTGGCTTCGCTACCGTCCTCGTTTACTACCGTATTACCATCTTCGTCAAAGAGGGGGACGGTTACTGTTTTTTTCTTCTCGGAATATTCCCAATACTGGTAAGAACATACCGTGCCGAAGATCAGAGTTTCCTGATACGCGGCAATAATAGTTTGGAACCAAGGAATGGTCTTGGTCAGTCGGTACTGTAAGATGTGCTTCAGTACGCGCGCGGATGCGCGTTGCTTATCGTCTGCGTCATTCTCCGGGCGCACTGAAACAACATCATCTGTGCTAAAAAAAGCGGCGGCACAAGCCGCCTCGTTCGTTCTTATCGCGCTTCTGGTTTTTGGACGAAACAGCCTAGACCTGTGTGTATATTCTTTTGAGTGATACTTGGAACCCTTTGGATGCTGTGATCTAAATAACGCTATATTCCTTTCCCATTGATTACGATAATTGTTATCAATATAGGAAGTGGAATTCTCAAACGCATCCTTGGCGAGTTTTAGCCACGGGGAAGACTCCCGGCTTACATTTAATGGGGGCTGTTCGTTTGTTGCCATTGGTTACGACCTTTTCTTTTCCGCCATGTCGAATTCAACTTCTCCAATGACGTTTCTTTTCAAAGTAGCCAACTCATCTATGTTAGCCTTTCCTCTTGAGACGTTAGCCCTCTCCAGTAACTCACCCGCCCATCGCATGACATTTTTATATTCTGGATCGATATCTGTGATCCGTATCCACATGCCGTAGCGGGAAGAAAGTGCCTCATTCCATATCGCAAGCATAGAGTAGTCATTACTCGGCCCCACCATCCATGCATGACCCGGATAATTCTTATCCAAGGTGTCTGCGACATTTTTAACTAAGGAAACCACGTTGGCTTCCTGCATCATAGTATGCTTATGGGTATCGAGGACGACTTCTGTCATTAGCCGAAGATTTGGTTCAACACTGCGAGTACAACTATTACAGCAACTGCACCTATGATAATTTTCGTCTTCACAGGTTTAGACATGAACCACTCTTTCATTGCGATCTCCTCGGACCATAAGGCCGTTTGGGTTCTTCGTATAAAATCCGCCCACCAGAAAAATAGTAGACCGGGACTTTCTGTTCGGGACCAGCGATTTTCTCGACAAGTTCCCTAAAGGGGTAAACCCTTTCTTTTGTATTAGCCATCAGTGCAATACCTCTGGTGATTGCTCGTCATTCATTACGCGAACAGTTTCAGCAACAACACCCTGTAACAGGGCAGTCAGCCCTTGGGTTATATCCAACATTTGCAGTTCTTCTCTCGGAGCATCAACATAGTGAGAAAGGAACTGGCAAGCGAGTTCTTCTGGGGTTCCTTGCATCATGCCCAACTCCTTGGTCGGTAATGAATAAAAATGTTTGCGTAATGTCTGCCCTTTAAGGGTATTTCACGCCCGTGTACTAACTGAGATTCATAAAGCATCAAATCCCCCGGCTGTAAATAATGATATTCAGCACTGCCGTCATGGTGTTCCATGTAAAGCGGCCAGTGTTCATCCACGTCCTGATCAATATTCAGGATGCCGCTTAAAATATGACCGGGCCTGTCCCCATGATTCTTCAGCCATGAACCATTTCTGTATATCCTGATGCCATAAACTGCTGATAGTTGAACTTCTTCCTTGGCCCAATCTCTTATAATTGGAGCGATCCGAATATCCATCTTATTCATCAGATCATCTGGAAGACTAAGAATATCCGCTTCATTCATGTGATCGGAATCAATCTTCTCTGACCCTATACGGTCTTTATGGTAGACGTACCACCCCTTGATATCGTAGTAGAGATCAATAGGAATCTTTCTCAGCGAATATCCCTTTTCAGAATATTGTTTTACACCTTCATTTCTGTAGGTTTCACCATCAGTTTGTGTAGTAAGGCTCAAAACGCGGGTAGTGCCGCTGGTTCCAAGTCGTCTGGATAGATATTTCTGGCGGGTGTCGCCTCTATATCGTAAATTCTTGACAGTGCGTCCAGCATATCCACATGGACAGCGGGGAATAGGTTGTATTCGTTATCGATTAGTTTCTGAGTAACGTCGTAGACCCGATTGTTCTCATCTTTTTGTTTTATCGGTCTTACGATTAAAGTAGCATCCCCTCTAGCCAACGCAGATTTCTGATCACTGGTCACACGGTCATCAGAAGGGGCCAAGAAGAATCGCCAGTTCTCAAAGTCAGGCTGTAATCTCTGTACGCGATCCCGTTTAGAACCCGGTCCTTCTCTTGGCCATGCAAGTTCCTCGATAGGGAAGTATTCATTCTCAAGTTGCATCATCTCTTCGAAATGCTCGATATCGGCATCTTTTCCGTATCGCTCATATCCGACTTTCACAACGAGAACACCGGACTGTCGTAGCCACTTCTGACGTAATGTCTTCAGTGTTGTCCACCGCTCTTTCAGGTTCATGCGATGACACATTCCATCCAAGAGGTACTTGTTGAAAGCGTGATCAACCCCAACGACCGCGATGGCGGTGCGGTCAGAGGTGGCTTTCTTGGAATGAGCCGGGTCGCACAAAATGTAGATATTGAGTGTTCGAGGTCTAACCTCCACTCTCCTTATCCACTCCGGTTTGAACACTTGTTCAGAACCCGCTATTGGATTCTGTAACATTTGACAGGCCAGAACATACTGCCCCATCGAGGATTTTTTCTTAGTCCATTCGTCTTCGGAAAGAAGAACGGGACTTCCATCAGGAGTCCCGCTATCCGTTGCTGGATAAATTCGCGTTTGTATCCCGCGTTCTATCAATTCCCTGTAGGTATCGGCGTAGTGGTATCTCGTGCCGATGTACCATTCCCTGTTCTGTCCGCCACCCAAGTTCTGAGAGAGGTCTAACGCCTCTGTCGTCTTGGCAATCTGGTCTGGCGTATTAACAGAATCCCTAGTTACAACGTCATCATAGATTCTTAAATCATAGTGACGTGAGATAGGCTGTCCATCTACCAGCCCCCATGCTTCTACGGTCGATTCCTTTGGGTTACTGTTTCTCTGGACGATAATTCCAGCATCTTCAGACCACTGTGGTGAATCCTGTCGTGGATTGGCATAACAGATATCAGGAAATAATTCCCTCAACCAATTGTTAATCTCCAATTCACGTTTGATCTGCTTTAAGAAGCCCTTGGCGATAGGACGTGTGTGGGAAAATATTCCTATCGTAATGTTCGGGTTCTTGATAATTTCTTGGATCGACCCGGCATAAGTAATCAGGGTGCTTTTATAATGACCCCGCGCCCACAGGTCTAAAGTCTCTTCTGAATTTGCTTCCACTTCACGGCAACGATCATAAATCCAAGAATGAGCCGCGTCTTTCCTGTTTAGGATAATAAGCAAGAGAAACCATCTGTCTATTTTGGCAAGTTCTCTTATATAGTCCTTGTTGTAGTTATCCAGCAGGTTCTTATAAAAAACCCCAGCCTGTTGTAAAGTGGCTTTATGTAGATAAGTATTTGATTTCTCGATGAAATCATCAAGATTCATACGATAGGCTTTCCGCCAGAGGCTACACGATTCGCTTCAAGTTGGTTGATGGTGTTGCGTGTGCCGTCTGCCATCTTCTGTTTGATACCCGTTATCTCCCTGACGAGGTTGGCTTCTTTCTCCCATCGATCCATATTGGGATGACGGTCACCGTTCTTTCTGGGTTTGTAACCTACGTCGATACCCGGCATACCGAGTCGTATTTCATTCCTTGCCATAATCAGCCTCATTGTTCCACCAAAATATTCTATAAAAACTGTATTTGGTAGTTAATTCTTCTTCTGGTTCTATATCTCTCAGGGCTTCCAACCAGACCACTCCAGCCCCATCATGCACCATTTTGGTGCAATTTGGATCATCACTGTGATTTACAAATCCACCTAAAGGGGTTCTGACATATCCATTAGGGAAATATTCGTTCTTTACCCAGCCTATACCTATAACGCCCTTCTTGATCTTTTGGGTGGAAAAAAGACCAAGCCCCTGAATTTCAGATTCCCTAATCGTAAGACCTTCAGGCAAAGGTCTATAGTTCACTTGATGGCGCGGTTTCTACTTCTGGACATTACACTTAGATTGCCAGAACGGTTATCGATGGGACGCCTGTTCTTATGATGTACATCCTTCCCATCGCCTTTGCGGACTTTACCCGCGTTAACCATTTTCCTTCTTGCCCTGTTACGCGAAGCACGTTCCGCGCGGGACTTTGGTGAGGCGTGAAATTTCTTATATTCTCTTTTGTAGTTTCTGGGTTTGCCCCCACCCGTTTTATATTCCGAGGCTGTCCTCGCTCTGATCAATCCCGCCATAAGAATCCAATTTCCTGACTACCCATGAATGGTTCGGCATTGCTCTTTCTCTGAACCAGAGGGTGAAGTTCCATTTGTCTCCAGATATGGGAGGCATCCCATGATGGAGCGTGTTCGGGTGTGGTCTTGTGATGTCTTCATCACAGTTTTCCCACATGATGATCCGTCCTTGTTTAGGACCAATCGTAATATCTAAGTTCGTAAACTGGGTGGCTCCGCCTTCGTCAACGTCAGTAAGGAACCCAAGGAGCGTAATCATCCTCTGGCCACCCTCTCTAGTGTGGAGTTCCCCTTCCTCTGTTCCTGTCTCGTAAGCGTCGAAATGAGGTTCGTATCGCTCACCCGGTTTGTAATGCAGTATCTGGAACCCCTCAGAATGATGCACCGGATATTGAACAAGTTCACCGAAGGAACGGGCAATCTCCCACACCTGCTCGTCGTGGTCACAGGCCAGCCATCCAAATTGACCTGTTCTGGCCTCGTGTTCGTATCCACCCTCTTCCTTGGCCTGTTCTGGGGTCTTGGAAACGGTTGATTTCTCCATGACCGCGCCCCCAAGATGCATCAGATGCTCGCATTGCTCTGGAGTCAGAGCATTATCGATAACGATAAGTTTAGGTCTTGCCAGCAGAATCACTGAAGAGCAACTCGTTTAATCTAATAGCGGCTATAGGGGATATCCAGAATTCAACGGAACTGTGTTCGCCGTTAACCTTAACTGTGTGGATATCCGAAAGACGAAAAGTGACGGTTCGGCCCGATTTCAGACGGGTTTCCCCAAGAGGGGAAGGTTCCGTAAAATTTTCCATTACAGTCATATTGGGTATTATACAGATGTTGAGGAAATCAATCAGATTCGGGTCTTTCATTACTAGCACGGAATCAGTTACTCATTACTGGCGGGGAATGAGTTACTCGTTACTGGGGGGGATTCCGCATTTATCGCATAAACACTCCTCACAGGACAGGCATTCGCCGCACATATTGGTACATTCGCAGTTGGCGGCCAGACAATCTGGGCAATTGCATCCTGTCCCCATCCTATCCCTCATTAAGCATTCCTTGTTTTTGCCCTCTCTGCGGGAGACATATTGCCTCTTTTAATTCCCTTCTTGGTGGCTTTATTTGTTCCCTTTTTCAAATTTCCAGACTTTTGCAAGGCGGCTGTGGAAATAGCATAACTTCCCTTTTTGCCTATTCCCTTGGCTTTCAATTGGTTTACAAGCCTTTCCTGTATTTTGCTTACCACCCTAGAATTCTCCCTAAGAAAAATACGAACAGAGTAATGATTATGTTAACGGTCACGCGCCTCTCCAGTTTCTTCGTCTAAATCCCAACCCGTCGTATCGCAGTCCCATTTACCAGTTTGGTAATGGTAGCAGTAAATACCACTTTTGTCTTGAGGTAATGGCCAAGGATTGAACTTCTCCTTGGGCAGAACCTTGACCCCGCCGACCTGTCCGAAGGTCTTGGTGAGGTTAAACGGCCCTGTACAGCCCTTTACCATGTCCCCGATGTCTTCATCGCGGTTGGCCATGATCCGATCTTCGTTTTCGTAAAAAAATTGGATGGAATTCTCGGCCACGGCATCCCAGAACGGGTGATCTGGAGGCGATGCCATCATCGAATTCTGGATAATCTCGTCTGACGTAGAAAGACTTTCTACAAGGGTGGGCTTTTCACCGTCTAGGAGGCCGTAGAATGGCCTGTAACAGACGAAATCCATGTCAGCGTACACCCCTCCCCACTTCTTGAGAAAAAGGTTCCTAGCGAAGTCTATGCGATAGATATTTAGTGGAAATTTGTTGAAGACTTCCAAGTACTGAGGGAAGAATTCCTCAACAAGTTGCAGGTTATCGTCGTGATTCCATAAAAGGTAGTGGAAATCAGGCCAAAGCCACGTTTCATGGTACTTTTTCCAGATAGGATGCCAGTCATTCTGGCTTTCAGGTGCCTGACGGTGCATTAGTTTGGGAACCAAACGGAAATCTCCCTGAGACGTATTAGGTGGTTATACCATTTGAGTCACTAAGGGGTCGGCTCAGTAGGCGATGCCCCACTATCTTCGATGAGTCCCGATCCGCATTTTCCGCGCGAGGCTTTTTAAGTCATCGCGAAGTTACCGCGATCCCCTCGTGGTCTGCTACCGCTCCCGGTCTGCTCTGGCTCTGGTCTGTCGATGCCGGTGGACAGGCGATCAGGCAATATTGCAATGCGCGCCCTCCCGCGATATCCCCGCCCGACTGGCAGTTGATCCGCTGTACGTCTGCCCCACCTCTGGGTCATACCGTAGCATTCGCGCCTCCACCACCATTGCCACCACCACCATTCCCATCTGCCGGACTCAGGTTCTGGCGTCTCTCCCCACATGCTGAGAATAGGCCGAGAACTGTGTCAGTCCCCTTGGAGAACTAGGCACCTTCCCTGCTGATGCAGAGCAATTCATTCTATGGGTGCCTATGTGTCTCATGTCATACCTTCTGTACATCTGGTGGGATTACGATTATAATCAACCTTCCCCCCGGACATTTCGGGGCCATAAGGAAATGCTTATATAGACCAATCCCGGAGGAGTCGAGGTACGGACGAAAGAGTCGCCTAATTTGGCTCTGGCTGTCCCGCGCTTGTTGCCATCGTTTACCTCGCTCGTGCTTACCGGCAGGACAGAATAGCGTGCCTAGAGATCAGCAGTACTAAGGGCTATTCAGGTTTGTCGCTTTAGAGACTAATGGTTTGAAAGTCCATGCCGTTGTGTATGTTTGTCCGCACGATCTAGTAGGACTGCCATGTATGTTGCCTCACTGTTAGGTGAAGCGTTGTTGTGGTCGAGGTGTTCCCATCGATTGTTGTTAACGTTCGTCGGCGACTGTCCATGTCAGAGCCACTACTACTTACCTGCTGAACTAATCACAACGCATGGCATTTGGATTGCATCGACAAGCACTCGGTAAACTTTGTGCCCGGTTAACTGCTAACACTCGAAAGAGATAATGCCTTGTGCGACTACTACTCTCGCCAATGTAGAGACGAGCCGTTCGAGTGTTTGTCGATGTATTCCTTTTAACAATCTGCGAGGTACGCTTATGTCGCGATCAATAGAGTTTGTCCCGCCGTCTGATGCGTTCGTTCACATGATTAACTTTGCTGTTAGTCCGCAACACAAACTAGCACTAAGTAAATCAATCGGCACTGCCGAACATGGAACACCAGAGCGCAAGGAACAAGGCAGAAAGATTGGCAAGAAAAAAAGAGAGATGACGTATCGCTTTTCTTGTTCGGTCATGCGTTCATTCCGTGGTAAGCGTGGCAGTAACTTTCAATACAAGCAGAACCGTTTCGGTCAGTTGTCTTTCGATGATGTAAAGATTCGAGACCGTGTTGTTAAAGTTGTCGAGAAAGAAATACCTAGCAGTCTTACCTTCTACGTTTCTGAACACGCCGGTTCACTGGCGTTCTGATATTCGCATCGTTGCATCTTGTTCCTTGACTCGGACTCAAGGGTAACAATCGTTACGAGGCTACGCCTTTGGCCTAGTGGCTCAGACAATTACATGCCCGTTGGTGATCGTAGTTACATCTACTAAGCCGGGGCATCGCAACGATGCACATGTTCTGCGAGGTGATCAATGACTAAGGAATTTGTTTATGGGTTAACAGGTTTGATCGTTGTTGTTGCGATCTTTTTATTAATTCTCTTCGACTACTCAGGAGTTATCTAATGCTCGATGAAAACAAAGCCAATGCAGATGTAACGCGCATTGCACAACGTGTTGTCGATGGTACGTTAGCGCATCCGATCTTGACTGACATCATTGGGCGCGCTGATCAGTATCCCCTTTCACACAAACAAGTAGCACTGCTACTCAAGATTGAAGATGAGCAAGACAATCCACGGCCCAAGGTTGTTGCTATCGGTAACCTCGGTGCGTTAGTGCTTATGCTTCAACATGCCAAACAGCATCTCAAGTTTCCCAAGTTTCGAATGCGTCGAGATGAGAATGGCGGTGAAGTTGTTGTGTCCCTTGCCGGGGAACGTGGAGCGAATCCCGGTTGGGTCTATGTTAAGAGTGAAGGCGGTTATCACGAGTCAACGTATTACGGAAAGATCAACCCGCACACAGGCGAGTACTTTCCAACACGCGAGGCACCAACTGATGTCGGCAGTGCGTTAGTAAAATTCGCTGATGATCCTGCCGGTGTTGCCAGTGACTACGGTCGCCTGTCTGGTAACTGTTGTTTCTGTATGCACTCACTCAAGGACGAGCGGTCAACGACTGTTGGTTACGGCCCCGAATGTGCCAAGCACTATGCACTACCTTGGGGTACGAAGTGAAACGGCAACGCAAGACTAAGCAACAGAAAGCGGACGAGCATCAGGATTGGTTGGTCAACAATCTTTGTGGTCATTGTCGCAAGCATGGCAAGTGTCGAGCCATTGACGATAACAACATCTGGTGCAACTGGCCGGGACGTGAACTGAAATAGAATTTATCGTCCATGCCCTTAATCATTATCACGTTTTGGTTAAGGGCATCACGATGCATTCTGCATCAAAACCTAGCGAGGTATTATCAACATGTTGAACTTAGTGTATGACGAGGAGTCATGTTTGTTTGGTTTCCCTGTTCTGGTGTCTGCCCTTGTAATGAAACTGCGCCGTCATATCGAAACGACGTTGCCGATAATGATTTGGGGTCAGCGTGGAATTGGTAAGTCGGCCATCGTGTACCAGATCGCATCGCAGTATGGTTACCTTGTGATCGAGGTACGTCTCGCTGAATGTGACGCCGTCGATGTTCGCGGTATTCCTTACCGACAAGGTATCGACAAGGCTTGCACCGATTACAACACCGTGTATGCACCGCCGTCATGGTGGCCACGCGAAGGTTGTGGCCGTGTCATTCTGTTCCTTGATGAGTTTCCGCAAGCATCAGGAATCGTTCAGTTGGTTGGTGGACGCATTCCGCACGAGCGCAGAATCGGTGACACAAATGTTTTGCCGGGGCCGGGTAACGGTGAGGCACAGCCCGACGATGTGAAGGCTGATCACGTTATCGTAGTCATGGCGGGTAACCCGCACACGGATCGTGCCGGTACGACAAAGATGTTAAGTCATACCGCTGATCGTTTCTCGCATGTTCAATTGATGCCCGACGTTGAGTCATGGCGCGCATGGGCAGTGAACAACAACATCGATTGGCGTGTCGTTACTTACATCCGCGCGCACCCTGATGCGCTTAACGATTTCAATCCGAAGGATGGGAGAATCGTTAGTGCGTCTGCTCGTTCATGGGAGCGAGTCAGCATGCTGATCAATGGTGTTACCGACATCGAAGAGATAAGACTACATGCTTGCTCGGAGGTCGGTATCTCGATTGGCTCTGAGTTCGCATCGATGTGCGGTGGTATTGATCTGTTGCCGACACGAGAAGAGGTCGAGGCTGACCCGGAACACTGCCGACTGCCCGGTGAAACGGTAACAACATCCGACATACATGTACGACAGGCGAACACAACGCAGAATGGTTGTGAGCGCGTTGATCTTTGCATCGTTGTCGCATACATGTTGGCACGATTCACCAACAACAGTAACGCCAGTATCTACTGGCAGTACGTCTCACGTCTCGGTGAAGACATCCAACAGATTTGGGCGCAGGACGTTACTTACTTTGCTACCGAATGCAAAGACCCCAAACGTCAAATCGATTTCCCTGAGTGGAAACCTGCCAAGGGCGAAGCGCACCCGGTGTTCAAAGAATTCATGGCACTCAATTGCGACGCCTTGAATGCATAACGCCTACTGATGAGAACGAGTGGCCCTCGTTCGAAACACTGTGCAGAATGTTTATCACGTTTCTGCATGGTGTTTAGGTAAGCCAACACGAGGATAAAATCATGGCACCAAGTGTAGTAGCAGATGTATCTGGTACTCAGCCAGTACTAAGCGAGGACTGCATGATGGTCGGCGTTCGACTCAGCAACATGTCATTCAAGGTTAAGGATGACGAGGTAAGTGCAGAGTTAGTCAAGCAATACGATGCCGAACCAAATGCATTCCTTTTTACTAAGAATCGTTTTTATAAGGAGGATATATCGCCTGTTGTATCGGCTAACGGTGCGATCAGGGCATGGGTAAAGAAGTGGACTTTCAAATTACCACAGGCCACTGACGATAACGGTCAGTCGAAAGCACCGCGCTTAATCGTTGTATCTTCCATGCCGACTGCGATGGAAGAGTTGGGTGTACTGTTAGATGATCGCGACGAGGCGATCAATGTCCTGCTTAATAATTACGATTCATTTATTGAGAAAGGACAAAAACTGATGGGCGGTTTATTTAATCGCGAAGATTACCCGCCACTCGAAGAGGTGCGCTCTAAGTTTTCTCATAACGTCGCGCTGTTTGGTATTCCTACTGTCGGCAACATCGACGCCGGGAAGTACACCGACGAGATGCGACGCGAAGAGCAGGACAGGCAAGACGCAATGGTTAAAAAGATTCACAGCGACTTGCTAGAGCGATTCATCGATAAGGTTGGCAACATGGCCGACATATTATCGAAGAAGGCCGGGGACACCAGAACACAAGACTCATTGATTGATCACGTCCGCGAATTGGTCGAGGTGATCATACCTAAATGTAATCTTGGTGATCCCGCGCTCGATGAACTTTGCAAAGAAGCGCGCGAACTATGCCAGTACAACGCCGAACAATTGAAGACGGTGGAAACTGTGCGAGAACGCATCGCAACCAAGGCAAAGAAAGTTGAGGCTAAGGCAAAGGCCACGGCTTCTGATTACTTCTAACACAAGTGGAGAGAATGCATGGAAAATATTTCGATCATTCATTCCGCCGAGTGGGTGAAGGTTGCACAACAGGCGACTGACCTGATGCAGATAGGTCGGTCGCGCGGTGCCAAGAAATATGGCGCAGTAACGCGCACAGGTTTGAGATTAAAACTTGTGCCTGACTTTACCTGCGAGACGGCGTACACCGACGCAGTGATCATTGGTTTCAATCCTTGGTTCGTTATCAAGTTAACGAAACGAGGGGTCACGGCACTATGGTTACATGAAGTATTCCACGTTGTTAAGAAACATCCCTTTCGCATGAAAGATGGCATGGATCACAAGACCGCTAATGTTGCGGGTGATTACGAGATCAACAACATGCTAGACAATGCCGGGATGATGCATCTCGAAAATGTTTTGATCAATCACGATTACGATGGTTGGTCATTCGAGCGCATCTATCGCAACGAACGTCGTACACCACCGCCACCTGATCAACCAGATCAACCGGGAGAACCCGGCGAGGGTGACGGCCAACCGGAACAACCCGGAAACGACAACAGTAACGATGGCGATAGCAGTAACGATGGCCCCACAGTGTATGGGCCTGATGATGTTCCCGATCCCACAGAGGGTGTCGATGGTGAATTCAGGCAAGCACCTGTAACCGACAACAATCTGGAGATCGAATGGGATACCGCTATCACGGTTGCCATCATGGAAGAAGAAAAGAGAGAGCATGGCGATTGCTCAGGCAATATGCTTTCTAATCTTCGAGGACGTAACGACATCGACATCCAATGGGAAGATTTGATCGATGACTTTTGCGCGCGTAACGCTACACGCACAGAGGAAACATGGTCGCGTCCCAATCGTCGAATGCTAGAGGAAGGATATTTTTCCTCTATCGAACGGCGTGGTCTTAATCATTTGGTTGTGGCCTGTGATTCGTCATGCAGTGTTACTGATGCCGAGGCCGTGTTGATGTTGTCATCTCTTTTGGATGTTGCCGAAAAGTACCAGTGCAGTGTCACCTACATTCCCTGCGACACACGAGTAATACTCGAAGGCGTTTCTTTCTTCGAGTCGGACGAGTACCCGGACGATGCATCTGGCTTTGTCTTTCCGGGTCGCGGTGGAACTAGATTTGATCCTGTCTTCAAATATGTTGAGGACAACATCGACGATGTTGATGCGCTGATCTACTTTACGGACGGTCGCTGTAGATGGCCAAAGGATGTGCCTGACTACCCGGTACTATGGGGTATCACCGACGCACCTATGTTAAAGCGCGTTGAGTGGGGCGAGTCAGTACACGTCATCCCAAGTTAATTCCTCGCAGGGAAAATCCAATGGTGGTTATGATTTCAAACTATTCCACTTTTTTATTTTCTAACGCGAGGATTAACGATGAACGCTACTCAGTTGAAACAGGCAGAGGCGTCGTTGTTTGTTTATCCTGTATCCGAAGCATTCGAAGAGTTTATGGAACTGCCCGATCTAACGTCAGCACGATTAAGATGGCGACTGTTTCATAACACCTACGCTGTCGAGTACAGAGCGGATCATCTCTATCACGGGTCGTTCATTGTTTTTGCGTATGACATCGATAGATGGGTACGCAAGGTTACAAAAACTTTGACGTGGGAGAGTGACCATTTAGAGCATCCGTATTCCCAAACAGGTTGGATACCTGATGCCAAACAATGGAAACGCAAATTCGCCTCCTGCTGTTTGTATGCACTTGATTGCAAGCGGGGCCGACGATGATGACAATAATTGCATCGCTCGGTTCCGCTTTAATCTTGTGGATGTTCTTCGATTCAATTCGGAGAACGAGTCCGCGATTCGCCACGATTGTTTTTTCGATCATGGCGTTCGCGATTATTTTCATGTTGCTATAACGCGAGGTAACACATGACACATGTAATAGATGTATCGGGTGAGCAGGGCAACGCCTTTGCATTGATGGCCCACGCTCAAGACCTTTGCCGACAGTTAGACATTCGGTTCCGCGACATACAACACCAGATGATGTCTGGCGATTACGATAATCTTATCGACGTGTTCGAAAAGAATTTCGGAGAGTATGTCACCCTGATTAACAAACCCTCAACAAGTGGAGAATAACCTATGAAATGGAAAAATCTGGCGGCCAGCGCGGCTGATGTTCGCGACGCCGTCGATGAGTTACATCGCATTCGATTGGAACTGGCAACGCTGAAAGAGCGCGAGGCCATCGCGAGAAAAACCATTCTCGATTCCGGGCAAGATGAGGTTTCCGGTTCGAATGGGATTGTCGCGACAGTCGAATTTCTCGTGACGCATAGAATCAATTGGGAGCGTATCGCTCGTGATCTAGGCGTCAGCAATCAGCGTATCGTCGGTAACACGACGCCCAGTGAAGTGCGCCGGGTGAAACTCTGGCATGACCGGGCGTCGGGTAGATCACCCGCGAAC
>Ga0208179_1000509_pt1 | contig 24540 bp, 20 predicted proteins | sample Malvired_Geostar_FD_184238 | JGI IMG/M metagenome (GOLD analysis project Ga0208179, IMG submission 184238) | Marine viral communities from the Global Malaspina Expedition - Malaspina viral metaG DeepMed_Geostar (SPAdes) (version 2) | ecosystem: Environmental > Aquatic > Marine > Oceanic | place... | reverse complement strand
GAGCCTGGGCAAGGCCGCCGACGGCGCCGACATGTCCCGGATAGTAGACAGGGATGTGCTTGTAGACGGCGGCCTTGCCCAGGCTCATGGCGAAGCCGAGGACGAAGATCAGCGCGACGAAGGGCACCAGTCCGGTCGACAGGCTAAAGCTGATGGGGCCGTTGGTCCCATCGATGACGTACTGGGTCGCCGGATAGGAGAGCAGGAAGGTGCAGACGGCGCTGACGCCAAAGGTGATGTACATCACGCGCCGGGCGCCGATCTTGTCCGACAGCCAGCCGCCGAACACCCGGAAGAGCGAGCCAGGGATCGAATAGGCGGCGGCCAGCATGCCGGCGGCCTTGATGTTCAAGCCGTAGACGCCAACCAGGTAGCTCGGCAGCCACAGCGCCAGGGCCACGAACGCGCCGAAGACGAAGAAGTAATAGAGGGCGAAGCGCCAGACCTGCAGCTTGCGGAGGGGGGTGAGCTGGGCTCCAGCCCGGGTCGGCTTTTCACCTGAGGAGCGGCGCGCGATGAGCTCCGGATCGTCGCGGGTGACCAGGAAGGTCAGGACGGCGATTCCAGCCAGGGCGACCGCCCAGATCTGCGCCACGGCCTCCCAGCCCAGGGCGACCATCACGAAAGGCGCTGCGAACTTGGTGACCGCCGCGCCGACATTTCCGGCGCCAAAGATGCCCAGGGCGGTGCCCTGGCGTTCCTTGGGGAAGAACTTCGCGACATACGTCACGCCGACGGAGAAGGCGCCCCCGGCGATGCCGACGCCCAGGGCTGCGATCAGAAACTGCGGATAGGTCTCTGCATAGGACAGCAGGAAGGTGGCCACCGCCGCGGCGAGCATGACCGCCAGGTTGACGATGCGGCCGCCGTACTGCTCGGCCCAGATGCCCAGCATCAGGCGGATCAGGGATCCGGTCAGGATAGGGGTGCCGATCAGCAGGCCAAACTGTGCGCCAGACAGACCGAGGTCCGTCCGGATCTGTACGCCGATGATCGAGAAGATGGTCCAGACGGCGAAGCAGGCCGTGAACGAGAACGTGCTCATCCAAAGAGCTGTCTGGGCGCCTTGCTGATGGCCTGTCGGTACGCTCACCGATCATCTCCCTCTTGCCGTGACCGAGCCAAGCGTCGGCGGGCCAGGGATAGGATGATCTAGAGCTTATACTGATTGATGCGGATCAATTGAGGCCGATAGCAACGGCAATTCAGGCATAATGTCGCAGTAATACGTAGACAATCGAGAATATACTCAAGGCGGCGATTGATGAACTGAAGAGGTTGGCTTGACGCTTATCAAGCCGAGTGGTGCGCGGGCTATCCGCCGAGCTGAGACAGGTTGCGGGTATCGCCTGAGCGCCCTTCCGCCAGCCTGTGACCGCGGGGCTTGATTCTCAGGGCAGACTCAATGAGCGCCTCCAGCGGCGCGGCGTCATCGCTCCCCAGAAGGTGACGGAGGTCCACGCCATCGTCTCCAAAGAGACAGAGCCTGAGCTTGCCGGTGGAGGTGATCCTCAGCCGGTTGCAGCTGTCGCAGAAGCCTGGGGAATAGGGCGCGATGAGTCCCATGCGCCCGAGGTGGTCCGGATGACTGTATTCGATCGCGGGCCCATCGTCGGGGCCGCGAGGGCAGGGGCTCCAGCCCCGGTCGGTCAGCCACGCTCGCAAATGGCTTCCCGGCACATGCTGATCTTCGAAGAAGGCGGCATTGTCTCCGGTGCGCATCAGTTCGATGAACCGCACGGCCACCGGCCGTGTCCGGACATAGTCTGCGAAGCGATCAAAGCCCTCGCCGACCGCGCTGCGCTGCAGGACAGCATTCAGTTTTACGCTGGGCAGGGCGAGATCCAGGGCGCGGTCCACACCTTCCAGCACCGCATTCAGCCGATCATGTCCGGTGATCCGATGGAAGACGTCGGGCTCCAGGCTGTCGACGCTGACATTCAGATTGGTCAGGCCAGCCGCCGCCCATTGGTCGATGTGCCGGGCGAGATTCCACCCGTTGGTGGTCATGGCTACCTTGTTGACGCCCGGAAGGGCGGCAAGGCGGCCGATGATCTCGCCCAGGTCGCGACGCACGGTCGGCTCGCCGCCCGTCAGTCGGAACTTGGCGACGCCCCGTTGGCTGAAGACGCGGCCCAGACGTTCGATTTCGAGCGGAGTCATCAAGGCGGGACCCGCCACCTTCTGGTAGCCGTTCGGCAGGCAGTAGACGCAATGGAAGTTGCACACCTCGGTCAGCGAGATGCGCAGATAGCGGAATCGACGGCCGAAGCCGTCTGCGAAGGTTTCCACGTGAGCCCCTTTCCAAGCACGGGAGACGAGGCCGTTTCCAACCTCACCCTTGCCGCCCTGGGCGGCTCGGCGGGGCGCCCATGGCCAAACGGCTTTAGGGCGACGCGCTCGGAGCGTAGCGACGGACGAAATGCGCCGCCGATAGAGACAACCTTAGAGCAGGCGAGCCATCGTTCGATTGACCCCCATCAAGCCTGCCGCGCGACCATCGGACGCGGGCGGGTCAGCATCGGGACGTGGGTGAAGGCGAACAGTCCGAAGGCCAGCGACCAGGCGATGACCGAGGCGCTGAGCAGGGCCGGATTGAGCGAACCTGCCGCCGCGCTGACGCGCAGGAGCGCCGCCAGATTGATCAGCAGGTAGATCGCTTGCACGCTGCGGTCAGCAGCGAGCGCGCGCCCCGTATGTCCCCGGCTGGCGCGCGTCATTACCGCCAGAGTCATCACGCCCACCGCGCCGACCGTGAGTGCGTGGACGCCGAGGGTCGGAGGCACGCCCGGCACGAAAACGCCCAGACCAAGCAGGCCGAGGGCCAGGGCAAGCCAGCCGTATCCCACATGCAGAATCCAGACGAGCGGCTCCTTCAGGGTCAGCCAACCACGCCAGCGGGCGAGGCGCACGAGGTTGAGCGCGCCAACCGTCGCCATGGCGCTTCCAGCCATCAGGCTCGCAGGTGAGGCGAGCCAGGCCGCCAGCGCTCCCGCAGTCGCCAGCAGAACCAGATGGTCGAACCGCGACTCTGGGCGCGCTGAGGGCGCCTGGCCCTGAGCCTTCAACCAGTTGTTGGTGAAGCTCGGAACGATGCGCCCGCCGATCAACGCGATGAGCAGCGCGATCGCCGCGAGTCCCACCCGCCAGGCGACGTCGGTGTCCCAGAAGACCGGACGCAGGTGAAACACGACATTGCCCACGGCCATCACGCTGACCAGCACGCAGACCGGGAGGTTGCGCCAGTTGCGGCCTGCCAGAACCTCGCGCCAGATCACCGCGGCGAAGACGATCAGGAACGCGCTGTCGACAGCGCCGATGACCATGGGCGACAAACCCGGGGCGAGCATCACGGTCCGACCTGCCGCCCACAGGCCAAACAGGCCGGCGAGGGGCGCGCCGATGACCGGCATGCGGCCCGTCCAGTTCGGAACCGCGGTCGTGAGGAAGCCGGCGACAATGGCCGCCAGGGCACCGAACAACATCTCATGGATGTGCCATTCCCGGCTCAGCCAACCGTCCCCAGCCAGATAGCTCCAGACCCAGAGCGGAGCGGTGATCGCCGCCCAAATGGCGCCGCCCAGGAAGAAGGGCCTGAAGCCGTAGCTGAAGACAATTGGGCCGGTGTAGGCGCGGCGGCGCGATGCGGTGCTCATGGAATGAGAATGCGCCGCATTTCCGCAAGGCGCCTTAACCCCCATCAAGCCAGGGGCGCCTCATCCGCACTTCGAGTAGCCGCAATCTACGCAGGTTTCGCAGCCTTCGCGCTTGACCAGCTCAAAGCCGCCGCACCTGGGGCAGGCGCAGGCTCGCCCAGCAGGCGATTGCGACGGCTCGATAGATTCGGCCTCGGCTGCCGGGGCGACGGCGACATCGCCGACGCCGTGCCGCAGCGCCAGATGCTGTTCAATGACCGCGCCAATGGCGGCGAGCAGGGAAGGCACATAGCGGCCCTCCATCCACGCCCCGCCACGGGGATCGAACACCGCCTTCAGTTCTTCCACGACAAAGGCGATATCGCCGCCCCGGCGGAAAACGGCCGATATCATCCGCGTCAGACCCAGGGTCCAGGCGTAGTGCTCCATGTTCTTGGAGTTGATGAAAATCTCGAAGGGACGCCGGCCGGCGGCATCGACGACATCATTGATCGTCACATAGACCGCGTGGGCGCTTTCCGGCCATTTAAGCTTGTAGGTGGCGCCCTCAAGGGCAGGCGGGCGGGCAGGGAGGTCAGTGGCGGCGATTGCGGGGGCGCTGCCTGCGGCCGCCTCAGCAGGAGGCGTCACCGAGAGCACCGAGCCTGTCACGGCGTTGGGTCGGTAGGTGGTCAGGCCTTTGCAGCCGAGCCGGTAGCCCTCCAGATAGACATCTCCAAAGGCGTCGAAATCGATGGTCTCGGGGCAGTTGACCGTCTTGGAGATGGACGAGTCGATCTGCGCCTGGGCTGCAGCCTGCATGCGCAGATGGTCGGCGGGGTTGAGCGTCTGTGCGGTAACAAAGATGTCGGCCGGAGGTTCTGCGTCGCCGTGCAGACGTTTCCAGAGCGCCAGAGCATAGTCCTCGACCGCCTCCTCGCGCGTGCCGCCGTCCGGCTGGCGCACCTTGCGCGTATAGGCGAAGGCGAACACGGGCTCGATGCCGGAGGAGACGTTGCCGGCCAACAGCGATGTGGTGCCGGTGGGGGCGATCGAGGTCAGGCATCCATTGCGCAGGCCATGGCGGGCGATGCGCGCACGCGTCTCCTCATCCAGGTCGCGAAGGTTCGGACGGTCCAGGATGGCGGGATCATAGAGCGGAAAGGCGCCTTTTTCGGCCGCCAGATCGGCTGAGGCGCGGTAGGCCTCGCGTTTGATGTGGCCCAGCCACTCACGGGTTAGCGCGACGGCCTCGTCTGAACCGTAGGCCGCCCCGCAGAACACCAGCGCATCAGCCAGGCCGGTGACCCCGAGCCCGATGCGCCGCTTGGCCTTGGCCTCGGTTTCCTGGGCTTCGAGCGGGAAGCGCGAAATGTCGATCACATTGTCCAGCATCCGCACGGCCGTGTAGGTCAGGTCGCTGAGCTGAGACAGGTCCAGCCGCGCCCCGGCGCTGAAGGGCGCCTCAATGAGACGGGCCAGGTTGATCGAACCCAGCAGGCAGGCGCCGTAGGGCGGGAGCATCTGCTCGCCGCACGGATTGCTGGCCAGGATGGTTTCGCAATAGCTTAGGTTGTTCTGGGCGTTCACCCGATCAATAAAGATGACCCCTGGCTCGGCGGCGTCGTAGGTCGCCTGCATCAGACGCCGCCAGATGTCCTTGGCGGCGACGGTCCGGACGACCTGTCCCTGATAGACGAGCGGCCATTCGGCATCCGCCTCCAGGGCGCTCATGAAGGCGTCTGTCACCAGGACGGAGAGATTGAAGTTGCGAAGCCGCAGCGGGTCGCGCTTGGCGTCGATGAAGGCCTCGATGTCGGGATGGTCGATGCGAAGGCATCCCATCATCGCCCCGCGGCGCTGCCCTGCCGACATGATGGTGCGACACATGGAGTCCCAGACATCCATGAAGCTGATGGGACCGGAAGCGTCAGCGGCCACGCCGCGGACGGGGGAGCCGGACGGGCGGATGGAGGAGAAGTCCATGCCGACCCCACCGCCCTGCTGCATGGTGATCGCCGCCTCACGAACCTGGCCGAAGATGGCCTCAAGGCTGTCAGGAATCTTGCCCATGACGAAGCAGTTGAAGAGCGTGACCGCGCGCCCTGACCCCGCCCCAGCCAGGATCCGGCCGGCGGGAATGAACTTGTAGTCCTCCATCGCCGACAGGAACCGCTCGGCCGCAGCCTGGCGCATGTCGGGCGCCTCGCCCTCGGCGAGGGCGATCGCGACACGGCGCCAGGTGGCGTCAATGGAATCGTCGGCCTCGGCGCCTGACGCGGGTGCGAAGCGATACTTGCTGGACCAGATTTCCTGGGCGAGAGGATTGTCGAACGCCATGAGCCTGCCTCCTGGGTGGGCCTTGGAGGCTGTTCGATTCGCTGCGGCGCGCGACAGGGCCTACGGGGTGTCGCAGGGCTGCGAAAACCTGCGGTCGGCCAGGTGACGGACATCAAGCCCCGGGAGCAGGGGCTTCAATGCGCTCCCCGGCGCATAGGCCCAAGGTGATCTCTCACTCAGGAGATCGCCCAAATGCTTTCCGAGATGCAGATCGTCGAGCGGGAGTTCGCCCGCCGCCCGCCCCTGGTCGACGACGACCGTCTGGCGCAGGCCGCCTCAACACCCTCGCACACCCCCACGCCGAGCCGGCCTGTGCGTTGGCTCCATGCGATGGCTTGGGTTTTGGAGGCCCGCTCCGCCGCCGTCCTCCTGGGGCGCAGCTGAACCCTAGAGCGCTAGAACCTGCACTTGGCTCCCGGTCGGCAAGCCCGGCGCGTCGGGACCTCGCCGCGCCAACAGGGTCCATTCGCCCATGACCGCCTGAGCGCTGGAGTCCTGGCTTCCGCAAGGGTGTGCGCCGGCTGCATCCATGTGGGCTCGAACGAACACCTCCCGCTCACCCGTGGGCGCAAAGGGTTGGCCGACTGGCGCATAGCGCCAGACCCAGGCTTCAGTCGGTGATCGGCCGCTCAGCGCCGCCAGCAGGGGCGCGAGGAACAGGCGCGCCGTGACCATGGCGGCGGTGGGGTTGCCGGGCAGGCCGACCACCAGCCGCCCCCTCGACCGGCCAACCCAGACCGGCTTTCCCGGCTTCATGGCGACCTTGTCGATGATGAGTTCAAGCGGCTCGAAAGCCGCTCGGGCATAGTCCCTTTCCCCGACCGAGGCTCCTCCGGTCATGACGATGACATCGGCGTTCGTCTGTTCCTCGGCGACAGCGCGGCGCAGCGTGGCCAGATCATCAGGCGCGTGAAGGCGTCTGACGACGCCCGCGCCCCATTGGCGGGCCAGGCTGGCGACTCCATAGGACACGCTGTCGGGAACCCGGCCGGGCCGATCCAGCGCCGTTCCTGGCGCGACGAGTTCATCGCCGGACGAGATGATGGAGACCCGCGGACGGCGGCTCACCGAGACAAACGGCCGGTCGGCCGCCGCCGCGAGCAGGAGGGCGCCAGGGTGCAGAACACATCCTCGTCTGAGGAGAATCTGTTGGGCCCGAAAGTCAGATCCTGCATGCCGGACATGGGGGCTGGAGAGCTGATGAGGATCTAGGCTCATGCCCTCCGCCGTCGTTCGCACCAGTTCCTGCGGCACCACCCGATCGAAACCGACAGGCAGTGGCGCACCCGTGAAGATGCGCACGCATACCTCCGCGGGCCATTCGCCGGACGGCGCATCGCCGGCATAGATTTCGCCGCTGACAGTCCAGGCGGTTCGCCCCGCCTTCAATTCGGAGTCGCGGATCGCATAGCCGTCCATGGCCGACAACGCCTGGGCGGGACTGTCGCGCGGGGCGAGGATGTCGTGGGCCAGAACCCGGCCATCGGCCTCGTCCAGGGCCACTGACTCGGCGTCCAGGGGCTCGACCAGGTCGGTCAGACGGCGGCAGGCTTCGTCGAAACTGATCACGCGCAGACGCCGCGATAGCGAGGAACCTGGCCGACGAGGGAGCAGGGGCGGAAGCGGCTGTCGAACTCCTGCGCCAGCACCAGATCCCAAGCATCGCGGCAGGCGCCCGTGGAGCCGGGGACGCAGAAGATAAACGTCTCGTCGATCTGCCCCGCCAGGGCCCGCGACTGCAGGGTTGATACCCCCACCGTTCCATAGCTCGCCTGGTGAAAGACGACAGAAAAGCCATCCATCTCGCGGCCTAGCAGCGGACGGACCGCCTCGGGCGTCACATCTCGCGGAGAGAAGCCGGTGCCACCCGTGGTCAGAATGACGTCCACCCGTGGGTCGTCGGCCCAGGCGCGGACCTGACGACCGATGGCCTCGACCTCATCGGGGACGATGGAGCGGCCGGCCAGCTCGTGGCCGGCCTCCGACAGTCGGTCGGCGAGCAGGGCGCCGGACGTGTCGGTGGTTTCGTTCCGGGTGTCGGAGATGGTCAGAACCGCGATGCGAAGGGGGTAGAACGGCAAGCGCTCGTCAAGGCCATGCTTCATGGGGTCAACCTCCAGAAAATGCGGAGAAAAAGGCGACTTCGACCCCCGGGTGGATGTGGGCGACGTCGATGACGAGCACCTGATCGACCGCAGCCCTGATCCCAGTCGCCGCTAGGGCGGCGGCGGCGTCAGGGAGTTGGGCGGCGATCAAAGCCTTCAAGCCCGCGAGCGACACGCCGCCAGCTGGCACATGCACCCGGAGGCTTCGCCCCAAACGGTCGCTGACGGCGCCAAAGAAGAGGATGGTGGTATTGGCGCTGGCTGTCTCGGGCGCCTTCGACGTCACATCTAGCATTGCGGATCCTTGGAGAGCGCGTTCCGACTAGTCAGGCGAGTTGCAGCGGCCCATGCGCCGCACCAGACCGAAGCGACGAGCTCTGATGCTGGGGGCGTCAAATCTGCCTGCGTCACAGGTTAGCCTGCGACCGCGGAATTGGGATCGTCCAATATCATCTGACGTCTAGACGAATATCAATCCGACGATTGAATCGCGGCAATGTCATCCAAGCAGACGCATAGTACGGGTGTGGTAATTCCAAGGAGCGATGTCATGCGTCTGAATGTTCGACTCGAGTCTCTTACTACTGCCGCTGCGGCGACCTCGGCTACGCTCGCCCTGTTGTCCGTCGGGTTAAGCGTCGGCGTCGCCCGAGCTGATGTAGTCGCTGACCTCGCCGTGATTGGGCGAGCGCCTACGGTCATGACCATTCCCTATGTCGGACGCACAGTTCAGGCTGTACGCCTGGATGTTCGAGAGGCCGCCGGCGTCGTCTGCGACGCCGCCCTGAGCAACGGCGAACTGGAGCCCCTGGATCGGCAATGGTGCCGCGACAAGGCGACGGCGCGGACCTTGCGCACCTATGCGAAGTTGCGAGCTCAGAACCTCGCGCAAGCCGCTCCGCTGCAAGTCCAGGTCCTAGCGTCGCGCTGACCAGGCGTGACTGACACGATCGGGAAGCAGGACGGAGATAAGATGACGCTTCCCCTGGGCGCTCGCGTCCTCAGGCGCGCCGACGGTGAGGTCGAGGGGGTCCTGGTTCGGGACCTTCCCCACGCGGTCGAAAAAGTGTGGGCATATCTCACCGAACCTGAGTTTCTGCCGCTTTGGCTTGCCGAGGGGCAGGTCCAGGCGAGTCCAGGCGGCTTTGCCCGCCTGGACTTCGGCCAAAGCGGGTCGGCGATCGACAGCCCCGTGACGCAAGCCATCCCGTTGCAGGCGCTTGACTACTCCTGGAGCGGTCCCGGTGAGCCCCAACGGCCCCTGCGCTGGCGTCTTCGAGCGCTTGGCCCTGCAGACAGCCGTCTTCTTCTATCTTTGACGACGTCCGAGGCCGATGATCCGGCCCGCGGGCTTGCCGGCTGGGACGCCCATCTGGAGATGCTCGCCGCGGCGCTGGAGGGCGTGCCGATCAAGTTCCCCTTCGACCACTTCCAAGCTTTGCGGGCGGCGCTTTCGACTGAACTTCTCGGTGGTGAGTTCGAGCCGCTGGGTGACGAACATCAAGGCTGACTGTGGCGAATGCCAAGGTGGGCGCCAGCGCAGCGCTTTATAGAGAACCCAATGGAGGTTCTCATGATTTCCCAAGACACCACTGTTCGCGATATCGCTGTAGAGCGCCCAGGGGCGACGGCCGTTTTCCGGCGACACAAGATCGACTTCTGTAGCGACGGGGGGGCCTCGCTCTCACAAGCAGCTATCCAGCGAGGTCTGTCAGTCTCCGATCTTCAGGCCGAACTTGATGGACTTGCGGCCGATCAAGGCGATCTGCCGGCTGACGCGAGCGGCCTGATCACTCACATCCTCAGCCGGTATCATGAAGTCCATATGGCTGAGTTGCCCGAAGCGGTACGTCTGGCTCGCCGTGTCGAGGCGGTCCACCGGGCCAAGCCCGACTGTCCCCACGGCTTGGCCGACCATCTGGCGCTGATCCTTGATGACCTTCAGGGGCATCAACACAAGGAAGAGGCCGTCCTGTTCCCGATGATGCTCCAGGGCGGGGGAGCGATGATCCGTTTCCCGATCGAGCGCATGCTCGCCGAGCATGTGGACGTCGGCGAACAGTTGGACGAACTGGGCCGGCTTACGACAGATTTTACGCCGCCGGCTGGCGCATGCACCACCTGGCGCGCGCTCTACGAGATGTGCCGCAAGGTCGACGAAGACCTGCGTGAACATATGCACATCGAGAACAACATCCTTTTCCCCAAGTTCATCTGAACCCCAGTCCATCTGGGGGTGGTTCAGTCAAGGAAGGCTGTCATGACGCGGGCAAAGGTCGCTTCCATCCCTGAGGGTGTAATAGACAGGGTGCTCAAGCACGACGGTCGCGCCCCGCGGTATACGAGCTATCCCACCGCCGTGCAGTTTTCCACCGACGTTGGCCCAGCCGAATATTGTGACTGGCTCGTCGCCCTTCCGCAGGACAAGGCGGTCAGCCTGTATGTCCATGTGCCCTTCTGCACCCGTCTCTGCTGGTACTGCGGCTGCAACACGCGGGTGGTCAATCGGCCCGAACCGATCGGCGAGTATGTCCGCTATCTCCTTCGGGAGGTGGAGCTGGTCGCCCGAAAGCTCGACGGCCGACGGCCTGCAAGCGGGCTCCATCTGGGGGGAGGCACCCCCAATACCCTCACGGTCGAAGAACTCCAGGCGGTCTTCGGCGCCCTGGGCCGCGAGTTCGCATCTACCGACGACATGGAGATCGCCGCCGAGCTGGATCCGGCCAGCCTGACCAAGTCCTGGGTCGACGCCGCGGGAGCGCTCGGCCTGAACCGGGCGAGCCTCGGGGTGCAGACTCTGGATCCGAAGGTTCAGGCCGCAGTCAATCGCAACGAGACCTTCGAACAGATCGAGGAATGCGTGGCGGCGTTGCGCTCGATCAGGGTGCGTTCCCTCAATCTCGACCTGATGTACGGCTTGCCCCACCAGACGACGCAGAGCGTCCTCGACACCATCGACGCTATCCTGGCCTTTCGTCCCGAGCGGCTCGCCCTGTTCGGCTATGCCCACGTTCCCTGGATGAAGTCACATCAGAAACTGATCGCAGAGTCGGCGCTGCCTGGCCCGGCCGAACGTCTCGAACAGGCGCTGATGGCCGAAGAGAAGCTGATCGGGGAGGGCTATGTCTCCATCGGGCTGGATCATTTCGCCTTGCCCCATGACGAGCTTGCCCGCGCCAAGGCCGACCATCGACTGCGGCGCAACTTCCAAGGATACACGACCGATTCCGCGGGAACGCTGATCGGCTTTGGCGCCTCGGCCATCGGCGCTCTGCCAGGGGGCTATGTCCAGAATCACACCCAGGAACTGCCCTGGCGGCAAGCCATAGACCGTGGCGAGGCGCCCATCGCCCGTGGGGTGGCCATATCTGAAGACGACAGGTTCCGAGCTGAAATCATCGAGCGGTTGATGTGTGACTTCGCCGTTGATCTGGAGGCGGTGTGCGGACGCCAGCAGACTCGGAGCCCCGCCGAACTGAGCGGCGCCATAGAAAAGCTGCAGCCCTTTCTAGACGACCGGTTGGTCGGTATCGACGGGAGCTACATTCAAGTGCTACCCGCGGGCCGCCCCCTGGTGCGGTCGATCAGCGCATGCTTCGACACCTATTTTCAGCCGGAGGCCCTGCGGCATTCCCGCGCCGTCTAGGCGGACCTCGAGCGGGCGAGGCTCTGCCGTCACGGGACCGACGGGGATTGCGCTAGGGTGAACAGCAGGAGCCCGTCGCGCTGGACATCGATTGTTGTTGCGGCCTGGGCGGCCGGCAGGCGTCTCAGCCGGGTGATAATCTCAGTGTCAGCGCAGTAGAGGTGGACGATTTCGTATCTGCCTTCGGCCCCTTTGAAGTGAAGCTCAAACATGGAGGCGCAGGACATCGCGTGAGATCGCCGCCGACTACTTGTGCCGCAGAATGAGTCGGGCTGCGTCCAGCTGTCGCCTTTCGATCGTCGTCAGGCTCTGCAAGGCCGCCAGCTGGGCCGCGCGACGCTTAACTTCATGGCGCCTGACAGCGCCCAGGATCGCCCTGGCCTCTTGCAGGTTCATGCTGGCCTCCACATAGGTCATTCATGCCTCACCCTGAGGACGAGCGCCTTGAAGCTGTTCAAGCCGGCAGCCCAACATTCCTAGGGAGACCCGTCGTCGTCCGCCTGGCCGTGCTTGCCGCTGTCACGAGTGTGTTCCGCAAAGGTCAAGCTCCTGATTGAGAACAGGCAATCGGTCCTGGCTGCGTAGCGGCTACCCTCTCCTGACTTGGCGCTTGGGTGCTGTTTCCCAGTCAAAGGAGTTGCGCCAATTGGCACTCCCACGCTTCTCACTTGGCCCCCGGCACGCCGTGGGGCCGCCTTTGTTTCTAGGAGCGGACCGGCTTGGCGCTGGGTCGCTAAGGTGGAACATGGCGCCCAACGCGTCACCGACCGCAGCCCCGATAGCGTTCTAAGGAGACTGCGCTCCCGAGCCTCGATCCAGTTGTTCGCCGAGCCTGCCGCTTCCAAGAGCGGCAATGCCGCGGGCCTCACATCGACATCGGAGAGGTCCGAGGACCCGTCGGTGGGGGAGCGCTGCCTTTGCTAAGATCGGCAAAGCGGTCCTGCTGGTACCCTTGCTGGCGCCATTCGTGTTTCCAACTCATAAGTAGCGAAAAACGTTGGAGAAACCAGCTCACCTTCGAGTCCTGCCGGCCCACCAGCGGCTGATCCGCGGTGACTGCGGGTCAGCCGGCGAACCAGATCGGCGGCGCTCTGGGGCATTTGTCGAGGTCTGGATCGATGGACAGCTCCCAACCGGCGGAACGGTTCTCGCTGATGGCCTGATCGTGCTGGGCGAGCAGCAGCAGGAAGCGTCCGATTGGTGATCCTGCCGCCCAGCGCGGTCTTTCAAAGAGGTCTTCGTGGTCAAAGAAGTAGACCGCTGGCCTTTGATTTTCTGAAGACAAGTCCAACCCGTAGAGGCTTCCACTACCGTCGGAGAAGATTGGCACAGCCTGGGCATGCAACAGCGTTCTGACCGCGCCCTCCTGCCTCCACTTCGGCCGCGCGTTCCACTTCGGCAGAATGGCTGCAAAATCGCCGACGCCTTTCACCCTTTCGCGGTAGAGCGCTTCCAGGTCGGCCGGCATCTGGCCGCCAAGGAGCTCGCGGACCTGTTGGACAATGCCGTCCGACTGGTCCCCGGGCTGGCGACGAAGCACGCCTCGCGCCTCCAACAAACGACAGGCTTCCGAAATCGTGATGTCCATGACCAGCTCCTCAAGGGGCCGGAGGTGGCCGAGCAACCCCGGCCCGCAAGACATATGGCTCGATGATCTTATCCAGTCTCATGGCGGCGCCATCACCTCCGCCTGAGTCGGCGCTCGCCCTGCCAGCGTGCGCACAAACTCAGCCTCCGCCCGGCTGGCGACGATATGTGCCTCTCGCATCAGGGAAACCAAGTTAGCGAGGCGGTTTGGGTCAGCATTCGGGAAGAGATGTGCAAACCGAAGTGTGCGACCAAGCTGAGACGCGGCCATTCGGCCAGTAAGGAGGACCTGCCGGGCCCACCAGCGGAAGCGCACGATGGTGTAGCCGCCTTGGATGGCTGCTGAGCTGACCCATTTCCTGACATCCGTCCGCGTGCTACGGAGACTCATGGGTGCAACGGCGTTCCGGCATGGGGTTGCGACGGCGATTCTGGCGGCGTTCATCGCCCTGTTCGCGCTGCTTCCCGTTTTCGACGCCGCCGCCTGCGCGAGCGAACCTGCCGCTGCGGCGTCGGTGGATAGCCTGGCCGACACTCCCTCGACTGACCATCCTGACGGTTACGCGACCTGTTCACATGGCCACTGCCACCATGGCGGTGGCATTGTCGTGAGCGGTATCGATGTGTCGGCAGTGGCTGATCGCCATGATCAGAGGGGCTTAGCGCCTCAGCAACCGCTGGTGTCCCGCACGCCGGCTGGCCCGGATCGTCCTCCCCGGGGCTGACGGGATCGCGCGCGTCCGCGCGCCTTTCACGTCAACCACTCGGGAAACACATCATGTCACCCCCTATTCGTCGCCGGCCGCGTATCGCGGCGGGCTGCGCCGTCGTCGCAATAGCGACTGCGACCGCCTGTCTGGAAAGCCCCGTCCGGGCCGACCCGGCGCCCTCATTCGAGGCCCTGCTCCTCCGGCTGGACGAGACACCCGCCACCTTGGAGGCCGGCGCCCTTCTTGACGCCGCCGAGGCGCGGGTCAGACAGGCGCGTACCGTCCCCAATCCTGAATTGGGGCTGGAGGTCGAAAACGCCTACGGCAGCGGCCCCTTCCAGGACTACGACAACGCCGAGACCACCCTGTCGTTCAGCCAGGACCTTGAGCTTTGGGGGCGTCGAGGGGCCCGGGTGGGCGTGGCGCGGGCGCAAGCCGGCGCAGCTGTGCTGCGCCTTGATCTGGCCAGTGTGGAGGCCGCCAACCAGCTGGCCCTGGCCTATGCCGAGGCCGAGGCGGCCGATCGCCGGTTCCACCTGGCCGAGGAGGCGCTCGCCGTCACGGCCGCCGACGCACGCGCCGCCCAGATACTCGTGGAGGAAGGCCGCGAACCACGCCTGCGCAGCATTCAAGGGGAGGCCGAAGCTGCGGCCGCCCGTGCGAACCTGGAAGAGGCGCGGGCTGAACGGGAGGCGGCGTTCGCGCGCCTGACCGCCGTGGCCATGCTGCCCACGCCAGTCACCTCAATCGAGTCCAGTCTGCTCGATAGGGTCCCTGCCGCGATGGCCGCCGCCACGGGCGCGACGCCTGAGGTGCGGGTGGCCGAGGCCGACAGCGCCGCCGCAGAAAGCCGGATCAAGGTCGAGCGGATACGGGCCATGCCTGACATCAGGGCCTCCGTGGGCATCCGACGCTACGAGGCCGAGGATGCCACGGCCCTGACCTTCGGCGTCAGCATGCCGTTGCCGCTCTTTGACCGGAACCGAGGCGACATCGACGCCGCCCGGGCCGAGTTTCGAGCGGCTGAGGCGCGACTGATCGGCGCGCGGCAGGCGGCCGAGGCGAGCCGCAATGCGGCCGTGGCGCGGTTGAGGGCTTCAGCCAGCCGGGTGGCGGCCACCGACGCCGGGGTAAGCGCCGCTGAGGAGGCCTACCGCCTGTCGCGGATCGGCTTTGAGGCTGGCCGCATCTCGCAACTCGAAATGCGGTCTTCGCGCGCCGCCCTGATCAATGCCCGCAACGCCGCCGTGGACGCCCGGCTCGCCCGCGTCCGCGCTGAAATCGATCTCGCGCGCCTGCAAGGCCGCGCCCCTTTTGGAACATCGCTATGATGCGCATCTCTCAGATCAATCAAACCTGGCTCATGGGCGGCGCGGCCGCCATCGTTCTGGTGGGCGGCGGCGTCTACGCTCTCACCAGGTCGGCGCCTGCAGCCGTCACAGAAGCTCACGCAGAGGAGGCGCAGGCCAGCGCGGGACACGCCGGACAGGAAGGCGAAGCGCACGTCGCCCTCACCGAGGCTCAGATCGAGGCCGCCGGCATTGTCATTGTCGGGGTTACAAGCGGCGGGGGCGGAGAAACGCGGCTTTCGGGGCGTATTGAGCCGATGGTCGATGCGCGAGCTGCGGTCGCAGCTTCTGTCGGCGGTCGGGTGGAGCGTGTTCTGGTTGCGCCTGGGGCGTCGATCCGCGCCGGCCAGGCCTTGGCGGTGCTGGTCAGCGGGGACGCCGCAGGGCTCCGCGCCGAGGCGGACGCCGCCCAGGCCAATGCGGTCGCCGCCGAGCAAGCCCACGGCCGCGAGGAGAGTCTGGCGGAGCAGGGCGTCGTCGCCCAACGAGACGCCGAGGTCGCGCACGCCCAGGCCCTCAGCGCGCAAGCCAGCGCCCGCGCAGCTCGCGCCCGCGCGGCCGCCGCCGGTTCCCCGACGACCTCGGGACGCCTCAGCGTCAGGAGTCCGATCGATGGGATCGTGACGAGCGTTTTGGTCGGCCCTGGCGGCTTCGCCGCCCAGGGCGGCGTGGTCGCAGAAGTGACAAACCCAGCCCGAGTCGAAATCGTCTTCAGCGCGCCGCCGACCTTGGCCGCGCAGGTCCAAGCGGGGACGCCCATCCGCGTCCAGGGGCCCGCCGGCGAAGTCGAGGCCATCGTCACCGGGGTGGCCGCCGGCGCCGGCGTTGCGACCGGCGCCACGGTCATCCGGGCCAGGCCGACAGGCGGGGGGCTTCCGCCAGCTGGATCGGCCGTCACCGGCGCTGTGGTCACCGGCAAGTCCTCAGGAGGCCTGAGCGTGCCATCCGAGGCGGTTCAGACGGTGGAAGGACAAAGCGTCGTCTTCGTGCGCACGGATGACGGGTTCCGCTCCGTGCCTGTGCTTGTTGGCCGTCAGGCCGCTGGCCGCACCGAAGTTGTCAGCGGACTGACCGGATCCGAGCGTGTCGCCGGCGCCAACGCATTTCTCCTCAAAGCCGAACTCGCCAAGGGCGAGGCCGAGCACGGCCACTAGGGGCGACACACATGTTCAATGCAATCATCGCCGCCTCGGTCCACTTCCGCTGGTTCGTCGTCATCGCGGTCACGGTCGTCGCCGGTTTTGGCCTCTACGAACTCACCAGGCTGCCGATCGACGCCGTGCCCGACATCACCAACCGACAGGTGCAGATCACCACGGTGGCGCCCGCCCTGGCTCCAGAGCAGATCGAGCGCCAGGTCACTTATCCGCTGGAGACGGCGCTGGCGGGCATCCCAGGCCTGACGAGCACCCGATCATTGTCGCGTAACGGCTTCAGCCAGATCACAGCCATCTTCGCCGATAGCACCGACATCTATTTCGCCCGCCAGCAGGTGTCCGAGCGGCTGGCGGAGGCCCGCGAAGGCCTCCCAGACGGGGTGGAGCCGGCCATGTCGCCCGTCACGACGGGTCTCGGCGAAGTCCTGATGTGGACCGTGGACTACGTTCCCTTCAACAGCGAGAACCTCGCCGAACCCGGCCAGCCCGGCTGGCAGGCTGGGGCCGTGTACCTGACGCCGGAGGGCCAGCGCCTGGCCACGCCGGAAGAGCAGGCGACCTATCTACGTACAGTACAGGACTGGATCGTTGCGCCTCAGATGCGCGCCGCGGAGGGCTTGGCGGGCGTCGATACCGTGGGTGGTTACGTCAAAGAGTATGCGGTTCGTCCGGATATCGCCCGACTCTCAAGCTACGGATTGAGCCTCAACGACCTGGTCGAGGCGCTGGCGCGCGCCAACACCCAGGCCGGCGCAGGCTACATCCAGCGGGCCGGCGAAGCCTTTGTGGTGCGCGCCGACGCCCTGGCGACGACGATCGAAGACCTGGCCCAGGCGCCTGTGGTCAACCGCGATGGTCTGGTTGTCCGGGTCACCGATGTGGCGACGGTCGAGATCGGCCACGCGCCCCGCCTCGGCGGCGCCAGCCGTGACGGGCACGAGGCGGTGCTCGGCACCGCGCTGATGATCGCCGGGGGCAACAGCCGCACGGTGGCCCAGTCGGCGGCCGAACGCCTTGAGGAGGTGGATAACAGTCTGCCGCCGGGGGTCGTCGCGACGATCGTTCTGAACCGGAGCGCCCTGGTCAATTCAACCATCGCCACGGTCGCCCGCAACCTCACAGAGGGCGCCCTGTTGGTGATCTTGGTCTTGTTCCTGCTCCTGGGGAACATTCGTGCGGCCAGCATCACGGCCTTGATGATCCCCCTCAGCTTCCTGTTCGCCGTCATCGGCATGAACCGGTTCGGGATCAGCGGAAACCTGATGAGTCTGGGCGCTCTGGACTTTGGCCTGATGGTCGATGGCGGGGTCGTGGTGATCGAGAACACCCTGCTGATGCTCACCCAGCGCCGCGCGCAACTTGGCCGCATGCTCAACCGGTCCGAACGGCTGGAAGCGGCCGTTCAGTCAGCGCGCCAGATGGTGAAACCCGCAGCGTTCGGACAGCTGATCATCCTTCTGGTGTTTGCGCCGCTGCTGATGCTGGAGGGGGTGGAGGGCAAGACATTCCAGCCCATGGGGGCCACCGTCATGCTGGCTCTGGTCGGCGCGTTCATCTTCTCCTTCACCTTTGTGCCCGCCATGACCGCCTTGCTGGTCCGCGATCCAAAGTCCGTGCATCTGGGTCCTAACGGCGAGGTCGCCGAGCACGAGACCCGCATTCTTCGATTCGCCCGCCGCCATATCGAGCCGGCGATCCAGGCGGCGGTGGGACGGCCGAAGGTGGTGCTGATCTCCGCCCTGGTCGCTCTTCTCGTCGGCGCGGCAGCCTTCATGTCGCTGGGCCGGGAGTTCATCCCGACTCTCGATGAAGGCGACATCGCCATGCAGGCCCTGCGTGTGCCGTCGGCCTCGCTTGAACAGTCTCTGGCTATGCAGATGGCCCTGGAGCGCGCCATCACAGCCCAGCCCGAGGTGGAGACCATGTTCTCCAGGACCGGGACGGCCGAGGCGGCGGTCGATCCGATGCCGCCGAACATTTCCGACAGCGTCATCGTCCTGAAGGACCGCAAAGAATGGCCCGATCCAGGCCTGGAGAAGGAGGCGCTGATCGCGCGTATCGAAGAGGTCGCAAGCCAGCAGATCGGCAACAATCTTGAGTTCAGCCAGCCGATTGAACTGCGCTTCAATGAACTCATTTCCGGCGTGCGAACCGACCTCGCCGTCATGGTCTATGGCGACGATTTCGACACCCTCCAGCGGGTGGCCGAACAGGTCGCAGGTCGTCTGCGCGAGACGACCGGATCGGCAGATGTGCGGGTGGAACAGGCGTCTGGCCTGCCGACCCTGACCGTCAGCGTCGATCGCATCGCCGCCGCAAGCTATGGCCTGACCGCCGCAGACGTCACTGACGCTGTGTCCACGGGCATTGGCGGCGCCGAAGCTGGGGTCATCTTCGAGGGTGATCGCCGTTTCGATGTCGTCGTGCGCCTGGCCAACGCCGACCGGAACGACCCCGCCGCCTTGGCGGCTCTTCCCGTGGTCTCCGAAACCGGCGCCGTTGTGCCGCTGTCTTCGGTCGCACGCATCCAGAGCGCCGAAGGCCCAAACCAGATCAGCCGGGAGAACGGCAGCCGCCGGATGGTGGTCCAGGCCAATGTCCGGGGTCGCGATCTCGGCGGGTTCGTCTCTGACGCCCAGGACCGGGTGGGGCAGATCGCGCTTCCCGCCGGGGTCTATCTGGACTGGGGTGGTCAGTTCGAGAACCTGAAGCGGGCCGAAGAGCGGTTCAGCCTCGTCATCCCTGTGGTGTTCGTCCTGATTGGAGTGTTGCTGTTCCTCGCCCTTGGCTCGTTTGCTGAGGCTGGTCTGGTCTTCGCCTGCGTGCCACTCGCCTTGATCGGGGGGGCCTTGGCCCTGCTGGCGAGGGGCATGCCCTTCTCCGTCTCTGCGGCGGTCGGCTTCATCGCCGTGTCAGGCGTCGCGACCCTGAACGGCCTGGTGCTCATGCAGGCCATCCGTCAGCGACTGACCGCGGGCCTGCCGCCCCGGGAAGCGGCGATAGAGGGCGCCTCAAGTCGCCTGCGGGCGGTGCTGACGACGGCGCTGGTCGCCATTGTCGGCTTCATCCCCATGGCCCTGGCGCACGGAGCCGGGGCTGAGGTGCAGAAACCCCTGGCGACCGTGGTCATCGGGGGGCTTTTGACCGCTACGGCGTTGACCCTTCTTGTGCTGCCGACCTTCGCTGCGAAGGCGGTCCGGCATCGGCCGACAGACGCCGCATGACCCTCGGGAGCTGGCTTGCCGCCACGGCGGGGCTGAAGTCCACAGCCGCGACCCTCTGCATCGGCTTCTTCCGCCGCGAGCGGTTGTCCCGAGCCTCGCTAGGACGAGGCCGGAGTGGGGGGGAGATTGGAGCGCGCTCTGCAAAAGTGGGATCCGGTCCTGGTCGGCGGCTCACCAATCCCACTCGACCGCCAGTCCGATCAGGCGGCGAGGTCCGGGCGCGCTGGCCGAGTAGCCGAGGGCCTCGCCGATGAAGCCGGCTTCCTGGATGTAGCGCTCGTCGAGGGCGTTTTTGGCGAACGCCGTGACGGTCCATGCTGAGCTGGACGGCCGAAACGCTAGGCGCAGGTCCAGGAGCCCGTAGCCGTTCTGCCATTCGTCCTGGATCGTGTCCGGCGCGAGGGCGCGAGAGAACTCTGGCCGGTCGTTATCGTCGGAGAAGAAGAACTTCGAGCGCCAACTATAGACAGGGCGAAAGGCGAGCTCGCCGTCGAGAAGGGGCCAGACGATATCGGCATGGATTGACGCTTGATGGTCCGGTGCGAGGCGGAAGCGGTTGCCCGCCACAGCGCCCGACCTCAGCCTGGCATGTCCATAGGCGTAGGTCGCGCCAACCGTGGCAGCGGGCGATGGCATGAACGTGGCCTCCACCTCGAGGCCATGCGCAGTCGCTTGACCAGCGTTCACGGTTCGCAGCTGCCCGGCTTCCACGCGGGTGGTCTGAAAATCGCGATAGTCGTAGGCGTAGACGGCCGCATCGAGCGCCAGTCGAAGGCGCGCCGGCCGCACCTTTGCGCCCAATTCCCAGGAGTCCACCACCTCGGCGGGCACGACGCCAAACCTGGCGGGTCCCTGGGGCGTGGCAGGGGCGCCCGCCACCAGGACGGTCGGCCGCCGTCCGCGGGCATAGGTCCCATAGACGCTGACCGTGGGGTTCGGCTCGTACCTCGCCGCAAGGCGCCAGCTCCAGCCGGAGTCTTCCAGATCGCTGGAAATCTTGTCGCCATTGCCGAGGGTGGGCTGAAAGAGAAGGCCGTAGAGCGGCCATTCCGTCGACAGGCGTCCTGCGTCAGGGCCAGCCAGGTGCCGGAGGAACGCCTGGCGTCTGGCCTGGTCCATGCCTGCGGCTGCGATCACGCTGGCGAGGACGGAGGGCCCCAGCGGAACGGCCGGCGACACCGCGCTGGTCTTCTGGTCAATTCCGAAACGCAGGCCGGCGGACACCTCCCAACTGGTTCCGATGCGCCTTGTGGCGTCGGCGAAGATGTCGAGCGCCTGCACATCACTGAAGTTCTGGGTCCGCTCCAGGTGGAGCGCCTTGAGATTGCCGGCGATGGCCAGCGCCGTCGTCCCCTCCAGTTCGTAGCCGCGGCGGGCGGCGAGACCGCGCAACTGGTCGGCCAGGAACTGAGCTTGCAGGAGGACGTCGGCGGACTGGGGCCAGGGGGTGGTCAGGCGGCCCGTCATGCGCGCCAGCTGGAGCCGCTCATCGATCACCATCGGCACCCTCTGGGTTCCATGTTCCTCGAAGAGGTTGACGCCCACGAAGCCTCGCCAGGCGCCGCGCCGGTCGTAGGCGAGGCGGATCTCCTGGTTGACCTGAGCGCCCCGTGTTTCCTCCAACAGGCTCACGATCGGCAGGGCGAGGCCGTCGGCGTCCTGCTGGTCGTCAGCGGCGAAGCGCCGATAGGACGTCAGGCTCGACAGGGTGAGCGCCGGCGAGATGTCCGTCTCAAGCCCGAAGCTGGCCGAGAAGAGTTGCCGGTCCAGGCCGAGCGGCTGGTCGCGACCCTGGGCGTCCCGGGCCGACAGGGCCGGCGGGGTGAAACGGTCAAGGTCTCCCAGGGGCTGGCCAGACACCGGGTCGGCCGGCGCGAACAGGAAGGACTTCAGCGCCGGGCCGCTGGAGCGGTCATGTTGATAGTTGATGATCAGGTCGGCCGCGCCCCAGTCGCGTCGCAGGCTCAGCCCGAGGCGGCCGGCGTCGGTGGAGATCGCCTGGAGGTCCTCCCCGCCGAGCAGGTTGGTCACGTCCCCGTCGCGGTGGCGGCTCACAGCAGCCAGCCGCAGGCCCATGGTTTCGCCGAGGGGGAGGTTCGCCATGGCGTCCACGCGGCGCCAGCCCTGGCCTCCCGCTTCCAGCCGCAGGCGGGCTGAGGTGCTGTCCGGGTCGGCCTTGTTCTGTACGATATTGATGGCGCCGGTCATGGCGCTGCGGCCGTAGAGGGTGGACTGCGGCCCCTTGACCACCTCGATCCGGTCCACGTCGAAGAGTTCGAAATAGGCGCCTCGCTCCTTCGAGGCTGGCACACCATCCTGGAAGATCGAGACACGAGGCTCGCGGGTCGCGTCGCCGGACGCCTGGGTGACGCCTCGCACGGAAAACCCCGCATTGGCGGGGGAGGCGGCCGAGACGGTGAGGCCCGGCGTCTGTTGCGCCACCGCCTCCATATCGGTCAGGCCGAGCCGCCGCAGGCGCTCGCCGGAGAAGGTGGACAGGGCCATCGGGGTCTCGAAGGCGAGGCTTGGGCGACGCTCGGCGGTGACGACCAGTTCCGGCAGCTCGGTGATCGCCGGAGGCGGCGCGGGCGGCGCGGGCGCCTGGACTGCCGCCGCGGCGGCCGGCCCGATCATCACGACGCCGCCCGGCGATCGCGTCGCGGTCAGGCCCGTGCCGGCCAGCACCTGCTCCAGGGCTGTTTCGGCGGTGCGGGCTCCATGGACGCGGCCGGACCGCCGCCCACGGGTCAGCCGCGGATCGACGATCAGCGGCCGGCCGGTCTGCAGGCTGTACCAGACGAGCGCGCCGGCCAGGTCCCGGGGCGCAAGGTCGTAGGCTGCGGCGCGCGCAGGCTGGGCGAAGGCTGCGACGGGGGCAAGGAGGGCGAGGGCCAGGACCGCGAGCGGCCAGGCGGGTGATCTTCCAAGGCGCGAGGCCAAGACCATGTCTAGCCGAACCTTTGGGCCTGGCCGCAGGTCGGGGTCATGGCGCGGCCGCCCGCCGGAGGGCCAGATCGACCGATCCGTCGGGCCGCCGCATCGCCGCCACAGGCAGGTAGAGGCTCACCGCCTCGACAAAGGCGTCGGCGTCGTCGGCGGCGAAGACGCCGCTGACCCGCAGGTCGCCCGCCTCCGGCGACACGCGGATCGGGCGCTGCGGCGAGTAGCGGCTGACCCGGCGGGCCGCCGTCTCGAGCCGCTCGTCCTGGAAGATGAGCTGGCCTTCGGTCCAGGCGACCGCCTGCTTCACGTCGGCTTGCGGGACCAGCACCCCGTCACCGCCGGCGGCGAGCCGATAGCCCTGGCCCGGCTGGAGCTGGGCGGCGACCTGGCCCGTCCGCCGGGCGCGGACCTCGACCCGGCCCTCCAGGAGCGTGACCATCGCGCCATCGCCGTCGTGCTCGATATTGAAGGTCGTGCCCGTGGCGACGACGAGGTGATCGCCCACGGCGACGGCGAACGGCCGCCGGGGATCCTTAGCCACCTCGAAGCGGGCCTGTCCGGTGGTGAGCGCAAGGTTTCGGCGCCCGTCCGTGAACCGCGTGCGCACCTCGGCCCCGGCGTCCAGGGTCAGCCGCGATCCATCGGCCAGGGTGACGCTGCGCCGCGCGCCCGGCTCGGCGCGGTAGGTCCGCCAGGGGGGCTGCGCGCCCAGGACCACGAGGCCGGCCGCGGCCGCGGCCAGTCCGGCGCCCACCCCGCCGCCGATCAGTCGCCGGCGGGTGAGGACCGGGGGACGGCGCACGCCCTGGTTTGCGGTCTGAAGCGCCTGGTCCCGCAGGGGGGCCAGTTCGGGCGCCGAGGCGTCACCGAACAGCCCCATGACCTCGCCGATCCCCACCCAGGCCTCGGCCTGGGCGACATCGGCTGTGATCCAGGCCTGCAGGGCGGCCTCGTCGGCGGGCGACCAGCCGGCGCCGCTCCTGGCCAGCCAAAGGGCGGCGGCGGCGTCGACGGCGTCCTCGGCCGAGCCGATATCGCGAAAGACCGGGTGCAGGAGGCTCATCGCAAGCGCCGCGCCAGATGCGCCGCGGCGCGGATGACATGCTTTTCGACTGCGCTCACCGAGACGCCCAGCCGTTTCGCAATCTCCGCCTGCCGCATTTTCTCAACCCGAAATAGTATGAAGATGTCCCGCGTGCGCTCGGGCAACTCTCCGAGCGCGGCCAGCGCCTGACGCAGACGCTCCCGTTCTATCAGGACGGTTTCGGCCGACGAATCCTCAGAGGCCAGATCGAAAGGGGCCTCGCCGGCCACCAGGAGATCGAGGCTGACGTGCCGTCCGGCATGCCGCGCCGCCCGGGTGCGCGCCCGGTCGCGGGCCAGATTGGCCGCGATGGTGAATACATAGGCCTCGGCTGAACGCACGTCGGTCTCGCCCCCGCGGCGCATGGCGCGGACGAAGACTTCCTGGGTCATGTCCTCGGCTTCTGCGGGGTCGGCCGAGCGCCGGCGGAAGTAGGCCATGAGGGGTTTGCGCAGCCGTTCGCTGAGCTCGGCGAGGCCGTCGCCGACGATCGTGGGCGGGTGGAGATCGCTTTTCAAGGTCACCGAAACGCAGGCCCCAGCGTCGTGCGGCCGAGGGTGCGGAAGAGGTCACGGCCACCGCGGCGCGCCCCGCTCATTCCATTTCTGTGTGACAGTTTTCGCAGCGGACGGCGGAAAAAAACCGGTGAGGATTCCCTGAACCGCCTCGTCCTGCCCAGTGACGCCCCAAGCTGGAATTGGGGCCAAACGGGGGATTATCTGGATGAAATTCTGCAAAGCGCCGCTGCTGTGCGCAGCCT
>Ga0208179_1000508_pt1 | contig 24547 bp, 17 predicted proteins | sample Malvired_Geostar_FD_184238 | JGI IMG/M metagenome (GOLD analysis project Ga0208179, IMG submission 184238) | Marine viral communities from the Global Malaspina Expedition - Malaspina viral metaG DeepMed_Geostar (SPAdes) (version 2) | ecosystem: Environmental > Aquatic > Marine > Oceanic | place... | reverse complement strand
CCAATCCGCTGTTTTTCGCCCCCGAAGCGCCGTTGATATATCTTGTTTATACAATTCTGCCTTCGCCCGTAGCTTTGCTCTTCCCAACTTTTTCGCTTCTTCTACTGCTCTCGTAGTATCAGATTCATCTGGTCGAGGCGCTACTTCTTCTTTTTTAAATCTTTCAGCAGCAAACCTACCTAATTTAGGAGGAGGTGCTTCAGCTCCAAGATCACCCAAACCCCCCAGTCCTGTCATGCCTCCCGCTCCTCCAACCCCTACCGAATCATCTATTTTCGGAGCACCACCATAAGCACCCATGTTTAAGTCTGTTGGCTTAAATGTATCTAGATCTTCGGTCAAGCCAACCTTTTCTAATGGATCAATCTTAAACATTTTTAGCAACCAATCGATGGTGAGCATATCTGTCCCACCTTGCATAATACCCCCGCCCCAATTCCCTGTCTCAATTCCATATCTCTTTTTTGGGTTTATCCGATCCTTAGCGTACTGTTTCCAAGTTCGCTTACTATCATAATCAAACATCTTCTTCAATAATCCACCATCTCCTCCAGCACCTTCCTTAGCCGCCTTTCCAGCACCACCCTTAGCACCCTTACCACCCTTACCAAGATTCTTTATAAATTTCTGAGCTTCAGCCAATTTCTTTTGCACTGCTGGAGGTAGATTCTTTATAACATCATCTACTCCAGTACCTATTTTCCCTGCGGCTTTACCTCCTGTCGTAGCAAATTTGTTTATTATGTCATCAAGAGTTTGCGGAAGTGGTGGCGTCGTACCGGGAAGTGATGGCGTCGTTTTTACAGGCTTTTTTCCCCAAATCTTTCCGCCAATGACCCGTGGTTTTGGGGTGGTAATATCTGCGAGGGTTGTTGGCTTAGGCGGCGCGGGTCGCACCGGTTTCAGTGGTTTTAATGGTTTTATACCAGCCGCTTCATCCAAGCTTTTTTGCTGCTTGACAAGCTCATCCATAGTGCTAGGCTGCTGTTTTAGCGGCGGTCGGTCACCTTTGCGGGGCAAACGATCATCTGCATGTGCCAATTCGGCACGCTGTTGTTGGGCTGCTTTCTGATTCGCTATTTCATCAGCCTTCACAGCTGCGTTTTGCTTAGCTTTGATCTCTCCTATCTCCTTGTTTGACAGTGGACGCTTCCCCTTACCCGTCGTTACCGGTCGTTGACTGTGAGGTATATAATCAGGATCAATTCGAGCTTCATCAAAAGATAGCCGATCAAGTCGTTTCAACTTATCAGCCTTGCTTATATCACCTGTGTGATCAGCAAATCCGAGAATCTTCTTTGATTTTGGCGCTGGTGTCAGCCCACGCCTCAAAGCTCCCCCAGTAGACTGCAAAGTTTCCACAATTTCCCTACCTACTACTTTTCCTGTAGTTTGTGCTACCCTTCCTGTAGCTTGTGCTCCTTTTCCTGCGAGACCCACCCCCGGAATCCCAACTGCTCCTTCACCTATTACCCTTGCTATTCCCCCCGCCCACCGTGATGCCGTGCCCGCATTTCCCGCATCCTGTTGCTGTTTCAGCTGCTGACCTAACAAATCTGTTTGAAAATCCCCACTTAGCGTAAGCGTGTTCCGTGCAGCACCTCCCATTTGTTGGGCTGCTGCTTTGCTAGAATCCCACACGTTATCCCCCACCGCGTCTATAAATTCTCCACCCCATGCGTCTGGAACAACAAGTGCAGTACCTTTAAGTGCCCCAGTAGCAACCGTACCTATTCCAGCCCCTGCCCCAGCAGTTACTGTAGTTAAAGCATTAGCGACTGGAGCAAGCGCCCGTAGCGCACCCTTTTTAATACCCTGCGCAAGAGGATCGTTTCGCATCATTTCTCCCGGACTTGCGGTAATACCCGGACCTTTACCACCTCTACGACGACCGGGAATCATCAATCTAGAGGGTTCTGCCGCTTTCATAATACTTGCGGCAAGTTCTTGGTCTGTTTTATCCGTTCTTACTCCACCCCGACGCATTTTAGTCGTACTCACTCCCATGTTCTTAGCCATCTCTTTAAGCGATTTGCTTTGTTCCTCAGTCGCTTTACCAGTTTCTGCAATTTTCTTAACTTCTTTAAGCTGTTTATCATCAGCCACATATATACTGCCGGGACTTATTCCTGCAAGAGCAAACTTATCCATTATGTCATTGTGTCTTGCGTCTTCAGCATGGTGTGCGTCTATGAGTGCTGTTTGTCTATTCGTAGCGTTTACAGCATCAACGTCAGCTTCAGCTTTAGCTGTTCCTGCGGCTGTAATCTGAGCAGGTGTAATAGCGTCTTGTTTCTCTACGGCTTCCAACTGCTTTTGCACAGCTTTATTAGACCTTTCAGCCCAGTCGTTTTGATTGCCCCCTTCAGCAGCAACCTGATCTCTAATATTTGTTAACTTCTCTATAGTTTGGTCAGAAGCTGTTGATCCTGCTCCAAAAGTGTCCTCGGCAATCTTCTTAATCAACGTGTCTGTTGCCTGTTCAAAGCCTGTGGATTTGTTTGCAAAGCTCATTCCACCGAACCGTCCACCGCCGGGAACCCCTGCGAACTTGTCGTCCGTTCCTAAACCTGCTAGTATTGTTGCTGCTTTGCCCTGAGCTATTTGATCTGCTTTTAATTGTTTCTCTTTTTTGTCAGCAACAATTACCATTCTATCAGCTTCTTTAACATCGACTGCGGCTCGTTTTGCTTCGTCCGTCTGTGCTTGCTGAGATCTTCCAGCATCTTGTCTTGCTTCTATCACTTTTTGTTCTGCATCAAGAATTTGATTATCAAGCTTTTTCTTTTCTTCTGCTGTTGCGGTAGCGGGCAATGCAGCCTTTTTATCCTCTAAGCCTTGCAAGGTCAAAGCAGCCTGAAAATGTCTTTCCCTAGCTATATCAGGATCTTCACCGACACTTCTTAATCTTCTAAAGTCATCAACAGCATCTTGGAATTTCTGAATAGCAAGTTCTAAACCCTCATTGGCTGTTTTAAATATTTTTTTAAATTCTTCTTTTTGTGATGCAAACAACTGAGTGGCCGCATCTCCTTGTGTGGCTCCAAAAGCCGCCATGTCCCCACCTCTATCAAGCGCCTCATCTTCCAATCGCATCGATCTTGCATGTTGCTCGCGAATAGCTGGATTTAGATCAGTCGCAACTCCTGATGCCGCTGCAACCGAAGCAATACCTATTTGATTGTTTCTATTAAATTCACGACGAACATCTCTTTCTTCAATCTGCCGCCTTCCTCCCAGTCCCCCTTTCAGGCTTTTATCAAAGACCGTTTCGCCTGATGCTTGACGACGAGCGGTTTCCTTTTCAAAGGCCGTATCCATAAACCCTTTAAACGCTGGATCAGTCTGCATCTTACGTATACGAACAGCTTCATTTGCAGTAACAGTTCCTCCCTGAGTAGCTCGCAACATTGCCCTAAGAGGATTGCCGAAATTCTTATCAAAATCTGCTTGTTCCATTTCTCCAGACGCAACGGCAAGTCGAGCTTCATCAAAGCTCATAGCAGCTTGTTGTGACGCTATAGCTTTCTTTTGTAAGGTAGCAATCTCTTGTTCAATAGCTGCCAATACAGAAGTATTATTTGACAGTTCCTGTAAAGCGGCTGTATTCCCATTAAGCTGTTCATTCAACAAGCCTAGTTTATTCGCTTCAGCCTTATCTTTTACATCCACTCTCTTAGGATCAAATGCTTGACCCGGAGCTAATCCTAATCGCTCTCTAGCTTCTTCTCTTTTCCCTTTTAACTTACTACGTTGATCCATTAATGCATTAACATCGAAGGGATCTGCTACGCTACGAACACCACTCGTGATAAAGTTACCCTGCGCATCTCTCCCAGTTCTCATTTGCGTTTGAACACGCATTGTAGCGCCAAGTCTTGATCTTGCTTGTGCCTCTGTCCCAGTTTTACCACCAGTAGCTTTAGCAATTCGATCCTGTAAGGATGCTTCCTTACTTAGCATCGAAATTTTAAAGTCTCGCTCTTTTCGTAACATTTCCTCCTGTAATCTTGCGATATCTAACAGAGCATTCCTATATCCTGTAGCAGCTTCAAATGCTACCGACATTGCTTTTCTAGCATCGTCACTTAACGCAAGTAAATTTTTCTGAACGTCCCCTTTCTCTCCTAAAAGATCTTTTAATAAAGTTGCCGTAGAAACGTCCTGTTGTCCTTGGCGACTAAGACCGCTCTGAATAGCACTTTCCAATGCTCCCAATGCTACTGGAGACAGAGCGTCTGTATCGACACCGCTTGATTTCAATTGTTTTATCAGTTCAGTGAAAACTTCTTTGCTAGTTACATCTTCCTTTCCAGCAACGGCTGCTAAAGTAGCCTTGATAGCAAAAGGAATTTCCTTTGATGCTGCCACAAGACCTTCTATACCTGCAAAGGCAGGATCAGTTGGATCGGCTGCTAGGCTTTTAACCTGATCCATTCCCGTCGAAATTTGTGATCTAGTAGCAGTCTCTATATTGTCAAAAGGATTAACTGCACTAACTTTACCAATAGTAACCTTAGTAGAAAAGATATTATCAAATTCTGTCTTCATAGTATCTGAAAAGCTTGATAGTTGACTAGCTATCTGTTTAGTTTGTGCAGAAAAATTATCTAAAGATGCAGCTAAGGCATCAAACCCTCTTTGGGCTGCGGCAGCAGCTTCTTTTGCCAATAAAGTGGTTGCTGCCACATCCAGAATAGTTTGTTGTCTTTCTTGTTCTGCGATAAGATAGTTACGTATGCTTGCCCTAGTTGCAGTCGTAACGCCTTCCATATTATCAATTTCATCTATCGCACCACGAAAGGCATCTTGAAAACTTCCAGTGTCCATATTCATTGCAGATCTTATCTTACCGAACGCCTGTATCAGCTCCGCAGACCCCTTGTCAGACAATGTCGCTGCTTCGTCTTTCACATTTTTCGTTAAATTCGTCAACAATTTGATTTTAGCCAATCTATTAAATTCTTCAACAACCCTAGACGCAGAACCACTAGCACCAGTTAAGGCGGTGTCTACTTTATCCATCGCGCCTTCACTAATCACTAAAGCTTCACCCAAACGTCGAGTACCTTCAGCAGATCCTGTAAAAGCATCTCCAACGTCTATATCTGAAAGGTCTTCAATAGCACTAAAATCTAAAGCGGAAACTTGCTCTAACATACTATTGGTAGTTTTAATAAATGCCTCGTCTACTGCTTTAATTGCTTCAGGAGTAAACGAGGCAGTAGCCTTTTGAAATGCCTTATTGACCACCCCAAATTTTTTCGAAGCCTGATCTGCCCTCATTCCAAATGTCATAGCGGCAGTACCAACGGAAGCTAAGGCACCAACCGCGTACACCAACCCTTTGAACTTACCCGGCACTATTTTTGCAAGTTGTTGTGTAGCGTACAGAACTGCACCCCCAGCAACCGTAGCACTCGCCGCAAAAACAGGAAGGCCCAATTCATCCTCCAAGTTAATCGCCGCTCCTCCGATGCTCCATTGTTGCTCCGTTTGTCCTCTTTTCAAGGACGCTTCAAAAGCATTTCCGAACTTTTCATTCGCTTCAAGTAAAGTATTATTAAGTTTCTCAAGACTTTCTTGATTAACAATAGTTAATTTATTAAACGATCCTAATATTTCGGTTGTATCTTCTAATACCTTATTTAATTGAATAAAAGCATCAAACTCAGCCTGCTTAGCCATCCCAACAACTACGCCCTTAACCACTTCGACAGCACCCACAAAAGCTGCGGCACCAGCAGCCAACAAAGGATTGCCAGTTGCTAATCCAACCGTACCCGCTGCTCCCAAAGCTTTACCAGCTGCACCTCCAAGAGCGTTTATACCACCAGCAGCACCCGCACCAGCACGACTACCATCCTTACGCCCTTCAATATCTGTTCCTTCTATCTTCTCTACAGCTCCAAATATAGCTTCTACAAAAGGTTTAGTGATACCATCAATAAGGGGCTTTGCTATCAATGCCGCAATAAGAGCAGGCACACCAGTAAATCCTTTAATAAGAACACCCTTAAGACTATTAGCATTAAAACTGTGCATAAGAGAGCGTTTTGCTATGTTACTCGCCTTACTAAATGCCTCCGCTGAAGTTGCACCTTTTTTTACAGCCGTACTATATACTTGAGAAGCCTTCTTCATTGCTTTAACAGGTGCTTTAAACTGCTTTTCAACTATCTTAAACCTTCCTCCAAGCTTATCAGTGATTGAAGACAATGCCTTATTCTTCATTATATTCTGAACTAAAGTAGGAGCTAAAAGATTCAAAGCCATACTAGCTTGCTGTACTGCAAAAGCTAAATTCATAAGGGAAGTAACAGGCGCATCCGTACTAAAGCTTGATAAGGCTACAGTAAATCCTGCAACAGCTCCTGTAGCTGCCTGCATTCCCACCATCATTCCCATAGAATCTACCTTACCTCCATCATCTAGATATTGCGTGCCAACAGCACCTCCACGAGCATATCTATTCATCTTCTTTAAATTTCCATAACCTACTTTTTGTGCAGAACTTTTGTTGATAACAAACTCGCCCGGAGTAAGCATTGCCGGTACAGTATCAGTACCTCTAGGAGCAAAAACATTTCCACCAGCAGCAAATTTTTCTATTCGGTTAACAGGTAGCGGTCTCGCTCCTACATATTTCACCGCTGTTCCTCTTGGCATATTAGCAAAAAATCTTTCCTCAAATGCGTGCATAAGTTTTAAGTTAGTACCCTTAGACAACGCATTCATGATCGTGCCAGTTTGCGCACCCATAGTGATGGTAGCCCGCTCGCCTGCACTTGCTGGACTTGTCATGAGTTTGGGAGCTGATCCAAAGGGAGTACCGCTACCAACACGCCCAGATTTCTTTGCCTGACTTGATGCTTTTAGAAATAAACCCTTTCGACCGGCGCTTTTAATTTGTTTCGATTTACTTAAATCAAGCAGGCCTGTTAAATCATCTTTGACTTTATCCCAATTAGCATACAACCATTGGTTAACTTTAAAATGATTAAGCTCATAATCTAAATCCCAGTCTCTAGGCTCTAATACAGTCTTAACAACCACAACCATAGGTTTCCCACCCAATGCAACTTCACTGTATTCAGAAGTCGGCAAGCCTTTGGATATAAATTTTGAATGACTTCTGGCACTGCCAAAATCACTCCATCCAAAAAATCCACCACCCTGACCGAGACCAGAAGCCAGATCAGATCGAGCACCCTGTTGAAGAAATGCTGCTTCTATTTCATCGGATGGTCCAGAATTACTACCGTGAAAGATTTCCCTTGGACCTGTTTGAAAAAATGCTTTTTGTCGTTTAGCAGGACGCTTGCCACCCTTGAAAGGTGGTGGTGGAGGTTTCGTTATCTGAGCACCTGCTCTTACCCCTCCTCCAGTTCTATAATGATTTAATTGTGTTAAATTGCTATGGCCTATAGACTGAGCAGATTTTTTATTAATTACAAACTCACCCGGAGTAAGCATCGCTGGTACAGTATCAGTTCCTCGGGGTTTAAATACATTGCCACCAGCAGCAAATGTTGCCGCAAGTTGTTCAAAACCTCCCGCTTCTATTTTTCTTCTCTGCCACTCATCTGCGGATATACCTGTTTCATCCCTAAGCGCATTATATTTAGTCTGAGCGAGTTTGTATTTCTCACGACCCTGCTTAGTCTTTCCAGTTAAAATGTCTTTAATAACTGATACCTTAACTGCGTCTAAACCTTGTGCATTAGTGCTTGTAGATCCAGTAGGTAGTTGCTCAACAATGGTATTTAAAGTCTTTTTATGCATCTCGCCCGTTCCTGCCGCATTCATACTAGCTTTAGCATCTATATAAAGCACGTCCGTTAAGTTTTTAAAGTCTTCTTGTAGCTTTCCACCAAGTGCTGATTGTAGACCCTTAGTAAAATCAAAAGACCGAGCTGAATCTCCCAAACCACCAAATTTACTACCTGTAGCAATAGCGTTTAATATATTTTCAAATGCATTTCCCAAACTAGCCTTATTAATACTATTCACAAATTCATCAATGTGTGTCTCAGGAATTTTCTTATATACCAATCCTAAATCGCGCGCTATTGCCGCACCAGCAGAGTCTACACTGTTACGAAGCCCTTTATAAATATGGTCCCTAAAAGACGTTTCATTCTCTGGATTCAACCTATCTCTTATTAAAGTATAGTTCTTTGGAATTTGAGCCTGTATGCCTTGATCATTTTTTCCTTCCCTCACAGCCAAGCTCCTCACTTGATCTTCATTAATAGTTATGAGGTCAGTTTTATGCTGAAATTTCTTTTGTGAAGCACTTTCAAGAATCGCAGCCCCTACCTTGGGCTGATTTAATATTTTTTGTTGTGCCGCTATCGCGCCACCAGCAAAATATCCTTTAGGAATAACGTACTCACCACCTTCAAGTACGGCAGGAACTCCTCCTCTTGAATGAGAAGGACCACGAACAGGACCACCCTTAGCAAATTTTCTAGGCCCACCGCCCCCAAACGGACTAAAGCCGCCCGTAAACTTAATTTGATTGATCGCAGTTGTAAGCTGATCTAAACGAAAAGGAAGTTGTCCAAGAGCAGTTGTTAAAGGAGGAATGACACTACCAAGCTCTACAGTATTGGCACCTATTTTAGTATCTAAATTTCCTATTGCTATATTATTTGTACCTAAAAGTCCTGCATTTTTATTTAATGCGGTTGTTACTGCGGATAATCCAGCAGTGGTCCCAGCGTCGGGTTTTCCACCACCTCCTCCACCTCCACCAGTAACCGCTCCACCTAAAGCACCACCGGCGCCTCCAGCACCTCCTCCTTTTCTAAGCCCACCAACAAAACCTACGCCAAAATCAAAAAGACCTTTAGATAGTTTAATGGCTGCAAAAGTTGTCAACAGAGGTAGAAGTGGTTTTAGAGTTTCTGATACAGACAAAAACGCATTACCCAAAGATAGAGCTACCTTAGCTAATCCTTGAAAAGTTTGTGATTGAGAAATTTCACGAATTAAGGCGCTAAAACGTTGCTGTAATTGTTCAAACTGTTTGCCAAGAGGTTTTAATCCTAAAGCAACATCTTTTCCTAGACCTTCTGCCGCCGCCTCTCCTGCTATTTTTGTTGCTGCCAAAGCCTTGTTAAATTGAGTAATAGCAGGAATTAACTTACCAACCTGTCTCACACCACCCAACTCTTCAGTAATAGCAGAAAGCGTTAACGCATCTCCTTTTTTAATAATAGAATCTAACCCTTTAGCCAGTTCATTAAAGGCTGGCATCATTCCAATGAACTGACCTTTGGCATTGACTAACTCAATATTAAACTGTTTTAAAAATTCGATAGTTCCACGTCTTTGAATACGTGTAAAGATAGTTCTTAAACCAACAGCAATAGTATCTGCACTTTCACGAGTAGTTGATCTAACCGCCGTAAAGATACCAATTAATTCGTTTAATGCATCTACGGGATCTCTAAACTGTCCAGCGGACTGAGAGAAAACACCACCAGCACGACGAATAACAGAAACCAAATCCTCCGCTTCAACCGCAAATTTCTTTGATACTGCATTTAAACCTGCCAAGACCTCTTCTTGTCTACTAGCAACAATATTAAACTGTGCCATAGCAGCAATCAAACCCTCTGCCGTATTCTTCATTGATCCAAACGTAGGAGCTAAAGTAGAACGTGCAACCGCCCGTATAGATGACCGTACTTGCTCAATACTTTGACCTGTTTGAGCAAAAATCCTACTCAATTCCGCTAGCTCATTAGCATCTACACCCAAAGAAACAGATAATTGAGTAATGCTCTTGTTGAGTTCGTCTATTTTTGTAGCCCCAGCACCTGTAACCTGAATGACCTTAGTAATTTCTCTCTCATAGTTAATAGCTGCCTTAGTCGCAGTCGTCACCGCCCTAACAAAACCAAATACAATTCCTGTGGCTACAGTAAAGGCAGAAAACCTACGAATTGCTAAAGCCGCATCTTTTCCAAAAGCTTCAATCTCATTTCCAACGCGATTAACCTCTTTACCGGTTTTAGATAGGTTTTTTTGTATGTCCGATTGAGCTTTAGAAATTGAGGCGCTAGACTGACCAAGAGTTTGAAAGTGCGTAGATAAAGTTGAAAGTTGTGTGTTGAGACTAGAAGTAGAGCCCCTTAAGGTATTAAGATTCTTAGTTAAAGTACCAACACTCTTATTAAACCCTGCTATATTTTTTATATCTTTAGGGATCTGTATATCTACACGGGCTTTAATAGAGCCGAGTTGCTTTTGAATGCTAGCTGTAACGGCCTTAATATTTTTAGGACCGCTCAAAATTACATGTGCATTAATATTAAAAGCCATCTCTTACCCCTTAACTACATAATAAAAAATGGCCATACCGGCAAACAGACATAGGTGTCTCCGGTATGACCACTATCCAACTCTCTAGGTTTCTGTATCTTGAGCAACCTCATCGGTTGTTGCCGCTTCCTTTGTCGAAGCTGTCTTTTTTCTGGCGCGCTTAGCTTTGGGTTTGGGTTTCGACTCTTCTTTTTCAGCCACGTCGGACGTATCGATTTCTTTACTTGTATCAAACGTACTTTCGTCAATGGGGTCTCCATCGTCATTTAAAAATGCTGTATGTTTAACATCAAAATCTCCACTTTCACTAACAGTCCTGCCTTGATTATCAATTTTCGTAGATGTGCCATCTTTATTCCACTTAACATAATTTCCATACTCATCTATATGCTTGCCATCTTGTGCAATCAAGCGACCGTCTTTATCAATTAATCTTCCTTGATCATCAACAAATTTAAACTTTTTGAGAAATTTAGTCTCAGGCAATTTATCGTCAATTGAATCTCCACCCGAAACTAAATAGTAAAATTCGGTAGCTCCAGCCACTGCAACAGGATCATCTTGATTGACTAAATAATCATCTAATCTATTGGGGAAATAGGATTCTCCCGTGTCATCATACACCAAACAAGAGGCAAAAAGATAGTTAAAGCGAGCAGCGTCAGCCTTACCCTCACACGTATTAGAATCCAAATCGGTACGAGACGATAGCAAATCTACCATTGTAGTTCTCTTTTCCGACATGTTTAAAGCGACACCTTTGGCCTGACTTAGTTTAATACCACCCTTTTGAAGCGTAAACTCTCCATCTAATACTTCTTGACGTAAAGTCTGATATTCATTTTCTCGTTGATCATTCCACAGCTTTCTTTTGCGTAATTCTCCCTCAAGCTGGTCGCGTAATAAATCCCCCCTGCCCAAAGCGTCATTAAACGATTTGGCACGTATCTCATTAGCACCACGAATTTCATCGATCTGAGGTACTCTAACTGCGTACTTTTTTCCATCTACTTCAAATGTTCTTCTTTTATTGTCGTCTGCCATTTTTAAACTCCTTATTAATCCCGATTATTAAAATTATTTACATAACGATTCCACGAAAGTGTATATTGAGAAATCTCATTTTGGGCTGCACGTAAATTTGCGTTCCCATTGTCCAATACCTTAGACCTAGTCTCTATCCATAACTCCCTCCAGTATAATTGATCTTCATCTAAATCATCTATAGCCATTCCATGACCCCATAATTCTCCAAATCTATCTTCAAATGCCGCTAACGAACCAATAATTGTAGTATCGAACTTTTTCTTTAAAATATTACTTAATCGACGCTTGGAATTGTCTTTATATTTAGCATCTGAACTCTGTCTTCTCTGATTTACTTGGTGTTTAAATTCTAAATAATCATTATCATTATCATTATCCATGATATTATCCCTTTATTTTATCTTTAGCTTCTCGCATTGCCTGTATACGTAATTCCATTTTAGTGTCTGGTAAATCTGCCGCTTGCACATGACCTTGTTGATCAATAAACCTTTCTCTTTGTTGAATCTTAATACGTCCATGTTCATCGTTTAAGTCATATATTTTATCAGCATCTTCTCTATTGGGGGCAAAAACAAAAACTTCTTGTGCTTTATCACTAATCCCCTTCATTTTATCTACATGTTGTGTATTTTTCCCTTTCTCCCTGTCTCTTTTTTGAGTAAGTAACCATCCATCAAACATATCATCGTCTTCAATGACTTTATCTGGAGGACATTCCATGCTTTGATAAGCATTGTCATACATTTTAGCAAATGTTACAAGAATTTTTTGATCGTCTGTCCATTCCGAAACAGGTAAAGGAATACAAGATTCTTTACCTATATTCCACATGGTGCGCCAAGGATCGTTTCTAGCTACATCCCTAAATTGTTCGACTGTTATTGTATTAGAATCCAAGACATTAACAATGTGATCTAATATAGTAGAATCGGCAGATAAATATGTTGTTTCATCATATACTCGATCATTATTCTCATCTAATATACACATCGCAGTCAAAAATCTTTTTTTAGTTAGGCTGCCATGATAATCTAAAGTCATATAGTCTAATGAATGTTTCCGTGCATATGACTTACCGATTCCATGTTTAGCTGTTTTAATAATACGTCGTATAGTTTTCACTTTTTCCGAATCATAAAGAGCCCTAAACAACGCAACCTTTTTATCTTCCAAGTGTGTCTCCAGCTTTTCTAATGCCGTTTGATCTCTTGGACCCCAAGTGCCCAATCCTATTAACAGCCGTTCTAATTTTTCTGGAGTAATAAGAGTATCGAATCTCAAATCATGAACTGTGTCTTTATAAACATGCTCAGCTAGTATTCTTAGCTCTTTAGTAGGATTGATTAGCTTATATCGCTTACCATTTATAGAAAAAAATCTACATCCACTTAAGATTTGATATGTCCAAAAATTTCTTTTTGACTGTTCCATTAAACTCTCCTAAAAGTCAGTAGTAAAAACTCGCCTTTTTATGATCCTTTATTTATTGCTTGCCAAGGCTATCGCTAGACTACTGACCATGATTCCTTTAATATTAATCGGGCTCTCCACCGGCATGTGTAACTGTGAAATCGTTATATGTTGTGAATGAATATGTTACTGTAGCATTGCCCCCTCCAGCATCACCTCCACCATAATTCACAGCAGACAATCTACATTTATTACCTAGTTCAATTCTAGTAGTATCACACGTTTCAATCGTAATTGTTCTATCTTCCGTATTGGGCACCATACCCGGACAAGGATCATGTTCGGATGAAGGAACCAAACATCCCGCAGAAAGAGCGTTAATCTGATCTCCACTCACAGACAGTACTTCAATCTCACACGAAACTTCTGCTGGGAAATTAACAATGCGAGCATAGGGTTTTCTACTTCCAAGTTTAAATAAGCTCTCACGACCTAAATCGCAGGATACACTAATACTTTGAATATACTGACCTTCAACTTCAAGAGGTAGAACTGACTTACCTACGCCAAGGTCAAAGTTCTCTCGTCGTTGAATACCCGATCCTTGGCCCGCAATGACTTTGGGTGCGTCGTCATTATCCCTAAAAGGCAATTCATCATCTCCTGCAAATTTCTCCAGATTCCAGCCAATCGTGCCCTCTGTAACCCCGCAAGTTGGCTCTGGATTAGTAGTCCAAGCTTTATCGTCTCCAACAAGTGTAATGCTTTCGGTAAAATTACCTTCCGTAGATAACTCGTAACTAACATTTGTAATAGCCATACCAGTCATTTCCACCTGTATAAAACCTGCACCTTCCTGCCCAGCAGATAAAACACTGTCTGCCCAAATACCTACGGCCACAAAGCACTTTGTATTTGCACTATTTACAAGATCATTCCCAGCAGTCCCATTGGTAGCCAAACGATATAAAAGAGGATGACCGTCTAATACCTTAGTAATAGAACATTCTATTTCTGGAATGCCCTCAATATTTTCATAAATTGCCAACTGACCAAGTTCAAATGCTTGCTCAAGTGTAAATGAAGTAGAAATTCCTACAGACTGAACACCATGTGCAATTTGCCAATCATCGCCCTTAGTTTTTTTAAACCCAACTTGTTGGTTTGCGTAATATATCCTATTTGACATATAAATACTCCTAGAGTAATTGAAAAATTAGTAAGAAGGAGGAGACTATCTCCTCCCCCTCACTCTTTTATTTAAATAGTATTACTGAAGGTAACCTGATCGACCTACCCACCAACCACTACCAGATACATTAGGATCTTGAGGATGAATAACAGTAAAGTCATTAAAGGTAGAATAACTATAAGTAACTGTTACGTTGCCTCCCCCAGCATCACCTCCACCATAATTAACAGATGCTAACTTGTTATTATCACCAAGGAAAATTCTTGTGCCTTCACATGTTGCAATCCGAATGGTTTCTGCAACAAGATTGTCTTGAATACCAGTGCATGAATCAGTACTAGTAAGACAGCCATCAGCAAAAGCATTGATCATATCGCCACTAATTGATAAAACTTCAATATCACAAGTAACCTCAACAGGGAAAGTAACAACTCGTGCATAAGGTTGTCTCGTACCTAACTCAAAGAGTTCCTCACGACCCAAGTCAGTAGAAACTGTAATACTCTGAACGTGAGTGGTATTAGACGCAGCTTTTGGATCATACCAACCCTCACTATCAACACCCGGAATTTGTGTTGGAAGCTTAGTATAATCAAACCCGCTATTGGGGGCGGCTAGACGAGCTGATAAATCAGCAAACGCTATATTTTCACGACGATTAATGCCACCGGTTCCTATAGGAACATCACCACCTTCAAAAACACCAGCTGAAGTATTAAAAATCCAACCGGGAGCACTACAACCTATGGCAGAAGTAGACGATTTCCAACCCTTGTTATTACCAACAAGAGTAACATCTTCAGAAAAGTTATCTTCAAGTGGGAAGTTGTAACTTACCGAACTGGCAAACATACCAGAAGCTTCCATTTGTTGCGATGGAGTAACAGTAGAAGTAGCACTATTAGACGTATCTGGCCAAATACCCAATGCGATAACCGTACTAGCATTTGAACGACCTGCAAGATCCGGTCCATGAGCAGTTGCGTGCGAGTCTTCATCGGTTGCTAAATGATAAAGCAACGTATATCCATCAAGCACCTTGCTACAAGACACTTCAACATCAGGCACACCTTCGATATTTTCATAAATTGATAATTGACCAATCTCAAACGCCTGTTCAAGATTAAAAGTGGTCGTTACAGCAACGGACTGTACACCGTGTGCAACATTCCAACTGGTAGAACCATCTGGTTTAAAAGCTACCTGTTGATTTGCAAAATAAATTCTATTAGCCATAATCTCTCCTTTTTCGTGAATAATTTTAAATTTTCATGCGGAAAATCTATTTTTAGATACACCATTAAATTAAAATGACTTCAAAACTAGCTCTTACGGTGCCTTCGTATAGTCTAGAATTATAAGACTCCATTTCTGTAATATTCATACTGGTAATTCGCGCGGTAGTATATTGATAATTAGTATTATTGACAATGCCTGAATAATTATTAGCTGAATTCACTACAGAGCCCCTATAGTCCAATGGAAAGGCGGCATTATCGGCTAATTTATCAGAATCATAAAGCATTAATGTCTTGTCTTTTTGAGCTGAAATGATATCTACAAGCTGATTTCTCCACCATCTTGATTCCGCTATAACATGAAATAACACATCTTGAGTAACAAAATTAGTAGAACTACCCAATTGATAAGGCTGATATGTTCTTCTGGGTACTACCTCAATTACTACAGCTGGCATCTGGACCCTATGATTTGCTAAAATGCTCCAATTTCCAGATGATACTTGATCAAACGTAGTATCGTCTACACGCATGGAGTTATATTGTAGCTCGTCCCACCAAGGAGCCTGATCGGCTATATATGTTTGTACGTTTCTATAACTATGTTCAATCTGTACTGTTAATGTAGTAGCAATAGCAGTATCAAAAACCACTCTCCCCAAAGGGTAATTATAATGATGTCCATAAGTAGCATCTCCTGTACCCTTTAAAGTACTATCAATCCAAACACCAGATATCTCTATCGGACTTCCTCCAGTATACGGCACTCCTGTTTCCCACACCCAATCTTTACGCGGAGTTTCCCATACTTGACCCAAAGTATACGCTGGATCATCTACCACTCTCATTTGATCAAATGTTCCACCCCATCCACCATATGTTGCAAGCTCAACATTAAACCAACCACCAATACCCAACATTCCCCAATCTATAAAACTTTTTAAATTAGATTCTAATTCTGAATTTAAAAGAGTATCACCTACTTGGGTAACAGTTTGAAATGTCGTATTGATATTACAATTGCTCATGCCAATCTTTCTTTAACAGCTTTTTCTACTATTTTATCTATGGCTTCACCAACATTCCCAAGGGCACGAGTTGCAAAATTATCTACTGCTGTGCCAGAAAACTCTGGAGGAACTTGCCAAAAGCCACGCTTTTTAGTTTTCATTATACCCATTCCAGTACGACTACCTCGTCGAATATTAGGTGTAAATTCATATCTATTTACTATTCTTCTATCCCCTTCTAATAACAACCATTCCAACCACGGTATCTCACCACCTCCCCGAACACTAGAATATGTATAAGTAGCTTCTGGAAGAGATAGCACATCTCCATAATCACTTGCAATAACTCCAATATCAATTAACAAAAGTGGAGTTGTACCGGCTTTAGTTTCAACCTGAATACCATTCACCCATGCATCTACTACAGCTATAATGCGCAGAGAAGAGTCAGGAATCCCTAGTTCGCCTTTTAATTTACCACCGACAATGGAACCATATTCTTCAGTAGCAACCAATCGATCCCTAACCAGTTGTCTAACCCTCTCTGTGATACTTTTTTTAATGTTGGGAGTTTCCCGCCTAATCTTTTTAGAGATTTCTTCAACAACATTTTTTTTAAATTTAGACGCAAAACCACCTTCTAGTTTAATACTAAAACCGGACATCAACCCACCCTCTTCCAAGTGCAAATAACAAATTCATTATTACCGAGTCCTATAGGAGTGGGTTCGCTAATACGCTGATATCTATGGGAAAAAAACCCGGAAACATCAGTAGCCACAACAATTTCTTTAGCCCTCTGCAACTTTGCGGTTAAAGCCTTCTTAGCTAATGTTTGAATAAAACCATCAGCTGTATTTACAGGAGTATTAATTTCTAAAAACTGTCTCGGTTCAAATATCACAGCAAGTTGTACATTCTCAGAACTAGTTACGGGCTTTCTACCATTACCGTTACATACAGGACACAAATTCCCAAATGGAAATGGAGCAGGACCGCCATCTTGATATCTATTAGCAGATTTTTGACCAATTGGGTCATAAATACAGTTGGTACAATTGTCATATTTTGTAATACCATACTCTAATATGCAAGCAATAGTTAAAGCATCGTCTTCTAACATTGCTGAAATAGCATTGTTAAAAACTGACTTAAAACTACTGTTTATAATACCGCTAAATGGATTTACCATATGTATTTAAACTATATTAGGAACAAGGAGGACAGCCAGTAATTTTCGTATTATATTTAGTATTAACCGTTCCAGTAGCAGGTAGTGTAGAGGATGTCAGATTTGTACCACTATAACCTGCTCCAAAAGTATAGTTTGAATCTAAATAGCCGGTTCCACGAGGAGAGCCAACTATAGCACCACCGTTATTAATAGTAGTTGTAGCGTAGGGGCCGCTCGGAACTACATTAGCAATAATAGCCATAGTATTTAACCTTTCATTTATTTATGTAATAGTACCTACGTTGCTTGGGTCATAATCATTAGCAACAAAAGGAGACATCACTGCACGAATAATTTTTGCACCATCATAACCCATATTATATGCTTCTACTAATTTAGAATAGGCTTTACACGGACCCTCATTTAACAGAGTACCTAAGTACTGCCCGTAACTACTGGTTTGTAACGAAGCGGGGCCAATGCGGGCAGTAACGCCCTGTGCTAATGCGGCAGTTCTAAAGTTACCTTCATCTGCCATGCACGCAGCTTTTAATACTAATAAATTAACAAGCTCATCTCCATCTTCTTGTTTCGTTGGATAGATGGGATCGGGAGTAATTGTTCTTAATTCAACATCCACTACATAGTCATTTTTAAAATTAACTTCTAAAGGTAATAAATATGCTGCTGTAATTAATAAATCTTCCAATCTTTGAGGCGTATATCTTACATTATCACAACCAGCATCATTAAGCATGGTGCGTAACATAATTAAACTAGTATTTTGCCATGTAGCCATAATTATTGATCCGTTATATATAAAACACCATCGCCCTCAAGGATTTGAGATGCGTCTGTAGTAACTAAAACTTCGATTCTATACGTACTACCCAAAGTACCACTTTCGATATACATTTCAACAGTGCCAGTTGGAGTGGCACTGACTAAACCAGTTGATCCAATTGCTAAATCACTTGTATAACCACCTACCTTCTCAGAGACTACTGAGGTAATAGCTGTAATATTTTCACTAGAACCCAAAACACTAGTAAAGTCCATTTCGAACTTACGTGTTTCAGTAGGTTGCTTACACAGTCTTTGATTTGCTGTTAAACCCATAATTGACACCATTGTGCTAGGAATTTAAATTGCATATTTATCTCCTACTATTTAATATTCCACTTTAGATCTTGAGGATTCTGTGTCCATTCGGACATTCTAGCATCCAAGACCCATTGCGTATTTCTACTGTTTAATACCCATTTTAACGTTTGTGGATTTAATACCCACTGGTTGTCTCTGCTATTTAAGACCCACTGACTATCTCTACTACTTAATACCCATTTTAGGTCTTCTGGATTATGTATCCATTTGGAGGTTCTAGAATCTACAATCCACTGTGTATTTCTATTGTTTAATACCCACTTTACTGTTTGCGGACTTAATACCCATTGGTTATCTCTACTATTTAATACCCATTTTAGTGCTATTGGTATGATTTGTGGTGGTGCTGGAGGAGGAAGGGGAGTAGGTAATACAGCCGAAGACGTGCTCAACGGTAAAGACGCAATTGGTGCAAAGCCTAATGACATAATATTACCTTTAATCTACAAACATTGCGAATGATGCACCTACGGTATCGTCTGCCACAAATTGATCTGCCCCAATATCCCAAGCATCCGCATCGTCTCTATCAAATCCCTCAATATCTATATTTAAATCCCAACTTGTCCCAGCGTCTAATGCGCCCCCTATAATCCCCTCACTATTATCTTTTATACGTAAATCTTCAGATCCAAGCGTTGTGCTAACGTATACATTTGCAGGAACAACGCCAGTTACACAAGCCGCAGATCCCGCTGTACCCTCTAGCATTAATGTAATAGTAGTTTCATCTTCTGAGGCGTTGCGACTATATCTTGTGGTATTACTAAATGGCTCTCTTGTAGAGTAATAATCATAAACAGCAGTGCTACTACTATTGGGTAAATCTGTTCCTGTTATCAAGTTACTATGTAACCTTGTTTGGCCATAATTATAAATCCACTGGAGTGCTCTTGCGTATGCACTACCACTTGAGGTTGTACTTATTAAACCATGTAAAGTACAGTTATACATTCCAGAATTATTTTTGTAACCTCTGATATATATTCCAATAGTACCCGAACCACTCGTTCCACAAGCATAAAAAATATTATTTTGTAATCTAGTGTCGTAAGAAGTTGAATTAAGCCATCTTTTTTCTGCATTATGTATAATACAATTCCTTACGAGGGGAACGGCTGAATTACCCGCCGTTTGCGAATTACTATTGATCAACTCATTAGCAACTCCTTCATCGCTTCCGTCTAACTCTAACCACTCCATAGTTAATGCGTATGGAGCAGTATCTTCACTAATTGCGACAAGATAAAATCTATAGGCTGTGGTAGTTGAAGTATAAACTCTCACTCCTGTACCAGCAGAGCCATCGTGTCTCTCTCCTGCTGCTACTGACAACCTTACACTATCTAAACCTAAAGTACCACCCCCATTAAGCGTAAAATCGCCCTGCATATCAAAATCTGAATCATCATAGCATTCACCAACTGCATCATCGCCTGCATCATAAGGCGTATCGTTATCTAGGTCTGCTTCCCACGCAGTAATTGTAGAATAGTCTCTACCAGTAGCACCGATTGATTTTGTTACAGTTGCCATTAGATAGTTACAATCCCTTCTGCTATTTTATCTACATTAATATCGTCTATTTTACTTCGTGCTTCTAATGAGCCATCGACTCTAGCATCCAATACTGTATTTTCATTTCTTACATCGTCCACGTCAATGTCCAATTCGCTTACCAAATCCCAATACGGAACCTGCCATTTTCTCTTGGCAACTATGATATCTTCATAGTTTGGTTCACCGTCTTCTAAAACCGGATCTTCTTCAAATACTTCTTGTCTAATTACACAAGACTTTCTATCACAACAAGTCTCACAGGATATCTCACAACGTTCACTAGTCCAAGCCTGTCTATCAAACTTATAACCACAACAATTTAGGGGTAAAAAACGCCTCTTTTCTGTCTCGGTAAACGGCCAATGTTCATGATTTGTTTTTAAATTGTCGGTATGAGTTTCAATATCATTCCAACATACGTCACAAACTTCAGACGTAATTTTTTTATGACCAGTATACCAAACTTCGTTACCATGTGATGTGCCGAAAATTCTATGACGAGGGTTTTTAGTTCTATCCCCTAAAAATCTATCAGCATAAATATATTCTCCATGAGCATTAGGTATTGTATTTATTATATATTCTTCATCCGTAATCAAATTTAACTTCTGCACATCATTACTATTTAATCTAGTAAATTTAAACTGACTAACCTTTCCCATATATTTTTCAAGTAAAGTATTGCGATCTCTCAAGCCAAATGTATTAAGGGGGAAATTTTTCGGGTGACAAATTGTCTGCGCATGAGTGTTAAATATTTTTAAATCTGTAAATGTTTCTATAATATCTCCATCTTGATATTGACTTTGATCTGATCCAACACTTTTAGTTTTCACAATAAGCTCCATATTATCTCCTAAATATTTTGTCCAACTACAAATCCATCGTAAGCATCTGCTCCTGTACATAAGAAGCCAAATATATCTGCTTTGTCTGCTGTTGTAGTTAATGTGGGAGCAGATCCACCAGCCCATTTAATAGTACTAAACCATGTCACGGTTCTACTACCCGTACCATCTTGTAATATTCTTAACATAAACTTCTGACCAGCTGATTCATTAGAAATGGCAAGTATTCTGTTAGCGCCCAATGTTACGCCATGTGTATTACCTTCGTTTAAATCAAAAGTAATAGTAGCACCGTCTGTATCAGCTATCAACGGGGTTTTAAAAGCGCCTGAAATACTTGCATAACCATAATGCTCATTTAGCTTAATTTCTCCACTAGCATTAACAGAAATATGTTCTAAACCAGAAATATCTTTAACAGCAAAGATAGTTCCGCTTTGAAGTTCCGGCGATATATTTAATAACTCACCCTGATACCCTGCAAAAGACAGCTCGGAATCTTCTTGAATATTTAATTCAATACCGCTTGTAGAAGTACCAGATCCTGCAAATGATATTTGCGGAATACCGCTACCGGGTGTAATGAGAATATCTTGGGCCATTATTAACTCCTGCTATAATTTAAATTTCTGGATCTGAAGGCGTCCACTCTTCTGTGGCTAGTATAGCTAAAATTTCTTCATAAGTATATGCTTGACTTTTATCCTCAACTGCCGCTACGCTAGAAGGAATGTCTCCTTCATATTTAACAAATGTTTTAGAACCATCAACAGACCTTCTTACGGTATTGACAGCAGTTTCTAAAACCTGATCAAAATCAATAGTATTAACTTCGCTATATGGGATAATGACAAAATGTCTATTATCATATAAATTATGACTCATAGCCCAAACCTTCCTTTCATTGCATTATAATTCTGTACAATTTCTTCAGCAGACAAGAGGCGATTATAAAATGAAAACATTGAATATCCACCAGTTACACGTTGATTAGTGGCGTATTGAAAGCCGATACTATATACATCAAATGCTTCAGTATTTCCACCAGATTTAGCGATTGAATGTTTCAATTCTCCATCAGCATACATAAGAATTGGAGTGGTTGAGAGATATGACGCTACAAACACAACATATACCCACGCATCTAAAGGAACTGCATAACCAGAGCCCGGCACTGTTAAATTAACGTTACGCCATTTAATATAAGGACGACCTGTGGTACTACTAAAACCCATTTCATATCGCCCTCGTGAATCAGAATCGGATCTCCACAAACCGGGACTAGCTCCAGTCCATGCAGTTGGCTTAACCCATATACAAAATGTGACATCAGAATCTGCTGCTATACTTACATTTGGAGATAAAGCTATATAGTCATCTGTGTTGTCAAGAACTATATTACCTGATATATCAGAACTAAAAGTTGGTCCGTTAGTTAATGTCCCATCGCTAGCGCCTGCAAGATCAGTCCATGCGGTTCCCGCAGCAGGATAGCTGACTCTATTGCCAGCGTCCCATAAGGATACAAGACCATCGGTAACTAAATTAGGATTATGAATTACAGCCATTATATTTCTACCTCCAACAAATCAACATCTTTGCGGGTTCCATTAACGGTATAATATGTACTAATAGGATCATCAGAATTTAAATAAATTGTATTATCAATAATGCCACTAACAAATAAGTTTGGTTGTGCAAAATCTTTCGGCGTAAGATGAACAGTCAGCGAATCATTATGCACTAATGCAGTCCAATAATCAGGTAAAGAGATAGTATTCGCATCTGTATAGCCTCTTACATATACGCCATGCTCAGGCCCTTCCAATGATGCATACTGAAGTTTTTTACCTTCTTTTGTGGGATGATCAATTAAGAATGACTTAGTATTCGCCGCAAGGTGGCCAGCCAAAGTCATGGCATTACCTGACAAACTACCATCTTTATCTACATAAGCTAAAATAGTCTCTGAACTATTCTGCCATTCAGTAAGATTGGCTGTCTGACTACTTGCGCCTTGTACTATCAGACCGACATCTGTAGTTGCATTAGGTTTGATTTCCAATGTGGCATCAGGAACAACGTCTCCAACACCTACATTTCCAATAGCAAGTTTCTTAGCTGAAGTGTCTCCAACAATAGTGCTGTCAATATTTATTTTATTAGACAGATCATCTAGAATACTTGTGGAAGCACCATTTGTCACAAGTTCTATATTATAATTACCTACACAAGATTTTCCTGCCTGATAACCCATAAATATACTATTATCAGCATGGCATCCCTCACCTGCTTGATAGCCAATCAAAACACTTTTGTTGATACCTGCTGTGTCTCTAGCAGCATCAAATCCTATAGCTACACTATATTGTATATCAACAGCACTATATCCAGCATGATAACCTAAATTAACTGAATAGTCTTGATTGGTTGTCTCTCTACCAGCATCCCTACCAATAGCAACATTCCATTTTCCTTCAGCTGCTTGCATAGCAGAATTGCCAATAGCAACATTTCCTTCGGGGTTAGTACATTGATATCCAGCTATAGAGCCTATAAACACAGCATTATCACCACTAGCTTGATATCCTGCTTGATATCCAATAGCAACTATTTTGTCAGATTCTTCCTTTAAAGAGTCAGCTGCTTGATATCCAATTGCAATGAGATTATTACTAGTTGCGGGACAATCGTCTCCCGCTTGATTCCCAACTCTTATATTATCAGTAAATGTAACCTGATCAAAATTACCAGTATCAGCGGTATTAAACTCTGTTCCAACAAGAGTTAAACCAGTTCCTGCGGTATAAGTGCTTGCTAGGATAGCAGCAGCATTCGTCGCTCCCGTAGCAGCGATGTTCGTAACGTTAGTCGCAATGTTGGTAACGTTCGTTGCGATAGCAGCAGCGTTCGTTGCACCCGTAGACGCTATGTTCGTAGTATTCGTTACAATAGCAGCAGCGTTCGTTGCGCCTGTAGACGCTATGTTAGTTGCGTTAGTCGCAATGTTGGTAACGTTCGTTGCGATAGCAGCAGCGTTCGTCGCTCCTGTAGCAGCGATGTTCGTAACATTAGTCGCAATATTAGTCGCGTTCGTTGCGGCAGCAGCAGCGTTCGTCGCTCCTGTAGCAGCAATGTTCGTAACGTTAGTCGCTATGTTAGTTGCGTTCGTTGCGGCAGCAGCAGCGTTCGTCGCTCCTGTAGCAGCGATGTTCGTTGTGTTTGTGACAATCGCAGCAGCGTTCGTCGCTCCTGTAGCAGCAATGTTCGTAACGTTAGTCGCTATGTTAGTTGCGTTCGTTGCGATAGCAGCAGCGTTCGTCGCTCCTGTAGCAGCGATGTTCGTTGTGTTTGTGACAATCGCAGCAGCGTTTGTTGCGCCTGTAGACGCTATGTTAGTTGCGTTAGTCGCAATGTTGGTAACGTTCGTTGCGATAGCAGCAGCGTTCGTTGCGCCCGTAGACGCTATGTTCGTAGTATTCGTTACAATAGCAGCAGCGTTCGTTGCGCCTGTAGACGCTATGTTAGTTGCGTTAGTCGCAATGTTGGTAACGTTCGTTGCGATA
>Ga0208179_1000507_pt1 | contig 24566 bp, 37 predicted proteins | sample Malvired_Geostar_FD_184238 | JGI IMG/M metagenome (GOLD analysis project Ga0208179, IMG submission 184238) | Marine viral communities from the Global Malaspina Expedition - Malaspina viral metaG DeepMed_Geostar (SPAdes) (version 2) | ecosystem: Environmental > Aquatic > Marine > Oceanic | place... | reverse complement strand
CTTAATCCTTATATTGTTCAGGGATATTTTCTAAATCCATATCCTTGAAGTTGTCATCATCAGGCCACAGAGTGATATCCGTATCGGACAGTAATTCACCTGTGGGATTGATCCTGATTGTTAAGTATACAGTACCAGATTTAGTTTTGGCCTTTACAATATCAAAAGTTTTTACCTTTTGAAATGATAGGGTACTTACATATGCTTCAATTGTCATTTTGTTTTCCTTCCTCTAAGAATGTTCATTCAGATATGGGCATTGTGTCTGGCCTTCGCCCAACGTAGCTCAGAGCTTCTGCTTGAGCTTGAAACACAGCCATTTGTTTTGTGTTATCAATTCCCCACACCCTTGGGATGTTGTTGGGGTCGTAACCTATTACCTTAATATTCATTCTGTTTACCTATTTCCTCTGTCAATCTTCTATGTAATCCCATTCCCGTCCCAAGTCTTTAGCTACTTGTCGTTTATAATCCCATTCCTCTTGCTCAAGTTCAACTGCATCAACCTCTTCCAGAGCTACCTCAATAGCGTCTGAAGATCTGGGTGTCAGGTAAAAATTGACGTTTGACACTCTCATGATTTCATGGAACAAATCATAGTCATCTTCTGTGTTGTACTCGTCTATGATTGTGCTATCAGCTTCTTTCACAACGAGCAATTTAATTTTGTTACTTTTCATTTTCCTTCCTTATTTAAAAACTATAATGGCTAGAAGGATAGTTTGTGTGACAAATCCAAAGCCATTACTTATTGTATAGAGTGTATCTTTATTTGCTATTGCCCTGATTAAAAACAGGGCCAATCCTAGTTGTATTAGCAATACCATGCTAAGAGGTGGTAGTTTGTCAGACCATCCCATGATGTTCATGACCGTTGTTGGTACTATGGCTGCATGTACTAGTATCATTCCTATGTAGCCAGATACTTCAGTCCAATTTTTATTTATTTTCCTTTTCATATTATGTATATGGCTATTGTTTCCTCAGTTTCAAGAGTGGAATATAAATTTATTTTCATGTGGTATTTATGTCACACTAACTACTCTTGAATATCCCTGTCTATAATTTCGATGTCATAGTCGTGAGGTACATTTTTAACCTCCACGACACAGCCACCTTTGATAATTATGATAATCACCTTGGGTTTTGTGGTACTTACTGACCATGTTTTATTTTCCATCATCCACCCTATTTCTTGGAAACTGTGTCATTTTTATCACACTCCTTCAGATGTTGGCATGCTGATTACATGTATTGGCATCAATGCTTCTAAAAACTTTTCAGCCATATCTTTAGCTGTAGGTCCATAAAAAGTACAAATAGGTTGTTGATAAGTTTGATATTCATTATTTTCAAAATCGTCAAGGTTCTCGACTATCATAATTTGTAGACCCTTGAAAAAGTGTGACCCCCTCACATATAGTGGATTTTCGGGGAAAACTTCTATCATTTCGTAATCAAACATTTTATCACACTCCTACCTTAATGCATCCCAAGCAGATTTCACACCATTGTGATTAGCACCGGCTTCAATCAATGCTAGTCCTACAATTACCATTGTAGCTTTGTCGTTGTGGGACATTTTACTAATAAATCCCATGTATTGCCCATAATTATTTTGGGTAGTTTTGATCTTGGTGTTCTCAATTTTATCCACTATCGGTTTAAAATCTTTTGCCAAGTCTGTGACAATCTCAACTACCTTGGCGGGTAAATTTTCAAGATTAATCTGTGCCATTTTTATCACACTCCTACATAAATGTGTTGTCTACTACGAAACCAGAAGTATCATTTCTAGCTTTACCCTTGGCATAGAGTGCCACTACTACACCATGTGGGTCATATGGTCTTATGTCGCTATTGTCACCATCCACACATTTCATATCTAGAAATTGTGCAGGTATTCGGTCTTTGTGTTTGAAAACTACTGCAATTCTCATGCCATTCTCAATAGCTTGCTGCACGAATGGTTGATATTTCTTAACACCAGAATACGAGAATGTTAGATCATAGTTTGGTATATGATCTATGTTTCTATTTGCTATCTTAGTATAGTCATAGAATTGCACGTTGGGAAACATGGTGAACAATTCTGGAAAGAATATTTCCCACCGAATATCTGTAGTGCCGTTTGGTCTTACCATTGGCACCATGCCAAGTCTTTGTGCTTTTCGTTCAAGCTTGGCAATATCTCGTATGAGTATACGTTTAAATTCCTTGGGAAATTGTTGCAGACATAGAGTTTTCCTAAGTCTACTCATAAACACATTAAGCATTGCACCACGTCCGGCTGTAAACAAACACGGACCGTGACACTGTGCAATTACTGCCATGCTGCACATATTAAGACCACTACCATTGTATGGAGTGCCATAGAATATGCCAGTCAAGACCATTTGTTTTTGACCCTTGACTGTTTTGGCATTGCTGTCTATGCCCAGTATTTTGTCAGGAAGTTTAGAAAATAATGCTGTATATTTTGCACTATTTTCAATCAATTCCCTAGTTTCACTGGGCAATGCCGACAAGTCATATAGTATTGCCATGTTCTATATATCCTTCACTAATCTGCACAAGTAAGCACCATACTGTTGCATGGTGCAAACTTCTATAGACTAGCTATAGGTTTACACTATAAGCTTCTAAGTCTTCTTCTTCTGGCTTTTTCAAAAGAACAATTTTAACAAATGGAAAAGCTTTTTGCATATTGACCAATTCAATAGCAAAGTTTAAAGCATCATCGTCACGTTCAAATACTTTATGGTTTAGGCCATCCGTACCATCTGTCTTGTCTGATACGTAGATGGCGATGCTTCCTATATCTTGTAATTTCATAGATCTTGTCTCCTATTTCTAGCCTTTAACATTTAGCTAGTGGTTTCTTGCACCAGTTGGCTTATCTCTACCACTACATGTCATATTGGTATTGTTTTTCTGTTTTCAAGTACTCCTATCAAATTAATTTTATTTATTTATAAGACCAGAATTGCTTATGAGCTGCACTATTGCCTAGAAATATTCTAGGACTGACAGCATTTACAAGAGAATTTGCCACACTAGGGTCAAAAGTATCTGTAGTCATTCCATTGTGGTTAGTTGTCTGATTACTCATGACAAGCTTGTTAGCAATGGGTTGCCTTGTTGTCTTTTGTCCTAGTCTTGCTTTTTTGTGTTTGTTCATGTTTCACCTATTATCTACCCCAAAAGCTCCAGTCTATTTCTAGAAGTGGAGCTGATGGGATTATGAGGGATAAGCTACGAATTATAAATTTTATCCATTAAATTTTCATCTTCGTCGGTGCTATAGTCATATATCCGCTCATCTGGGTCGTCTTCATTTACAATGTATATCCAGCCTATTTGGTCGCCATTTTGAAAGAAAAATACATGAGCTTCATCTGCACCACTTACCAATCTCATAATTTCAAATTTGGATGTTGAATTTTCGAGATCAAAAAATCCTTCTCCAGTGTCAACACTTGCCGATAATCCTTGGGCCAATGCCTTTTGAATAAAAATTGATGGGGTCACTGTATTAATCCTTTGTTGGTGTTTCTACCCCAAAAGCTCCAATCAATTGCTTGAAGTGGAGCTAGTGGAGCAAGGTGTTTAAACGGTCTATGGCAAATCCGTAAGCTCAAAACCAGTAATCCAACCGTTACATATTACTCTGTGCAAGTGCCACTTAGGACCAAAATTGGGCTTTGGCAATTTGTCCTTGGCTATTTTTATAGCTTGTTTGATGGTGTTTGTTGTCACTTCTACACTTTCACGATGAACGGAAAACTTGGTGCCATTCACAAATATTATGTTGTAGTCGTTCATTTTCCCTGCTCTACTTGTTGATCAATGGCTTTCTGTGCTTCTCTCACGGTTGCAATTGGAGGTGATTGAACAATAAATTCCGTGCTCCACAAATCCTTGGAAAACGTAATTGCAAAGCTATCGTCTACCTGCTTTTCAATTTGCCAGCCCCGATACTGGTGTATCTTGGGGTCAGTTGTTTTGATTAATTTGTGCATCGTCGTTCCTTGGTTAGGTTGTAAGTATGGCATGTAGAAGATATCGTTATGACGGTCTACTTTTTCAAGTACCATGAGAAAATAAATATGGATAAATGACGATTTATATTGTTCTTGCTTTGTTCCAAATCTGGCAGGAATTGGGCAATTTAGGGTTGTGGTATATATACAACACTCTCTTCAGAGATGATTAAATATTAGGCAGTCACCATAATGCCTAAAAAATAGGCAATATCACACGTTCACGTTTTGTTCCATTTCCCTAGATGAGAACCATTCTCAATAGTATTGATAATCATTCTCAATGAGAATAGTTCTCAACTAGTCTGACGTGTTACAAGGTAACATTTAATATATCTGAGATTGCGAGGCATTCTCAAAAAGACCCCCCACCCCAAAGAACTGCCCCATGCCTGTGTGAGAGTATATGGGGGTGACATATATTTACCAAAAATACTAGGGGCAAAATAATTTTAAAAAAGTACTTGACATATACATAATATATATGTATAATATATAATATATATATAATATATATAAATAACTACTAATATATACAAGGGACACTAGCATATACTAGTATTTCTTATATATATTTCTTTCTTATTTCTTTTCTTTTCTTTTTATCTTTCTATCTTTTCTTTTATTTCTAATTATAAGGTTATTTATGGATATAGAAACTAATCAAGATAATATAAATACCCTATTACCCTTTCTAGAACTACAGAATCTATTAAATACAGTGGTAGAAAGAGAATCTAAAGATGATTTTCTAACATTTGTCCGTCTAATGGCCCCCACTCTTGTCTCCGATTGGAAGATGGGTAAACACATAGAGGTAATATCCAACAAATTAAACCAATTAGAGTCTGGAGAAATAAAAAGACTCATGGTATTCCTACCTCCACGTAGTTCCAAGTCTGTTATCTGCTCTAAATTGTTTCCAGCATGGTACATAGGTCGTCATCCTGAACATGAAATCCTCACAGTGTCCCATAGTGACCAGTTATCCAGTGATTTTGGTAGATCTGTCAGGGATCTTGTCAATGATGAGAAGTTTCAAAGCATATTCAAGGGTGTCTCCCTAAGAACCGATGTCCGTGCAGCAGGTAAATGGAAAACAAACCTTGGTGGTACCTATTATGCTGCTGGTGTACGAAGTCAGATTGCAGGACGTGGTGCTCACGTAGCTATTCTGGATGATGTCATGTCTGAAGAGGACTCCTACTCCGAAGCAGGACGTAGATATGTAAAGGAATGGTATCCTGCTGGTCTTAGAACCCGTATTATGCCCAATGGTGCCATACTGATAATCAATACAAGATATCATTATGATGATCTGTGTGGTTGGCTCCTGAAGCAAGAGCAGGAAATGGATCAATATGAAATTATTCCATGGGAAGTCATAAAGATACCTGCATGGCTGGACAATGAAGCCTCTAAGTTACTAAATCTTCCAGAGGGATCTTCCTATTTCCCTGAATGGAAACCCAAAAGTGTTCTACAAATAGATGAAAATGAAATAAAGGCATCCAATGGAGCCAGATACTGGAATGCCCTGTACATGCAGAACCCAACTCCTGAAGAGGGAGGTCTAATAAAAAAGAGATGGATAAAATGGTGGGAATATGATGAGCCTCCAACATGTGATTTCATACTGCAAACCTATGATACGGCCTTTTCTACAAAAACTACGGCTGATTTCTCTGTAATTCAAACATGGGGTATATTCTCCATGTACGATCAGGATGAGGAAGGGAAAGAAAATTACATATCTAATCTTATTCTTCTAGGAAATATCAAGGGAAGGTTTGAATATCCTGAACTCAGACGTATGACACAGATCATGTACAAGGATTACAAACCGGATGTGTGTATCATAGAGAAGAAAGCCAGTGGACAGTCACTCATACAGGATATGAGAAGGAGTGGTCTTCCTGTCATGGAATATCTTCCCGACAGAGATAAAGTTAGTCGTGTCTATGCAGCTTCTCCCATGTTGGAAACAGGACGAGTATGGATACCCAAGAATAAGAAGTGGGCAGACGATCTTCTGGAGGAACTCATACAGTTTCCCAATGCAGCCCATGATGATCAAGTGGATGCCCTGACAATGGCAATTCATTACATGAGAGAGTCATGGCATCTCACACATCCTGATGATCCTGAATGGGATGATGAACCTAGAAAAAAGAAACGAGTAACATATTGGAAAACTTAATTCAACTTAATTTAAATAAAGGCTTGCATTGCATTCTGTTTTGATGTATAATAGTGTAATGGGGGAATTACATGGCAAATAATTTAGTTCCAAAAATAGGACGAAGAACTGTATTACAGGGTCTGGCAAGTCTTCCTGCTGCCTCTATAATATCTAATATTCCTTTACCTACTAGTTCAGAAATATCTACACAACAACTTATTGATAATTTTATGGAGATAGTTAAGGAAAAACAAGAAGCAAAAATGAAACTTCAAGCTGCTTTAAATGCAAATATTAGAAATGTTCCACATAATATTCCTTTTAATTCTGTATCTTTTCACAAATATGAAGATAATCTAAATCGTAAATTTGATATGGCTAGAAATAATTTAGTAAATAGATTACAAAAAACAATTGCTCCTGATGTACCTGAACCGAAATGGCATGTTGGTGGCTTTACACAACCTTCACAAAAAATGGTATCTAAATTAGAAATAGACATAGAAGATAAAGTATGGGATAAATTTCATAAAAATTATCCAGAAGGATATTTTGGGGAAAGGGCTGAAAAAGTGCTATACCCAGAAGCATATGAAGAAAAATTAAAGAAAAAGAAAACATATAAAATTCCAGATTTAGATTCTAGTTCTAAACCTAGACCTTTACCAAGTCCTGAAAGAACTACCAGATCAGTTTTACCAAGTCCTGAAAAAATACAGGCTATGCTTCCTAAAGTATCTCCATCATCTTTGGCAAAACTTGCGGGTAGAGCAGCCACAGGAATACCGGGATTCATAGCAGCAGAGTTGTTTTCTCCAACTCAGGCTGGTGTATCAGAATTAGAAGAAATGAGAGGATATGCTCCAGAGCAATATCAAAAACAAATATTAATTAATGCTGCTCAACAAGCTCAAAGAGAATCTGCACAAAGATCTCTGGAAAGAGCTTTAGAGGAACAAGTAGCTTCTACACCTTTGGGGGCATATACAGGAGGACAACTACATTATGACAGTTGATCCAGAAATTATGGGTGCATTATATAGGCAGTTATCTATAAAGACATCACCTAGTGAAGACTCAGAGACTATACCTATGCCTGAAGAAACTATTCCTATTCCAGAAGGTCTTACACCTCCCGGTACTCCCTCTGTGCCTACCTCTGAATCCAGACCAGAAAAATCTATGATGGAACGAATAAGTAGATATATTCCTCCTGAATTAAGAGAAGTAGGAAGAAGTATAGGCAGTACTGGAATTGCACAAGAGTTTAAAGAAGCTCCAATTGGAACTACTCTAGAATTTATTGGTCCCGGTGCAGATGTAAAAGTAATGAAAGAATCTAGTGCCAGAGTACTTCCAAGATTATTAGAAGGAGATATAACAGGAGGGTTAGCTGATCTAGGAATTGCAGCAGCTTCCATTCCCATGATGGCTATACCGGGATCTTTAGCAGGAGTACAAAAAGGATTACGTAAATTTGATTTTAATTATGAAGTATCAGGTCCAGCCTATATGTATCCCGGTGAAGGTCGTAAAATTGTAGATAGAGATCCCGGCAGATTATCTATTAAAGCAAGAAATTTAGACGAAGCAAAGAAACTTTTTAATATAGAAAAAAAACATACTAATGCATATAATAGAATAGATAAAGAATGGGCAGGTCGTTGGTTTACTCCACAAGGAAATCCAGCACAACCTAGAGTTACTATACACGAAATAATAGAAGGAGATACTCCTGTTTATATAAGTAAAAGTAGGGCAGCAAGAACAAAGAAACATGATGCTATAATGAGAGATAGTGAATTAGATAAAAGTTTACAAGAGAATCTACAACAGTATGAAGAAGGTTTACTATTCCCTCACGAATTTGAGAATAAACGAGTTGCTTTATTAAAACAAGCAAAAAAGATTAGAAAACTTACTAAAAATGAAGAAGCTATATTAGAAAAATTTTCAACAAAAAATATTAAATCAAAGGGTGGTTCCATAGTGGAACGTAATCCCAATACACACAACATGAGAGCAATATAATGGCAACAGAACGAAATCCATTTGAGAGAATAGAAAGAGAACTAACAAATGTTGTTCCCATGAATCCTGTAGCTATGGAAGAAGAACAGGAAGCAACATTTGAATTAGAGCCTGACGGGGGAGTAATAGTAGATTTCTCCAGCACCATAGAGATGGAAGCTGAAGAGCCAATTAAAGAATGGTATTCCAATCTTGCAGAGAAACTGGATGATAGTGAACTCGATAAGATTGCAGAGGATGTCTATAATAATTATGATTCCGATAAAAGTTCCCGACAGGAATGGGAGTCCATGTTTGAAAGGGGCTTTGATCTTCTTGGTCTGAAAATACAGGAAGGATCAGAACCATTTGAAGGAGCTTGCACGGCTGTACATCCCCTCCTCATAGAGTCAGCAGTTAAATTCCAGAGCAAAGCATCTCAAGAATTGTTTCCCTCTGGAGGCCCAGTAAAGACACAGATACTTGGAAAGTCAACCCCAGAAAGGGAAATGCAAGCCAATCGTGTCAAGAACTTCATGAACTATCAGCTCACAGAGCAGATGCCAGAATACTTTGATGAGTTTGAAAGGATGTTATTTCATCTTCCCCTGATTGGTTCAGCCTTTAAAAAAGTTTATTATGATGCAAACCTGAAACGTCCTGTTTCTGAGTTTGTTCCCATTGATCAATTCTATGTATCTTACTATGCCAGTAATCTCAGAAAGGCAGACAGATACACACATGTAATTTATCGTAGTCCAGTAGATCTAGCCAAGGATGTTCGTGCTGGTATTTATTCAGACATAGAACTTCCAGATGCTACCAATCCAGAGCCAACAGCATTTGCCTCCAAGATGGATACAATTCTGGGTTTGTCTCCCACATCAGATACAGATCCTCAGTATGTCTTACTGGAACAACATTGTTTTCTAGAGATCGAAGAACCTAATTCGGAAGAAGGAATTGCTTTGCCTTACATTGTAACGGTAGAACAGCAATCTAGAAAGGTTCTTTGTATACGTAGAAATTATAAATCAGAAGACAAAAATAAAGAACGAGTATCTCATTTTGTTCATTATAGATTTGTTCCCGGTTTTAGTTTCTACGGTTTTGGCCTAATGCACTTCCTTGGAAATCTAACCATGAGTGCTACAGCAGCAATGAGAAGCCTCATTGATGCAGGTCAATTTGCGAACCTACCGGGAGGCTTTAAGGCCAAGGGTGTTAGAATGGTTGGCGACAACGATCCAATCAGTCCCGGTGAGTTTAAAGAAGTTGAATCTACAGGAATGGACTTGGCAAAGGCTATCGTTCCTCTCCCATACAAAGAGCCTTCCCAGACACTGTTTCAGATGCTCGGATTTGTAACAGCAGCCGGTCAGAAGTTTGCCGACAGTACAGAACAAATTGTATCGGAAGCATCTTCTTATGGTCCCGTAGGTACAACAATGGCATTACTGGAAGCATCCAGTAAATTCTTCTCTGCAATTCACAAGAGACTACACAAGTCTCAAAGAGATGAATTTAGGATACTGGCTCACATAGATTATGATTATCTACCCAGTGAGTATCCCTATGATGTGCCATTTGAAAATCGGAACATATTTAAATCTGATTTCGATGGAAGGGTGGACGTTATCCCCGTTAGCGATCCAAACATTCCATCCAATGCTCACCGCCTTATGATTGCCCAGCTTGCCCTTCAAATGGCACAGCAATCACCTCCCGGTATGTTCAATCTGGAAGCCTTGAATAGAACAATTCTAAGTGCTGCCAATATGCCCAACATGGAGGAAATACTTCCTCTCAAGCAAAAACCTAAACCACTTGATCCTGTTTCCGATATCATGGCTGCTGTAAAGGGAGTGCCAATTGCTGCTTTTCCCGGTCAGAACCATGATGCTCATATTCAGGTCAAGACAGCCTATCTGCAAGATCCCATGAATGGAGCAAGTCCTATCATGCAAAGGATAAAACCTGTTCTGGAATCCAACATACAGGAACACATGGTTCTGAAGTATCAGGAACAGATGATGGGCATTACACAAATGGGAATGCAAGAAGTAGGACCACAAGCACCAAATGTAACGGAAGCTATCATGGCTCAAGCTGCACAACAGGTTCTCAATGCAAATCAGGCAATGGGTCAGGCACAATCACCGGAACAACAATTAGTTGCCATTGAAGCTCAGAAACTACAACTGGAGCAGGAAAAACTACAAATGACTGCTGCCAAGAATGCTGCCGATGCTGCCTTGGATGCCCAGAAACTTGAACTGGAACAGGCACAACTTACCATAGATTCTTTCGTGCAGGGACAGACAACGGAACTCAAGAAAGAAAAGGCTGACATGGACAGAGCCAGTAAAGAAACCATGAAAGCCATTGATGTCCTTTCCAAACTTACCATAGAACAAGATAAGATGGAAAATGATAAAACAATGAAAGCTCTTGATCTTATGATTAAGACAACTCTACAGCAGAAAAAAATTGATATGGATATAGATGAAGTCAGAACAAAGGCTCTGGAAAGAATTGCATCTATGCAGGACAAGGATTCCAGAGAAAGAGATTTCAAGATGATAGACATAGTGAAAGAAGTTATTACCAAGAAAGAGAAGGAGAAAGACAATGCCTAAATATGGAGGGACTCACTATCCCAATGATACAAAGGGAACAACCAACGGATATCCCACTCATGTAAAGAATGATGATCGTGGTATTACCAATGCTATGCCAGAACATGTTCCCAATAAAGATAATGGTCTTTACGGTGATTTTACCAAACGTTCCATTGATGATGGTGGAGCTGGTGCAAGAGCACGTAAAGGTGTTTTGAACGAACGTCCTGATTCAGGATGGAAATATCCCAAACCAGTTAGATCATAAGGAGAAATAATTATGTGGACAGCCCCTATTGTGAAAGAGATTTCTGTAGGACTAGAAATTAATTGTTATGCATGTGCAGATATATGAAATTTTTAAATAATTTTGATCTTGCATCTTGGATTGCTTTTGGAGTTCTTATTTCAGTAATAGTGATATTGGTTATATCTTAATGGAAATTTGGGATGAAGTAATAAAACATTTTAACGACGAGCTAAATAGATTACGAAATGTATTGAGTGATGGTAATGCAGAAACGTATGCCCATTACAAACAGTTGGTAGGACATATTCAAGGAATTGAATGGTCCAGACAAACTTTTACATCTATCGTAAAAAGCCGTATATATGAAGAAGAGGAGTAAATGCAACAGGTACATTTAGGTAACGCTATAAAAAACGATATGTGGATTACAGAGGATGAGATTAAAGATCCAAAGCCTCTGCCAGAACTACCGGGATACCATATTCTGGTAAGACCAGTAAGTATAAAAGGAATAACAAAAGGAGGAATAGTACTTCCCGACTCAACCAGAGATGACATGGCCTATCTTACCACGGTAGGAAAGGTTCTAGCCATAGGAGAATTAGCTTATCAAGACGAGATAAAATTTCCCAATGGATCTTGGTGTAGTGAAGGAGACTTCGTTTGTTATGCCAAACATGCTGGTCAGAAGTTATTCTATAAATCTGTTAGGCTGATCCTCTTGTTTGATGATCAGGTTATCTGTAGAGTTGAGCATCCCAGAGATCTTGATCCTACATTTAATTTAACAAGTGGATCATAAGGACTTGCATTATGTCTAGTTTTGTAGTATAATAGAGTAATACCGTAAATACGAATGCCTCGTAAGCAACGAAAGGAATAGAAATGGTTGATAAAGAAGAGTGGACAGAAGTGGACACCACTAGTTCAGAGAAAGAAGAAGATAAGGTAGAATTTGAAGTAGAGGAAGAAGTAAAAGTACAGGCAAAAGCAGAGCCAGAGCCAGAACCAAAAGCAGAAGCAAAAGTAGAAGCAGAGGTAGAAAAGCCTGTTGCAGAGCCACAGGAACTGGATGGTATTGAAACAAAAGGTGCTCAAAAGAGAATTAGGCAACTAATAAAGCAAAGAAAAGATCGTGATGATCAGATTTCTCAGTTAGTTCAACAGAATGAAACCTTGAATACTCGTTTAACTTCTAGAGAACAGGAATTTCATAATATCAGTAAGTTAAATCTGGATGCAAATGAGAAGCAGATCACAGATAAACTTGAATTAGCTAGAGCAGCTTATGCTTCAGCCCATGAAGAAGGAGATTCAGGAAAGATATTAAAGGCACAGGAGTTTTTAAATGAAGCTCAGAATGATTTAAAAACACTGAATGTCACCAAAGCTCAGTTTAAAGATGTACCAACACAGCCTCAGTATACACAAGAACAATTACAGCAGTATGCCAAGGCTCAACAGCAACAGCAGCAATCTCAAGTAGATCCTCTGGCTGTGGAATGGGCAGGAAAATCAGAAAATGAGTGGTTTGGGAAAGACAGAGTAATGACAGCAGCAGCTCTTGCTCTGGATGCAGATTTAAAAGAACAGGGTTTTGATCCAAGTGATCCTGATTTCTACAATGAAATTGATAGTAAATTAAAAGAGAACTTTCCTCATAAATTTACTACACAAGAATCGGTGCAGGAACAACCGTCACAACCTGCTCAAGTGGTAGCTGGAGCGTCACGTTCCACTCCTAGCTCCAATAAAAAAGTAAAGCTAACGAAAGAAGATGTAAGGCTTGCTCAGAATTGGGGTATACCTCTTGAACAATATGCTGCTGAAAAGCTAAAGGTAGAGAATGCCGCTGGTGAGTACACAGCAATTAAAACGTAACGTGGAGGAGAAATTATGACACGTATTGAAGAATCACGTAATTCTAAATCAAGGGAAAACGAAACCAGAGAAGAAACAGAATACGTCTTTGAAGAGCCAAACGCAACTCATATACCTCGTGGAGTTGAAGAAAGATTTAATCAGCAAGATATGTCTCTTGGTTGGTTAAGAATCCTTTTTAATGGTCAGGATGATTACCAAGAAATTGGTAAGAAGCAATCGCAAGGATGGGAATTTGTTACTCCTGAAGAGGTTCCTGAGATGGGATCAACTTCTGTCGTGAGAGAAGAAGGCCGCTATGCTGGAGTTGTCAGTCGTGGAGATATAGCCTTGGGTAAGATACCCACGGTAAAGCTAGAGGCCAAACGACGCCATTATAGGAATAAGGCAAATGATATGTTGGAGGCCGTTAATTCTCAATTAATGAACTCATCCAACTCTAAGATGCCTATTTCCAATAATAGCAAATCGAGAACATTTAAAGGACGAACTCCTACGTTTCAGGACTAGTCTTTAACTGGAAGGAGAAATAATATGTCTAGTACACGAGCATTACGTGGCTTCCTTCCTGCTCGAAAAAAGGGACAGAATTATAATACTGGTGGAACAAATACTGTAGTTTCACCTACTACTATAACTCGTGCTCCTAAGAAACTGTATACTGGTGACTTAATATGTATTGAAGCTAGTGGTACTATTTCTGAATCTATTGGTGCTACCCTGAAGCCTTCGGGCGTATTCATGGGTTGTAACTATGTAGATACAGATGGTGCTCAAAAGTTCTCACGGTATTGGCCGGGAGAAGCTATCACTGCTGCAACTAGTATTGAGTTCCATGTCATAACTGATCCTGATCAGACGTATTACATTCAAGGTAATGCAACCTGTAGTCATGGTGAGATCTGTAAAGTACTTAACTATGTGGCGACCGTTTCGACGGCCTCTGCTGGTAGTACCAAGACAGGTCAATCTGCATTTTTTGTAGAAACATCGGCTGCTGGTTTAGAAACCATTGTAGGTAATGTGCGTGTTATTGGATATGCTAGAGATCCCGGTGAAGGTGCCGATGGTCTTGATCAATATCCAATGCTAGAGGTCTGGTTACCCACGCATCGTGATCGGTTTGCGACTACTACAGTATCAACGGCATAACTAGGAAGGAGATAATACTATGACTGTGAATAGAGCTAGTATTGCCAAAGAACTTCTTCCCGGCTTAAATGCTGTTTTCGGGCTGGAATATGGTCAGGTTAACGACGAACATAAAAATCTTTATGAAGTCGAAAACTCTGATCGAGCCTTTGAAGAAGAAGTTCTGTTTACAGGTTTCGGCTCAGCTCCGGTTAAGTCTGAAGGTGCTGCTGTTTCCTATGATGATGCACAAGAGAGTTACACTGCCCGTTACACGGCAGAGACTGTTGCTCTAGCCTTTGCGATTACAGAAGAGGCAATGGAAGACAACTTGTATGATACGTTTGCTAAGTTACGTGCCAGAGGTTTGGCCCGTGCAATGGCAAATACCAAGGAAGTCAAAGCTGCCAATCTGTTTACCAATGGCTTTGTTGATACGATTGGGGATGGTGTTGCGTTCTTCGCTACTACGCATCCTACCATTTCCGATGGTACTCAGAGTAATGTAACAACTGCCGGAACACTGGCAATTGCTACTCTTGAAACTGCAATCACGGCTGTCCAGAAGATTAAGGATGATCGTGGTATCCTCGTAGGTGCAAGTGCCACATCTTTACACGTTCCTGTTGATCTATGGAATGTTGCTGATACCATTTTGAATACTCCCGGCAAACCCGGTGGTTCTAATAATGATATCAATGCCACTCGCCACATGGGCATGGTTCCCGATGGGTTCTATGTCAATAGGCGTTTCACTGGAACGGATGATTGGTTCGTAAGGACCGACGTTCCTAATGGTACGAAGATGTTTGCACGTACACCTCTTCAGACGAAGATGGAGCCAGATTTCGATACTGGTAATCTCCGATTTAAGGCACGGGAACGTTACAGTTTCGGTGTCTCCGATTGGAGAGGCTGGTTTGGAAATGCTGGAAGCTAAAGGCAAATGATGTGGGAGGAGGGATGCGTTAGCCTCTCCTCCTCCATTATATGAAAGGAATTTAATTATGGCTAGAAAAACTACTAAAAAAGCTGGTGGAACTGTTAAGAAACAAGTTGGTGGTCTTACACAAGGTTATGATGCACGACTTGATGAATCTTTAGCTGCTCGTCATCCTGCTGTTAGGGGAAATCTTGCAGCTCGTAGGGCAGAAAGTATGGGCATGGAACGTGCTCTTGGTCGTGGTCCTTATTCTGGTGCCAGAACTATGGTAAAGAAGGGTGGTTCTGTTCGTCGTAAGAAGGGTGGTACTGCCTCTCGTAAAGGTGGTGGAAAGATCATGCAGGGTTACAAGGCTGGTGGTAAAGTTTAAGGAGATTAGATATGGCTGATAAACCGGGAGTTATTAGAAAAACAAGTTTTGGTGATTTTGCAGTATGGAATGGTAAAGATTATGCTTATGAGAATAGTTTAGCAGATGCTAAAGATACTGCAAAAGCAATATTTGGAGAAGATATTACTCTTAAAATTATGCCAGCTTTAAAAGGTCAAGCAAAAGGTGGAACAGTATCTCGTAAATCTGGTGGTAAAATAATGCAAGGCTATAAAGCTGGTGGTAAAGTCTAAGGAGATTAGGTATGGCACAAAAATCAAGTAGACAATATATGCAGGAACTTTATGATCTGATGATGGATGGAGATGGAAATAGCAGTAGAGCTAATAAAGTTTTTGATATACTAAAGGGGAGAGGTCTTGATCTTGGTGAAGTTATTGAAAACATAGAAAGCAGTACAGGAGATCCAATTGTTCCTAAGAAATATAAAACTGGTGGAACAGTATCTCGTAAACGTGGTGGTAAAATAATGCAAGGCTATAAAGCTGGTGGTAAAGTTTAAATAAAGGAGAACAACATGGCTTCAAATCTTACAGTTGCAATGGCAACAGTTGGAAGTGGCCCACTTAAAAGGGTAGATACAGGAGCTACCGTAGGAGCAGATGGTACGGTTACTCGTATAGTGGCCATCCATGCTACGGCAACTGTATCAGGAATGATTGAATTAAAAGGTGAGCAGCAGATTACAAATCGAACTGCACAAGGAACGGCTATTCGACTAGCTATTCAGGCAAATGGAGTAATTGATACTTATTTCGGAGAAATTGGTGTACCTATTTATGGTAAAGTAACCGTATCTGCACCAGATGCTGGACCAGTAACTGCTATACTAGGATAACATCCTATGCCTAATTATTCGTTTCTTAGAACTGACCTTATTAATACGGCAGAGAATGACTCAACTGAATTTTCGGAGCAGATTCCGAAGTTTGTTGAGAAGGCTGAAGATCGTCTAGTGAAAGAACTTGATGATCCCGGTCTGGATAACTTTGCCACATTTACATTTACTGCTTCTGCTCCCATAGTAAGTCTTCCAGTGGATACCTTAGTTGTTAGAAATGTTAGTTTCACCACAAGCACATCTTCCCTTATTACCCCTCTCCTGCAAAGAACTTATGAATATGCCATAGATTATTGGCCCTATGCCAGTGCATCTGTGGGTACACCCAGATATTATGCCAGAAAGAATAACACAGCTATTTACATAGTACCAACTCCTACATCAGCTTTGTCAGGAGAAATACAATACACACGTAGACCTTTGGCTTTGTCCTCTGCCACAGGAACAAGTGCTACGACTTCTAATTATTTCAGTGAATTTGCCTATAATGCTTTGTTTAATGCTTGTATGATAGAAGCTTCCAAGTTTACCAAGAGTTGGGATGTTGTGCAAGTATGGGAGAGTAGTTACACAAATTCAGTGGATGCTCTGAGAAATCAAGCCAGACGTATGAGGCAGGATGATATGGAGAATCCAAGAAATCCCTTGGGAGGACCAGATACCGTAATACAAGGAGCACAGTAATGGTTAATCGTACTAAAATATCTAGAGAAATTCGTAGACGTACTGGTGGAACTGGACAATATAAACCACCAACAGCAGCAGAAGTAAGAAAAAAAGCTGCTCAACAGAAAACAAATCTTAATCAGGATGAGTGGGAATTAGTAGAGGGAACAGGTACAGGAAGAGGTAATCCTCCCAAATATAGAATGAAAGAAGGGGCTAAGGCACTACGACGAAGTAAATTTGAGGAAAAAAAGACAGCCCCAGCAGTACAAGAAGTTTATAGTAGAGCTACTCCAGAAGCTACTGCTAAAGCTGCTACAGCACGAGCTAAAATTGCTGGAGAAAAAGCTGCTAGTAAACTTTATGGGGCAGTTCGAAAAGGATCAGAAGATGTGCATAAAAGAACAGTATCTACTCCTAAAGTAGATATAAAATCTTTAGCTGCTCCTCTTGTACGAGGTAGAAAAAAATATGATGAGACTAAGACAAGATTAACATCTACTGATAAACCATCTACCTCACCAAAAACTACAACTAAAAAATCTACAGCACAAAGAGGTACTCCCTCACCCACTACAACTAAAACAGGAATAGGTGCTCATATATTACAGGCTTTAGATAAGCCAAGAGAAGAACTAAGCAAGGCAGAAACACAGAGGCGGGTAAAAAGGTATATTCGTTCTCTAACAAGAAAACCCGGTACTAAAACACCTGCTTCCTATTCAGCAGGATTACGATCTAGTTCTAAAGGTGGTAAAGTATCTCGTAGGAAGGGTGGTACAGTATCTCGTTGGAAAGGTGGAAATCTTGAAGTTTCCCAATGGTATGATTAATGCCTGATAAACCTAAATTTGAACCTGATAAAGAATTTGCAAAAGAGATGGCAGAAGTATTAGGTATATCTTTAGCAGAAGCATTAGCAGCTATGAGAGTACAACAAGAAGATGCTAAAAGAAAAAAACGTGGTGGTAAAGTATCTCGTAAGAGAGGTAAGAAGATCATGCAAGGTTACAAAGCTGGTGGAAAAGTTTAAGTAAAGGAGAATAAAATGGGACCACATACACTATTAAAAGATCCCCCTGATCTGGAAAAGATCAATGGGAAACCTACAGGTCAGGGCTATGGTGCAGCCAGAAAAGGACCAGATGTTGTAGGAAAACCCCATGATGTAGTAACAAATGAAAGTTATGAAAAGGGGAAATCATTCAAGACAGACGACATGAGTGTATCTAATATTCATGTGAGGTAATATGCCGTTTAAATCTGAAAAACAACGTGCTTTCCTATATACAAAACGTCCAGATATTGCTAAAAAATGGACAAAAGAACATGGGACTGCCATTAAAAGAAGTACTGGTAAAATACTAAAAACTAAAGTAAAAAGAAAAATAAGGAGAAAGATATGATTCGTATTATAGATCGTTTTAAAGAACCCTCATCTTATGCTGCACTTGCAGGTGTTCTTGCCATGATTGGTATTACCATACCAGTTGATTTATGGCAGAACATTATTATGATTGCATGTGGTGCATCAGGTGTTGTAGGTTTCTTCATGAGTGAAAAAACAACCAAGAAGAAATAGTCAATATGGCTACGTCAGGAACATTTAACTTTAACTTAGATATAGATGAGGTGATCCAAGAAGCTACGGAGATGATCGGGGGTGAGCAAACCCTTGGTCATACTCCAGCTTCTGCTCGTCGTTCTATTAATCTAATGTTAAAGGATTGGCAGAACAGAGGTATTCTCCTTTGGTCTACCTATACAACTCTTGTTACAGTTATTACAAGTACTACTACCTATGCATTATCTGATAGTACATTGGATGCATTGGAAGTCGTATTACGTAGGGATGGTACAGATGTTCAGTTACAAAGAATTAGCTTTGAAGAATACCAACTTGTTCCTAATAAGACACAAACAGGAAGATCTACTCAATTTTCCGTAAAAAGAGATAGAGATAATCCTACAATATATCTTTGGCCTATTCCTGAAAATTCAACTGATATATTAAATATTGAAGGTATAAGAGAACTGGAAGATGTAAATAAGTCTGCTTCTCAAAATGCAGATATGCCCAAGAGATTCCTTCCACCCCTTACATGTGGTCTTTCCTATTATCTTTCTATGAAAACTCCCGGTATTGAGATGGATAGAATTGGAATGTTAAAGTCTAATTATGAAGCATTATTACTAACAGCTTTAGAAGAAGATAGAGAAAGAGCAAATCTGTTTCTTAAACCCAAATTAGGGTATATTTAATGGCCAGTAATAAGAATGCTCTGGCTATGTGTGATACGTGTGGATTTGTTTATCCACACAGAGTAATGAAATTGAATAGTTATGGGATGCTAGTATGTCCACAGGATTTTGATGGTCAGTATGATCTGAAGAATAGTCCTCTAAATAAGGTGCCTGATGTAAGAGATGATCCAACAATACGTAACCCTCGTCCTGATACTGGTGGTAGACAAATTAATTGGGAAGCTGCCACTAATAATTGGGATGCAGAAGATAGATGGTGGCAATCAATATGAGCAAATTAACTGGAAGACAAATATCAGATACATATAAGCAGCTAGTTAAACTGGCTGTTAGTGCCAATGAAGGTGTAGGTGGTAGTCTTACACAACTTCAGACGGGTGATGGTACAGATATAGCTATAAAGTTTTCAACACAGGCTGTAGAAGCAACTGGTACATTTGGAGTGGATGGAGATGCCTCTGTATCTGGTAATGTAAGAATTGGCGGTACAGTAACTATTGAAGGTGCTAATGTTGCAGCTCCAAATGCCAAAGTATGTGCTTCTGCATTCTATGGTGATGGTTCAAATATTACAGGTGTTAACTCAAGTGTAGGTGGGAACGTATGTGTAGGAAATATATCTGTCGTAGGTAATGCCTATGTAAGTGGAACCTCACAATTTGTAAGTAAAGTAGAATTTGATGATGACGTATGTGTAAGTGGTAATACTATACTTGTAGGCAACTTAGCCGTAGGTGGAACTACCACTATTACAGGTGCTGTAAGTCTTGGAAGTACATTGGATGTGGCTGGTAACGTATCGGTAAGTGGTACATTTAAAGGAACAGGTGCAGCCACCTTTGAAAGTACAGTGACCGTATCTGGTAATGGTACATTCAAGAAAGATGTATCAGTTAGTGGTGATGTTAATATAGGTACGAATCTTGCCGTAGCTGGTACAGCAACCATAGGTGGAGCTACCAGTATAGCAGGAGCATTAAGTGTAGGAGGAGCTACTAATCTATTAAGTACATTAACAGTAGTAGGAAAAGCTGAATTTGATAATGACGTATGTGTATCTGGTAATAGTGTTATTGTAGGTAATTTAACGGTAGGAGGTACTACCACCATAGGTGGTGCTGTTACAATGGGAGATTCTCTTGGTGTAGCAGGAGCCTTGTCTGTTGGAGGTAATACATCTCTTGGTGGTAATCTTAATATAGCAGGGACTGTTACCATAGTTGGTACAGGAATACAGGCTGCAAATGCAAAAGTTTGTGCAAGTGCTTTCTACGGAGATGGATCAAATCTTACTAATGTTCCAGCTTCAGGGAATGTTTCCGTTTCTGTTTTACGAGTTACAGGTAATACTACAATTGGAGGTACTCTTAGTGTAGCAGGTGCTGTTAATTTCCTAAGTACAGCCACTGTATCTGGAGCTGCTGGTTTTCTTGGTACGGTTCGTGTATCAGGAGCAACATCATTAGCAAGTACTCTGGATGTGGCAGGTAATACATCTCTTGGTGGAACTCTGGCACAAACGGGTATAGCTACTTTTGCTGCCAAGGCAGAGTTTGACGATGATGTATGTGTATCAGGTAATACAGTTCTAGTAGGTAACTTAGCAGTAGGTGGTACTACAACTATAACAGGTGCAGTTAGTCTTGCCAGTACATTAAGTGTAGGAGGTGCAGCTAACTTTGCTTCCACAGTTACTGTAGCAGGTAAAGCAGAATTTGATTCTGATGTTTGTGTAAGTGGTAATACGATACTTGTAGGTAATCTAGCAGTAGGAGGCACAACTACTATAACAGGTGCTGTAAGTCTTGCTAGTACTCTTAGTGTAGGAGGTGCAGCACATTTTGCTAGTACTGTAACTATTGCAGGTAATACGACTCTTACTGGTACATTGGGTGTTGGAGGTATAGCAACCTTTGCTGCAAAGGCAGAGTTTGATGATGCTGTATGTGTATCAGGGAATACAGTCCTTGTAGGTAACTTAGCAGTAGGTGGTACAACTACCATAACAGGAGCCGTAAGTTTAGCAAGTACATTAAGTGTTGGTGGTGCAGCTAACTTTGCCAGTACAGTAACGATTGCTGGTACGAATGTACAAGCTGCAAATGCAAAGGTATGTGCCAGTGCATTCTATGGTGATGGATCTAATCTTTCAAATGTTCCTGCTGTTATTACAGGTAATATATCTGTAACAAATATAACCATAGGTGGAACTGCCTTTGTATCTGGGACTGCCCAATTTGTAAGTAAGGTTGATTTTGACGATGATGTGTGTGTTTCTGGTAACTCTATATTAGTTGGCAACTTAACAGTTGGTGGTACTACTACCATAGGTGGAGCTGCCAGCATAGCAGGAGCACTTAGTGTAGGTGGTGCTACTAATCTTCTTAGTACACTAACTGTTGCAGGTAAAGCTGAGTTTGATGATGCTGTTTGTGTAAGTGGAAATACTATCCTTGTAGGTAATCTAACAGTTGGTGGTACAACTACAATTGGAGGTGCAGTTAGTCTTGCAAGTACATTAAGTGTTGGAGGAGCTGCTCATTTTGCCAGTACAGTTACCATAGCTGGCAATACAACTCTTACAGGAAATCTTGGAGTTGGAGGTACAGCAACTATTGTAGGTAAGGCTGAGTTTGATGATGACGTTTGTGTTTCTGGTAATACAGTTCTTGTAGGTAATCTAACAGTTGGAGGTACAACTACAATTGCAGGTGCTGTTAGTCTTGCCAGTACACTATCTGTAGGTGGTGCTGCTCATTTTGCCAGTACAGTTACCATAGCAGGAAACACAACTCTTACAGGTACACTAGGAGTTGGAGGTGCTGCTACATTTGCCAGTACCGTAACTATAGCTGGCAATACAACTCTTACAGGTAACTTAGGTGTAGGTGGTACAGCCACTATAGTTGGTAAAGCTGAGTTTGATGACGATGTATGTGTCTCAGGTAATTCAATACTCGTAGGTAATCTAACAGTCGGAGGTACTACTACCATAGGTGGAGCAGTTAGTATAGCTGGTGCTTTAAGTGTTGGAGGAACTGCAAACTTTGCAAGTACTGTAACTATAGCAGGTCCTATAAGAGTCGTATTAAAAGCTGAATTTGATAACGATGTATCTGTATCAGGTGATACAAGACTTACAGGTAATCTAACAGTTGGTGGTGCAACAACTATAGGAGGTGCTGTAAGTATAGCTGGTGCTTTAAGTGTTGGAGGAGCTGCTAACTTTGCAAGTACAGTAACTATAGCAGGTAAAGCTGAGTTTGATGACGACGTATGTGTTTCAGGTAATACAATACTTGTTGGTAATTTAACAGTTGGTGGTACAACAACTATAGGAGGTGCTGTCAGTATAGCTGGTGCTCTTAGTGTTGGTGGTGTAGCTAACTTTGGTGCTACTGTTTTGGCTAAGACAGATACGGATACTTCAAATACAGGAAGTGTTACACTTGACTTTAGTGCTAACCAAAACTTTGTCTTAACATTAACTGGTAATCTAACTCTTGCAAATCCTACTACAGAACAAGTAGGTCAATCTGGCATTATATGCTGCATTCAAGATGGAACAGGGAGTAGAACATTGAGTTTAGGAACTGATTATGAAACAGCAGGAGGTGCAGGGATAACACTCAGTACTGGTGCTAATGCCGTAGATATAATTCCTTATTTTGTTAAGGCTGCAGGAAGCATACAGCTTGGTGCTGTACAGTTGGCGTTCAGCTAATGCCTGTATTCGGATCACAGATGTTTGGAAGTGGAGGAGCAGCTCCCGGTGAGATTACTGGCAGTAATACTGCAAATGCCACTGCTGGAGGAAGTGCTAGTTCATATACTTTTTCAAGCCAGAGCATTGGTACTGCAGATGATTCACGAATTGTAGTAGTGGCTGTAACTGTTGGTTTTAACGGTAGTGTAAGTACTGTAACTGGTGTGACCGTTGGTGGTGCGAGTGCTGCACAACAAGCAGCAGCAACTAACGGTGCTGTAGAAAATTTTAGAGCAGAAGTCTGGTCGGTTGCAGTTGCATCTGGAACTAGTGCAGATGTGGTTGTAAGTTTAAGTGCAGCAACAGGAAATAATAGAGGTTGTGGTATATCAGTATATCGAATGATAGGTGATGTAGAGGTTGGTGCAGAGGATACAGGTACTGATGACGGAACTTCTGGCACTCTTTCGACAACAGTTGATGCAAAAGAAGATGGTTTTATTGTTGGAGCAGCAGTCCAATTTTATGCTGATTCTTGTACATGGACTGGATTAACGGAAGCAGCAGATGCTACAACAGCAAATGTTACTCACTCGTCAGCTTATGTTGCACCTAGTAGTGACTCAACTTTGACAGTGTCGGCAGCTTTCTCAAATCCCTACAGTTTATCAAATGCTTTGGCAGTTGCTTCATGGCATCCAACTTAAGGAGTTAATCTATGTGGTTATATAATGGTAAATTTATTACAGAGAATAAAAGTTGGGTTGATGTAAATAGTATTAGGCATCCACCGAATTGGTTTACTGTATGGTCTGATGAATATAAAATTGAGTGTGGACTAGTAGAAGTTGCTGATCCTGAAATACCTTCAGGTATCTTTTATGATTTTAGTCGTAATGAAGATGGTTCTTATACCTCAACAGAACGTGATTTAAATCTATTGAAAACACAATATATTGAATCGACAAAGCAGACTGCCAATCAACTGCTTGCAATAAGTGATTGGCAAGTTACTGCCAAGATAGAACGTAATCGTTCTATTGATGAATCTATAGTAACTTATCGAGCAGAAGTATTAACAGTTTGTGAGACAATTGAGGGATATATTAATGCATGTAATAATTTAGAAGAGTTTAAATTATTGTTTGATATTCCAGTAGATGGGGTTGCTCCAATATACGATTGGCCCGATACATAAAAGTTATAGATTTGAAATATCTTTAATATTATTTGGTCTATGGAAGTAGTATAAGCTATGAAAAAAATATTTTTAATTATACTTTTTTGTTTATGGTCTTCTTCTCTTATAGCTAGAGATGTATATAATGAAGAACATGAAGGAGAAATTATTTATAATCCATGTGGTAAAGATGGAAAACAACGTGATACATTAACTAGTATTCTTCAATATAAGGATAAAGTTATATATAAAGATTTAAATAATGAGGAATTAAAAGAATTTTTAATAAAAATAGGACAAGAATATTCTGATATAGTAAATGTAAGAGTTTTTGAATCTCCAGAATTTAATTCTTATGCTATTATTTCTTCGTATTTATTTCAAAATTTTTTAAATGGAAAGGTTCTTGTTGAGTTACATTGTGTAAAGAAATTAAATAATGATTTTTATTTATTT